>Ga0190271_10000715_pt1 | contig 17396 bp, 17 predicted proteins | sample Popmic356T_FD_133747 | JGI IMG/M metagenome (GOLD analysis project Ga0190271, IMG submission 133747) | Populus adjacent soil microbial communities from riparian zone of Weber River, Utah, USA - 356 T | ecosystem: Environmental > Terrestrial > Soil > Riparian zone | place: USA: Utah | collected...
CGCGCGACGAGCGCCTGCGCGCTCACGGCGACCGTGCCGTCGGGCTCAAAGACGATGTCCGAGGCCGGCACCGCGTGGCCGAACAGGAAGCCCTGGCCAAAGGTCCACCCGTGACGCTTCGCGAGCGTGTACTGCGCTTCGGTCTCGACGCCCTCGATGACCCCGTACATGTCGAGGCCGTGCGCGAGGGTTGCGATCGTGGTGGAGATGCGGTCTCCCGTAGAGCGATCGCCGAGCCGCAGAGTGAACTCGCGCGCGAGCTTGAGTCCTGCCACGGGGCTCTGCAGCACGGAGGAGAGCGCCGAGTAGCCAGTGCCGAAGTCGTCGATGATGAGGTCCACGCCAAGCTGCTTGATGCGATCGAGGTCCGAGTGCGCGTCGTGAGTGGCGAGCAGCATCCCAGACTCCGTGATCTCGAGCCCGAGCCTGCGCGGCTCGATCCCAGATTCGGCGAGCGCGGCCGCTACGAACCGGGTGAGGTCCGCCGCACCGATCTGCCTGGTAGACACGTTGACGAAGACCCGACCGTGGAAGTTGGGGTTGTCGGCGATGAAGCGGCACGCCTCGTTGAGCACGAACGCGCCGAGCGGGACTACGAGGTTCGCCTCTTCGCAAATGTCGATGAAGTCCTCGGGGAGCAACAGGCCGCGACTCGGGTGCTGCCAGCGCACGAGAGCCTCGAAGGCGACGACCTTCCTCGTCGAGAGCTCAACGACGGGCTGGTAGTGCACAACGAGCTCGCCCTCGCGGATCGCGGTGCGCAGTTCGGACTCGATCGAGAGCTTGCTCAGCGCGTTGTTGCGAAGGCTCGAGGAGAAGACCTCGACTCTGGCACGCCCACCGAGCTTGGCGTTGTAGGCGGCGATGTCCGCATTGCGGATGAGTCGCTCTGCGTCGATGCCCGGCTCTGCCATCGCGAGGCCAGCGCTCACCGTGGGCATGACCTCGTGGCCCTCCACCTGGATTGGCACCTGCACGCCCTCGGAGATCGCGGCGAGCAGGCCCTCTGCCGCGGCCTGGTTGGCGACGTTCTCGAGCACAACGACGAACTCGTCGCCGCCGAGCCGCGCCACGGTGTCTCCGGATCGCACTGAAGCCTGAATGCGGTTCGCGAGCTCGAGGAGCATCGAGTCCCCGGCCTCGTGGCCGAACGAGTCGTTAACGATCTTGAAGTGGTCCATGTCGAGGTAGATAACGCCCACCGTGGTGTTGCGGTTTTCGTGGACATCGAGGGCGACCTTGAGGCGGTCGAGCAGGAGCGTGCGGTTGGCGAGGCCCGTGAGGTGGTCATAAAGGGCCCGACGCTCGAGCAGGTCCTTCGCTCTCCGCACCTCGGTCACGTCCTCGACCTGCACAACGACGCGGTTCACGTCGGCGGGCGCGTGAGAGATGGTGAGGCGCGCCCAGATGATCGCCCCGTTCGCGTGGACGAGTCGCTTTTGCACCTGGTAGAAGGGCAGTTCACCGGTCGCGAGTTGCTCGCGGAGGTCGGCGTCGCGGTCAACATCATCAGAGTGCATGATCTGCTGGAACGGGCGTCCCGCGAGCGGGACGGTGTAGCCGAGCACGTGGGCGAGCGCGGGGTTGTGCTCGACGATGACGCCGTTGTCATCGAGTACTGCCATGCCAATGGGTGCATGGTCGAACATCACGGCGCGTGTTGCGTCGGCCTCGTTCACAGGTGCCCCTCGTTCCGTCACTCCGCCCCGCCGGCGGCTCGTGCTCGTTCCATGAGAGTTATCGGCACGGAGCGCGAACGCATGAGGGCCGCGCGGCATGGGACGATAGTGCGTCCCCCGATCACGCAAGGAAGTGCCGTGTCCACCGATCCCCGCATCGAGCCCGCCTCGACCGCGCCGGAGCGCATCCGCAACTTTTGCATCATCGCGCACATCGACCACGGCAAGTCGACCCTTGCTGACCGCATGCTCCAACTCACTGGCGTGGTTTCGGAGCGCGCGGCGCGCGCCCAGTACCTCGACCGCATGGACATCGAGCGCGAGCGCGGCATCACGATCAAGTCGCAGGCGGTGCGCATGCCGTGGGCCGTGGACTCCGAGGCGCACGCGCTCAATATGATCGACACCCCTGGTCACGTTGACTTCTCATACGAGGTGTCGCGTTCGCTCGCTGCGTGCGAGGGAGCTGTGCTGCTCGTTGACGCCGCGCAGGGCATCGAGGCGCAAACCCTCGCGAACCTGTATCTCGCCATGGAGAACGACCTCACCATCATTCCCGTGCTCAACAAGATCGACCTTCCCTCCGCCGATCCCGATCGCTACGCGGACGAGCTCGCCCAGCTGATCGGCTGCGAGCCAGAGGACGTCATGCGCGTCAGTGGCAAGACCGGCGAGGGCGTTGGTGCCCTCCTGGATCGCATCGTGCGCGACATCCCTCACCCCATAGGCGACGCGAGTGCGCCCACGCGCGCCATGATCTTCGACTCCGTGTACGACACCTATCGCGGCGTCGTCACCTACGTGCGCGTCATCGACGGTTCGCTCAAGCCCCGCGAGAAGATCGCGATGATGTCGACGCTCGCCACCCACGACCTCCTCGAGATCGGCGTGATCAGCCCCGAGCCTGTCGTCACCAAGGGACTCGGGGTCGGCGAGGTTGGCTATCTCATCACGGGTGTGAAGGACGTGCGCCAGTCAAAGGTGGGCGACACGGTCACCCTTGCGGGGCGTCGGGCAACCGAAAGCCTTGGCGGCTACCGCGACCCGCGGCCCATGGTCTACTCGGGCCTGTTCCCGCTCGACGGCAGCGACTTCCCCGTGCTCCGTGACGCCCTGGACAAGCTCCAGCTCAACGATGCCTCGCTCGTCTACGAGCCAGAGAGCTCGGTTGCACTCGGCTTCGGCTTCCGCTGCGGGTACCTGGGACTTCTTCACCTCGAGATCGTCCGCGACCGACTCGAGCGCGAGTTCAACCTTGAGCTCATCTCGACGGCTCCCAACGTGGTCTACGAGGTCCACATGGAGGACGGCAAGGTCGTCACCGTCACCAACCCATCGGAGTTCCCTGGCGGCAAGATCCGCGAGGTGCGCGAGCCCATCGTCAAGGCATCGATCCTGGTACCGAGCGAGTTCATCGGCACGGTGATGGAGCTTTGCCAAGAGCGCCGCGGCATCATGGGCACCATGAACTACCTCAGCGAGACGCGCGTCGAGTTGCACTACACGCTGCCGCTCGCCGAGGTCGTCTTCGACTTCTTCGATCAGCTCAAGTCGCGTACTCGCGGCTATGGATCGCTCGACTATGAGCCCGACGGCGACCAGGCCGCCGACCTCGTCAAGGTGGACATCCTGCTCCAGGGCGAGACCGTCGACGCGTTCAGCGCCGTTGTCCACAAGGACGCCGCGTACGCCTACGGGTTGTCGATGGTTGGCAAGCTCAAGGACCTCATCGATCGCCAGCAGTTCGAGGTGCCGATCCAGGCCGCGATCGGCGCGAGGATCATCGCCCGCGAGACCATCCGCGCGATCCGCAAGGACGTGCTCGCCAAGTGCTACGGCGGCGACATCTCCCGCAAGCGCAAGCTGCTCGAGAAGCAGAAGGCGGGCAAGAAGCGCATGAAGAACATCGGGTCCGTCGAGGTGCCGCCAGAGGCGTTCATCGCCGCGCTCAGCACCTCGGACGACGGCTCGGACAAGGGCAAGAAGAAGTAGCGTGAGCGCCCAGGGACGCGACTTTGGCGTCTACATTCACGTTCCGTTCTGCTCCGTGCGGTGCGGATACTGCGACTTCAACACGTACGCGCCCGGCGAGCTTGGCGGCGCGACGCCGGCTGGGTACGTTGACGCGGCGCTACGCGAGATGGAGCTTGCGAGGGCCGCAATGGGGCCCGACGCTCGCGCGGCTTCCACCGTCTTCTTCGGTGGGGGCACGCCGACTTTGCTCCCGGCCGACGCTCTGGCTCGGTTGCTCTCCGGGGTTACGGACACCTGGGGCCTGGAACAGGGGGCCGAAGTGACGACGGAGGCAAATCCCGACTCTGTGGCGCGCGAGACCTTCGAGGTGCTCGCGACCGCTGGCTTCACGCGGGTCTCGATCGGCATGCAAAGCGCGGTGCCGCACGTCCTCGCGACCCTCGAGCGCACGCACAATCCCGACAACGTTGCACTCGCTGTCGAGTGGGCGCACGCGGCCGGTCTCGCGACGAGCGTCGACCTCATCTATGGCACGCCAGGAGAGTCTCTCGCCGATTGGCAGCGGAGCCTCGATGCCGCGATTGCCCTGGAACCCGGCCACATCAGCGCATACGCGCTCGTGATCGAGCCGGGCACCAAGATGGGCGCGCAGCTGCGGCGCGGCGAGGTTGCGCCCACGGACCCGGACGCGCAGGCCGACATGTACGAGGCGGCGGACGCGGCACTCGCCGCGGCCGGCTACTCGTGGTACGAGGTGTCCAACTGGTCAAAGACGCCCGCAGAGCGTTGCAGCCACAACCTCGCCTATTGGACAAGCGAGGACTGGTGGGGCGTTGGACCGGGCGCCCACTCCTACCTTGGCCCCAGCGTCGGGCAGCCGGCCAAGCGTTGGTGGAACGTCAAGCACCCTCGGGCGTACGCGGACAGGCTCGCGGCAGGGGAGAGCCCTGCGGCGGAGACCGAGTCTCTCGACGACGCGGACCTTGCGCTCGAGTCCGTGATGCTACGCATTCGGCTCGCTGACGGAGTGCCGGCTACGGCGGTGAACGCGCCCGCCGCCGCGGTGGCGCGGCTCATTGGGGATGGGCTTCTTGACGGGCCATCCGCGATTGCGGGAACCCTGCGCCTCACGTTGCGGGGCCGACTGCTCGCCGATCACGTGGTTCGCGCGCTGACCTGATTCGCCGCGAGGGCGGCCGCTACTTGAGGAAGCGGAAGATGCCCTGGATGCGGTAGTACTCGCCGCGGTTCGCCGCGACGGCCGCGATGATCGACACCACGAAGAGGTAGATCACGTAGGCGGCGAGCGCGGGGATCAGGACGAATCCACCGACGAAGAACGTCAGCAAGGTGCCAATGCCCGCTACCAGCGCGGCCGCGATCGCCGTGATGTTGAGGTTCATCTGCTGCTTGCCGTGGAAGTCGATGAGCGCGCTGCGCTCGCGGTAGACGAGCCAGATCACCAGAACGGCGACGATGCCCAGGACCCCGCCCGTGAACACGGCGCCCACCACCGCGGCGATGTTGACGAGTGTGGCCCAGAGCCGGGCATCCGCCTCGAGCATCGGCTGAGGCTGGTACACGACGGGGGTTGCGTGGGGCTGGGACTGGGGCTGAGGTTGTTCGGTCACGCTTCAACTGTCGCACAAAGCACAAGGCCCCGAAATCGGGCATGAGCCTGATTTCGGGGCCTTGGTGTCAGGGAAGTCCCTGACACTGCGCTTGCAAATTACTTGATGAGGCGAAGGCTGAACGGGTAGCGGTAGCTCTCGCCCTTGTTGTTCTTGATCGTGGCCTGGATGCCGAAGATGACCGCGACGATGACCATGGCGATCCACGTGAAGATGCCGATGATGACAAGGATCAGGAACGACGACACGACGTACACGATCACCGCGAGGATGCCGAAGTTCAGGGCCTCCTTGGCCTCGGTGTCCACAAACCTGCTGCGCTCACGGAAGATGAGCCACACGATTAGGGGCGCGATCAACGGGAACAGGATGTTGCCCGCCTGTGCGAGGGTCGCGTAGAGGCGCTCGTCGGCTTCGGAGAGAGGGGCCGCGGGCTGGGGTGCAGCGGGCGGAGGGGGAGGGGTTTCACTCATCAGTAGTCACCACTTTGATCTGGAACGGATAGGAAGTTGGGACGCCCCGTCGCACGCGCCGAAAAGCATGGACACACAAGAACGCCGCGACGACGATGACTGCCAACTGGGCCAATCTACCGACAAAGCCCACGAGAGGCACGAACATAGTGATGAGCGTTGCCACGGCGAATGCCAGGAAGAATGCCATCCCGGCATTCGTGGCCTTCGCGGCCTCCTTCGCCACGAGGGGATCCTCGCTCTTCCGCGAGAGCCACACGAGCCACGGCACAAGCGGTCCGGTCATGGCGCTCAAGTGAGCGAAACCGGCAAGGGCGGTGTCTGGGCCGTCGAGCGGCGAGTAGGCCATGGGCACACGCTAGTGCCACGAGCCGTCCCTCCGCGCGGCGCTAGAATTGGCACTCGTAGCCGCCGAGTGCCAGCCGGGAGGGACCATGAGCGACGATCGCCGCCAGGCCGTGCTGCGCGCCATCGTCGAGGGGTACGTCGCGACGTCGGAGCCGGTTGGCTCGCGCGCACTCGCCGAACGCAATGGATTGAGCGTGTCTCCCGCGACGATCCGCAACGACATGGCCGCGCTCGAGGACGAGGGCCTCATCACCCAGCCGCACACGTCGGCCGGCCGCATTCCCACGGACAAGGGATACCGCGCGTTCGTCGACCACCTCGCTACGACGTCGCTCCAGGAGCCTCATCGTCGCGCGATCACGACCTTCCTCTCCGATGCCGTTGACCTCAACGACGTCGTCGAGCGATCGGTCCGTTTGCTGAGCCAGCTGACGCGCCAGGTCGCGGTGGTGCAGTACCCGTCGCTCCGCGAGGCCGCGGTTCGGCGAGTCGAGCTCGTACGCATCGGGCTCGATCGTGCGCTAGTGGTCGTGGTGTCCGCGGACGCGCGTGTTGAGCAGCAGAACGTGGCACTAGGCGAGACACCTCCTGACGACGTGTTCGAGCGCGTCGCGCGCGAACTCAACGAGCAGTCGGTGGGCCAGAGACCCGCGGCGCTCGTCGAGGCGCTCGAGGCGTGGGCGGGTCGGCCCAACCAGGTGCCGTGGGCGGGCGCGGTCGCCGGCGCGGTCGTTTCCGCCGCGCGTGGAGGCACCGTCGAGCGGGTCGTGTTTGCTGGGACATCACACCTGGCAGGTGGGGGATTTGAGCCCGACGCCATGGGGGCCGTGCTCGACGCGCTCGAGGAGCAGGTGGTTCTGCTCAACCTCTTGCACGAGATGGCTGCGGAGTCGCGAGAGGTTGCGGTGCGCATCGGCGCAGAAACCCACTCAGACTCGCTGCGCGGCGCATCGGTCGTAGCAAGCGCGTATGGTCCGGGCGCGCTGTCGCTCGTCGGCGCGCTGGGACCGACCCGCATGGACTACCCGGGAACCATGGCTGCCGTGCGCGCCGTTGCTCGCTATCTATCGAAGGCCGTGGAGGGCTAATGAGGGACTACAGCGTATGAAGGACTACTACGGCGCGCTCGGTGTGCCGCGCACCGCGAGCGAAGCGGACATCAAGAAGGCGTACCGCAAGCTCGCGCGCGAGCTGCACCCCGATGTCGCTGGGCCCGACGGCGAGGAGCGCTTCAAGGAGGTCGCCGCCGCCTACGACGTGCTGGGCCACGCAGAGAAGCGCGCGCAGTACGACCGCGGCGTAGACCCGCGCGCGGCGAGCGGCTCAGGTGGTGGCGCCCAGGGATTCGGCTTTGAAGACATCTTCGAGACGTTCTTTGGCGGCGGCCAGCAGCGGCGTGGACCGGTGTCCCGCGTACAGCGTGGCGGCGACACGCTCGTCCACGAGGAGGTCTCGCTCGAGGAGGCCGTCTTCGGGGTGAAGCGATCCTTCGCCGTTGACCTCGCGGACGAGTGCCCAACGTGTCACGGCACGTGCTGCGCGCCCGGCACGTCGCCGCAGACCTGCCGCCAGTGCAACGGCGCGGGCTCGATCCAGCGCGTTGCGCGCTCGCTGCTCGGCAACGTCATGACGACGTCGCCATGCCCCGCGTGCGGAGGCTACGGCACCACGATCGATCACCCATGCACGGAATGCTCAGGCCGTGGTCGCACGCACTCTCGCCACACCATGAGCGTCGACATTCCGGCGGGCGTCGAGACGGGCACGCGCATCCGCATGCCTCAGGTCGGCGATGCGGGAGTCTCGGGCGGGCCCAAGGGCGACGTCTACATCGAGATCCGCCAGAAGGGCCACAAGGCCTTCGAGCGCAGGGGCGATGATCTCCACTGCACGCTCGCAGTCCCCATGACCGCCGCGGCGCTCGGCACCGTCATGTCGCTCGCAACGTTCGACGGCGACCAGCAGGTCGAGGTTGCCGCTGGCACCCACTCCGGAACCACCGTCAAGCTCAAGGGCCTCGGCGTCGGCAGGCTCCAGCGACCCGGCCGCGGCGACCTGCACGTTCACCTCGACGTGCTCACCCCTGGGGAGCTCACGGAGGAGCAAGAGGACCTCCTGCGCCAGCTCGCGGCCCTGCGCTCCGAGGAGATGCCCGAGGCCAACCTCACGCCGATCGGCCACGGGGTCTTTGCGCGCTTGCGCGACGCCTTCATGGGGCGCTGAGTGAGCGCTCCGGTCTTCTTGAGCGCGGACGCGGCCGGCGCGGTTGTCGGTGCTGTCATGCAGCTCACCGGACCGGAGGGCAGGCATGCGGCGACGGTCCAGCGCCGTGCGGTAGGCGAGGCAATCGACCTCGTCGACGGAAGGGGCACTCGCGCGAGCTGCCGAATCCTGTCGGTACATGAGGGTCGTCTCGAGGCCGTTGTCGAGGCGATCGGGCACGATGACGACCCTCCCGTGACGCTGATCCAGGCGCTCGCGAAGGGTGGTCGCGACGAGCAGGCCGTCGAGTCCGCCGTGGAGCTCGGCGTAACCGCAGTGACCCCATGGGCCGCCGATCGTTCGATCGTCCAATGGCGCGGGCCCAAGGTCGCCAAGGCGATTGCCTCATGGGAGGCGCTCTGCGTCGCGGCAGCCAAGCAGAGCAGGCGAGCCCTCGTGCCCACGGTTGAACCGCTGGCGACAACGCGCGAACTGGTCGCCAGTGTGGAAGCCGCCGTAACGTCGGGCATCCGGGTGTTGGTTCTCCACGAGGCCGCGACGCAGCCGATCACCGGACTTACCTGGGATGATGCGCGCCAACCCGTGTGGCTTGTGGTGGGACCTGAGGGCGGAATCTCGGCGACGGAGCTCGACTCGCTGAGCGCTGCCGGCGCCATAACCGTGCGGCTTGGCACTCACGTCCTGCGGGCATCGACCGCGGGACCCGCGGCGCTCGCCGCACTCGCCGCCGCGCGCGGCACCTGGGCCTGAGCGCTAGATGCGAATCGGGAAGGTCGCGAGGATGGCCACGCCTACCAAGGCAACGCCGATCCCCACGAACAGCAGGGCGCGCTGCGCCCACTCCGGGCCTGTGCGCTGCGACATTGCGGTCAGGAACAGCACGAGCGCGAACATCACGGTGAGCAGCGAGTAGTTGTCCCCGCGCTGATTGTTCTCGAGCGCGAGGGCGTACGCAGCGTCGGCCTTGGCGGTGAACTCGTCGGCCTCCTCGGTGCCCGCGGGCACATACTCGGACAAGCCGAACGGTGTCCTTGTGACCCCGTCCCACGCCGCGAAGGCGGGCTTGAGTTGGGGAGAGAAGATTCCCTCGAGGAACGTCGCAAGCTCCTCGTCGCCGTTCTCCTTTGCGACGAGCCACTGCGCAAAGACCATGGCGTCGAGCTGGAAGGCGTCCCTCGACGACGAGCGCGCGTCGCTGGCCTGGACCCGGTTGCTCGAGGCCTGGCTAAACGCGATGGACATCTCGCCGCCCCACTTGGAGCTCTCGAAGCCGCACCAGGCGGTGAGGACCGCGACGATGGACAGCAGCGCCACGGCGGTAACGTCGTGCCACTCCTTCTTGGGACGGGCCTCGGCGGTGGTGTCTGACACACGCGCATCGTATCGCCAGGGGAGGCACGAGCGGTCTAGCCACCGCCTAGGCTGGGAGCATGACCGACTGCCTCTTCTGCCGCATCGTTGCCGGCGAGATTCCCGCGCAGATCGTGGTTGAGACCGACACCGTGATCGCGTTCAGGGACATCGCGCCCAAGGCGCCCGTTCATGTGCTCGTTGCGCCTCGCCTGCATGAGCCGAACGTCGCGGCGCTTGCCGCGGCATCCCCGCAGGTACTCGCGGACATGGCGGCGGTGGCGCAACAGGTCGCCGATGCCGAGTGCGGCGGGGAGTTCCGGTGGATTTTCAACACGGGAGCGGCCGCGGGGCAGACGGTGTTTCACGTGCACGGGCACGTCATGAACGGCGGCGCGCTGGGGTGGGACGCGTGACGATCTCCCGCGTCGTCATCGTGGACGAGAACTCCCTCATGCCCCAACTCGTTGGCGTGGGCGACGCGGTGATCCGCGAGCTTGAGCGCGCGTTCCCCGAGGTCAGCGTGCACGTGCGCGGCAATCACCTCACGCTCACGGGCGAGCAGCCCGACGTCGACGCTGCTGCCGACGCGTTTGAGGAGTTTCGCGCGATGCTCGCGGCGGGAGTGCCGCTGACGCCCGACGTTGCGCGCGAGTCCGTGCGGATCCTCGCCTCTCCCTCTGATGGGCGGGAAGACCGCCCCGTCGCGGTGCTGTCGCGGTCGATTCTGTCGACGCGCGGGCGCACGATTCGGCCCAAGACCAAGGGGCAGGCGGCCTACGTCGCGGCGATCGAGAACCACACGATCACGTTTGGAATCGGGCCCGCCGGTACGGGAAAGACCTACCTCGCGATGGCGCAGGCCGTTGCCGCGCTGCAGGCAAAGCGCGTCAACCGCATCGTGCTGACGCGGCCCGCCGTCGAGGCGGGGGAGCGCCTGGGCTTCTTGCCTGGCTCGTTGTCCGAAAAGATCGACCCCTACCTGCGGCCGCTGTACGACGCGCTCCACGACATGATGGATCCGGAGTCGATCCCCAAGCTCATCGAGGCGGGCACCATCGAAGTGGCGCCGCTCGCGTACATGCGCGGCCGCACCCTCAACGACGCGTTCATCATCCTCGACGAGGCGCAAAACACCACGCGCGAGCAGATGAAGATGTTCCTCACGCGCCTCGGTTTTGGCGCGACGATGGTCGTCACCGGTGATGTCACGCAGGTCGATCTACCAGGGGGAACGCAATCCGGCCTGCGCGCCGCGCGGGAGATCCTGTTGGGGGTCGACGACATCGGCTTCTGCGAGCTCACCGCAGAGGACGTTGTGCGCCACCGCCTCGTTGGCGACATCATCACCGCGTATGCCAAGGACGACGAGATCAACGGAGGCCGGGCGCCCGCCGGGCAACAGCGTCGGCTTGACTCCCGCAACCGAAAGGACCGCGAGTGATCGACGTCAACAACGAGACCGATGCCGTCATCGACGAGGTCGAATTCACGGAGCTCGCGACCTACGTGCTGCGCGAGATGAACATCGCGGATGGCGCGGAGCTCGCGATCCTGTTCGTCGACGAGCCCGCGATGGAGCAGCTGCACATCCAGTGGATGGACGAGCCGGGGCCGACCGACGTGTTGTCGTTCCCCATGGACGAGCTGCGACCCGGCACGCCCGGTTCGCCCACTCCTCCTGGGTTGCTCGGCGACATCGTCGTGTGCCCCTCCGTTGCGACGCGCCAGGCCGCGGCGGCTGGCCACAGCCCCGAGGAGGAGATGCTCCTTCTCACGACCCACGGCCTCCTGCACCTGCTCGGCTACGACCACGCGGAACCGGAGGAGGAGAAGGAGATGTTCGCGCTGCAGCGCAAGCTGTTGCTCACCTTCCTCGCGAGCCGATGACCGGTACTGAGGCATCCTTCCTCATCATCATTGGTGTGCTCGCCCTGCTGAGCGCGGGCGCTCTGCATGCCCTCGTCGCGGCCTTTGAGCAGCTTCCGTACGCGGACGAGCGGCGGCTCTCATCCGCGTTGCGACCCGACGGGAGGCCCACCGCTGCGGCCCGGCTCGCCGCGGCGCCGGGAGACACCGACAACTCGGCGTCCGTCGCGTACGCGACCCTCGAGGCGCTCGGGATCGTGTGCTGGACGCTGCTCGCCGTTGGACTTGGTTACGCGCTCGAGTGGCCGGCTTGGGTGTTCTCCCTGGTAGCAGCCGTGGTCGCGGCCTTCCTCTCGCTCATCGTGGTGCGCGCGCTGCCGCGTCAGCTTGCACGCTCGTACCCAGAGGCGACCGTGCGCGGCGTAGCGCCGCTCGCTCGGCTTCTCATCGTGCTCACCACTCCCGTGCGCCGCGTCGTGCCCGCGTTGAGAGCCCCTGCGCTCGCCGAGCCAGAGGACCTCGTTGACCGTGCCCATGAGGCGCTCGACGAGGAGGACGTCGAGCTCGTGCAGGGCGTTGTGAACCTCGGCGAGACCCTCACGCGCGAGGTCATGGTGCCGCGCACCGACATGATCGTGATCCAGGCGGGGACCACGCTGCGCAAGGCGTTGTCGCTCTTCCTGCGCTCAGGGTTCTCCCGCGTGCCGGTGGTGGACGGAGACGTCGACGACGTCGTTGGAGTGCTGTACTTCAAGGACGTCGTCCGGTCGACGTGGGACTCGCCCGCTGCGCTCGAGACCCTCGTCGACGCCGTAGTCCGCGAGCCGGAGTTCGTGCCAGAGTCGCTTGCCGTCGATGACCTCTTGCGCCGCATGCAGGACGACGTGTTCCACATGGCGATCGTCGTAGACGAGTACGGGGGAGTCGCTGGACTCGTCACGATCGAGGACGCGCTCGAGGAGATCGTTGGCGAGCTGACCGACGAGCACGACGCCGCGGAGCCGGAGGCGGAGCCGCTTGCCGGCGGCGCCTACCGCGTACCCGCGCGCATGGCGCTCGACGAGCTCGGCGAACTCTTCGACATCGAGATCGACGACGAGGACGTTGAGACCGCCGCGGGCCTGCTCTCCAAGGCCCTGGGGCGCGTGCCAATCCCGGGCGCCACAGCGTCGGCCCGGGGTTTGATTTTGACTGCGGATAGGTTTGAAGGCAGGCGGCGACGGTTGTCGTCGGTCATCGTGCGTCGGGAAGAGGTTGACAGTGAGTGAGCAGCGCTTGGGTGAACACCGGTCGGGCTTCACATGCTTCGTTGGCCGCCCCAACGCGGGCAAGTCCACGCTCATGAACGCGCTCGTCGGCGAGAAGGTGGCGATCATGTCGTCACGGCCACAGACCACGCGACGTGCGATCAGGGGCATTGTTACCAGGGACGACGCGCAACTCGTCATCGTTGATACGCCGGGCCTGCACCGACCGCGGACCCTCCTTGGGGAGAGACTCAACGACCTCGTGCGCGAGACATTCGCCTCCGTGGATGTGATCGGTTTCTGCCTTCCTGCGGACGAAAAGGTGGGTCCAGGCGACCAATGGATCGCACGCGAGCTAGCCGAGGCCAAGGCGCCCGTCGTCGCGATCGTGACGAAGGTGGACAAGGTGTCGCGCGAGCGCGTTGCCGAGCACCTCATGGCCGTGTCAGAGCTTGGCGACTTCGTGGACATCGTGCCTGTGTCTTCCGTCAAGGACGTGCAGATGGACGTGCTGCTCGAGGTGCTCATTGCGCGGTTGCCTGTTGGCCCGTTGCTGTATCCAGACGGGGAGATCACCGACGAACCCGAGGACGTGCGCATCGCGGAGTTCATCCGCGAGGCGGCTCTCGAGGGCGTGCGCGACGAGCTCCCGCACTCGATCGCGGTTGTCGTCGAGGAAATGCTCGAGCGCGAGCAGGCTGCCGACGATCCGCGCGTACCCTTGCTCGAGATTCAGGCGCAGCTCTATGTTGAGCGAGACTCGCAGAAGGGCATCATCATCGGCAAGGGCGGCTCGCGACTTCGCGAGGTTGGCGCCACGGCGCGCGCGGACATCGAGCGGTTGCTCGGGCGGCGGGTGTTCCTCGACCTGCATGTGAAGGTCGCGAAGGACTGGCAACGCGACCCCAAGCAAATGGGGCGGCTCGGCTTCTAGGCGCGCACGGCGTCGGGCGCCGTGCCTGCACACGGTCACTGTGCCCACTCGCGCCCACCGAGCACACACGGACCGACCGCGCCTACCCGCGCCCTCGCAATTCCTGTCGGTACACCCGCGTCGCTTCGCGCGCGGAAACGACCCCTGTGTACCGACAGCGAAACGGAGTTCCGGTAGGGTGACGGCATGCGTACACGCTCGCTTCTCCTTCCTTGCCGCGGCGGGGCCTTCTAGGGCCGGATCCTCGTCGCGGTGGTTGGTGTGCCGGCTAAGAGCCCAGAGCAACCAGAGGACATCGAGATGAACCCCACGTATTACTCCGGCGGCGAGCAGCGCCCGTCGGTCATGCCTATCAGCAAGTACCAGCCCTTTCACGAGCAGTTCAGCGTCGACCTGCCCGATCGCACATGGCCAAGCAAGCGCATCACCGAGGCGCCCCGCTGGTGCGCGGTGGACCTCCGCGACGGCAATCAGGCCCTCATCGAGCCCATGAATGCAGAGCGCAAGCTGCGCATGTTCGACCTCCTGGTGCGAATGGGGTACAAGGAGATCGAGGTCGGCTTCCCGAGCGCGAGCCAGACGGACTTCGACTTCGTCCGCCAGCTCATCAACGAGGACCGCATCCCAGAAGACGTCACCATTCAGGTGCTGACGCAGGCGCGCGAGCACCTCATCGAGCGCACCTACGAGTCCATCAAGGGCGCGAAGAACGCGATCGTGCATCTCTACAACTCGACGTCGATCCTGCAGCGCGAGGTCGTTTTCCGCGCTGGGCTCGACGAGATCCAGGACATCGCGACCCACGGCGCCCTGCTGTGCCAGAAGTATGAAGACAACGTCCCTGGTACGAACGTCTTTTACGAGTACAGCCCAGAGTCATACACGGGCACCGAGCTCGAGTACGCGGTGCGCGTGTGCAACGCGGTCATGGACGTGTGGAAGCCCACCACGGACCGCAAGGTCATCATCAACCTGCCCGCGACCGTCGAGATGGCGACGCCCAACGTCTATGCGGACTCGATCGAGTGGATGCACCGCCATCTCGACTACCGCGACGCGCTCGTGCTGAGTCTGCACCCCCACAACGACCGCGGCACGGCCATCGCCGCCGCAGAGCTCGGCTACATGGCCGGCGCGGACCGCATCGAGGGCTGCCTCTTCGGCAACGGCGAGCGCACGGGCAACGTGGACCTCGTGACGCTCGGCATGAACCTCTTCAGCCAGGGGATTGACCCGCAGATCGACTTCAGCGACATCGACGAGATCCGTCGCACTGTCGAGTACTGCAACCAGATCGACGTCCACCCGCGCCACCCATGGGGCGGCGATCTGGTGTTCACGGCGTTCTCCGGCTCGCACCAGGATGCGATCAAGAAGGGTCTCGAGGCGATGCAGGCGCGCGCGGACCGCGACGGCATTGGCGTGGACGACCTTGTGTGGGCCGTGCCCTACCTGCCGATCGACCCGCGCGACGTTGGCCGCTCGTACGAGGCAGTGATCCGCGTCAACAGCCAGTCCGGCAAGGGCGGCGTCGCGTACCTGCTCAAGACGGAGCACAATCTCGACCTCCCGCGCCGCCTCCAGATCGAGTTCTCGCGCGTCGTCCAGCGCGCGGCCGACGCTACGGGCGCAGAGATGACCGCCGCCGACCTGTGGCGCATCTTCGAGGACGAATACCTCCCCGCGACCGACCCAGACAAGAAGTGGGGCAGGTTTGCGCTGCTCGGCACCAGATCGTCATCGTCCGACGCTGGGCCGGATACCCTCTCTGCGGACATTTCCGATCGGGGAGAGACCGTGACGATCGAGGGCAGCGGCAACGGCCCGGTGGCCGCGTTTGTCGCGGCGCTCAAGGGACGCGGTGCCAGAGTCGAGGTGCTCGACTATCACGAGCACGCGATGAGCGGTGGCGGCGACGCGGTGGCGGCGGCGTACGTGGAGTGCCAGATCGACGACGAGATCCTGTGGGGTGTTGGCATCGACCCGTCCATCACCACGGCGACGCTCAAGGCGATCATCTCCGCGATCAACCGGCGCGTGCGCTAGCCACGCCGAGCAGGCGGTTCGGGGGGCCGCCCGCTCGCACGTACGATTAGCGGCGTGAATCTGCAGAGTTTCGGCGCTTCCGTGCGCGTGGCCATCATCGTTGGAGTGGGGGCGCTCGCGCTCGCGGCCTGCTCGTCGGACGCCGACGCCGCGGCCAACAAGGCCGCAGAGGCACTGCCGGACCTTAGCTCGCAGGGCCTGACAAGCTTCGAGTGCGGCACGGGTGAGGCTGTCGGTGGCACGTTCCAGAAGCCAGAGGCGCCGTACAAGGCCGAGTGCTGGACGGGCTCGCCGGACACGACCTTCTTGGACATCGCTAACGCGTCGCAGGATGCCGTGATCCTCGCGACAGGCGGCACAGACGTGACCGCGGAAGCGTGCCAGGAAGATGCGTTTGGCGATGGCGGCGGCATTGCGTGCCGCGCGGTGCTCGTCACCGAGGGCGACTCGACCGTGCTGGTTCGCACCGTGGTGGTGCTCACCGATCCCAACGCCGTGATCGCAGAACTCCCGGAGAACCCGACGACGGAGCAGGTCAATGAGGCGCTCACCGGGGCTCCCCTCGAGGTGCTCGTCGGCACCGAGCCCACCGCAAGCGCCGCGCCCTCGCCCAACCCGACAGACACCTAGGCGAGCCGACGGCCCCGCCTGGCGGAGCGTCGGGCCAACGAGGGCGACAATGAGCCGTGCCCCTGTATCGAGACGACGCGATAGTGCTGCGCACCCACAAGCTGGGTGAGGCGGACCGCATCATCACGATGCTCACCAAGAATCACGGCAAGGTGCGCGCGGTGGCGAAGGGCGTGCGGCGAACGTCGAGCCGCATCGGTGCGCGCATGGAGCCGTTCATGCTGGCAGACGTGCAGTTGTACGAGGGGCGCAACCTCGACATCGTGAATCAGGTCGAGATGCGTGAGCCGTACGCGCGGCGCATCGCGGCCGACTACTCGCTCTTCACTGCAGCCACGGCGATGGTCGAGACGGCGGACAAACTGGTTGACCACGAGAAGGAGCCCGCACTCCAGCAGTACAGGCTTCTCCATGGCGCGCTGGGCTCGCTCAGCAGGCGCGAGCACGATCCGGGTTCGCTCCTCGATTCGTTCCTGCTGCGTTCGCTCGCGATCGCGGGCTATGCGCCGAGCTTTGGTGACTGTGCGATGTGCGGAAAGCCCGGGCCGCATCGCGCGTTCGCCGTCGCGGAGGGCGGTGCGGTGTGCGAGGACTGCCGACCTGCGGGCGCCGCGGCGCCGTCCGAGGAGACGTTTTCCCTGCTCACGGCGCTGCTCTTGGGGAACTGGGGGGTTGCGGATGCCTCAGAACCGAGGGCGAGGCGCGACGCTGCGGGCATCGTCGCGGCGTATACGCAGTATCACCTCGAGCGTCGCGTGAGGTCGCTCCCGCTCGTCGACCGCGACTCCTAGACCCTGCGCTTCCTCCTACCCGAGCCCCGGAAACCCCACCACCCGTCACTGTTGCTGTCGGTACATACGCGTCGCTAACGCACGCGTAGCGACGCGTATGTACCGACAGGATTCGAGAGCGGTGGAGACGCGCGCCCCGGCCAGTAGGCTGACGATCGTGACGCCGACGACGCCTCCTACACACGCCTCGGGCGCGGTCCC
>Ga0190271_10000716_pt1 | contig 17394 bp, 19 predicted proteins | sample Popmic356T_FD_133747 | JGI IMG/M metagenome (GOLD analysis project Ga0190271, IMG submission 133747) | Populus adjacent soil microbial communities from riparian zone of Weber River, Utah, USA - 356 T | ecosystem: Environmental > Terrestrial > Soil > Riparian zone | place: USA: Utah | collected...
CGACACAGAAAGCCGAGCCGGGCTGAATATTCGCGACTGACAATTCCAGGACTCAGTTCTCAGGCGTAATGATTTGCGCCTTATCGGCAGATGTAAATTCCAACGTGAGTGGATTGCCGCCGATCCCCTGTGCCAGGGTAGGAGACAGTTGAACGGGGGTGCATCGATCCACGGCGTCCATGGCGGTGGCGATGAACTGTTGGCGGACTTTGTCGTCGCCGATGACATTGATGTATGTAGCTTGCGGCGGACCAATCAGCGACCCATCGCTTTTGAAGCTGAAACTCAGTGTAACGGTGGAGTTTTCAACGCCGGCGGGCGGTTTCCAGCAAGACATGACCGCCGCGCCAACCTGGTCCATCGTTGTGAGGGGGTTCGCATGTGCCGTCAGTGGCAGCAAGAACAGCACAGTGGCACAGGAAACAGTTCGCTTTAGGCTTTTCATGGCTTTCCCTATTTGGACGTACTCACCTGGCGGCAGAAACTTCGCCTTTTGTTATCAGCATTTGATCAAATGCAAGGAGAGTAATCTAGGGCGGCCGCGCCGGCGCTAACAAGACCTAAACAGGACGCGGATGTCTCGATCTGTCGCTCCTTCGGCCGGACGAGATGTCCGGTGCATGACGATCTTACTCAGCGACCCCGTGTTTGACTCCCCCATAGCCGGCAGCAGCGCGATCAGTTCTGGACGCGCGCTTTCAGTCCCGCGCCAGGCTGCAGGCCCGGGCGATCTCTTAACTCGTCATACGTCGGCCGTGACATCCCGGACCTTGACCGCCTCCTGTGCTGCAGCGAGGTTGAGCCACATCCCGCCAGCACACAATCCTGCTGAACGCATTGGCTCGGGGTTTAGGAGACTCCCATGCCGAACTCTGAATCGGGATTGCTGTGGTCGGCGGCACCTTGAAACAACTTCGCGGCCTCAATTTAGCGCCACGATCGTTAAACCGTCACTACGGTCTAGAGATGCCGTCCCATCGCCAGGTATTTCTCGCGCCGCTGCTCGCGCAGATCCATGTTCGCGCCGCTCAGCTCCTTCAGCGCCTTCGCGATCTGGTCACCGGTGGCCTGGATGACCGACTCGGGGCCGCGATGCGCGCCGCCCAGCGGCTCGGGGATGATGCCGTCGATGATGCGCATGTCCAGCAGATCCTGCGCCGTCATGCGGATGCTTGTCGCGGCGTCCTTCGAGCGCGTCGTGTCGCGCCACAGGATGGACGCGGCACCCTCCGGGGAGATGACCGAATAGATGGAATGCTCCAGCATATAGACGCGGTTGGTCGCGGCGATCGCGATCGCACCGCCGGACATCCCTTCGCCGATGATCACGGAAACGGATGGAACGCGGAGATTGAGGCAGGCTTGAATGGAACGGGCGATGGCCTCGGCCTGGCCACGCTCCTCCGCGCTGACGCCCGGATAGGCGCCGGCGGTGTCGGCCAGGGTGATGACGGGAATCTTGAAGCGGTCGGCCAATTCCATCACGCGTACCGCCTTGCGGTAGCCTTCGGGCATCGCCATGCCGAAATTGTGCCTCAGGCGGCTTGCCGTGTCGGAGCCCTTCTCCTGCCCGATCAGGGCAACGGATTGGCCGCGGAATCGCGCGAAGCCGCTGACGATCGCCCTGTCCTCGCCATAGTAGCGGTCGCCGGCCAATGGCGTGAAATCGGTAAACAGCCCGGCGACATAGTCTACGCAGTGCGGGCGGTCGGGGTGACGCGACACCTGCACCTTTTGCCAAGGCGTCAACGTCCTGTAGGCATCGCGCAGCGCGTCTGCGGATCGCTTTTCCAGCCGGGCGATCTCGTCCGCCACGTCCACGGCCCCGCCGCTTTCGGCGAGCTTCTTCAACTCGATGATCTTGCCTTCGAGATCGGCGACGGGCTTTTCGAAATCAAGATAGTTGTACATGCCTTCGGATACCAAAACCCAAAAAACTAAAGGTAAATTTGGCCGCCGCTGGCCCGATATGCACCCTCACATAGCGTCAGGGCGCGGGATCGGCAAGCGGGTGGTGGTCCTGCACCAGGCGCACCAGCCTTTCCTCAAGCACATGCGTATATATTTGCGTGGTCGAAATGTCAGCATGACCGAGCAATTGCTGTACAGCGCGCAAATCGGCGCCGTTCTGCAGCAGGTGACTGGCGAAGGCGTGACGCAGGACATGCGGCGATATTTTGGCCGACGAAATGCCGGTGCGGGCCGCCAATCCCTTCAGGTCACGGGCGAAAACCTGGCGTGGCAGATAGCCGGTATCGGACGCGGCGGGAAAGAGCCACGGGCTTTCGGCGAGGGCAGGGCGGCTGCTGCGTTCCGCCAGCCAGAGCCGCATCGCGTCACGCGCCTTGCCGGACAGCGGAACCATGCGATCCTTGGCGCCCTTGCCGCGCACGACGAAGAAGCGCTCGTCGCGCAAGGCGACGGTGACAGGCAGGCTGACCAACTCCGAAACGCGCAGCCCGGTGGCGTAAAGCGTCTCCACGAGTGCATGGAGCCGCAGCGCGGCGTGACGCGCGGCGTCTGTCAGCGCGGGATCCTGTGCCTCGAGCGCGGCGCGGTCGAGCAGGCGGCCGGTGTCGGCCTCGCTCATCACCTTCGGCAGGGCCGCCTGCTTCTTCGGGCTATCGAGCACGCCTGTCGGATCGTCCTGCCGCATGCCCTCCGCGTAGAGGAATTTGAAGAACTGCTTCAGCGCCGAAAGGCGGCGCGCCTGGGAGCTCGCCGCGAAGCCACGCGTGGCGATGTCAGCCAGATAGTCGCGCAGGGCGGGTGGATCCGTCTCCGCGAGCTTGCCGTTCAAATAATCCGCGGCGTCCTCAAGATCGCGCCGATAGGATTGCAGCGTATTCTCGGCCGCGCCGCGCTCGGCTGCCATCATCTCAAGAAAGGCGTCGATCCGTGCGGCGCTGTTCACGGTGCGGCCGGCGGCTTGGCAAGGGTAGGCATGTCGTCAGCCGGATCGATCTTTTCCATATCCTGCTCGGGCTGGGTGGAACCGGTCTGCTCAGGCGCAACGCGCAGATGATCCAACGGCACGCGCACGCTCATTTCGCCCTGGCGCGGCTCGACCAGAGTGACCAGCAGATACATCGCGCCGTACACGGCCGCAGCAAGTACTGCGAGGATCGTCAGAAAGCGAAAGACGGTGGGCATCGATCAGCGAATCACCGTTGTTTTGCAGGTTCAGCGCTTATGAGGCGCGGGTGGGGCCGTTTCAAGGTTGACGCGCATCGGCATTTGATGTGCAAACCGGCGCAGCGAGACTTTTGAAATGACGACTGCAGCCACCACCCCGCATTCAACCGAGATCATCCACCGGCTCGGCGGCCGATCGATCGTCTTCGTCGGCTTGATGGGCGCGGGCAAGACGGCCATCGGCCGCAAAGTGGCGGGCGAACTGGGTCTGCGTTTCATCGACAGCGATCATGAGATCGAGGATGTGTCGCGAACGACGATCCCGGATCTCTTCGAACTCTATGGCGAGACGGAATTTCGCGCCTTGGAGCAGCGTGTCATCGCACGCCTGCTGGAAGGCGGACCGCAAGTGCTGTCCACCGGCGGCGGCGCCTTCATGAATGCACAGACCCGCATCTCGATCGCCGAGCGGGCCGTTTCCGTCTGGCTCAAGGCCGATATCGACGTGCTCATGGAGCGGGTGTCGAAGAAGCAGAATCGGCCGCTGCTCAAGAATGCGGATCCGCGCGGCGTCATGCAGCGGCTGATCGACGAACGCTATCCGGTGTATGCGTTGGCGGATGTGACGGTTGAGACGCGCGATGAGCGCAAGGAAGTTATTGCTGAAGAGGTGATCGAGGCTCTCCGCCGTCATCTTGACGAGAAGGTGAGCGCGGAATGACCGACCCAGTGAAGATCGAAGTCGGCCTTGGAGACCGCGCCTACGACATCCTCATCGGACCGGGCCTGATTGAGCGCGCCGGCGCAGAGATCACTGCCCGCCTGCCGGGCGTTCGTGCCGCGGTGGTGACCGACACCAACGTTGCCGCAGCCCATCTCGATCGCCTCGTGGGCGGCCTGAAGGCAGGCGGCATCGAAGCGACTTCGGTGGTTCTGCCGGCTGGCGAGAAGACCAAGAGCTACATCTATCTCGGCGAAGTGGTCGAAGCGATTATCGCCGCGCGCCTCGAGCGTGGCGATGTCGTGATCGCGTTGGGCGGCGGCGTCATAGGCGATCTTGCCGGCTTCGCCTCCGGCATCGTGCGGCGCGGCATGCGTTTCGTGCAGATGCCGACCTCGCTGCTTGCGCAAGTCGACTCCTCCGTGGGCGGAAAAACCGGCATCAACAGTCCGCAGGGCAAGAATCTCGTCGGTGTCTTTCACCAGCCGCGCCTGGTGCTTGCCGATTCGGCGGTTCTGGACACCCTGCCCCCGCGCGAATTCCGCGCCGGCTATGCCGAGGTGGCCAAATACGGACTGATCGACCGTCCCGACTTTTTCGCCTGGCTGGAAAAGAACTGGCGGGAGATTTTCGCCGGCGGCGCCGCCCGCATCGAGGCGATCGCACAGTCCTGCCGGGCCAAGGCGGATGTCGTTGCCCGAGACGAATTCGAGACCGGCGACAGGGCGCTGCTCAATCTCGGCCACACTTTCGGTCATGCGCTCGAAGGCGCGACGAATTATGACGGAGCCCGCCTGGTGCATGGCGAAGGCGTCGCCATCGGCATGGCGCTGGCGCACCGCTTTTCGGCCCGTCTCAACCTCGCCAGCCCGGACGACGCTGTGCGCGTGGAGCGGCATTTGCGCGATGTCGGCCTTCCCTGGCGAATGGCGGACATTCCAGGTGACCTGCCGGGACCGGAAAAACTGTTCGACTACATCACCCAGGACAAGAAGGTGACGCGCGGCGCGCTCACCTTCATCCTGACGCGCGGCATCGGCCGTTCCTTCATCGCCAAGGACGTGCCGGCGTCGGAAGTCGTGGCCTTCCTGCGGGACAATCACCCCGGATGAGCGAAAACCCCTGGGCGATCGTCGGGCTGACCCTGTTGGCCGTCCTGGTTCTGGCCGGTTTGCTCACCAGGCCGCTTTTGAAGCTGTTCGGCCTGCGGCTGATCAGACGCCGGCGTCGCGTTGCCGGCGTCGGCAAAAGTCAGCCTGCTCCGCTGATGGAAATCGAGGAGCCGGACGCGCCGCCACCGCCGCGCAGCGGCCTGGAAGCGCTGACCGAACTCGAAGTGTCGGACGTGATGGTCCATCGCATGACGATGCGATCCTTGAACGCCGGCGATCCCGCCGAGGCGATCGTGAAGGAAATGCTGGCCAGCCCGCACACGCGCATGCCGCTGTGGCAAGGTTCGCTCGACAACATTGTCGGCGTGCTGCACGCCAAGGACCTGCTCCGCGAACTCAGCGTACTTGAGAACGATTATTCGAAGGTGGACATCCTCAAGCTTGCGATGAAGCCGTGGTTCGTGCCGGACACCACCACCTTGCAGGATCAGCTCAACGCCTTCCTGCGCCGCAAGTCGCATTTCGCCATCGTGGTCGATGAATATGGCGAGGTCGAAGGCCTGATCACGCTGGAGGACATTCTGGAGGAGATCGTCGGCGAGATTGCCGACGAGCACGATGTCGAGGTGCAGGGCGTGCGCCAGGAAGCCGATGGCTCGGTGGTGGTGGACGGGGCGGTTGCGATTCGCGATCTGAACCGGGCGCTCGGCTGGAGCCTGCCGGACGACGAGGCGACGACGATTGCGGGACTGGTTATCCATGAGACGCAGTCGATCCCCAAGGAGCGGCAGGCATTCACCTTTCATGGCAAGCGCTTCGTGGTGATGAAGCGCGAGAAGAACCGCATCACGCGGCTGCGGATCCGCCCACTCGCCGACGCGACAATCGCGACTTCCGTTTGAATGCCGGCATAGTCTTTCAAGCTTCGTCAACGAATTCCCTCCATGTTCCGGTCATGGCGAGAATACTTGTTGTGGAAGACGATGACGCGGTTCGCGCCCTTGCGGCGCGCGCCCTGGAGCGGTTGGGCCACGCGGTCGATATGGCCTGCGACGGCGTTAGCGGCCTGACGCGCATCGTCGACAACGCCGCCGCCTATGACCTTGTGCTGTCCGATATCAGGATGCCGGAAATGGACGGCATCCAGATGGCGATCGAGGCCGTCGCCAGCTTTCCCAGCCTGAAGGTGATGCTTTTCACCGGCTATGCCGACCAGCGCGAACGCGCCGACGAATTGAACGGCGTCATCGTCGACGTGCTGCAGAAACCCTTCGCGCTTGCGGAATTGCGTGACCGCGTCGAACGAGCCCTCGCGGCTTGAGGTCTTGACCTTCAATCCCGAAGCCGTGCTTCTCTACGGCTATCACTACAGTGTCTATGTGCGCGTGGTGCGTCTGGCGCTGCTCGAAAAGGGCGTTGCGTGGCAGCACGTCGAGATCGATCCTTTCGCCAAGGAAATTCCCGCCGATTACCTTGCGATGAACCCGTTCGGCCGCGTGCCGACCCTTCGTCATGGCGATTTCACACTCTATGAGACGACGGCGATCACGCGCTACATCGACGAGGCCTTTGACGGCCTGCCGCTTCAGCCGTCGCATCCGAGAGATCGCGCCAGGGCAGCGCAGATCGTGGCGATAGCCGATTCCTATGCCTATTGGCCGCTCGTTCGTCAGGTCTATTCCCATCGCGTGTTCCGTCCGGCGGAGGGTGTGGCAGCGGACGAGCACATAGTCGAAGAGGGCCTTGCCAGCGCGCCGAAGGTGCTGACGGCCATCGAAGCCTTGCTGGACGAAGGGCCATTCCTCTGCGGCGTGGCGCTGAGCCTCGCTGACGTGCACCTCGCGCCGATGATCGCCTGCTTCAACGCCGCACCCGATGGGGCGGCGATGCTGGCGCGGTTTCCGAAACTGTCAAAGTGGTGGCAGGCGATGCGGCGCCGACCGGCGCTTGCGCAGACGGACCCCGGACTGCCCAGACCGCCTAGCCGCTTATAGCGCAGCAGCCTATCGTCCCGCACTCTCAGCGCATTTCGAGCAGACGCTCGAGGTAATTCCGCTCCAGTTCGGGGCTGAGCGCGTTGCCGAGGCGCTTGCGGATCGCGTCGAGGATGCGGCGCGCACGCTGAACGTCGATCTCGTCGGGCACGTCGACCGATTCGCCGAAATCGGGACCCGTGCTCGCGCGGGGCCGCCCAAGCGGGTCGCGGTCCGCCTGCTGCTCGCGTCCGCCCTGTTCGCTGCCCCCTTCGTCGCCCTCCATGGCCTGCTGCATCTGCTGCATCATGTCCTGCGCGCCGCGCCGCAGCGCTTCGAGCGCGCGCCCCTGGTGACCGGTTGCGCGCTCGCCCTGCTGATCGCCGAGCGCGCCTTCGGCCTCGCCCATCTCGTCGCCGGCGTCACCGAAGCCCTCGCCGGGCTGAATGCCCATGCCGCGCAGGCCTTCCATCAGCTTCTGCAACTCGCCCTGCAACTGGCCCTGGCCGTCCTGCAATTGCTTCATGGCATCGGCGAATTCCTCCGGCGTCATCGGCCGGCCGTTCTGGCCCGCGCCGGGCTCGCCCTGTTCGCCCTGCTCACCGTTCTGGCCCTGCTGCTCTCCCTCTTCCCCTTCGCCCTCGCCTTCCTCGCCCTGCTGGCCGCGCTGCTGGCGCTCGGTGCGGAAAGTCTCGTTCATCATCTCTTGCTGGCGGCGCATGATCTCGCCCAGCTTGTTCATCTGCCGGCGCATTTCGCCCTGCTGGCCGGTCTCGCCCTGTTGCGGGCGGCCCGCCTGGAGATTGTTCATCATCTCCTCAAGCTGGGAGAGCAGTTCCTGCGCGTCCTCGCGATTGCCCGACTTGGCCATGTCCTCAAGCTGATCGAGCATCTTGTCGATGTCGCGCTTTTGGAGTTCCTGACCAGGCTTGGCATCCTGCGCGAAATTCGGGTCCTTCATGGCGCGCTCGGCAAATTCGCGCAGGAAGTCGTTCATGGCCTCACGCAATTCGCGCATGAGCTTGTCGATTTCCTCGTCGCTGGCGCCGCGCTCAAGCGCCTGCTTCAGCGCTTCCTGCGCCTGCTTCAGCCGCTTTTCGGCGGTAGACAGTTCGCCATCCTCGATGCCCAGCGCGATCTCCCAGAGATAATCGGCGGCGCCGCGCAACTGGTCGTCGGTCTGGGCCATGTCGAGCCGCGTGCGCGCGCTCATGATCGCCAGATAATGCGCCATGGCATCGAACGTATCTTCCGGCCGCAGCGTGATCGCGTCCATCAGCGTCAGCACCCACGGCTTCCGGTTTGCATCGAGACTGAGGATGCGCCGCTGCTCGACAATTGCCTTGGCAAGCGGGTTGGTGAAGGTGCGCTCCGGCAGCGTAAGAATCTTGGTTTCGCTGCGGGCTTCCTGCCTGGCGGCATCGACGGCCTTCAATGTCATCGCCACGCGGGCGCCGGCCCAGACATGCTCGGTCAGGTCGCGCGTGGTCTTGGCGGCCGGCGGCTGTGCGCCGCGCTTGGGCAAGCTCAGCGGCAGCTCCGGCGCAGGATAAAGCGGGTGCGCACCCGGCTCCTGCTTGTCGGCCAGCACGATATCGGCGCCGGCGGAGGCCGCGCCGTAATCATCCGCGATTTCGTAGTGAAGTTCCAACGTGCCATTGGCGGCGCGTTTCGGCTCCTGGGTAAAGCGGATCGTCGGGGGCGCGTCGGGAACGACGGTGAAAACCCAATCATCCAGCGCAGACTCGCCGGATCGCAAGGTCAGAACGCCATCGGTCATCAGCTTGCCGGCAAATTCCCGGGGCGCTGTCCCCAAGGGTTTGGCGCTCTCGGCCGCTCCCGGCTTCTTGGCCGGCGGTTCGACGGGAGGGATGTCGCGCATTACGCCGGAAGCCTCGTCGAAGGCGAGCGTTTCATCGCCCGCCCCGCCGGTCACGCGCAAGACGAGATCGCTGCCAGCCGGTACGGTGAAAGCAGCTATGCCGCGGTTGTTCTCCGCGGTCAGGAAGATCGGCGCCTTGCCGGTATAGGGCGGCGGCGTCACCCAGGCATCGACGCGCGGTGGCACAGGCGGCACGCCCGGCGCGGCGCTGAAGGCATCGGTCACCCTGCCGCCGAAGGGACCGTACGAGAAGGCAAGCGCTGCGAGCAGCAGCAGAGGCGCCAGGGCGCGCAGCCCCCAGGGATCGCGTTCCGGAACGCGGGCGCGCGGCATGTCGCCAGCCAGGTTGCGCAGCCTATCGGCCATGCGCTTCTGGTGTTCACGCCATAGCGCATCCGCGAAGAGATCCGGCTTGCCGCCGGGGCGGTCGGTCTGCACAAGAACCGGCGTATGCTCCAGGCGGTTCGCGCCCTCGATGCGCCGGTCGATCTCGGCGGTGGTGGGCTTGCGAAACCGGCGCAGTGGGAGCATCGCCCACACCGCAGCGAGCCCGAAGATAACGGCGAGGCCGATGCGCGTCTGATCCGGCACCAGGCGGAAAAGGCCCAACCAGGATGCGCTGATGAAGATGCTGATGACGATGAGGAAAGGCAATGCAAGCGGCCAAAGCCGCTCGCCGATGATCGCCAGGCGCGTTGCAAGGCGGGTCCCGGCCAACCGCCGGGCGGATCCAATTCTCGCGTCGCCGTCGCTCGTCGCGCTGCTCATAAGCCCTTTCCGGCAAGCGCGCGGTCACGCGCTCTACCCGTGTAGGATAGCAGCAAACGCGGCAAAGGCGAGGCGGGGTAGCAAGAATGTGATGGCGCAAACCGGACGCCGCCCAACCGCCGCCATGTCCTGCCGCTAGGGCTGCAACCTACCCCATGAGCCTTCCGGGAGCCCTTTCATGCAAACCACGCGACGTGATTTCCTAGCCGGGTTTCTCGCTCTGCCGGCCCTGGCGCCCGCCGTTGCGGCAGGCGCTGAAGACGCTCCGCTTGGTCTCGCCTTGACGCCGTCCTGCGGCCAGCCGGAAGCTACCGCCGCCCAGACGGAAGGGCCGTATTTCACGCCGGATACGCCGCTGAAGCGCAATTTCGCCGGGGATGTGTCCGGTGGAACGGCCATCACCATTGCCGGCTACGTGCTGACCCGCGACTGCCAGCCGGTGTCGAAAGCGCTGATCGAACTGTGGCACTGCGACGATCATGGCGAATACGACAATGCCGGCTACCGGCTGCGCGGCCACCAGTTTTCCGACGACCAGGGCCGCTGGTGGTTCGAAACGATCTTGCCCGGCGTCTATCCCGGGCGGACGCGCCATTTCCATGTGAAGGTGCAACGGCCCGGCGGACCGCTGCTGACGACCCAGCTCTATTTTCCCGGCGAAGCGGGCAACGACAGCGACGGCATTTTCGATCGGTCTCTGCTTCTTTCGATCAAGGATGCGCCGGACGGCGGCTATGGCCGATTCGATTTCATCGTCGCTTGAGGCAATCGGCCCAAGGGCGCCGGGGCTATTTCAGCCAGTCCGGCATTGAATCCAGTCCGATGAGATCGTCATAGGAGGGGCGGGGCCGCACGACATGGAAGCGGTCGCCATCGACCAGCACCTCGGGGACCAGAAGCCGAGTATTGTAGGTGCCGGACTGGACCGCGCCATAGGCGCCTGCGGTGCCAACGGCAATCAGGTCGCCAGGCTGCAGGCGGGCAATCTCACGGTCCAGCGCAATATAGTCGCCGGTCTCGCAAACCGGACCCACCACATCGGCACGCATGCGCGGGCCGCTCGCCGCGCGCTGCACGACGGGCCGAATCTCGTGATAAGCCTCGTAGAGCGTCGGGCGAATGAGATCGTTCATCGCAGCGTCGACGATGACGAAATTCTTGGCGTCGCCGTCCTTCACATAGATGACTTCCGAGACCAGTATGCCGGCGTTCCCCGCGATCAGCCGCCCGGGTTCCACGATCACCTTGAGGCCTAGCGGCGCTATGTGCTTGCGCACGATGTCGCCCAGCTCGTCCGGCAGCGGCGGCGGGCTGTTGTCGACGTGATAGGGAATGCCGAGGCCGCCGCCGACATCGATGTGTTCGACAGCGATGCCGTCCTGACGCAGCGTCGCCACGAGGTCGACCAGCACGGCGATGGCGTCGTCATAGGGCTGCAGATCGGTGATCTGGCTGCCGATATGCATGTCGATGCCGACGATCCTGATGCCCGGCAGGCTGGCGGCGCGCTTGTAGACGGCGCGGGCGCGCTGCCAGGCAATGCCGAACTTGTTCTCGGCCTTGCCCGTGGAAATCTTCTTGTGCGTCCTGGCGTCGACATCCGGATTGATGCGCAGCGAGATCGGCGCGGTCTTGCCCAGCGCCGAAGCGCGCGATGCCAGGACTTCGAGTTCCGGCTCGGACTCGACGTTGAAGCAGTGGATGCCGGCGGCGAGCGCAAAGTCCATTTCCCGCGGCGTCTTGCCAACGCCGGAGAAGATGATCTTCTCGGCCGGGATGCCGGCGGCGAGCGCGCGGCGCAATTCGCCTTCCGAGACGACGTCCGCGCCGGCGCCGAGCCTTGCCAGGGTGCGCAGCACCGCCTGGTTGGAATTCGCCTTCATGGCATAGCACACCAGCGCATCCAGCCCGTGGAACGCCTTGGCAAACACCTGATAGTGCCGTGTCAAGGTCGCGGTGGAATAGCAATAGAACGGCGTGCCGACCGCCTTGGCGATGTCAGGCAGCGCGACATCCTCGGCAAACAGGACGCCATTGCGGTAATCGAAGTGGTTCACGTCCGCTGGTTCCCGAATGCGATTGTCAAATGGCAGTGCTCTACGTTGCCCCCCTCTGTCCTGCCGGACATCTCCCCCACGAGGGGGGAGATTGGCCGCCATCGGCGCCGCGTGTAATCTCCCCCCGTGTGGGGGAGATGTCCGGCAGGACAGAGGGGGGCAACGTGGAGCACTACGACCGCCAGAGTTCAGCTTCGGTTGTTCGCTAGATCAGCCAATCCAGGATGAACTTGCGATCCTTGACCGGTTTCTCCGGTTCTGGCGGTACCGGTGTGCCGGCATCCTGTGCGTCCTTGCGGGCCTGCATTCCGGCTTCGTAGGGCGTGTCGAGCGGAGCCTTGCGGCCGCAGGCGGCGACGAGCCCAAGCGTGGCGATCAGAGCGGCAGAAAGGATGATGCGTGAGGCGGTCATTCGAGCGTCCATCGTGGAGTCGAGTGCTCTTAGCGGAGATTGAGGGGAAATGCACCCTGCCGGAGATTGTTTGCGATGTAGGGTTTTGGCCTGCAAAGCCGCCGTCAGTCGAAAGTCGAATGGACCATCTTCAGCTTAGGGTTTGCGACCATCTCGGCTGGCGTGACGATAGATTTAGACTGCTGCGCCTTCCAGCATTGCTCCCTGGTCTTGTTCCTGCAATCCGGATTCTTACGCCAGTTGTCGAGGAGAAGTTTTTGTCCAGCAGCGCTTGCAAGCTTGGCTTTTGTCACACTGCTGGGCTCTGCCAGGGTAATGCCCGTCTTCTGAAATGTCCTGTACACAAGCTCGGCAGGATATACTGCTTCCGCGTCCAGACGAAAAAATGGATCGTAAGGCGCATGTTCGGACTCAAATGCCGCCATCATTACCTTGAAGCCCTGTTTTTCGGTCAAGCCCGGATAGCGAAAGACTGCGTATCTGTGACCGACACCGCGAGCTATAAAATCTTCAACCGGCAGCTCCCCGAAGCCATCTTCGGTCATTTCCATCACATACGGACCGCCGCCCGTTGGCCTCACGATACCGATGTGGGTGAAATGGGAGCCCGCCGCACGAAGAGCGTCAGCACTGCGACCGGTCGTCTCCTGAACGATCAGGTCACCCATTTTCCATTTATCCCACAGCACCTCCTCGGCGTATGGTTCCGTGCTGACGCCAAGCGACAGAAGCATCGCAAGAAATAGAGCCTTCATTGGTCGGGATGGTCCTCACTCATTTTCGGGCCGCGATTGGAAGGATCTTCTTCCGTCATCCATGTTTGGATTTGATGAACGCTGGCTGGGCGCGAATTCGTGAGAAAACTCCTCTGCCCGGGCAGTCCCATTGGATACATCGCTACGCGCGCCTTTACATATTTGGGTGTTTGAGCGCTGCACAGCTTGGCGCGCATGTCGACGGGTTTGCGTTTCGTATCGTTCTTGATGCCTGTGAGCGCTTTTTTGTTAGATCGGAGGTCTCCGGTGAAGGCTCTATCCAGATACATGGCTGCTCGTTCGTTACGTTCGCGCTCGGTGGTCGCGCCCATGACAACGACCAAGACCTGCTTGGCATTCCGTTCTGCCAGGGCAACGACGTTGTTCCCAGCCGCACAGAGAAATCCCGTCTTGAGGCCCCGGGTTCCGGGAAAGCGTGTCAGCAGTTCGTTATGAGAATCGACCGCCTTGCCGTCAATGACGACAGCCGAAGCCTCGAAGAAGCGGCGATGCTCCGGAAATTGCTTGGCAACAGCGATGCCCAAAAGCGCCATGTCGCGCGCTGTCGTTTTCTGGCGGCGGTCGAACAGCCCGTTTGGGTTTTGAAAGTTGCTGCCTGTCATCCCGAGACGGTGGGCTGCATCATTCATCGACTTGACGAATGACTTCTCTGAGCCAGCGACTGTCTCGGCCAGCGCTACAGATACCTCATTGGCAGAGCCCGCTATCACGGCGAACAGCGCATCTTCCAATCGCATTGAGCGCCCGGCACTCAGATCAGCGTTCAAGAATTTTTGGCTCATCGCATTCGCTGAAAGTGTCACTGTGGTGTCCATCGAAACCCGACCTGCGCGGATTGCTTCGAAGGTCACAAAGGCTGTCATGAGCTTTGTCGTCGATGCAGGATACCAAGCCCGACCAGCGTCTTCCGAATACAGTACTTGTTGGTCGTCGACGTTGACCACGAGAATAGGCGTCGCCGAAAAGGCTTGATTGGAAAACGTGAGCATGACCCCGAAAATTGCAAAAGCGGTCCGCAACGATCATGCCTCCGAGCTGGCCATGGAGCCTCTGCATGAACCAAAATGATAGCCTATTCAAGGCGTCCGCTTCCCACCCAAATCGGTCGTAGTTTGGAGGGGATAAGATTGGCCCGCCGCTGCGCCGATGCGGATGTCTCACATGGCCGCTCCTCTTTAGCGCGACCCAAGAGCGGAAGGACTCGTGCGCTCGCGTTTGCCGGATCACGGCCAGCACGCCCAGCCCCTTCAGAGGATTTGCATCCGGGCGACATGTCCCTCTACTGTGCGTGAGAGCGTTGAGGACTTTGCGTGACGGCCTCACCCACGAAGCCGGAAGTCTGGTCTCACGCGCAGGTGGGGCGGCAGAATGGGGACGAGCACTTTGCGAAAGAATTCCGATCGGGTCGGTCCTGGCTATCCTCAGGTCGTCGTGCTTGTCGGCGCGACGGGCGACCTTTCCCGCCGCAAGCTGCTACCCGGGCTTTTCCACCTCATTAATGCCGGCTTTATCCCGGGTTGCCGTATTGTCGGCGTCTCCCTCGACGAGATCGAAGTCGATGGTTTCCGCGCCATTGCGCGTGAATCCCTCGACAAGTTCCTGACCCGCAAATTCACCCAGGCCGAATGGGCGGAATTTGCCGCTTCACTCGACTATGTCTCCCTTTCGGCTGGCGCTGGCGTCTTGAAGGAAGCGGTCGAGAGGGCTGAGGCGGCACTGGGGCCGGAGACGCGGCGCGTGCACTACCTGTCCGTGCCGCCGAAGGCTGCCCTTCCGGCCGTCCAACTTCTCGCCGAAGCGGGAATTGTCGAGCGCTGCCGCATCATCATGGAAAAGCCTTTCGGTACGGACCTCGCCAGCGCCGTTGAATTGAACAGGAAGCTCCACGAGGTGTTCGAGGAGAAGCAGATCTTCCGCATCGACCATTTCCTCGGCAAGGAGCCGGCGCAGAACATACTCGCCTTCCGCTTCGCCAACGGTCTCTTTGAGCCCATCTGGAACCGCAACTTCATCGATCACGTGCAGATCGACGTGCCGGAGACGCTCGGACTCTCTACCCGCGCCGCCTTCTACGAGACGACAGGCGCCTACCGCGACATGGTTGTAACCCATCTGTTTCAAATTCTCGCCTTCATGGCGATGGAACCGCCGACCGCCCTTGAGCCGGCGCCAATCTCCGAAGAGAAGAACAAGGTCTTCCGCTCGATGCTGCCCATCGAACCGCGAGACGTTGTGCGCGGCCAGTATGCCGGCTATCGCAAGGAGCCGGGCGTCGACCCGGAAAGCGACACCGATACATTCATCGCCCTCAAGTGCGCCATCGACAACTGGCGCTGGGCAGGTGTGCCCTTCTTCCTGCGCACGGGGAAACGGCTGGCCGAAGGGCAGCGCATCATTTCGATCGCCTTCCGAGAACCGCCGAAGTCCATGTTCCCGGCGGGCTCCGGCGTCGGAGCGCAAGGCCCTGACCATCTAACCTTCGACTTGGCCGATGCCTCTAAAGTCTCGCTTTCCTTCTATGGCAAGCGCCCCGGCCCGGGCTTCCGGCTCGACAAGCTTTCCCTGCAATTCGCAATGAGCGAGACCGGGCTGATCGGCGAAGTCCTGGAGGCCTATGAGCGCTTGATTCTAGACGCGATGCGCGGCGACCACACCCTCTTCAACACCGCCGAGGGCATCGAGCGGCTTTGGGATATCTCCCAACCCCTGCTCGACAACCCGCCGCCGGTGCGTCTTTATGATCAGGGCGGCTGGGGCCCGAAGTCGATCCACCAGCTTATCGCGCCGCACGCTTGGCGCCTGCCCTTCGAGCGCGCCTGGCGAGGTCCGTCGGAGGAGTGAATTCCCGGTAGCCCTCATCGAAGGCCGCCAGGCTAGCTGCGGTTCTGCGTTGACTTTGTGCCGTTCGGTGAGCACCCAGCGGCGTGATTGGCCTCGTCGACGGCCTCACGACGCCGCGTACTTCACCGTCACACCGCGCTGCCGAAAATAAGCCTGCATCAGTTTTCTGCCCGACCGGTTGTTCTGTGCCAGCCTGGTCGGATCGAACACGGCCTCTTTGAGACCCGCCCGCGCCAGCGCTGCCTTGAGGGTCGCTATGTGCGCGTCGATGTCGGCATTGTCCGCCTGGAGCGATGCGTAGACGCTGTTTGTTGCATCTGCCACTGTCGGTTCGCTCACGGTTTACTCCTTCGGCTGTTCGGCTCGCGGTTAGCACAGTTCTGTGCTTGAGCGATACTGGAGGCTGGCAAATGCTTCTCAGCCCCAGGGACCGGATAGCAACAAAACGTCCGCTCTCGGAGCTGCGCCGCCAGAAGCGGATCGGCAGCAGTCGGCTCCTGACACGACATATGACCTACCGTCGTCTTTCCCCCAAGGCGGTCGTTAGGGCTTAGAGGGGCTACCCTTGGCCCGCCACTTCTTGCGGCCGCGTCTCTAACCGCCTGCTTGCGGCAGAGCCCTTACTCCGCCATCACCCAATTTCCATCAGCGCCCTTCTTGAGCACGGCGACGAAGGTTTTGGGAGCAGCGCCGTCAACGGTGACTTCAACGCCGCAGGCGTATTTGCCGTCGCTCGGATTGCAGACGCCGGTTGGCGAAATTTTCGCGGTTTTGGCAAGCTCTGCTTCAGTCGGGCTTGGCGACGTGGCGATCATGACCTGCCGGGTAATGTCGATGATGGCGTTTTTGGTCGGACCGCCGAGGAACGCGTTCGGCCCAAGCGTGAAATAGACGATGGCGGAGCCAGCTACGATCGCCAGGACCAGAAAATTCAGAATCTTTCTCAAAGTCGCCTCTATGAAACCGCTGTAAGTGCGTGCCTCACGCACGCAACTATCGCGCGCAGTAGAAGACGCGGACTGGCGGGTCAAGCCGTAGCTTGCCTACTGTTCCCCGGTCCTCTCTGATGCGGCCAGGTCGGCCTGAGTACGCCAAGCGCGCGCCGCTGCCGTCTTGACAGGGGCAAAATTGTTCTCTATTTGTTCTGGTCGGAGTTTGCGATGGGCGGATTTGAACAAACGGACGGAGTGATGCAGCGCATTCTCATGCTGCTGTTCGCGCTGGCCGGTTTGGCCGAGCGCGCCGCTCAAGCGCCTCACCCTGTCCGCCGCCGCGTGTTGATGATCCTGCGGATCGCCGAACCGGCGGCCCAGCAGGCGGTTCTCACAAATGACCGGGCCGCATCGGCGGCTTACGAGGGCGACAGCGTCGCTGCAGCGCTGCGGCTTGCCGCGCGTTTGCGAATGCTGGCGTGCCTCTTGATCAGCCTGATGCCGCTACCGCAACCGGCCGAACGCTCATCCGGCCACCGCCTCTTCGATGTGCGATCGATGCCGCTCTACCCGCTTGCGCCAGCGCGTGTCGGCCTCGATACGTCCTGAATGCATGTCGCCCAAAAGTGCGCAGCGGTTTTGAGAGAACGACATGCATCAAACTATGCATGTCGCCCAAAAGTGCGCAGCGGTTTTGGGAGAACGACATGCATCAAACTGAGGCATGTCGCCCAAAAGTGCGCAGCGGTTTTGGGAGAACGACATGCATCAAACTAAGGCATGTC
>Ga0190271_10000717_pt1 | contig 17394 bp, 13 predicted proteins | sample Popmic356T_FD_133747 | JGI IMG/M metagenome (GOLD analysis project Ga0190271, IMG submission 133747) | Populus adjacent soil microbial communities from riparian zone of Weber River, Utah, USA - 356 T | ecosystem: Environmental > Terrestrial > Soil > Riparian zone | place: USA: Utah | collected...
CACCGTCGATCGCGATGGTGCCCGAATCGATGGTCTCCAAACGGTTGATGGTGCGGCACAACGTCGACTTGCCGGATCCTGATGGTCCCAGCACGACGACGACCTGCCCCTTGGCGACCTCAAGGTCGATGTCCTTGAGGACATGGAGGTCGCCGAAGTGTTTGTCGACCGACTTCATCGAGATCATCGGCACGGCCGAAGCGCTCTCCATGGGAGCTGACCTTACCCAGGGAACGGTCAGCTTGCCTGGAACTCGGCGATCCGCGCGGTTCCGAGCCATTTCGGCGCGGCCGTGCCCGCTCCGTAGGATGGGAAGGTGACTTCCATGGTGACGCAGCAGGCGAGCGGGGCGGCCCCCGATCGCGCCACGCGCACCTTTCAGGTCCGGACCTACGGCTGCCAGATGAACGTGCACGATTCCGAACGGCTCGCCGGCCTGCTCGAAGAGGCAGGCTACCGGCGCGCCGACGACGGGACGGACGCCGACGTCGTGGTGTTCAATACCTGCGCGGTGCGGGAGAACGCCGACAACAAGCTGTACGGCAACCTCAGTCACCTCGCGCCGCGCAAGCAGGCCGATCCGAACATGCAGATCGCCGTCGGCGGATGTCTGGCGCAGAAGGACCGGGACACGGTGCTGCGCAAGGCCCCGTGGGTCGACGTCGTGTTCGGCACCCACAACATCGGATCGCTGCCCGCGCTGCTCGACCGGGCCCGTCACAACCGCGTCGCGCAGGTCGAAATCGCCGAGGCGCTGCGGGAATTCCCGTCAGCACTCCCGGCAAGCCGCGAGTCTTCTTATGCCGCATGGGTTTCCATCTCCGTTGGCTGCAACAACACGTGCACGTTCTGCATCGTCCCGGCGCTGCGGGGCAAGGAAGTGGATCGCCGGCCAGGCGACGTGCTCGCCGAGGTCCAGTCCCTGGTCGACCAGGGGGTTCTGGAGATCACGCTGCTGGGACAGAACGTCAACGCCTACGGCGTCTCGTTTGCCAACCCTGACCAACCGCGTGACCGGGGCGCGTTCGCCAAGCTGCTGCGCGCCTGCGGGACCATCGATGGACTGGAACGGGTGCGCTTCACCTCCCCGCATCCCGCCGAGTTCACCGACGACGTCGTCGACGCGATGGCCGAGACGCCCAACGTCTGCCCGACCCTGCACATGCCGCTGCAGTCGGGATCCGACCGCATCCTGCGCGCGATGCGGCGGTCCTACCGCGCCGACCGCTACCTGGGCATCATCGACCGCGTCCGCACCGCGATCCCGCATGCCGCGATCACCACCGACCTGATCGTCGGGTTCCCCGGCGAGACCGAAGAGGATTTCCAGGCCACCCTCGACGTCGTCGCCGCGGCCCGATTCTCCAGCGCGTTCACCTTCCAGTACTCGAAGCGGCCCGGCACGCCGGCCGCTGACCTGGACGGCCAGCTCGCCAAAGCGGTTGTTTCCGAGCGCTATCAGCGGTTGATCGAACTCCAGGAGCGAATCTCGCTCGAGGAGAACACCGCGCAGATGGGTCGTACCGTCGAGCTACTCGTCGCCACCGGCGAAGGGCGCAAAGACGCCAGCACCGCCCGCATGTCGGGACGGGCGCGCGACGGCAGGCTGGTGCACTTCGCTCCGGGCGGCTCCGGTCAGATTCGCCCCGGCGACATCGTCGTCACCACCGTCACCGGTGCCGCACCACACCACCTGATCGCCGACGCCGGGTTGCTCGAACACCGCCGCACCCGTGCGGGTGACGCCCACGCCGCGGGCCAGAAGCCCCGCACCGGCGTCGGGCTCGGCATGCCCGGAGTCGGCGTGCCTGCGCCCGCGGCTCCGGCCGTCGGGTGTGCGCTGTGAGCGCGGCATCGCGCGGCGAGCAGGAGTTCGACGACTTCAAGGGTGACATCGAAGCCGCCGAGTGGCGTGTTGCACGCGAGATCGATCCCGGCGCAAGGGCGTTGGCCATCGCGGTCTTCGTGTTCGTCCTGTTGGCGACGCTCGTGCTGCCGCACACCGGCGGCGCGAGGGGATTGGATGTGCTGATCGGCTCGGATGCGGCGATCAGCAACGGGATCGCGTTGCCGTCGAGGGTGTTCGCCTGGTTCACACTGGTCTTCGGTGTCGGTTTCTCGATGCTGGCGTTGGCGACCCGTCGGTGGGCGCTGGCGTGGATCGCGCTGGCCGGCTCGACGGTGTCGTCGTTCCTCGGGCTGCTGGCGGTGTGGTCACGCCAGACCGCTGCCGAGCCGTACCCCGGCCCCGGTATCGGGCTGGTCCTGGCATGGCTGGCCGTGATTCTGCTCGCGTACAACTGGGCCAGGGTGGTGCTGACCCGTACCGCGCTGCAATTGGCAGCCGAAGAGCAGCGTCGCCGCGCGGCATCTGAACGCGAGCACAAGGGCCTGCTCGACGGTTTCGGCGGCGACGAGGCGACCGGGCCGACGACCTCCTGACCCGGCCTAGCGCTTCTTCGTCAGCGCGTCGGCGGCCGCGTCGGCCCACTGATGCCACTGCTCGGCGCTGGCCCGTGCCTGGTCAGCGTCCTTGGTGCGGCCGGCGGCCGCGGCCTTCTCCGCCTGACGTTCGAACTGCTCGGCGCGCACCCGGAACTGGTCTGCGCGGGCTTTTGCCTCGGGATCGACCCCGCCGGTCGGTGTGTCGCGGATCTTCTTCTCGACCACGCGCAGCCGCCGCTCCAGGTCCGGGCTGCGTTCCCGCGGCACCTTGCCGATCGCGTCCCACTTGTCGCCGATGACGCGCAGCGCCGCCCGCGCCGCGTCCATGTCGGAGGTGTCGAGCTTCTCGGCCTCGGCGAGAAGGGCCTCCTTGGCCTCGGCGTTGGCGTGTAACTCGGCGTCGCGTTCAGCGGTCGCCGCATTGCGGGCCGAGAAGAACTTGTCCTGAGCGGCCTTGAACCGGTGCCACAGCGTGTCGTCGATGTCCTTGGCAGCCCGACCCGCCGCCTTCCACTCGGCCAGCAGGTCGCGGAAGGTCGCCGAGGTGGCACCCCAGTCGGTGGAGTCGCACAGCTCCTCCGCACGCACGCACAGCGATTCCTTGGCCTGTTTGACGCCGACGCGTTCCCGGTCGAGTTCGGCGAAATGCGAGCCGCGGCGCCGGTTGAACGTCTCGCGCGCAGCCGAGTAGCGCTTCCACAACGCGTCGTCGGTCTTGCGGTCCAGACCGGTGATGGTCTTCCACTCGTCGAGGATGGCCCGCATCCGGTCACCGGCCGTCTTCCACTGCACCGAGGTGCTCGCCAGTTCCTCGGCCTCGGCGGCGAGCGCCTCCTTGCGCGCCGTCTGCTCGGCGCGGGCCTCTTCACGCCTGGCCTTCTCCTCCTGTGTGGCGCTGTCCGCGTGCTCGACGATCGCTTGCAGACGGGTCGCCAGGGAGTCGACGTCACCCAGCACATGAGCCGTGGGCAGGCTTTCAGCCAGCGCCGACGCGGCAGACCGGATCTTGCGGGCGTCGCCGGAGCCGGACGCCAGCCGCTGCTCGAGAAGCATGACCTCGGTGTGCAGGTCGTCGAAGCGTCGACCGAAGTGCTCGTAGGCGGCTTCGGTGTCGCCCGCCTGCCACGACCCGATGGTGCGCTCACCGGACGCCGTGATGAGCCACACCGTGCCGTCGGGGTCGACGCGTCCGAATCGGTGGGGATCGCTTGACGGAACCGCGCTGACTGCCGGTGCTGTGGTGGGTGCGGCGGGACCCGGCCCCGGTCGCATGGAACCCGGCCCCGGTCGCATCGACCCCGGGCCTGGCCGCGCCGGCCCCGGTTTCGGCTTCGGGGCGCTGTGCTCGACGTCCTGGGGACTGCCCGACTCGGAGATCGTCATGTCCGTCACCTCATGCCCTCCGCGCGGAGATCCGCGCACCTGCCGCGCAACGCGGCGCCTACTAGCTGACTCTCCGTCGAAAGCTGTTGAAGGCGATCGAACGGTATAGCAGACATTGAAACAGGTCGCGAGGCGCTGCGCCCACGCCTTCGGGTCCCTGGTATCTACGCTCGGTGCGAAACACTCACCGGAGGTGGTTGATGGCCAAAGCGGATATCGCCGCGCTGCTCGCCCTCGCCGCCGCTTTCTTCATCGCAGTCGGGGATGTGATCCACCAACGCTCCGCGCATGACGTGACCGACGAGCCCGTCGGCCACCTGACCCTTTTCCTGAGCCTGCTGCGCGACCGCCAGTGGTGGCTGGGCAGCGGCGTGGCCGCGGCCGGCTTCGCGCTGCAGGCCGCGGCGCTGGGCCTGGGCTCGGTGCTGCTGGTGCAGGCCGTGCTGGTCACCTCGCTGCTGTTCGCGCTGCCGATCAGTGCCAGGCAATCGCATCGGCAGGTCACCCGATGGGAGTGGATGTGGGCCGTGCTGCTCGCCGGGGCGGTGATCGTCATCGTGACCGTCGGGAATCCGACCGCCGGTGAGTCGCGCGCATCGATGGAGACGTGGCTCGGGGTGGCTGCCGTGCTCGGGCCCGCTATGGTGTTGTGCCTGATAGGCGCCAGGGTGTGGTCCGGTCCGATCAGCGCGGTGCTGCTCGCCGTGGTGTCCGGCGCGCTGTGGGGATTGTTCGCGGTGCTGACCAAGTCCGTGGTGGGCCGTCTCGACGTGACGAGCTGGGCCGGTGTGGTGGAGCTGCTGCGCACCCCGGAGCTGTATGCGTGGGCCCTGGTCGCGGTCGCGGGCACCGCGATGCAGCAGGCGTCGTTTCGTGCCGGTGCGTTGACCGCGTCGCTGCCGACGATGACCGTGACCGAGCCGATGGTGGCGTGCGTGCTCGGCGTCGTGATTCTCGGCGAGACGCTGCGCCCAGGCGACGCCGGCTGGTTCACCCTCATCGCCGCGGTGGCGGTGATGGTCGCGGCGACCGCGGCGCTGGCGCGTGGGGAGGCCACCACCCGAGAGCCCGCGTTGTGGGGGCACCTCCCGCTTGCGGGGGAGAGTCCGACCGTGTGATTAGTTTGGTGGCGTGCTGAGCGCAATAGCGATCGTGCCGTCGGCACCCGTCATGGTCCCCGAACTGGCCGCCGCGGCCGCCACCGAGACCGCGGACCTGCGGGACGCTGCGCTGTCCGCGGTGGCCAAGCTGCCACCGCGGTGGATCGGCGTCGGCGTCGGCGACGCCGGCATGGACGAGGACACAGTCGCCGGCCCCGACTCCGCCGGCACCTTCGCCGGGTACGGCGCCGACGTCCGGGTGGGACTGTCCCCGGAGGCCCACGGCCGTCACCCCGCCCGGTTGCCCCTGTGCGCGCTGATCACGGGATGGCTGCGCGGGCGCGCGCAGCCGCAGGCCAGCGCCGAGGTGCGCGCCTACCGCAGCGATCACGACCTCGGCGCCGCCCTGGCGTTCGGTCGCCGGATGCGCGCGGAGATCGATCGCACCGCCGAGCGGGTCGGGGTCGTCGTCGTGGCCGACGGCGCCAACACCCTCAGCCCGCCTGCCCCTGGCGGCTACCACCCGGATTCGATCCCGGTGCAGGCCGCCCTGGACGACGCCCTCGCGGCCGGTGACCGGGCGGCGCTGACCCGCCTGCCCGACGGCATCATCGGTAGAACCGCCTACCAGGTGCTGGCCGGGCTGATCGACGCGGCGCCGCGATCGGCCGGGGAGCTCTATCGCGGCGCGCCCTACGGCGTCGGCTACTTCGTCGGCGTCTGGCACCCGTGACGGCGCCCCGCCCGCTGGCCATCGTCGGCCCGACCGGAACCGGCAAGTCGGACCTGGCGCTGGCCGTCGCAGACACACTCAGCGCAGAGGTCGCGGCCGAGGTCGTGAACGCCGACGCGATGCAGCTCTACCGCGGTATGGACATCGGCACCGCGAAACTGACGCTCGACGAACGCCGCGGCGTTCCCCACCACCAACTCGATGTCCTGCACGTCACCGAGACCGCGACCGTCGCCCGCTACCAGCAGGCCGCCGCCGCTGACATCGAGGAGATCGCCGCCCGCGGGGCACTGCCGATCGTGGTCGGCGGGTCGATGCTCTACATCCAGTCCCTGCTCGACGAGTGGTCGTTCCCCGCCACCGACCCGCAGGTGCGGGCCCGGTGGGAGCGGCGCCTTGACGACGTCGGCGTCGCCGATCTGCACCAGGAACTGGCCCGCGTCGACGCGGCCGCCGCCACGACGATCCTGCCCACCGACGGCCGTCGCATCGTGCGGGCGCTGGAGGTCGTCGAGCTGACGGGTCAACCGTTCGCGGCGTCGGCGCCCCGCATCGGCTCGCCGCGCTGGAACACCGCGATCATTGGATTGGATTGGGACACCGCTGTTCTCGACGAGAGGCTGCGCCGCCGGACCGACAAGATGTTCGCCGACGGGCTGGTCGACGAGGTCGCGACGCTGCTCGACCGTGGTCTGCGCGACGGTGTCACCGCGTCGCGGGCGCTGGGCTACGCCCAGGTGATCGCCGAGCTGGACGCGGGCGGGGACGGCTCGGCGGCGCGGGAGCTCACGTTCATCGGCACCCGGCGCTATGTGCGCCGACAGCGGTCATGGTTCCGCCGCGACCACCGCGTCACCTGGCTCGACGGAGCCGCACCCGGGAACGTCGAGCGAGCACTGCAGCTGTGGCGCGACGTATCCTGAGCACGTGAAGTTCGCTAAGGGACACGGCACGGAGAACGACTTCGTGCTGTTGCCCGACCTGTCCGCCGCGATCGATCTGACGCCCGCCGCGGTGGCCGCGCTCTGCGACCGCAGGCGTGGACTCGGTTCGGACGGGTTGCTGCGCGTCACCGTCGCCGGTGCTGCCCGCGACGCGGGGGTGCTTGACGACCTTCCCGAAGGCGTGAGCGCCGACGACTGGTTCATGGACTACCGCAACGCGGACGGCTCGGTGGCGCAGATGTGCGGCAACGGAGTCCGGGTGTTCGCCCACTACCTGTGGGCCGAGGGCCTGGAACGCCGCCGCCACTTCGTCGTCGGCTCGCTGGCCGGTCCGCGGCCGGTCGAACTGCACACGGTCGATGCCACCCGAGCCGACATCAGCGTCGAGATGGGCAAGGTCAACCAGCTCGGGCCGGGCGAGGCGATGGTCGGAGGGCGACTCTTCGCGGGAATCGCCGTCGACGTCGGCAACCCCCACTTGGCCTGCGTGGATGCCGGCCTGACCGTCGACGAGCTCGCTGCGCTCGACGTCGCCGCGCCCGTCACGTTCGACACCGCGCAGTTCCCCGAGGGGGTCAACGTCGAAGTGCTGACCGCCCCGGTCGACGGTGCAGTGACCATGCGGGTCCATGAACGGGGAGTGGGAGAAACGCGTTCCTGTGGGACCGGAACCGTCGCCGCCGCGTACGCCGCTCTTGCATACCAGGGGGCGTCAACCGGCGCCCTGAGGGTGCGCATACCCGGTGGTGAGGTCGCAGTGACCATCACCGACGCCACCGGCTACCTGCGGGGCCCCTCGGTCCTGGTCGCCGACGGCGAACTGTCCGACGCGTGGTGGCGGGCGCAATAAATCAGATGCACGAACGCACCCCGAAGGGGCAACATCTCCAAGTACATGACTGAACCCAACATCCCCAGCGCCGGCGAGCTCGCCCTCGAAGACCGGGTGGCACTGCGCCGCGTGGCCGGCCTTTCCACCGAACTCGCCGACGTCTCCCAGGTCGAGTACCGCCAGCTTCGCCTCGAACGGGTCGTACTCGTCGGCGTCTGGACCGACGGCACCGCCGCGGACGCCGACGACAGCCTGGCCGAGCTGGCGGCATTGGCCGAGACTGCGGGCTCGGAGGTGCTCGAAGGGCTGATCCAGCGCCGCGACAAGCCCGACCCCTCGACCTACATCGGTTCGGGCAAGGCCGCCGAGCTGCGCGAGGTGGTGCTGGCCACCGGCGCCGACACCGTCATCTGCGACGGGGAGCTCAGCCCGGCCCAGCTGAACGCCCTGGAGAAGGTGGTGAAGGTCAAGGTCATCGACCGCACCGCGCTGATCCTCGACATCTTCGCCCAGCACGCCACCAGCCGGGAAGGCAAGGCGCAGGTGGCCTACGCCCAGATGGAGTACATGCTGCCCCGGCTGCGCGGCTGGGGTGAGTCGATGTCGCGGCAGGGCGGCGGCGCGGGCGGCAGCGGCGGCGGGGTGGGTACCCGCGGACCCGGCGAGACCAAGATCGAGACCGATCGCCGCCGCATCCGGGAACGAATGGCCAAGCTGCGCCGCGAAATTCGCGACATGAAGCAGGTCCGTGACACGCAGCGCAGCCGGCGGCTGGCCAGTGATCTGCCCTCCGTGGCCATCGTCGGCTACACGAACGCCGGGAAATCCAGCCTGCTCAACGCACTGACCGGCGCCGGCGTGCTGGTCGAGAACGCGCTGTTCGCCACCCTCGAACCGACCACTCGCCGTGGCGAATTCGCCGATGGGCGGGAGTTCGTCCTGACCGACACCGTGGGGTTCGTGCGGCACCTGCCGACGCAGCTCGTCGAGGCGTTCCGCTCGACCCTCGAGGAGGTCGTCGACGCCGATCTGCTTCTGCACATCGTCGACGGTTCCGACGCCAACCCGCTCGCGCAGATCAACGCGGTGCGGCAGGTCACCAGGGACGTGTTTGCCGGAGCCGCTCCGGCGGCGACATCAGGTTCGGCCCATGACGGTCAGACGGCGCCAGAACTGCTGGTAGTCAACAAAATCGACGCTGCGGGGGACTTGGCGCTGGCGAAGCTGCGCCGGGCACTGCCCGATGCGGTGTTCGTATCGGCCCGCACCGGTGAGGGACTGGATCGCCTTCAGGCGCGGATGGCCGAGCTGATCGCTCCTCGCGACATAGTGATCGACGTCACAATCCCTTACAGCCGAGGCGATCTCGTCAGCCGCGTCCATGCCGACGGACGGGTGGATGCCATGGAGCACACCGCCTCCGGCACCAGGATCAAGGCACGCGTACCGATCTCGCTGGCCGCCGGCCTGGGTGAGTTCGCCACGTTCTGACCACGAAATATAGGTCGCTTGTCCGGTGGTGCGGTACGCTCGTGGTGAACGTCGACTGCGGACGACTCATCTCAATCTCTTCGAGTACCCACCCGCCCCACTTGGAACGTCGGCGAAAGACCACCCACTACGGCGATACCGCCACTGTGTGCGCACTCCCGCTGGACGGACTCCGTCGCGGTTGCCCGGGCACACGCTGCCCGAACAGGCTGAAAGGCACACACACATGACCACGCAATCCTTCGCCGAACTCGGCGTGCCCGCACCGCTGGTGCGCGTACTGACCGAGCGCGGCATCATCGAACCGTTCCCGATCCAGTCCGCTACGCTGCCCGATGCGTTCGCCGGTCGCGACGTGCTCGGCCGGGGAAAGACCGGCAGCGGAAAGACGCTGGCATTCTCGCTGCCACTGGTGGCGGCACTTACCGGCCGCCGCACTCAGGCCTCGCACCCGTCGGGTCTGGTCCTGGCTCCCACGCGTGAACTGGCCACTCAGATCACCGCCGTGCTGGAGCCGCTGGCCACCGCATCCGGCCTGCGCGTCACCACGATCTTCGGTGGCGTGTCACAGAGCAAGCAGGTCAGCGCGCTCCGGTCCGGAGTCGACATCGTCGTGGCCTGCCCCGGGCGCCTCGAGGATCTGATGCGGCAGAAGTTGGTCCACCTCGACCAAGTCACCACCACAGTGCTCGACGAGGCCGACCACATGGCCGATCTCGGCTTCCTCCCCGGCGTCACCCGCATCCTGGCGGCGACGCCTGCCGGTGGGCAGCGGCTGCTGTTCTCGGCCACCCTGGACAACGGCGTCGACAAGCTGGTCCAGCGCTTCCTGAGTCAGCCGGTGCTGCATTCGGTCGACGAGGTCAACGACGCGCCCGCGGCGATGACCCATCACGTGTTCCACGTCGGGGGCGTCCAGCAGAAGAAAGATCTGGTGCACCGACTGGCTTCGGGTACGGGCCGCCGGATTCTGTTCATGCGTACCAAGCACCAGGCCCGCAAGCTTGCCAAGCAGCTCACCGATTCCGGTGTGCCGTCAGTGGATCTGCACGGCAACCTGTCGCAGCCCGCACGCGACCGCAACCTGGCGGCGTTCACCAACGGCACCGCCCGGGTGCTGGTGGCGACCGACATCGCCGCGCGCGGTGTGCATGTCGACGGGGTCGAACTCGTCGTGCACGTCGACCCGCCGATGGAGCACAAGGCTTACCTGCATCGGTCGGGCCGTACCGCGCGGGCAGGCAGCGACGGCGACGTCGTCACCGTCGTGCTGCCCGAGCAGCGCAGGGACACCCAGCAGCTCCTGCGGCGCGCAGGCATCACCGTGCGCCCCCAGGAAGTCACGGCCGACTCGGCTCCGGTGCATGCACTGGTTGGCGAGATCGCGCCGTTCCGCACACCTGCACCGAAAGCCGTTGCCCCGGTGCCGAAGACGGCCGGACCGAGAAACGATCGCGGCGCCGATCAGCACCGTCGAGGCGGCTCCGCCAGGGGTGCGCACGGCGGCAACAGGCGGCGCGGCACCCGCGGCGCCGGCGCGCGTGGACGCGCTCAGGCGGGTTCGTAGATCGCCGCGCTACCTGATCACCGGTGGTTGATAGGCGCGCACCGGCGGCGGTGGCGCGCCCAATTTCTCCACCTCCACCAGGACATGCGCGCCGGTGCAGCCACGGGCCAGTGATGACGTGCCGACATCGTCGGTGAGCACATTGGGGTTGCCGTGCACGCACATGGCGTCAGGGTCGGCTGCATCCGCGGGATCGAACCATGCCCCTGTCGACAGCTGCACCACCCGAGGACGGACTCCGGCGTCGAGCACCACCCCGGCCAGGCACGCGCCCCGATCGTTGAACACCCGGACTACGTCGCCGCCAAGCAGCCCGCGTGCCTGGGCATCCGACGGGTTCATCCGGATCGGTTCTCGCCCAGCTACTTTCGACATCTGGCTGGCCGCACCGCCGTCGAGTTGGCTGTGCAGTCTGCTGGCTGGCTGATTGGCCAACAGGTGCAGCGGATAATGCGCCGCGCGCGGTCCACCGAGCCATTCGGTCGGTTCGAACCAAGTCGGATGGCCCGCGCAGTCGTCATAGCCGAAACCGTCGATGTCGGCGGAGTAGATCTCGATTAAACCGCTGGGGGTGCCCAGCGGGTGCGTCGACGGATCCGCCCGAAAGTCGGCGAGCAGCGTCAAGCCGTCCTCGGTCGGCAGCCTCAACCGGCCGGCGCGCCAGAACTCGTCGAAGGGCGGCACCTCGAAATCCAATGTTGTAGACCATGTCTCGTACAGGTGACACAGCCATTGCCGGGCGCTGCGGCCCTCGGTGAATTGTCCTTCGAAACCCAGTCGGCCGGCGAGCGCGGCGTATGTCTGGTAGTCGTCTTGTGATTGGGCGTAGGGCTCGGTCAGTTTCGGCATCGCCATCAGCACGGGGTCGTTCTTGGAGCCGGAGAAATCGTCGCGTTCCAATGATGTGGTCGACGGCACCACGATGTCGGCGTGCTTGGCCATCGCCGTCCAGTACGGGTCGTGCACCACCACGGTTTCGGGCCTGCGCAGCGCCCGCCGCAACCGGGGAATGTTCTGATGGTGGTGAAACGGGTTGCCGCCGGCCCAGTACACCAGTTTGACATCGGGATAGGTGAGGTGAAGGCCGTTGTAGTCGAACGGTGCTCCGGGTTGCAGCAGCATATCGCTGACCGCCGCCACGGGAATGAACGCCGACACCGGGTTGACGCCCTGCGGCAGCCGCGGCAGCCCGCACCGCAATGGTGCCATACCCGGTTCGTTCATCGAACCGTAGCCGTGACCGAATCCCCCTCCGGGAAGCCCGATTTGGCCCAGCATCGCGGCCAGCGTCAGCCCCATCCACGGTGCCTGCTCACCGTGCCTTGTCCGCTGCAACGACCAACTGACGGTGACTATCGTTCGCCCGGCGGCCATCCGGCGGGCCAGCGCGGTCAGGTCGTCTGCGGCCAGCCCGCAGATCGGCGCGGCCCACTGCGGCGACTTCGGCACCCCGTCGTCGGTGCCGAGCAGATAACGCTCGAATCGGTCGTATCCGGCGCAGTAGGTGGCGAGGAACTCGCGGTCGGCCAGCGATTCGGTGGCGAGCACATGGGCCAGGGCCAGCATGATCGCCACATCGGTACCGGGCACCGGGGCATACCAGTCGCACGGGCCGTCGACGTCGTCGCGCAGCGGGGAGAACGACACGATCCGCCCGCCGCGTCCCCGGAACCGGCGTAGCGCGTCTCGGGCCGGGTGGGCGGTGGTGCCGCCGTGGTTCACGCCGGTGTTCTTCAGCGCCAACCCACCGAAACACACCATCAGGTCGGTGTGTTCGACGATGACGTCCCACTGCGTGGATCGCTGGAACAGGTCGTCGTGGGTGCCCACCACCCTTGGCATGATCACCCCTGTTGCGCCGAGACTGTAGGAGTGGCGCGAAAACGTATATCCACCAAGGCAGTTCAGGAATCGATGCACCTGGCTCTGGGCGTGGTGGAACCGGCCGGCGCTGGCCCAGCCGTACGATCCCCCGTAGATCGCCTCGTTGCCGTGGGTGTCCACGACGCGACGCAGTTCGGTGGCCAGCAGCTCGGTGAGCTCATCCCACGACACGGCGACGAAGTCGTCGCAACCGCGCCGCGTGGTGGGTCCTGGCCCGTCGTCGAGCCAGCCGCTGCGCACGGCGGGCGAGGTGATGCGTGAGATGTGCCGGACCGACCCGGGCAGATTGCCCAGCGCGGGAGACGGATCGGTGTCTCCGTCCAGCGGTGTCACCGCCGTCACCTCGCCGGACTCGACCGTGGCGGTGAATGCCCCCCAGTGCGTCAGGCTGGTCTGGGCTGTAGACGCGGCCAGGGCCATGTCGGGAGTCTACGACGCCGGGCGGACCGCCATCGCCCTCGACCAACCATCCGGTTGGATGGGGTACCTTGGGCGGTAACAGCCCGTACCAACCACGGAGGACATCGATGGGCTCTGCAGCCTCGCCAGCAGCCACGGCAACGATCGCCTACGAGCGCACCCTGTTCGAACCCGAACACGACCTGTTCCGCGAGTCGTTCCGCGGTTTCCTGGACCGGCATGTCGCGCCGTTCCACGACCAGTGGGAGAAGGACAAGATCGTCGACCGCGGCGTGTGGCTGGAGGCCGGTAAGCAGGGCTTCCTGGGCATGGCAGTGCCCGAGGAGTACGGCGGCGGCGGCGTGCCGGACTTCCGGTACAACACCGTCATCACCGAGGAGGTCACCGCGGGGCGGTTCAGCGGACTGGGTTTCAGCCTGCACAACGACATCACCGCGCCTTATCTGATCAGGCTGGGCACCGAAGAGCAGAAGCAGCGCTGGCTGCCCAATTTCTGTACCGGCGAACTGATCTCCGCGATCGCGATGACCGAGCCGGGAACCGGTAGTGACCTGCAGGGCATCAAGACAAGGGCGATCAGGGACGGCGACCACTACATCCTCAACGGCTCCAAGACGTTCATCACCAACGGCATTCACGCCGACCTGGTGATCGTGGTGGCACAGACCGACCCCGACAAAGGGGCGCTGGGGTTCTCCCTGCTGGTAGTCGAGCGCGGGATGGCGGGTTTCGAGCGCGGCCGGCACCTCGACAAGGTCGGCCTGGACGCCCAGGACACCGCCGAACTGTCCTTCACCGACGTCAAGGTGCCGGTGGACAACCTGCTCGGCGAAGAGGGCCAGGGCTTCGTCTACCTGATGCAGAACCTGCCGCAGGAACGGATCTCGATCGCCATCATGGCCGCCGCGGCGATGGAGGCGGTGCTCCAGCAGACCGTCGGGTACGCCAAGGAGCGCAAGGCTTTCGGAAAGCCGATCGGTAGCTTCCAGAACAGCCGCTTCATGCTGGCCGAACTGGCGACCGAGGCCACCGCGGTGCGCATGATGGTCGACGAGTACATCCGGCTGCACCTCGAAGACCGGCTGACCGCCGAGCAGGCCGCCATGGCCAAGCTGTATTCCACCGAGAAGCAGGTCCACCTGATCGACCGCTGCCTGCAACTGCACGGGGGCTACGGCTACATGCGCGAATATCCGGTGGCGCGGGCCTACCTGGACGCCCGGGTGCAGACCATCTACGGGGGGACATCGGAGATCATGAAGGAGATCATCGGCCGCAGCCTCGGCGTGTAGTCCGGGTAGTCGGTGGCTGCATATTCTTTCCGTTGAATCGGCGAGGTTCCTTGGTATTCGACGTCCACTGACGCAAAGTGAACGGACGCGGTAGTTTCGCAGGACTTTTCGAAGGTTGTTTCGAAGGGGCTTGTCGAAGCAAACTTGTCGCCGACCGCGGGGAGGACGAATGATCCGGCAGCCCAAGCTGCGCATCCGAGTGGTAGGTCGTGCGACGATCGGGCTGCTGGGGGTCGCTGCGGCGCTCCTGTTGGCGCCGGCAGCCACGGCGCAGCCTGAGCTCGAGGCCAACGACGCCATCACCGCGGCCTGGCAGGCCAACGGTGGTGACACCGGGCCGCTGGGCCCCAAGTCGGGCGACGTCTACCCGGCAGGCACGGGCTTCGCGCAGAACTTCGCTACCGGCAAGGCGTTCTTCACCCCAGCCACCGGCGCGCACCTGATGCAGGGCGCGATCCTGGAGAAGTACGAGTCGCTCGGCGGTCCTGCCGACAGCGATCTGGGCTTTCCCACGATCGACGAGGGACCCGGGCGCGCACCGGAGAGCCGCAACACCACGTTCAGCGCGGCGGACAACCCGGTGATCTTCTGGACCCCCGCAACAGGGGCCAGGGTGGTTCGCGGGCCGATCAACGCGGCGTGGGACAAGCTCGGTGGGTCCTCAGGTGTCCTCGGGGTCCCCGCCGAGGACGAGGCCTACAACGGTGCGGTCGTCACCCAGAAGTTCACCGGCGGCGAGCTGTCCTACGACGCCCGCGCCAAGACGTTCACCACCGTTCCGCCCGATCTGGCCGGTCAGCTGACGGACCTGACGATTCCCGACGATCCCGTCTCGGCGATCAACGCCGCCCGGCGAGCGGCAGGGGGACCGCTGGGTCCGTTGGGCGCTGCCGACGGGGAGCCCTACCCGATCGGCTCCGACGGGTTCGGCCAGGATTTCGTCAACGGCAAGATCTTCTACAGCCCCGACACCGGTGCGAACGTGGTGACCGGGCAGGTGCTGGCCAAGTACGAGAGCGTCGGCGGCCCGGAGGGCGATCTCGGGTTTCCGATCACCGGCGAGGTGGACGGCGGCCTGGCACCGGCGAGTCGGATGAGCACCTTCGCCGCCGATGACAAGCCGGTGATCTTCTGGACGCCCGACCACGGCGCGGTAATCGTCCGCGGCCCGATGAACGCCGCATGGGACAAGCTCGGCGGGGCCACCGGCGAGCTCGGCGCTCCGGTGGCAGACCAGACCGAGAACGGCGATGACATCACCCAGCGGTTCAGCGGTGGTGCCATCTCATGGAACTCGGCGACCAAGAAGTTCAGCACCGAACCGACCAATCTTGCTTCGCAGTTGGCGGGCCTCGAGGTGGCCGAACCGGAGGCGCCGCCGAAGCCGGCACAGGCATCGGACACCGGCAACGACAAAGGGTTCAAGTGGACATCGTGGTGGCTGCTGGCCATCGTGCCGGTGCTGCTGGTGGTGGGCCTGGTGGCCTTCGCCGCGGTGCGCAATCGCCGCCGCGGTGACAACGACGACCTATTCGGCCCCAATGTCGCCCCGCCCCACGACGACGGTCAGGCTTACGAACCTTTGCTGACGAGCGGGCAGCCGCAGGATCCCCAGGATGAGGACGGTCGCGAGAATGCACTGCTCGCCGACCGGTACGCCAGCAAGGATGTCGGCTCGGTGTCTTCAGCCGCCCCGGCCGCCCCGGCGGTCTCCGACGAGTTCCCCTCGGGGCCGCTCAGCTTCTGGGGTGCGCCGGTGCAGACCGGACCGCCGCACGAGGCCGAGGCCGAGGCCGAGGTCGGTGCGTCGGCTGTCGGGCACGAAGACCTTGACGCCGTGACCGCGCCGACCCGGGTTCCGTCGGTCACCGAGGTTGCCTCCGAGAATGACGCGGTCGTCTCGCCCGACCCCGAGTCGCCGGCCGCCCCCGGGCCCCCTGACGGTGTGTCCGACCGGGAACCGGTGGTCGCCGCGTTCGACCGGGATCCGATGACCGAGACCGGCCGCCACGCCCGGATCGACTTCGATGAGCCGGCGCCCTCGGCCACCGCCCTGCGCCTGCCGCTCGAAGATCCGACCGAGGCGCCTGAGGGCTACCCCATCAAGGCCGACACCGCCTCGGGTCTGTACTGGGCACCCGGAAGCGCCGACTACGACGAGGCACCTGCCGAAATCTGGTTCTCCAGTGAGGAGATGGCCCGCACGAACGGATTCGTCCGAGGCGATTAGGCGCGGAGGTCTGCGTCAGATCTTGCGAAGGACGGTGACGACCTTGCCCAGCACGGCGGCATCGTTGCCGGGGATCGGCTCGAACGCCGGATTGTGTGGCATCAGCCAGACCTGACCACGCGTCCGCTTGAATGTCTTCACGGTGGCCTCGCCGTCGATCATCGCCGCGACGATGTCGCCGTTGTCGGCGACGTTCTGTTGCCTGACGACCACCCAGTCGCCGTTGCAGATCGCGGCGTCGACCATGGAATCACCGACCACTTTGAGCAGGAACAGCGAGCCTTCGCCGACGAGTTCGCGCGGTAATGGGAACACGTCTTCGACGGCTTCCTCGGCCAGGATGGGGCCACCGGCCGCAATCCGTCCCAGAACAGGGACGAAGGTGGGTTCCGGCAGCGCGTCGGAGCCCGCCACGTCGGTGGTCACGACGGGCGTAACGACATCTTCGGGACTGCGCACATCGACCGCGCGGGGACGGTTGGGATCGCGGCGTAGGAAGCCCTTGCGCTCGAGCGTGCGCAACTGGTGGGCGACCGACGACGTCGAGGTCAGCCCGACCGCATCCCCGATCTCCCTGATGCTCGGCGGATAACCGCGGGTGGTCACCGACGCGCGGATGACGTCGAGGATGGTGCGCTGACGCTCGGTCAGGGCCGATTCCCGGACACGCCGCGGGGTCTCGCTGATGTCGTCGCTCATGGGCCGAATGTAACCCGGACCGCGCCGAGAATCAAACATGTGTTCGAGGCGTGTCGGCAATGGGATCCGATCGGAGTCGGCGCGGGAGTCGGCCGGGCGGAATGTCGGTGGGCTGGGCTAGCGTTCGCATCAGTTCGATCACGTGTTCTATTCATCGAACACATGATCGAGTAATGTTCGAACACAAGAGCGAAAACCACCGGAAGCGAAAGGACAGACAGATGACGATCCTCCACACTCGCGAGGCCTGGAACGCGTTCGAAGACGAGTTCCGGCAGGACGTGCGGGGCGGGACACGGGGCACTGTGGTGGACCGGCCACGGTCGCGGCCGGTCGCGGCGCCGCGCCGCAGGTCGCGTGCGCAGCGGCCCGCC
>Ga0190271_10000718_pt1 | contig 17393 bp, 11 predicted proteins | sample Popmic356T_FD_133747 | JGI IMG/M metagenome (GOLD analysis project Ga0190271, IMG submission 133747) | Populus adjacent soil microbial communities from riparian zone of Weber River, Utah, USA - 356 T | ecosystem: Environmental > Terrestrial > Soil > Riparian zone | place: USA: Utah | collected...
AAATCTCGACGATCGTTCCCAGATACATCACCGCGATGCGATTGCTGACATGCCGCACGACCGCGAGATCGTGCGCGACGAAGATGCAGGAGATGCCGAGCTTGTCCTGCAACTCCTGGAACAGGTTCACCACCTGCGCCTGAATGGACACGTCGAGCGCCGACACCGGCTCGTCGCAGATCAACAGCCGCGGCTCGACTGCAAGCGCGCGCGCAATGCCGATGCGCTGACGCTGGCCGCCGGAGAACTGGTGCGGATAGCGGTCGATCATGTCGTCCCGCAGGCCGACCATTTCCAGCAGCGACATCACGCGCGCGCGGCGCTCCTTGCGGTCGCCGTGCAGCTTGTGAATTTCCAGCGGCTCGCCAATGATGTCGCCGATGGTCATGCGCGGATCGAGCGATCCGAACGGATCCTGATAGACCATCTGGATGCGGCGCCGGATCGGCCGCATTTGCGACTGGGTGTGTTTGGTGATGTCGACGCCTTCGAACACGACCTTGCCGGCGGTGATCGGCAGCATGCGCAGCACGGCAAGGCCGGTGGTGGACTTGCCGCAACCGCTTTCGCCGACCAGCCCGAGCGTCTCACCCTCGTGCACCTTGAAGGACACGCCGTCGACGGCCTTGACCGACGCGACCTCGCGCTGAAGAAATCCGCCGTGGACGGGGAAATGGATCTTGAGGTCCTGGACGTCGAGAATGACGTTCGACTTCATGGTATCGCGTCGCGGCTGTTCGTGGGTGATGACCTCAGACATGGGGAGCCACCCAGCACGCGTGCGAATGTTTGTCGTCGGCCTTCATCAGTTCGGGCACGTCGCGCCGGCACCGGTCGACCACCTCGCCGCAGCGCGGGTTGAACGAACATCCAGGCGGGAGCTGCGCCAGATTCGGCGGCTGTCCCTTGATCGGTACGAGGCGCATTCCCGGCGGCTGATCCAGCCGCGGAATCGACATCATCAGCCCGCGTGTATAGGGATGCATCGGCTTGCTGTAGAGATCGATCGCACTCGCGGTTTCGACGACCTTGCCGCCGTACATGACGCACACACGATCGGCGTAGCGCGCGACCACTCCGAGGTCGTGGGTAATCAGCATCAGCGCCGAGCCGGTTTCGCGCGTCAGCTCCTTCAGCAATTCGAGGATCTGCGCCTGCACGGTCACGTCGAGTGCGGTGGTCGGCTCGTCGGCGATGATCAGCTTGGGCTGGCAGGCCAGCGCCATTGCAATCATGATGCGCTGACGCATGCCGCCGGAGAACTGATGCGGGTGGGTCGTCAGACGGCTTTGCGCATCGGGCATCCGTACGCGGTCGAGCAGTTGCTTGGCCTTTTCGAAGGCCTGATTCCACGGCAGCTTCTTGTGCAGATTGATCGGCTCGCCGATCTGCAGCCCGATCGTCAGCGACGGGTTGAGCGACGTCATCGGCTCCTGGAAGATCATCGCGATCCGATTGCCGCGGATCGTGCGCATCTCCTCTTCCTTCAGCTTCGTCAGTTCGATGCCGTCGAAGATGATTTCGCCTGCGGTGATCTTGCCCGGCGGATCGGGAACGAGCCGCAGGATCGAGAGCGCGGTCACGCTCTTGCCCGAGCCGCTTTCGCCGACGATCGCAACCGTCTCGCCGGCATTGACGTCGAACGAAACGTTGTTGACGGCGGTGACGGCGCCTAGCCCCTCGCCGAACTTGGTGGTCAGATTGCGGACCTGCAGAAGTGGTGCACTCACCTAACTCTTACTCCGATCGTAACGCGGCAGCGTTACAACGCGCTGCCGCCGGTCTTGTTGTCCCCACACCGGGCGTCCTGTTGCAAGACGCTCAGTAACCCATCTTCTTCTTCAATTCCTGATCGACCCACATCCGTGCGTAGATCGGTCCCGGCCGCGCGGCTCCGGCGCGCAACTCGCCCTCATAACCCTTCACCCACGGCCACCACGCAGTATAGACGTAAGGCGTCGGCAGCCAGATATACGGCGCCTTGTCGACAATCTCGGTCGTCATCTCGTCGATCATCTGCACGCGCTTGGCTTCATCCCTCTCGAGGTAGACCGCGTCCATCTTTGCACTGTAGGCCGGGTCGTTCCACTGCGAGGGATTCCACGGCTGGCCGAACACGAAGCTCTTGTGCAGCGAGCGCGTCGGGTTTGTGTGGCCGTTGTTCATGAAGTAGCCGGCGGTGTTCTGCCGCGTGGTCATCGCCGACAGGAACGCCGCATACTCCATCGGCACGATTTCCAACTTTACACCGACTGCCTCGAGATAGGAGACGACCAGCGGCAGCAGGTCGGTGTGATCGGTGCTGCAGGAGCAGACTTGGGTCTTGAACGTGAAGCCGTTCGGATAGCCGGCTTCCGCCAGCAGCTTCTTCGCCTTGACGGGGTCGAACTTGAACAGCTCCTTGACGCTGTCCGGTTGCTGTTCCAGCGGCCGGAAGTAGGCGCCAAAGCTCGGGTGCTGCGGATAGGCGTACATCTCGGCGTTGCCGTTGTAATAGGCCTTGATGATCTCGTCCTTGTTGATCGCCATGTTGAGGGCGCGGCGCACACGGATGTCGTCGAACGGCTTGGTGTCCGTCCGCATGGCGAGGAAGGTACCGCCGGTTGCGAGCCAGCGATTCCACTTCAGGTCGGGCGCGCTCTTCTTCAGGCTGTCGACGTCCTGCCAGCGGACCACCTCGAGAATATCGACCTTGCCGGTGCGCAGCGCGGTGACGCGCGTCGCCTCATCCTTGACGATGCGATAGACGAGCTTGTCGAGATAGGGGAGCTTGAACTCCTTCTCGTTGATCGTCTCGGTGCCCCAGTATTTCGGGTTCTTCTCGTAGGTGTTGGAATTGCCCTGCACGTAATCGGTCAGGCGGAAGGGGCCAGTGCCGTTGATGTTCTTCCAGTTGGTCGGACCGCTGTTGGGAGCTTCCACGACTTCCTTCGGCACAATGGCCGAGTAGTAGCCGTAGCCGAAGCGGTAGGCCCATTCGGCGTTGAACTCCTTGAGATCGAACGTGACGGTGTATTTGTCCGTCGCCTTCACGCTCGTAACGTAGTCATACATGCCTTCGATGCGCTTCTTGCTCGTGTTCTGGCGGTTGAAGGTGTAGACGACGTCTTCCGCGGTCAGTTCGCGTGCAGCCATGATCCCGGGCTTGTCCGCCCACATCACGCCCTTGCGCAGCGTGATGACGAGCTGCAGCGGGTTGTCTTTCAGCTCCCACGTCTCGGCGAGTTCGCCGCGCATGTTTTCGAGCGGGATGAACGCGTCCGGCGTCTGGGTCCACTTGCCGCCGCGGCTCTTGAACTGCGACACGTCGGTGACGAACAGCTGTTCGTAGACGCTGCCGGTGTCGTGATTGTGCTTCCAGTTGTAGTCGGCATTGTCCCAGGAGAGCGCCGAGATCGTCGCGTAGACGCTGACGAGTTCGATCGTGCCGCCGTATTTCGGCGTCTCGATCTTGTAGTTCTGGCCAAAAGCCGGAGCTGTCAGCGCCGCGACGCCAATTCCAGCGAGCGCGTGCAGAGCCTGTTTCCTCAATGTCGCCTCCCCTAACCGCCCTTGTTCATACTTCTTGAGCAGACAATTCAAACGGCGAACCGCCCTAATTGACGGCGGCGCTTTCGCGCCGCCGGTCTCCTTCAGGCTGGCCCCGAGCCTCCGCTCAGTAACCCATCTTCTTTTTCAGCTCCTGGTCGACCCAGATGCGCGCATAGACCGGACCCGGACGGACCGATCCGGCCCGAAGCTCGCCCTCATAGCCCTTCACCCACGGCCACCAGGCTGTGTAGACGTAGGGCGTCGGCAACCAGATATAGGGCGCGGCCTCGAGCATCTCGGTGGTCATCGCCCGCAGTTCGACCTGGCGCTTGGCTTCGTCGCGCTCCTCGTAGACCGCGTCCATCCGAGCGGTGAGCTTCGGATCGTTCCACTGCGAGGGATTCCACACCTGCGCCGGGACGAAGCTCTTGCGGATCGTCGTCGTCGGGTTGGTGTGGCCGTTGTTCATGAAGTAGCCGGCCGCATTGGTCTGCGTCGTCATTGCAGACAGGAACGCCGCGTACTCCATCGGCTGGATTTCCATCTTGACGCCGACCGCCTCCAGATAGGCGGAAATCAGCGGCAGCAGATCCTGGTGGTCAGGACTGCACGAACAGACCTGGGTCTTGAAGGTGAAGCCGTTCGGGTAGCCGGCTTCGGCGAGCAGCTTCTTCGCCTTCGCAGGATCGAACTTGAACAGCTCCTGCACGCTGGCGGGCTGTTCGCTCAATGGCTGAAAATATCCGGTGTAGTCCGGATGCTGCGGATAGGCGAACATCTCCGCGTTGCCGTTGTAATAGGCCTTGATGATCTCGTCCTTGTTCACCGCCATATTGAGTGCGCGGCGCACACGAACGTCGTCGAACGGCTTCTGGTCGACACGCATCGACAGGAACGTGCCGCTGGTGGCGAGCCACTTGTTCCACTTCAGATCGGGCACGGTCTTCTTGAGCTGGTCGGCATCCTGCCAGCGCATCGCTTCCATGATGTCGATCTTGCCGGTGCGCAGCGCGGTGATGCGCGTCGCCTCGTCGCGGATGATGCGGTAAGTGATCTTGTCGACGTAAGGAAGCTTGAATTCCTTTTCGTTGACCGTCTCCTTGTCCCAATATTCGGGGTTCTTCTCGTAGACGTTGGAATTGCCCTGCACATAGTCGGTCAGCTTGTACGGACCGGTGCCGTTCGCGTTCTTCCAGTTCGCGGCGCCGGCATCGACCACTTCCTTCGGCATGATGCCGGAGTAGTAGCCGTAGCCGAAGCGGTAGTCCCATTCGGCGTTGAACTTGGTCATCTCGAACACGACCGTGTGCTTGTCCGGCGCGGTCACGTCCTTGACGTATTCGAAATAGGTCTTGTTCGCCTTCGGGCTCGACGCGAGGCGCTTGAAGCTGAAGATCACGTCGTCGGCAACGAGTTCACGCGCCTTCATCACGCCCGGCTTCTCGGGGAACATCACGCCCTTGCGCAGGGTGATCTTCATGCGCAGCGGATTTTCCAGCCATTCCCATTTCTCGGCCAGTTCGCCACGAATGAGATCTGTCTGGATCCAGGCATCCGGGATGAAGCCGGCCTTGCCGCCACGCGACTTGGCCTTCGAAAGGTCGGCGGCGAACAGTTGTTCGTACACCGAACCGGTATCGTGGTTGTGCTTCCACGGCCAATCGTAGCTGTCGAACGACAGCGCCGAGATCGTCGCGTAGACGGTCGATATTTCGAGGCTCCCGCCGGGCTTCGGCGTCTCCATCTTGGTCTGGGCCGAGGCGGAGCTCGCGGCGAGCGCGAGGCTCAGCGCGCTTGCGCTCGCGAGGGCGCGCAGTATCTTGGTTTGCATCCTGATTCTCCTTTAAGAAACTAAAGCGCTCAGCGGTTACGCATGCGCGGATCGAGCAGATCGCGCAACGCATCGCCGAACATGTTGATACTGAAGACGACCAGCGTCAGACAAATGCCCGGCGCCAGCGCCATCCACGGCGCCAGGTACATGTAATTTCGCGAGCTGCCGGTCAGCATGCCGCCCCAGGTCGGTGCCGGCGGCGGAACGCCGAAGCCAAGGAACGAGAGCGCCGATTCGGCGAGGATCGCGTTGCCGACGCCGAGCGTGAACAGCACGATCACCGGCGCCATCACGTTCGGCAGGATATGCCGCAGCATGACCCGAATCTTGGTGCCGCCGATCGACTGCGCAGCGTGCACGTAGCTCTGCTCGCGCACCGACAGGACCGAGCTGCGGATGATGCGCGAGGCGCCGATGCCGCCCTGGATTCCGAGGATGCCGATAACGGTCAGCATGCCCGGGCCGACGACCGCGACGATCACGATCAGGATCACCAGCGGCGGGAAGCTCAGCCAGGCGTCGACGAAGCGCTGCACGATCATGTCGAGCTTGCCGCCCAGATAGCCGCTGACGATGCCGATGAAGAGCGCGATAACGGTCGAGAGCATGGCCGACGACAGGCCGATGATCACCGAAAGACGCGCGCCATAGAGAATGCGTGAGAAGATGTCCCGGCCGAGGTTGTCGGTGCCGAACCAGAATTGCGCGTTGGGCGCCTTCATCCGGTTGATCGGCATGATCTGATTGTAGCCGTAGGGCGCAATCACGTCGGCAAAAATGCCGGCAAACAGAAAGATGATGCAGAAGATCGCGCCGAAGGCGCCGAGCGGCTTCTCGCGGAACAGCCGCACGAAGAACTCGATGACGGCGCTCGGACGGCGGGCAGTCGGACGATGGACGGGAACCGTATCGTGTGCGATCTCGGCCATCTCAGCGGCTCCGCACCTTGGGGTCGAGCCAGCCGTAACTCAGATCGACGAACAGATTGATGAACATGACGGCGACGCCGAACACGAGGGTGACGCCGATGATGGTCGGGTAGTCGCGCGAGTTCACGCCCTCGATCAGCAGCAGTCCCATGCCGGGAATAACGAAAATCTGCTCGACGATGACCGCGCCGCTGAACAGCAGCGGCGCCTGCAGGCCGATGACCGTCACCACCGGGATCAGCGCATTGCGCAACGCATGGCGCATGACGATCGTGCCCGTCGCGAGACCCTTGGCCCTGGCCGTACGGATGTAGTCCTGGCGCAGGACTTCCAGCATCAGCGTTCGTGTGAAGCGCATGATGACCGCCGCGAACGCCTTGCCGAGAACGATCGCCGGGATGAGCAGTTGCAGCAGGTGACCGGCTGGATCCTGCGAAAATTGTATGAATCTGACCGAGGGCGACCAGCCCCACCAGATCGCCGGAAAGACCATGATCAGGGTTCCGGTCCAGAAACCGGGAATGGCGAGTAACAGGATCGATATGGTGCGAAGCGCGTAATCGCCCATCGTGTCCTGCCGCAGCGCCGCGTAGACGCCGACCGGAATGCCGATGATCATGGCGAACACCAGCGCCATCAGGCCGAGTTCGAACGTCACGGGCAGCCGGTGCAGGATGTCGTCCATCACCGGCGTCGAGGTCCACAGCGAGTTGCCGAGACTGCCCTGAAACACCAGCGCACCGATCCATTTGAAGTACTGAATGTAGATCGGCCTATCGAGGCCAAGCGCCGCTTCGAGCTGATCGCGCGTCTGCTTTGAAGCGCTGACGTCGTTCTGCGTCAGCATCAGATCGATGATGTTGCCGGGCATCAGACGGATGATGATGAAGACGATCATCGACGCGAAGATCAGAGTTGGGATCAATGCGAGAATGCGGCGTAGAACATAACCATGCATGATCCGAACGCCCCCTCAGCGCACGCTGCGACCGCGATGCGGCGCGCAGAGGGCATCGCAACGCCAGCCGGTCCACATCGCAACGCAAAAGCAAAAAGCGTCAGGATCGCTGCCCATCATTGACGGCAGCGACGCCAAACGCCGCTCAATCAGACTGCTTTTCAAGCTGTTCCTCCGGAGCCTGCGCGAGGCTTCCGATCTCTTCGTCGTTTTGCTGACTAGAACGTGGAGAGCTGACCGTTGTCAAATGAATTGAGCGCGTTAGCCCGGTTCCTGCGACAGAAGGCGTCGGGCGCGAATGCATTGATCGCAAACGGAAATGCTCAAGAGCGATGCAACACCCGGCAGTGAGATTTCACGATGCGAAACAGCACGGCGCTAATTGAAAGTCTCCCAGCCAGGATCGGGCGTAAAGCGCTCGCCGTGCTTTTGCGAAAGGACGCGAAGCACCGCAACAACCTCGGCCGGGCCGCGTGTCCGGGCATAGTTCAGTGGCCCGCCCCGGAACGGCGCGAAGCCTGTGCCAAAGATCATCGCGCCGTCGACCAGGTCGGCGTTCTCGACAATGCCTTCGCGCAAACACGCCACGCACACGTTAACCATCGGCAAAATCAGGCGATCGGCGATCTCGGCCTGGGGCGGCGCCTTGCCTGACGCCTCGCTATTGAGCATGGCTCCGCCGCCAGCCTTCGCCTTCTGCGCCTTGCCGTCTTTCCAGACATAGAAGCCCTTGCCGGTCTTGCGGCCGAGTTCGCCGTCCTCAACCTTCTTCCGCAGCCAGTCGGGCGCCGGCGGCAGCGTTTCGCCGAGTTTCGCGCGCAATGAATCACCGACCGCAAGGCAGATGTCGAGACCGACCGTGTCGGCCAGTTCGATCGGCCCCATCGGCATCCCGAACTTCTCGGCGGCCGCGTCGATGACTTCCTTCGGAACTTTCTCGTCCAGCATCACCATCGCCTCGAGCATGTAAGGCGTGAGCGCGCGGTTGACGAGAAAGCCCGGCGCACTCTTCACCGGCAGCGGCAGGCGATCGATCTGACCGACGAAGGCCCGGATTGCGGCAAGCACCTGCGGATCGCAGCCGTCATGGCTGACCACCTCGACCAGTTGCATGCGCGAGACCGGATTGAAGAAATGCACTCCGACCAGCCGTTCGGGCGACTTCAGCGTCGTACGCAGATCCTGCAACGGAATGCTGGAGGTGTTGGTCGCAAGGATCGCGCCGGGTTTCATGCGCGGCTCGAGGCCGGCATAAACCTTCTGCTTCAGTTCGAGCCTCTCGGGTACCGCCTCGATAATAAGGTCGGCGTTGCGTACGCCCTCCCCGTTCATATCCGGCACGAGCCGGTCCAGCGCATCGCGCTGATCGACCCGTTTGCGCAGGAGCTTGCCAAAAAGCTCGGCCGCCCGCTTCACGGCGGAGGCGATCGGCTCGGCCTTCATGTCGGCGAGCGTCGCGCGCAATCCCTGACGCGCACACCAAGCGGCGATGTCACCGCCCATCGCGCCCGCTCCGATCACATGCACGTGGCGGATGCCGCTGTCGCCGTCGGCAAGCTTCTTCATCTGCTCGCGCAGAAAGAACACGCGGATCAGATTCTGCGCGGTCGGCGTCACCATCAGCCGGGCGAACGAGGTCTGCTCCGCCGAGAGCATCGCCTGACGATCGCCACCGTGCTCCTCCCACAGGTCGATCAGCGCGTACGGCGCGGGATAATGCTCGGCAGGTGCCGCCTTCGCGGCTTCCTTCCGCATCCGCGTGGCGAGGAAGCTGCGGACCGGACCGGCCGACAGGATCGTCGACAGCATCCCGCTCCGGGCGCGATTCAGTTTGCCGCTCACGGCATCCTTCACCGCATTGCGGACATGGCGCTCTTGCGTCACCGCGTCGACCGCACCAAGTGCTTTCGCGCGGCGCGCATCGATGGTGCGACCGGTCAGCATCAGCGTCATCGCTTCCATCGGATTGATCAGCCGCGTGAAGCGGACCGTACCACCGAGACCCGGATGCAGGCCGAGCATCACCTCCGGGAAGCCGAAACGCGCATCGTCGATGGCGATGCGGTACTTGCAGGCAAGGGCGATCTCCAGACCACCGCCAAGGCAGAAACCGTGCACGACCGCGATCGTCGGCATGCCGAGATTTTCCAGCCGGTCGGTGACGCGGTGCGCGCGGCTGATTTCCGCCTCGACCTGATGCGGATCGGCGGCGCCGCGGAACGCATTGACATCGGCGCCGGCGATAAAACCCGACGGTTTGGCGGAGCGGACGACCAGCGCCTGCGGGCGATCGCTTTCGATGGCCGCTAGAACCTTGTCGAGTTCCTCGATCACATCGGCCGAAAGCGTGTTGGCGCTTGCACCTGCGCGATCGAACAACAGCCAGGCGACACCATCCGGATCCTTCGCAAGGCGGAAATGCTTCCAGGGTCCCGCGCCCGGCTGCGCCGAGGCATGCGGTCCGAGTTCGATCAGACGGTCCTTGAAGGTGTCGAGGATGCGGCTTTCCATCTCACACCGCCTCGATCAGCATGGCGCCGCCGAGCCCGCCGCCCACGCACTGGGTGGCGATACCCCGCTTCATGCCAAGCCGCTTCAATGCATTGACGAGGTGCAGCGTGATGCGGTTGCCGCTGGCGCCGACCGGATGGCCGAGCGCGATGGCGCCACCATCGACATTAAGCCTCGCGCGATCGAACACTCCCGCTGCGCCGTCGAGACCGAGGATCTCACGGCAGAATGTTTCGTCTTCCCAGGCCGCGAGGCAGCCGAGCACCTGTGCGGCGAACGCCTCGTTCAGCTCGAGCAGTTCGATGTCGCCGAGACGCATGTTGTTGCGCTTCATCAGCTCGGTCACCGCCAGCACGGGTCCGAGCCCCATGATCGACGGGTCGAGCGCCGACCACTGGCTGTCGACGATGACCGCCTTCGGCGTGAGATTGTGCTTCCCGACAGCCTCCTCCGACGCCACGATCACCCACGACGCGCCGTCGGTGATCTGCGAGGAGTTTCCTGGCGTCACCTTGCCCCACGGACGCTCGAATACCGGCTTGAGCTGCGCCAGCTTGTCGACCGACGAATCCCGGCGCACCCCGTCGTCGTGTTCGTAGAACTTTCCGTCGCGCGCGAAGGCCGTCTCGATCTCGCCTTTCAGCAAGCCTGCCTCTTGCGCGTTGGCAAGCCGCCGGTGGCTTTCCACTGCGAAGGAGTCGCACTGCTCGCGCGTGATGCCGAACAGCTGCGCGACCATTTCGGCTGTCTGGCCCATGTTCATTTCGACCACCGGATCGGTCAGACCGCGCTCCAGCCCGATGATCGGCTTCAGGTAGCCCGGCCGCAGCTTCAGCGCCGCCGCGATCTTGCCCAGCGCGCCGCGCGCGGTCGCAAGGCCGGCAAACCAGCGCACGCCCTGCTGCGGCCAGACCAGCGGAGCGTGACTCAAGGCTTCGGTGCCGCCTGCGAGGATCAGATCGCAGCGCCCCTCGCGGATATAGCGGAACGCGGTGTCGATCGACTGCATGCCGGAGCCGCAGTTGACCTGTTCGGTGAACGCCACCATCCGTTCGCCCATGCCGAGCCGTAGCGCCGCCACGCGCGCCGGGTTCATCTCGTCGGCGATGACGTTGACGCAACCGAGGATCAGCTGGTCGAAGGCGTCCGGCGCGAAGGACTGCCGCGCCAGCAGCGGACGTCCGCACTGCACGGCCAGATCGACCGGCGTGAACGGCCCCGGGCCGCTGCGCGCCTTGAGAAACGGCGTACGGCTTCCGTCGATGATAAAGACTGGTCTTGCCATCAGCTTGCCGCCCGCACCTCTCGCGCGAACAATTCCTCGCGGGATATCGGCTTCAGATTGACCTTCGACAGTTGATCCGGCGCAAAGTCGTCCACCTCGACGACCCTGGCAACCGCATCCTCGGCGGCGTTGATGCGCTCACCCTCGGAGGCCGTGATGACGCCGCGCTTGACCGCCTCGCGCCAGTCCTTCAGCCGCGCCGCACGCATGCGGCGATCGATGCTGTCGGCCGCCGTCACCAGCGCGAACGCCTTTTCGAGCCGTGCCAGCCCGCGATCGTCGTCAATGTGGAAGAGGCCCGCGGTTAGACGTTCGCGGGCGGCCGACGGTTCGAGGATCAGCTGCGCGCACAGATGCACGTTCGCATCGGTCGGTCCGGTGTCGCGGGCGCCGAACGGCTGCAGGATCAGCCGCAGGATGGTCGCCACAAACCGGTTGGGCAGGTTGGCGAAGATTTCCGCAAAGCGCGTCTGGATCGTCTTGCAACCGGTTTCGAGGCACCACTCCAGCGCCGGGAAATCCGCCTCCTGCCGGCCCTCGTCCTCCCAGCGCTTCAGTGCGGCGGATAGCAGATAGAGTTCGGAGAGAATGTCGCCAAACCGTGCCGACAGCATCTCGCGCCGCTTCAGCGCGCCGCCCATCGTCAGCAGCGCCATATCGGCCGAAAGCGCAAACGCCGCGGCAAACCGCGACAGTTGCCGGTAAAACGGTTTGGCTTTGCCCGCGTCGGGCGCGGGCGCCAACAGGCCACCGGTCCAGCTTCGGCCCCAGGCGCGGAACATGGTCTTGAACGTATGGCCGACATGTTTCCAGAACGCGCGGTCGAAGTCATCGAGTCCGTTCGGATCGGCGATCGCCGTCATCTCTTCCAGAATGTAGGGATGTGCACGGATCGCACCCTGACCGAACACGATCAGGTTGCGGGTCAGGATATTCGCTCCCTCCACCGTGATGCCGACAGGCACCGAACGATAGAGCGATCCGAGATAGTTCTGCGGCCCGTCGATGATCGCCTTGCCGCCGTGGATGTCGAACGCATCGTTGACCGCGATGCGCATCCGCTCGGTGGCATGCAGCTTCATGATGCCGGAGATGACAGCCGGATGGTGCCCCTGGTTCAGTGCGGCGCAGGTCAGCCTGCGCGCGGCGTCAATCAGGTAGGCGGTGCCGGCAATGCGCGCGAGTGGCTCCTCGACACCTTCGAACTTTCCGATCGGAATGCCGAACTGTTCGCGGATGCGCGCATAGGCGCCGGTGGTGCGCGCACAATAAGCCGCGCCCGCGGCCGATAGCGACGGCAGCGAAATACCCCGCCCCGCCGCAAGTGCGCTCATCAGCATCTTCCAGCCCTGGCCGATGCGTTCCCTGCCGCCAATAATAAGGTCCAGCGGGATGAACACGTCGCGGCCCCAGTTCGGTCCGTTCTGAAACACCTGCATCGACGGTAGATGGCGGCGGCCTATATCAACGCCTGGAAGATGGGTCGGGATCAACGCAACGGTGATGCCGAGGTCTTCCTCCGAACCGAGCAGATGGTCCGGATCATGGACCTTGAAGGCCAGGCCCAGCACCGTCGCGACCGGGCCGAGGGTGATGTAGCGCTTGTGCCAGTTAAGCTTCAGACCGAGAACTTCGCGGCCTTCGAAACTCCCCTTGCAGACGATGCCGGTGTCGATCATCGAGGCGGCATCGGAGCCGGCTTCAGGACTGGTCAGGCCGAAGCACGGAATCTCGCTGCCCTCGGCGAGACGCGGAAGCCACTGCTGTTGCTGCTCCTTCGTGCCGAAGCGCATCAGCAATTCGCCCGGACCGAGCGAATTCGGCACCATCACGGTCACGGCGGCGGTCACCGAGCGTGTCGAGACCTTCCGCACCACTTCCGAATGCGCGTAAGGCGAAAAGCCGAGCCCGAAGAATTCCTTCGGAATGATCATGCCGAAGAAGCGGCTCTTCTTGATGAACTCCCAAACCTCCGGCGGAAGGTCGCGCAGCTCCCAGCTGATCTTCCAGTCGTCGAGCATGGCGCAAAGCTCGTCGACCGGGCCTTCGAGAAACGCCTGCTCTTCGGCGGTCAGCGTCGCCTGCGGGATCGCCAGCAATTTGGCCCAATCCGGATTGCCGGTGAACAGGTCGGCGTCCCACCAGACGTCGCCTGCCTCGAGCGCCTCGCGCTCGGTGTCGGACATCGCCGGCATCGCCTTCTTTGCCCACGCAAAAATCGGTCGGCTGATATAGTCCCGGCGGAATGAGCTCATGGGCGAGGTCCCGATCAAGTCGCACGGAGAAGCAGACGCACTTCCAACCAGACCTATGCTCCGCACAGAGGTTTACAACCGCCTTGCGGGGAATCAGAAGATTCTAGCACCGCAGCGGCAGTTTGCTTAACCCTGCACGCGAAACTCCGTTCCGGTGGGAATGCCCGACGTCCGTCAATCAGGCCTTGGCATGTCGAACATCGTCGCCGGCGAAATCTCGAAATAATCGCCTTGCCGGCCGCCGCGGGAAATCGGGTGCGCGAGCGCGGTGTTATAGACGCCGTCGATGATCAGCGTCTTGTCGATGTGCACGGCGACCACTTCGCCCAGGACCATCCAGCAGCCGACCTTGGTCCCTTCCTTCGTCTGCAGCTGCTTGATCTCGATCAGCTTCAATTCCATCGCCGCCCGCGCCTCGCCGACGCGGGGCGCCTTGACGAAGTTCGACGCCACCGGTGTCAGGCCCGAGGTCGTGAACTCGCTCACGTCCGGCGGCACATGCGCCGCCGTCGTGTTCATCTGTTGCGCCAGTGGCATCGTCACCAGGTTCCAGGTGTACTCGCCGGTTTCGTGGATGTTGGCGACGGTGTCTTTCCAGGTGTTGGACGAAAAGGCCAGGATCGGCGGCTTGTAGTTGAAGATGTTGAAGAAGCTGTAGGGCGCGACGTTGACGTTGCCCTTGGCGCCGACCGAAGCGATCCAGCCGATCGGACGCGGCGCGATGATTGCGGTCAGCGGATCGTGCGCCAGCCCGTGCCCCTTGGCCGGTTCGTAGGTGTGCACATCGGTCAACTTCCCGGACATGGCGACGTTCATCTGCAGATTTCCTTACGGCTCGCGTTTCTTTGTGAGCGATCCCATGAACTTATCACCATCGCGAACAGGATGCGAATGACTGATTTGCAGGGCGCGGATCACGTTCGGGTTTGACGCTGCAGCGCGTGGCCCCTAGCCTTGAACCAGGGAGCCGGCACAGCCGGACCGGCATTTTGGGAGGATTCGGATGGCTCAGGCCGCAATCGCCGAACGCGCAAAACTTCGCCAGGCAGCGATGATCGCCAAGCCCGTCTGGGTCGAGCCCGCGTTCGAAGACCCGGATGCAGTGGTGGCGCTGGTGCGCAGCTGCGCGCCCTACCCGCTCTCGGCGCGCGTACACAAGCGCGACGATCTCGGCAAGGACCTGCCGTTCTATCGCATCTTCTGGGCGCACACCCGCGAGATAAAGGTGAAGGGCGCCGAGCCCTTTTTCTACAACGAACGCTTCATCGAGGCGTCGAAGGAATCATTTTCCGCGAAGGTGATCGTGCCGAGCGCGATCATGGTCAATCTCAACACACCGATGCCCGGTGGGCCGCCGCATCGCGACCTGCCGTATTTCCGCGGCGCCGAGAAGTTTCCGTTCTGGATGCTGAGCCTTATGGGCTACTCCGACCTGTTCCACGATTTCGCCGTACCGATCGCCTCGACCCTGACCTGGTTCTACAAAGGCACCGGCGGCGATTTCGAATACTGGCCGGACGGACCCGAAGAGCCCTCGAAGCTGGTGCAGCCGCCGCGCTGGAATGTCGCCGTAGTTGCCGACAACGAATACATGTGGCACCGGGTCGGGCCGGTCGGTCCCGGCAACGAACGGAAGAAGGCCGGCGACATCAGCCGCGACATCCGTCTGCACGCAACCGACGGCGGCTGGCAGTCGGACGACAAGGGCAAGATCGAGACGTTCAGGCATGATCAGGTGCGCATCTCGCTGCTGTGGAAGGCCTACGCGTTTGCCAGCCAGGCCGCGCTCGACGAGTACAACAACCACGCCAACGACCTGAATCACCGCATGGTCGTGGACATGTTCGCCGCCGACCTGCGCGAACGCGGCATCCCCTTCAAGCTGCCGGCCGATCCGGTCGCGGATCCCGAGTGGAAGCAGCTCCTGACTGACGTCTACACGGCGAAGTTCAGGGGCAACGACGCGGCCGCGGTGGATTATTGAGCTTGTCATTCCGGGACGCCGCGCAGCGGCGGGCCCGGATCCATAACCCCTGTCGTCGTTGGTTGCTGCTGAATAAGTTAAGCCAACTTCTTTCCGTCGTCTCACTATTGCTGCGGCGTATGGATTCCGGGCTCGCGCTTCGCGCGCCCCGGAATGACGGGTAATAGACGCGCATCATCACTCCGCGTTTTATCCGGCCACGAAGCACGCCGGTCTTTTTCTTCTCCGTTTCCCCCGAACGGACGTTTGGATGCCGCGCTATCTGTTTGATATCGGCTGATCTTTTTTCAAGGTGTCCCGGCAGTGTCCCGAACAGCTTTTTGGCCTTCGGCGCCGCGCAGTCGTACAAGCAATGCGTGTAAGGGGCATGCACGGGGCAGCGCTAATGCCAGCATGACCTCCGCTTTGATGCTCATTCGGACGTGAGTCGGATATCGGGTGAAATAGCCGGCGTTAACTTAGCTTCAGTTAGCAGTGGCATTGCCGGCGCGCTACCGCGACGCAATTGGATGATCGGACAAGGCAGGAAGCAGGCAATCCTTCACCACGGTCGACCTGCGCCTCCGCAGGCTTTCAAGTCAGCGCAATTGCCGCAGCTTCTGCTTCCGGCACAACGTCGTAGTCGTAGAGTCGCTTTCGAAACTCGGCATGTGCGGCGATCTGCGCATCTCTCACGGCAAGGTCGGGGTTGGCGGAATCGTATCTAAGGCCGTTCTCCCGGGCACCGCGCTGAATCAAAGCGACCCTCTCGCGGCGGAGCCGTTCGTAAGCGAGCAGCGCTGCCGAGATTCTCACACGGTTCGCGCGCGCCAGGATTATCGCCAACGCCATTCCATCTTCAATAGATTGGTTGGCGCCCTGTCCGAGGTGCGGCAGCATTGGATGCGCTGCGTCGCCGAGCAGGGCGAGCCTCCCAAGAATCCAGGTCGGCAATGGCTCGCGGTCATACAGCACCCACCGGAACGTCACCTGGACCTGGCGGAGCAGTGACTCAACACGCGGCTCCCAACCTGCGAATTCGCGGCGGAGGACTTCAGGGTCGCCGGGAGCTGACCACGATTCTCTCATCTCTTCGTCCGCCGGTACGAACCCGACATAGTTGATGAGCTCACCGCCCCGTAGTGGAAAAGTTAGAAAGTGTTTGCCCTTACCAAGCCACATCAGCCAGGCGTCGGTCGGAAAATGCGGAATCCGCTCATGCAGGATCACGCCACGATAGGCGACGGAGCCGGAAAAAACCGGGCGTGAAGGTGGCGCTACATTGCGCTGAAGCTCGGAGTGAATACCGTCAGCCGCGACGACCAGATCGCCTTCAGCGGCGGATCCATTGGCGAACGAGACACGTGCGACGGTTCCGATCTGCTCGAAGCCAATGCATCGATCGCCAGTGTGCACCACTCCACGCGGCAGAGCATCGGCCAGCATTTCGACAAGATCGGCGCGATGCATTCCGAATGTGGCGTTCCAGCCGGAGGAGTCCGTCACTTGAACCGGTGCGATAGGTGCTCCGTCATGCCGAAAGTATCGAGAAGCAGCCCCGACTCTTGCTCCGCGTTTCTCGACCGACGGTCCAAGGCCGACCCTCTGTAGCTGGCGCACGCTGTTAGGCGTCAAGAACACGCCAGCGCCGACCTCGCCAAGGTTCGGAGCCTGCTCGTGGACCGACACATCGAAGCCGTGCGCAATTAGTGCATTCGCTGCGAACAACCCGCCGATTCCGCCGCCAACGACCACAACTTTCAGCCGCTTCTCACTCATCATGCTTTCCTGCAACGCGGCGTGCGACCCGTTCAGGTTGTATCTTCACACGGATGGGAGCAGTATTGCCATCTCAACCTGCCGATCGACGGTACTGCATTTCGGAGGACGTCGGATGCGCGCAATATTCGGCCTTTGCCCGTTCTTCGTTGGTCGAACGATCATGCTGTCCCTTTGTCTTGCAGGACTCCAGGGTACCAACCTGGCGTGCGCCGATGGTTATCCCAACCGCACTGTGAAAATCGTCGTACCGTTCCCTGCGGGCGGAACGGCTGACCTCCTGCCGAGGGTGATCGCGGGAACCCTATCGCGCAGATGGGGCCAGCCGGTCATCATCGAGAACCGCCC
>Ga0190271_10000719_pt1 | contig 17390 bp, 19 predicted proteins | sample Popmic356T_FD_133747 | JGI IMG/M metagenome (GOLD analysis project Ga0190271, IMG submission 133747) | Populus adjacent soil microbial communities from riparian zone of Weber River, Utah, USA - 356 T | ecosystem: Environmental > Terrestrial > Soil > Riparian zone | place: USA: Utah | collected...
ATAAACACCTGACGATGGACGGCCTTTGGCGTCAACATCTCTATTTAATGAAAAGCTGCACTGTAGTACATCAAATTCTTTTGATCCTAAGTTTAAACGGGTTTTGAATGCCATTGTAGTAAAGTTTTAATGTTTTTAAATGAAATAGTTTTTTAGCTAGGGGCTTGGCGCATGGCGGTTGGCGTTTAATTGCCTTATACCCTAAACCTTACACCTTCTACCTCTCTCTAGGCTTTTGGCCAATCGTTAACGTGCTCGGCGCTTCCTAATTTAAGCTTGCGGGCTGAAATCTGGAACTTGAGCGTCATCGCGTGATCGCCAACAATGTTTATCCCTTCGGAATATTTAACAATGTAGCCATCCTCGAAGTTAACTTCTTTCATTTTGGCATCTTCCTCGGATTTTTTGATCAGAAGGGTTCCTGTAATAGGTTTGTACTGGTTGTTTACCATCGCCTCGATTATTGAGGTGTCTTCGGTTGATTCGATCTCAATATCGATGGTACCGCCGTAAACTCCGGAAGAGGGTCTTCCTTTAGCATCTACATCACGGTTTAACGCATAGGCACAATGAAGTACATCGTACTCCTTGCCTGAAAAATTTAATCTAGCTTTGAAAGCCATAGTTTTAAAATTTAAAGGTTAAAAAAAATAGAATTTTACGTAGCCTCCGCTACAGTAAGTATAAACCAAATATTAAGCCAATTATTCTGTATCTCACTCATATATAACGGGTAACAGAGCCGATAAAATTAAAAATCTTGGCTCACGCTATAGAAAACGCAGATTATTGCGAAGAAAAAAAGTGTATTTTTTTTCAAAATAAATTTCTGTGTTATTTTTACTACATGCAATAGAGCAAAGTATTGTAGCATTTTAGGGCAAGTTGTTACTTTTTGCAACATAATTAAAGACAGCTACTAATTATGGCTTAAGCTGTGCAACGTTATTGCTAAATAGGAATTGAACCTCGTTTTTGTCTAACACTGTTCAAATCGCATACATTAAGCGCACTGTTGTAATATATTCTCTATTGTTCATACTTCCACATGTTTTCCATATCTATTTTTCGGATGGTAAATTCTTTTTCTTCCTGTTTAAAAACCAGTCTGCGGTTACTTAAATCTTCATTCATTCGCAAAACGACCTCGATAGGCTTTGTAGCATCTACCTGCTTGAATAAATTAAATATTTCTTCCTCGTCGAAATATTTAATTTGAAAAACAGTTTGAGCTTTTGATTTATTCTCAAAAATAAAATCGATTAATCTTGGTACCGCCCTTGGTTTAAAAGTGTTATTTATTACTGTTTCGTTAAATAAAGTTTCTTCTTCCCCATTAAACATTTCGATTCCCACATTAATTAGTTTATGATTTGGAATTTCTATGCGGGCACGCCAGTCGTATTTTTTTCTGTATGTATCCCAAATACCATATTGAATCCCACCTATCTTTAGGTTTTCATAGGCTTGTGGAACAGATTTGGATACATCAAAATATTCTTCCAGTATAAGGCTGGGGTTTGATGGCACAACATCCTTTATTGCTAAGTTTGTTTCTGTTGCCTGGAAACGAGCTACTTCTATTTGTTGGTCATCGCCATAAACCCAGACTATTACAAGTCCACCTGGTGCACAGCCAACGGTTATCAAAGAATAATTTGAAGGGGCTGAACCATTGCCTCGCCAATCTATGGTTCCTTTTTCAAAGAGTTTTTTTTATTTTATCAATTGGCATATCCCAACTGCCTGTATAAAATTTTTTTTCCAGAAACGATGCCCAGGTTATGCTCAATTTTACAGGTAATGCCTTTAAATCTTCACCTTGTGAATGTAAAGGGCCTGCATAGCCCCAACCTGTATGATTTATTCCTGAGGTAGGTATATAGACACTTTTTCCATCTTCTAAAAGAAAACTGCCGTTACAGATATTCGTTGGGTATAATTCAGGTGCGCTAGATGTTGTAAGCCATTCGTATTTTACCATCATAGGTTTGTTTTTACAAGAGATTAATATTATAGCAAATAACAGTAAACAGTTAAGTATTTTTTTCATATTTATTTTGGTATTGACGTAGGCTAACTAAATCAGAAGCATCAAAAAATAAAAACACATAAATTAGCAACAGATTTCGAACTATTCTTTTTAGTGGTATTACTGTTTCTATTAAAAGAATGAAAATCAGCAGATAAAATAAGTACAACGAAATTAAGCCAAGATCACAAGTCTGTCTTTGATAATTAATTTTAACAAATGCAAAGTAAAAAGTTAAGTATGGAACCAGTAAAACTTATAACTCGAAAGATAATAAGGCTTTGACATAATTATTGTTTTAGGTTATTGCTTTGTTTGTACAGCTCATTATTGGTTTCTCGAAGGAAATCCAGATAGCTGAGATTACCTGACTTATGTTTTTTATATTCAAGAAAGGCTTCGTAATAACCAAATGACACATCTATTCTGGAAGATAACAAAGCTTCCTCCCCCTTACCTACTCCATCTATATAACCTGTTTTTTTGCCTTCACCATTTAATCTGGATAACAATAAATAAGTAGTTCCATTGCTATTGGAGATAAAAACCCTTGCCCTTTCTTCGGTATCTTCCCCATCATCAAACACAAGCTTAAACTGGGTTTTATTTTTCAACAGGTAAGCTAAAGTTTTTTCGAAAGCATCAGGGCTGAACAGATTCAATGTATAACCCTGAAAAGTACTTCCTTCGTTTTTAGAAAAAAAGCGGACCAATGATTCAGAGCTCGAAGCGGATTTAGGTGCAACAACATCACCAAACCCGATACTTTTATCTGCATCGGGAACATAAGAAGTATATTGCACCTCCTGTGTTCCTATACCTGCACCTGAACTTGATAGTTTTAAAGCTTTTAGATCATCACCTTTAATTGGCAATGATAATTTTTCTAAATCAAGATTTTGACCTTGACAAGACTGGAATAAAAACGGGCTACATATCAAAAAAATAAAATTCAACTTTTTCATTATACAATTATTAACTATTGGGTTTATAAATAAAAAACTCTGCCGATCTTCCTTGTTTTATCTGGAATATCTATAGGCTTTTCAGTATGAAAATCGGTCCAAATCGATAAAAACATCTAACTTACTTTGCGTATTGGTGCGGGGCGCTTTTGACGTTCCAAGACATCACCACTATTACCATCCAGTATACAAACGTGCTGTACACGATCTCCGGCCGGCAAATCTTCAATCCAGGTTACGATCCAGACATTTTTTTTAAACCGGTCACTAAAACCCCGCTGTAAGTTGCCATCCTGATGAAAATCGACATCATTCTTTTTACCAAACGTAATCACATCGCTCAGGGTAAATTTATAACCCAAATCCTTATCCACTGTTTTGGTCAGGTTGCCCTTTTCATCGTAATATTTCCAGATGCCCACTTCAAGTTCGATCGAAAAAAATTTATTGTATTCATGAATGTCTCCATTGTTGTAATAAGAAATCAATTCATTAAACCCATCTTTATGTTCAATCCGTTCTACAAAAAGCTCAGCCGCCTTGCGGGTAAAAGGCTCTGCATCTACATTGGACTTAGGAATATAATATTCACTCAGATAAGATCCATCTTCCAATGTCCTTCCCTCATAGTCCGGATTTGCGATCATCCGCTTTTCGTAATTGTCAACATCAAACTTGCTCTTTTGTGGTTCTTTTTCCTGTACAGTTTTAATTTTTTTATTGGGTATATCCTCTTGCTTTACCTGTCCCGACTTGGTTTGCCGGCACGAACATGCTAAAACCAAGAGCCAAAGCATCAAATTTATTTGAATAACTTTTATAACTTTTCCCATAACTGCTCCCATTGCCACTTATATAACTGCCTGGCCTTTATTGCAGTTTTACCGTAATAATCCATAATGTTATCTGTTGTAAATTCTTTAAAAATATATTTATTGTCATATGCTTTAGTCTTTTGTATAAATTTAGGGTTACAATAATCGTAATCACCATTTGCTTTTTTCGGGGTCTCGTAATAGCTCATGATGTTTTTATACCACACATCACCTTTATTTAAGGAATCACCAAGCCTGACCAACCGAAACTAAATTCGCCATTGTATTTGCTATGTGGACGAAAATGCAAAAGACACTTTGTTTCTATTTCCAGTAATGTTGGCTTATAACTTTTAAGCTGAACATTTGCTATAGTCATCTGATAATTTCGAGTTTATCGCTACCTTCGGGTTTATGCAGATAAAAGGTGTGTGATTTGGGCATTATATTTTTAGCAGTCTTAGAAATCAGCGAAGAATATCCGAAAGTAAGTGTATCTGCACACACTAAAGTTACCACTCTCCCATTTCCAAAAAATTTTAACTCTGCCTTCTTACATGGATATATAAAATTTCTTTTCTCAACGGCATAATCGCTCATATTCTTTGTAAGCTGATTTTCAATTTCCTTATTCCAGGGTTTTGATGCTGCTTCTTCATAAATTGTATTTCTAACTAATGAAAGAAATTTATTTTGATTTCCTTCTTCCAATACTTTTTTGTAATTGTCATAAAACTCATCAACTTCTCTACGGATATTTGGATCATTGATTAATTTTTTACTTTTACTCCAACCCACAATTTTCCAATTAATGTCTTTAGCATCCACTTCAAATGAAGTTTTATATTCTGAATATGGCATAGGCTTCTCTAATTGAGGTGTTTTATATACTAATGTTTCCCACTTATATTCGTTTCTTTTACTTTTAGCATTTAACTGATCGAGCATAGTCATCGGCTCTTTGTTTTTTGTAATATCTATTTTAACAAAGGAGTTCTTAGAAAGAGATGAGACAAAAAGGTTTTCCTCTTTTTTTGCAGGAAACATTCTTATTGTTATTTCCTGTTTTCCAGGCTTTAGAATATATTGGTTAATATCAACCGTTAAATCTGATCTCTCACCTAATCCAAAATAAGTAATGATCGGCATATCATTCAATAATATTTCGTACGAACAATCTAAATGCTCATACTTTAGTTTAAACAACATACCCTCTTTTTGATATTCTATTTTTTCCAGGATTCTATTTTCAGCTGCTATATCTTTTTTGTTCTGTGCACAACATTCTAAACTTGTAAATTCCTATTGCAATTAATTTTATTAGCTTATTCATCTTCTACATGATTTAAATTTAAAAATCTGTTTTCTTATTCAGATTCTTTATGCAGTATTTGGAAAATCCGGAAAAATATTAATCTGCAATCCATCAACAAAGATCTAGGATTCAATCTTTAAAGAATCCATTACTTAGAATTAATTCTAACAGCCTTTAATTTATTTTTATTCGAATAGCCCATAATACTGAGAAAAAGAAAAGAAAGATTAAATGCCAAACAGATGATTATCAAGGCATCAGCTTTTATCTGAAGTACAACAGAAATTAAATATAGAAATGCCGAAACTGGAACCGTTAACATAAATGCGAATAAAAATCGGAAAAACTGGGTTTTGGCATGATCAAAAGCATTGATAAAATCGTAGTAAAAGCCCAACATATTAAGGCCTAAAAACATAATTGCTATCATCAATAAGCTTGTATTTTCAATTATGTAATAGTTGGCTTTTGTAATTACATCAAGTACATTTCCTAATGCATTTTTGAGAATCAATAATGGTATCCCGAAGACGGCAAGTAGTACTCCTATATAAACGATCCAAAAAAAAGATTTTTTCGATAACTTTTCAGCTCCTCCCTTTTTGTAGCTTTTAATAATGGTTTTATTAAACCGTGATGGTCTGAAACTGTATAAAACGATAAGGAAAAAATAAAATTCAAGCTGGAAAATAGTCAGTTGATAACCATCGTTTGTATTCCTGATTAAGCTTTCGTTAGTTTCTTGGGTAATGAAGAAATAGAATAACGAGCAAACAACATAGAGCCTAAAAAGTAGGAAATAGCAGAATAGAATAGTTGAAATTCTTCTGGCAATCATACTTTAATAGCTATTTCAATCAAATTAAGAGACTAATTTAAGCCTATTTTATCCACTCCAAACTATTTATTATTTTTACAATAATATCTTATGCTTCAACATTACTCTTTTCAAACCTAAGCCTTCCCTACTATAAACAAGTTTCATTTGCTTAAATTGTCCACCCTCATCATAAGTCATCCATGTAAAGCTATGAGCTAAATCAAGATCTTTTGTTTCAATAAGTGGAGGTAGATAAGGCTTTAACAAACTAAACATACTAGTAATAAGTTCATTGTCATAAGCGCGATAAATTCTAAATTTTTCTGTATTAAATGCTAAAAATATTTGAAATAACATTTGATAAAACCAAGATCTTCTGGTCAATTCATATTGTATCGGTTTATCAAAGTAAGTAAATAGCTTATGTTCATTCCGTCCACGATGGTATGAAATAATGATATCATCAATTGAACTAATGGCGATTTTTTCTTTTAACAAAAATGTTTCAATAATGAGATCGTTATTTTCCAAATAAATTTTATAGAACATATTCTACGTTATAATTTATCTTATTAAAGTAAGTGCATCACCTATATTCTTTCTATGGAAAATTGCCTGTTCGTAGATTACACTTTCCGTTTCATCATCAGAAATGAATTTTAATCCGATTGGTTCATTGGGAATTCTAATTGCGACTAACTTTCCTCCACCTAAGAATATTATTTGATAATTTTCGATAGGCACTTGCTGTATTGTTCCCTTAAATTTGGGAATGAATGAAACTTCTCTTCTTTTCATCTGCGCTTCACTGAGATAAAAAGAGTCGCATAACTCGTTAAATCTTAAATCTGTAAAGCTTTTATATTTATCAATATTATTAGTTTTGAAAATATTATATAGTTCATTGTAGAAGTTGTGAATTTCATTAAATAACACTTTCTTATTCTCATTTATAAGGTCAACTGATTTTTTCCATCCCTCATGGTCATATGGAACATCAGCATCAAACTCACCTATAATTCGGAACTCTTTTCTGGAATCTTTATCCTTTGAGAAGTCTGGAATTGAGATATCTGAAATTAATATTCTAGGTTTTGAGTAATCCAAAGCATCTCTAACAGAAATTTTGCCCTTTACGATAGCTTTTTTATTTATGAAATCTTCGTCCACATAAGGGAGAATACTCAAAGAATAAAATTGTTTTCCAGATGACAATAAGTTTGCATTTACAGGCCAGTCTAAAGCAACTCCTCCATGTTCATAACTTGAAAAACATGGTAAATCGTTTATCTTTAAATCAATTGCACATTCTCTAGAATCAATTGAAAATTCATATATCGGATTACTATAATTGTGTCGCATGTTCATTAAATTTGGTTACTTCTTGCAGCTATTATCAAGACAAAGCGGAGCTGAATTGGAAAATTTATTAAATGGAAAATCAAGATTTTTAATAGAATATTGTTTATCTAATATGGTTAAATATGATAAATAGTAACTAGCACCTTTTTCAAGATATTTGAATACAATAATTTTTTCTGGCGTTTCCCATTGATAAATTTGATTGGTTTTATCAGTACTTTTTAACTTAACATTATATTTTTTGAATTTATTGTTTATTCTTTCAAATATTTTGACAGGAGGAAAATCTGTTTTGAAAGATGAAGAAATCATAAAAAAAATATTATTCTTATCCACAATAAAAATTGGTTTTGTTGCTTTATAGTTTTCATCAATAAAGAAAATATTAGTCGCCTTATTTGCTTCAATATCATAAAAAACCTGAGAACCAACTAATTGACCATTTTCTTTAATTTGATTTTTATAATACTCGTTCTTTACCTTAGAGAATAAGGTATCTATTTTTTCATTGAATGTTACTTCGCCTAAATCAAAACTTCCATATTTTGACCCCAAATATTTAGGATTTTTTTTGGTTTGGGATTGACAATTTTGAAATAAAGTCATCGCTATTATCAGAATTAAAAATTTTGGATTACTTTTTAGGCTCTTCATCTATATAAGTTTTTGGATTATCAAACAATGTTTTTTCCTTAAATAATGGGAATTTATCACTTTTCTTGGGTTGACCCGTTATTTTTGAGGTTGTAATTTCGTAGCAAGTAATGGTAATTTCTGCTGGTTTCCAGACTCCCTTTGATTGTTCATATTGCTTACCCACATCCTTATCATATCCATAAGTTTTGGTGAATGTGAATGTGGTGCTTAACTGTCCTTCTACCTTCCATTTTTCCAATTTTTGCTCAGGGAAGTTTCTGCCTCCCCTAGTTACAGCAGCAATAGTTACAACATCATTACTTTTACAACCTGCTTTTACACTAATAGGCACTTCTACAGTTACTAATTGTTCACTTTCCTTTTTACCATCCAATCCATCAATTTTATTATAAGACAATGTAAAATCGAATTTTACCGCTAAACCCGCTTCGAATGTTACATAAATTTCCGAATCCGTTAACCATTTAATTGCACTAATTATAAATTCTATTACGTAACCAACACCATAAAGACCTCTTGTAAATTTTGCAAAGATTGGAACTAAATCAACACTGATTGTTATTCCAATAAATGGATCTGCTTTAAATCCTCCTTTATAAACAGGAACTATTTGTTTTGTACTGGCTTCCCCAAATTTTTTACTTAATGCAAAACCAATATTTGGAGGATCGATAGAGAAATCAATCTCTATAATTTTTTTACTTACAGCAGCGCTATCAGCAGGATTTGTGCCATCAGGGCTTAAAACTTGGAGAACTGTCCTACTATCATTAAATGTTGTAACGAGTACATCAACAGTTCTTTTAATCCCTTCAAAACCTAATGAATGTTCTTTGCCATTTACGGCACATTTTCCCATAATTGACCATCCAAGATTTGAGGATTGAGTATTTTCTATTTGTAAATCGTCCTTTAAATACTTAAACTTATATCCTCTATGAATGCCATTCATTCTTTGCCTTTCATATTTGATTTTGCCAGAATAACCAGCACCAATTGTGATAAGGAAAGCGATTTCCCATTCTATATCTGGATATACTTTTATTTTGGCTATTTGATTTGGATAACGGCATGTACTAATTGGTAAGAAAAAAGTTTGAGCCAAGTCGTCTGCTAGATTGAAATATCTAAACAACCAAAGCATATTTAATGCTTCTGGACTTTTATCAAAAGGATTAATTTTTTTGTATTCCTGCTGTACAAATTCAAATGCCGTTTTATTATACAAATACCTCAGTTTTAAAGTAATTTCATGATCATTTTCAATTTTATAATCCGTGCCGTCTTTCCATTGTTGTACAGCTGTAGGATTGTAAGATCTATCCGTTTTTATAACATCTTTATCCTTTTTATTTTCTTCTGTAGTAGCTATGCCTGCTTCTTTTTGTTGCTGCTGGTGTGTGTTATCATCTCGCCTGGTAGCTCCATTGTTAAGGGCAGAATATACTTTATCGACCTGAAAAACATTTTTATGTTCGGTGTGTTTTTGTCCATCATCCAAGAGTAAACCCTGACAATATTGATTTTGAGTTTTAAGATTGTCTAAAGTTATGGTAATATCTTTACGCTCGTCGCCAGCAACAATTGCAAATATCTGATCAGTTTTATCTATTTGGTTTAATGGTTGAGTTTCATCAAAAATAACTAACGGATTTCTTTCTTTATCTCCTTTATCCTGAATAGTGATCTTTGAATATCCACAAGGGTCGAATTCTCTACGGGTGTATTGAATATCACCAATATACTGAATGGTAATATTTTTTCCTTTTTCTATTCGGGATAGATAATTATCCATTAACTCTTCAGATACTATAAATCGACTTGAGATAGACTTTTTACTATCTATATCTTTAATTTCTAATATTTTAGTATCATACTCCAGCATATCGGTTGTAGGATCATCATAAAAATTTCTGAAATCTACCCGCTCTTCTTTTTCATTTGTTCCGTATATTATTCCAGGCTCGTTGTAATATTTATAAATTTCGAGTGCAATTGTAAATTTTTTATTAGCGGTTTGATTTTTTTTCCAGCCAACTTCTATTGGGAATGACGTTTTGTAATTAAAATTACAGTTAATGGGATAATCTCCAATTTGAGGAATATTAAAAGTTTTAGCTTCTTCCCATAAATTATTATCCTCAAACTGACCTGTTTCTTTTAAATCCTTAGCTTTATCCTCTTCTAATAAATAAACTTTACCACGATACCTATTTTTTTTATCAAGATTATAACCATGTAGCATTATTTCTAGGTTTACGCTATCTCCATAATGCTTCACATCCTCACTTTTATCAAAGTAAGCATAGCAGATATTTGATTTAGTAACAGGTATTACATAAAAATAAAATCCGGTACCTGGACTTTCGCTAAAAAGTTCAACCCTTTGTTTAAAACCATAATAATAACTATATGCCAAAGGATTAAACGAAAAAGTGCTGCCCACTTTATATCTCAGCCCCAGTCCATATTTACTAACTGGAGTTGTACCTCCACTTAGTGGTGCCCAAAGATTTTCTGTAATGGTACCTTGATTCGCTTTTTCAAAACTTTTAAAAAACAAATCAAATATAAAAGCCCACCTTGCATTTTCAACAGTATGCTTAGGGTTAGTTGTTTTTCCGCCAACACATCTTTCGTCTACTACAAACTCATTCTTATTTTCACTTTTAAGGAGTATCAAATTCCCTTTTGCAAGCGAATAAAGCTTGCCATTTTCCCTGAAATAACAATGTTGCAAACCTCTCTTATCTTCTATTTTATCTGACATAACTACTCGGCATTTAAAAATTCGTAAAAATCAGCCTTATCAAGCTCTTTTATATTCACCAGTGGATTAATCTGCGATTGCTGTTCTTCATCGGCATTATCAATATTCTGCTGAGAAGGTTCCCCTTTCTGCCCGGTTTTGGCAAAAAAGATGCAGGGCGAACCACTGATGGTGCAAACACCTTTGCTATCTTCTACCAAAACCTGTCCACTGTTAATTAATACCATATCTTTATACATGCCCTTCCATTCGGTTAGTGCAGGCAAACAGGGTTTAAAACCACCCGGGGTTGGCTGAAGTTTACATTGGCCAAAAGTGTTTTTTTCAAAAGTCATTCCGATATCTACATGAGACGCAATTAACTTTTGTGCGCCATCTTTATCGTTCACATAATGCTTTTGCTGGGTAAGCACTTTCAATTTATCGGTTGTGGTACCAAACTGGCATTGGCAGGTGGCACCTTGTACAATGATTTCTTTCTGTGACATTTCTCTTCTCCTTATTTAACCCAATATCCTTGCCCAAAACCCTCTTTTCTTTTCAACAGGAAAACCATTATTTCCCTCTTGAATTAACAAATGCTGATCTGTTGTCGGAATGCTGCTTTCAATTTCATAAGCAGAAAATGCTATACGTTTAATGCTTATTTCTTTGCCATTTTCCTTATTATATAAATTCCAATCTACGCGGGCATGTTTAAGCAAACTTCCATCCTGATCTAAATCAAAGGCGGCATTTAATTTCATTTTTAAAGACCCTTTTTGACCCATTTGTATTTTTTGGTCTTCAGTTAGTTCACTTTCTGAAAAAAAATTCACTTTGAATGTCCCGTAATCGGTATAGTTGGGCTCAACAGATTGAACACCTTCGAAAGCCATGTTTTTATAAACGATAACGGGGAAAAATAATGTGCTTTGCCGGGATAAGTTGCCATCATATTTTAGGTAATGGGGATGAAAAAATACATTCCAGAACATATCTGCCCTCAATGCATATTCAAGCCCAAACCTATCCGATATCTTTTTCTCCATCTTTTCTAAATATAGCTCGGCATATCTTCCTTCATACTTATCGGAGATCTTTTCGGCTACCTGTTTCCAGCGGTCTAAAATCTCATTATGGTTAACAATTCCCCTGAATATTTCATTTTTCGAATTTACATCAACTTTTAAGGGATAAATGGCGCTCATGGCCATACTGGCTAACTGTTCGCCCACAAAATCGGGTTCGTGCCGATCTATGAAAAGTTCTGTTTTATCAAAGCATAACTGCCAAACTTTATTTTCATCCCTAAATTGGTTCACCTTGAGGTGGATCTGGTAATCTAATCTTTTTGTCGCTTCTTGATTGCCATCGTCATAATATTTAATGGTAATGCCATAGCTCCTTGCAGAACGTGGCCTAGGAGCAAAATCAATCGCATGATCGATATTAAGTTTAATTTTTCCCCGAGCTGCAGAATTTGAAAGGTTACTTACTTTTTCCATAACCGAGCGTATTAATAAGTAACCCTATTACCATCGGCATTGGGGGCCATAGGCTGTATGACACCGTAAGCACTTTTTCTATCTGCCGACCAGTGCAAATACTGGTTTCTCAATTTGTGAAGGTCTTCCTGCTGTTGCCTCCGTACAGGATCCTTGGGTAATTCTGCTGAAAAAACATATGGTGTTCCGTTAGCCATTACATAATCTCTAAGCGTAGCTTTGACTCTAAGCAACAGGGCATTGCCATTAATGGTATATTTTGTTTCGGTTTTACTTTTAGCGAGTGGCAAATTATGATTTTGACTATACTCTGCCATATACTGTAAGGGAATATAACTGTACTCTTTGTAAAGAAACCTCGTTCCCTCAAGAGCCCAATACATATTACCGCCGGTAACTTTCAATTGATTTTCCTTATACCAGGCCTCTTTTATAAGTTTTGCTTTAAAGGCGTCTAGATTGCCTTTAAGCGTCCACGAGGTAGCCAATTCCGATACTACTTCTGTATCTGTTTCGTAACTTCCTCCAATATCACTGTGTACTCCAGGAAAAACCCGTTCCCTGCCTACATTTGTATGTGTTAAAGAAAAATTCTTACGGTGCTCATTTTCAGCTACAAAATGGACAACATTTTGTGCACGACCAATTTGGTTGAGGTGTAACTCTTCAACATCGTTGAAATTAGGGGATACACTAAAATATTTTGAGTACGACGATACGGTATCAAAAATACCCAAAAACCTTACTTTAATCTGGTTGGGAGATATTTTCAGTCCGGCAGCGCTAAACATTTCGCCTAAACGCCCACAAGCCGGCATTACCTCTAAACTTGTTGCTTCCCCGTCTGAATCAAATCTTGACGTGATTCCAGTGTGTGGGTCTGTAATGGTACTTGACCGATATTCATTTTTACCAATCTCGTAAACAAAATTTCTTGCTGCTGCTGCACCCCTGCTAAAACCAAATACATCGAAAGTAATACTTCTTAATTTCTTTTTCCCATTGCTTTTTATCGGGACTTTCAGTTTATCGGTGAAAATTTTTTCACATGCCTTTCTCACTTTCCCCCTTATCCCTGTGCTTCCGGTACCGAAAGCATAGCCCATTTGACTATCTTTTTGCCTATCTTCAGTACCAATACCTTCCAAATAAATACTATGACTTTTATCGTAAATATCCCATAGTCTGGCGACATTAGACCAATCGTTCTGATAACTGCTATCGCTATCTGTGCCGTTACGCTGATAAGTGGGTGTATTGGCTCTACGCTCTTGAGAATTATTCATATTGTTTTTTGTTCCATCAAAAAACACCCCTACAAAAAGATCTAAATACTCTACTTTATCGTTTGTCGGCACATAATTGCCCAATTTAACGCTCGTCATACTAATCTACTTTACTGATATCGATTTTCGCTCTGTTAAGCTGAATTTCTTCTGTACTATTTTTTAGCGATATTTTTGCTCCTTTTCCGTCTGCATTCAGCGATACAACCAGGTCTATCTCACTAGAGTTCCCCAGTTTCTCAAAAGAAGCCATTGTTTCTTTTTCATCAAAAGGTTTTATTTCAAGCCCATATTTCGTTCCGTTTTCCTTTTTCCAAACCAATGTAATGTATTTCGGTACGGCCCTGGAAACGTATGGATTAGCTGTCAGATCTTCTCCAAACCGATTTTCTTCTTCACCGTTAAGGAAGTTGTAATAGCATAATATCAACTGATCTCCAACGGGTAAATGAACTTCTGGATGCCAAGGGTATTTTTTGCGGTAAAGTTCATAGACAGCGGGATCTGGCATACCTTCAGTTTTAATGCGTTCTAAAATTTCCGGCTTCATAATCATCTTATCTTCCAGTGTAAGTGTGATAAAATTCGGTTCCAACATGTACTTTGCATTGGAATAAGCCTGTTCTTTTGAAATAGTCGTTTCATTGGCCTCAAAAGCACCCACTTCAGTTTGGAAACCTGGGCCGCTAAGCCAAACCACTACTTTACCTTTTGGTGCCAGGCCAATTTTGATCAATGTGTAGTTGTCTTTTTTATTGGTCAGGTTATCCTTAAATCCGTCATGGAATAACTGGGTAATACGGGCTTTATCTAATTTCCATTTACCGGTATAAAATTTCTTTTCCATCAGCGAGAGCCAGGTAAAACTTAACGAATCCGGTGCTTCCATCTGTTTGGTCGTTACGCTCATAACACCACCATTGTTCCCCCATCCAGTATTTTGTGTTCCCCAAATGGCATCAAAACCATAGGTAAAATCTTTGGCTATTATGGCTCCTTTATAAACTTCCATCGGATATTCTTCGGGAGCCGAAACCGTACCTGTCCACTCAAATTTTTCTTCCATTTTTTGTCCTTTGCAACTTGTTATCGCCAATAAAATGAACGACAGCAATAAATAGCTGTTTTTTTTAAAACTCATGATTTATTACCACTTGATACAATTTTCTTGCTGCTGGCCAAAGATAAATTTTGCGAAGTAGCTTCAACATTCATTACCTGAGCAATCTTTTCCAATTTAACGCCAACACGCAATTCGTATTTTTGAATCACTTCTATTGTGATATTCTTTGCCTGTTTTATGATTGCCATAGCTAGAAAAGATTAGATTTTTCTGCACTGTTAAGCTCTACAATTTTACCGCTCTGCATGGTCATGTTTTCTTTTGCACTAAACATGCTGATCTCTGAAGCAATTTCGTTTGAGGTATCTGCAGTTCTTTTAAAATCCTTTGTAGCCAGCTCTGTTCTGTTGTTTGATGTTTCAGAAACATCGCCAACAGCACTTAACGAATAATTATTGCCGGCAGTGGTGGCAATATCCTTACCTGCATTGGTCGATTGATTTTGCCCCACCTGCACATCCATATTTTCACCTACATTTATCTGCATGTTCTTGCAGTTTAGGGTCATGTTCTCTAGTGCCGTAATGGTAATATTATTGCCTTTGGTATCGATATGAATTATGTTCTGATGGATATCGGTGATTTTTATGCCTTGCGTAGCTGCATCATCATCAAACTCTATCAAATGACCACTCCGCGTAATAATACTTTTCAGGTGATTTTGTATGAGCGGACTGCTATCTACGCTTGAACTATGGTAAACACTTCCCATTACCACCGGGCGGGCCACATTTCCTTCTTCAAAAGCAATCATTACCTGATCATCAATCTCTGGGATGGCAAAATAACCACGGTTATTTCCCCTTTCACCTACACCCGCACTTGGCGTAACCACTCGCAACCACTCGGTCACATCGTTTGTTAAACATTCCCATTTAAATTTCACTTTAATACGGCCCTGACCCTGTGGATCGTTGTTATCGATCACATCTGCCAGTTGCATATCAGGTTGTGGCTTGTGGAATTTTTTTACCAGAATGCGCTCGGTAGTAGCTACTTTTCCTTCAAAATTATTGTGGTATTTACCATTCTCATCAATATGGTGTTTAATGCTTGTAATGAGGAATTTACCCAGGCTTTCTGTCGAAAAAGAAAGTTCTTTTCTTAAACTCATCGTAATTTCGGCAATACTGCCTATGCTCAAACCGGCATTATCTCCTCTTGCGGTTACTTTTAATAGCTCGCTGGTATTGGCCTTTTCTTCGTTTTCGACCAGGCTTTTAATATCGCCGTTATTATCTACACGTATTAAGGAGGGCTGGTTGAAGGTTTTACTGAAAGTGAGGTTGGAAGCTTTAATGGCATGTGATAAATCAGGAGTACCATCTACTTTGCCTGTACTCTCGCTCAGCAACATCTCATTTTGCTTCGGATTGTAGGAAAATCGTTTATTTTTAATAGGGGCAATTTCCATTGCATATTGCATTTCCTGAACATCTCTTCCGTAAAATAAACCGATTTCTTTTTGTACATCCGGCTTGCCAAAATTAAGCTGTTTACCATCATAAAAAAACCATTCGTGGTATTCGGCCGAAAGCCGGTTTAAAAAGGCAAAATCACTTTCTCTATATTGAATAATATAATCGATTGGTGTGGTTCTTGCAGCATTGGCCACTACTTTTAAATCGTTGGCGGGTGTATCCTTTGTTGCTAATTTTACGATCTCATTCAGGTCTTTATCCAAATATGAACCTAGATCTGGTCCGCGATCAATTAAAATGGTCGGACTATAACCGCTTACGATTACAATGCCGTGATAACCATGATTTTGTGATAATTCGACTTTAGAAATCAGGCCGACAAAGTTTTGCGTGCCTTCCGGAGAATGACCAAATGATGCGGTTAAGGTTTTACCCACAAAATCCCGGCTATCGTCCAAACTGATCAAACCCGGAGCACCCATTTGATCATGGTTAAAACGCAGCTCGAAATAATGGTGTTCGTTAAAAGCCTGTGTGAGGCTGAAGGAAGCAAAGTGGGTAATTTCCTTATCCTCTATATTGATTTCTGCAATGAGTTTCTTTTCCATATTAATTAATCTTGATCACAAAAAATGTCTAAACTAAATCCAGTTGTCATTTTTTTTTATGCATACCTTGAAATGATCCCATTTATGTAGGCATGTTCAGATAAGTTTTGTGAGTGGCTGCCAAACCAAACATTTTACCTGGGTGGTAATTGTTTTTTACTACAAAATATTTGCGTTGGTTAGACATAATTGAGCTTTAATTGAGATGTCATGTGGAAATGCCGCAGGACTGAAAAGTATTAATTTTAGATGTTAGGTAGATAAAAAATAGGATTGAACTAAAAGCGACCGGTGTAAACCAGTCGCTTCAGTTTAATTATGTCTGATGACTAAGCTTTAGGCCAATCATTTTCGTGTTCTGCGTTACCCAGTTTTAGTTTACGGGCAGATACTACGAAACTTAATGTCATCGGTGTATTGTCGTTTACCGCAATACCTTCATTATATTGAATGATGTAACCGTCTTCGAAAGACAATTCTTTCATTTTTGCATCTTCTTCGCCTTTTTTGAAAACCAATGTTCCGGAAAGCGGCTTATATTGGTTATTAACCATTGATTCGATCACTGAAGTATCTTCAGTTGATTCGATTTCGATGTTTATGGTGCCACCATAAACACCTGACGATGGACGGCCTTTGGCGTCAACATCTCTATTTAATGAAAAGCTGCACTGTAGTACATCAAATTCTTTTGATCCTAAGTTTAAACGGGTTTTGAATGCCATTGTA
>Ga0190271_10000720_pt1 | contig 17388 bp, 17 predicted proteins | sample Popmic356T_FD_133747 | JGI IMG/M metagenome (GOLD analysis project Ga0190271, IMG submission 133747) | Populus adjacent soil microbial communities from riparian zone of Weber River, Utah, USA - 356 T | ecosystem: Environmental > Terrestrial > Soil > Riparian zone | place: USA: Utah | collected...
GCAGGGTCGACGGGCCGGTCGACTCGAGCGAGCCGGTCGCAGCCCCGCCGAACGCGAACGCGACCGCCGCACCGGCGCAGAGCATGGTCGCGAGCACGAGCGGCTCGGTCGTGCCGAGCAAGCGGTCGGAGACGAGCACGTAGGCGGCGTAACTGACCGCTGCCGCGAGCGCGAGGCCGATCCCGACCGGGTCGAGCACGCCGCCGACACCGCCGGCGAGAACGAGCGCGACACCGGCCAGCGCGACGACGAGTGCGGCCGCACGGCGCCGCGACGCGCGCTCGCGCCGGAGCAGCACGGCGCCCGCGACCACGAGCGCGGGATAGCTGCACATCAGGAGCGAGGCGAGCGACACGTCGATCCGCTCGAGCGAGGCGAAGAAGAGGCCGGTCTCGAGCCCGTAGATCGTCAGCCCGAGCACGAACGGCGCCAGGAGCGTCCGCGCCGGCGCGGCGGCGAGCGCCCTGCGGGCGAGCAGCGCGAAGACGGCCGCTGCCAGCGCGAAGCGGATCGCGCCGACCGAGGCGACGGTCGCGCCGCCGTCGAAGGCGATCCTGACGAGCACGGGCTGGAGCGCGAACGACGCGCCCGCAACGAGGCACAGGGCCGTGCCGATGCGCTCGGGTGACCGGGAACGGAACATGCACTCACGGTAGGGCGGGCCGAGCAGAAGGGCTAGTCTGAGTTCTCTTGAACTTCCATAGGGAACGCCTATGACTCTGCAGCAGCTGACGTACTTTCTCGCCACCGCCGAGCACGGCTCGTTCAGCCGCGCCGCCCGCGCGCTGTACCTCGCCCAGCCGTCGCTCTCGGAGCAGGTTCGCTCGCTCGAGGCCGAGCTCGGGGTCGAGCTCTTTGCCCGCGTCGGCCGCGGCGTCGTCCTCACCGAAGCGGGTCGCGCCTTCCGCCCGGAGGCGGAGCGCGTGCTCGCAGCGCTGGCCGGTGCGCGCGAGGCGGTCACCGACGTACGCGAGCTGTCGGGCGGGACGCTCAGCATCGGCATGTTCGGAACGGCTTCCGGCTTCCTCCTCGCGCGGCTCGTGGCCGACTTCCGCTCGCGGCACCCGAACGTGCGCCTGCGGCTCGTCGGCCAGAACTCGTCGGCGGTGGCCGAGGACGTGCGCCGGGGCCGGCTCGAGGCCGCGCTCGTCGTTTTGCCGGTCGACGACGAGGGGCTCGAGATCCGGCCGGCGAGGCGTGAGGAGGTCGTCTACGTCAGCCGCGAGCCTGAACGCGTCCGCGGGCCGGTGACGATTGAGCAGCTCGCCGGCGCGCCGCTGATCCTCTACGACGCCGGCTACGGCTGGAGCGACCCGACCCGCCGACAGCTGCTCGAGCGGGCGCAGCGCGCGGGCGTCCAACTCGAACCGGTGATCGAGATCGAGGACATGGACGCCGCGCTCGAGCTGACGGTCAGCGGCCTCGGCGACACGATCGCCCCCAAGGCGGCACTCGAGCACCGGCCGTCGTTCCGCCGGCTCGGAACGGCGTCGTTCGCCGAGCCGCTCTACGACGACTTCGCGTTCATCGCACGCCGCGGCGCACCGGTGTCTCCGGCCGCGCGTGCCTTTCTCGAGCTCGCCGAGCGCCGCCTCGCCGAGTTCGGCGAGGGCGTCCTCTACGCAGGTGTCGCCGGCGAGCCCACCTGATCGTCGATGACAGACGCCTCGACCGGCGGGTGCAGGCCGCGCCACGCCGCCAGGTAGAGATCGAGGTCGCGACGCGCCCGGACGCCGTCCGGGACGCTCGGCAACGCCACCTCCACTACCGATCCGCGCACGGACTGGGTCGTGCACAGCGCCCGTGCGAGAAACTCGACCAAGTCCGGCACGAGCGCCGGCTGGCTAACCCTAATCCTCACGCCCAACCCCCTGTGCCGCAGAGACGAGCTCATCATGATCGGGACCGCGAGGCTCGGTAATGAACGAAAGTGCAGAGTCGCACGAACGGACCGACGGCCGCCCCCCGACCAAGAAGGGACGGCCGCCCGCGCGACAGATGTCGCTCCTCGAATCGTCGGAGTGCGACGAAGCTCTGGCGACCCCCGAACGGGTGACGAAGGTGCTCAGGATTGGTCCACCCGAGCACCTCCGGTCACCGCGGCCGTTCAGGCCGAGACGACCCGAAGCCGCAACGACGAGGGCGGCGGCCCGCCATCGTCGTTGTTGCGAACGTATCGCTACTGCGGCCCGCGCACCGCTGGCCGAAGGGATGGTCTGGTGATTCCGTCCGCCATGGAAATGGGATCGGAACCGCCGAATACCACAGTTTTGGCTAGGCCTATTGTAGTTTTCGCCAACTTGCAGTACATTCGACTGACCCACTTATGGGGAGTTGGGGATTCTCTAATCGGAAGGCGGCCCTTTCGTGTTCACAGCAAGTCACTCAGCAGTCCTATTGGACCGGCAGCCACTCTGGCTCGAGGCTGTCGAAATCGTGCTCGGACGGATCGACGTCGGCGTTGCCGGGAAAGCAACGGCGCCCGCCGAGGCGCTCGCGCTCATCGGCCAGCACCGGCCCGACATCTTCGTCACGGGCATCGAGATGGACGAGGGCGAGATCAGTGGCATTGACTGCATCTCCCGGGCAAAGGAACTTGTTCCGAGTCTCCGTCCCGTCGTGCTCTCGGCACACACGGAGCCCGAGTTCATCGATCGAGCCCTCGAAGCGGGTGCGGTCGCGTATGTGATCAAGAGCGCGCACCCGGACGATCTCGCGTCAGCGATCCGTCAGGCGTTCCACCACTCGGTGTATCTCGCCGGCGCACGCACCGCTGCGCCGACGACGTGGTCCGCGCCAGCCGAGAGCCGCGAAGTGGCGGATCTGACGCGGCGAGAAAAGGAGATTCTCCAGCTCGTCGCCGAAGGTCACTCGAACGCGAAGCTGGCGAAGATGCTCTGGGTCACGGAACAGACCGTGAAGTTCCACCTCTCGAACGTCTATCGCAAGCTCGACGTCTCGAACCGAACCGAGGCAGCGCGCTGGGCCCAGGTCAACGGCCTCCTGTCGGCAAACGGCGCGAACCCGGAGCGCCCGCACCTCGCTGCCGGTTGACGGCCGTCGCGGCCGAGCGGTCGCGTCACTCAGGAGCTGCGGTCTGAGCGCACGCTGGTCGTGTGCTCAGACCGCTCGAGTGCGATGCGTGCCCCGTTCTGCTCGAGCGACGCATCAACGGCTTCTGCCATTCGAACGACCTCGTAGCCCAACTCCGCCGAAGACCGGGGCGTCACACCGTGCTTGACGGCCTCACAGAAGTCGCGTAGCTCAACACCCAGTGGCTCGGCCGGATCGACGCGAGGCGAGAGGATGTCGCCGGCACGATAGGTCAGCCGGTACTCCCCGAACGTCTCCGGGTTCTTCATCGTGACGCCGGAATCGAAGACACGGACCGGCTCCGTGCTCGTGTCGTCGTAGACGACCATCCGCTCTGAGCCCACGACGGTCGTCCGACGCAGCTTGCTGGGTGCCAACCACGAAAGCTCGACGTGCGCGACGGAACCGGACGGGAACTGGAGATTGATGAACGCAACATCATGAAGCTCCGGGAACACACAGCCGCGCGCGAAGGCCGAGACATGGCTCGGCGTCTCATCGAGCCAGTACCGCAGAATCGAGAAGTCGTGCGGACCCAGGTCCCAGACCACGCTGACGTCCGACTGGTGGAGGCCGAGGTTGACTCGGCTCGTCGAGACGAAGTAGATCTCGCCAAGGTCGCCGTTCCGGATCAGATCGCGAATTGCGACAACCGGCGGGCTGTAGACAAACGTGTGACCCGGCATCAGCGTCAATCCGTTTGCGCGCGCAACGCCGATCAGCTCGGCCGCCTCGGCGGAGGACGCCGCGAGCGGCTTCTCGACGAAGACATGCTTGCCCGCCTCCAGCGCGGCGAGCGCCAGAGCATGGTGGGTACCGACAGGTGTCGCGAGCGCAACCGCGTCGACCGCGGGGTCGGCGAGAACGTCGGCGTACTCCGTCGCGAGCCGGACTGAGGGATACCGTCGCCCGATCGTCGCCAGCTGCTCTGGTCGAGCGTCGCAGACGACCGAGACATTGGCTTCCTCGATCTCATGCAGGTTGCGGACCAGATTCGGCCCCCAGTAGCCGAGGCCGACCACAGCGACGTTCAGCGGCACGTCAAGGTCCCCGTTCGCATCGCTCATGCTGTGGTGCCTCGGCGCAACAGCTCGAAGGGCGTGCGGAAGAGCAGCTTGAGGTCGAGAGCCAGCGACCAGCCTCTGGCATATGCCACGTCCATGTCGAGCGCCTCGCCGAACGTCGAGCGGGCGCGCGCTGCCACCTGCCACAGGCCTGTGATCCCCGCCGGCACGAGGAAGCGCTCGAAGTGGTGCGACTGAAAGTGCTCGGTCTCGTACGGGATGCAGGGGCGAGGGCCGACCAGAGACATGTCGCCGCGCAGCACGTTCAGCAGCTGCGGCAACTCGTCCAGACTGGTCCGGCGAAGCCAAGCGCCACTCTTCGTCACTTCGTTCGGGCGCTCGAGCTTGTACAGCCCGTTGGCGCCGACGCCGGCCTGCGAGCTCATCGTCTCCTTGATGAACGCCCGGTGGACTTCCTCGTCGACGTCCACCGTCATCGTGCGGAACTTGAAGACCGAGAACTCGCGCATGTTCGCGCCGAGACGGGTCTGCCGGAAGAAGACCGGGCCCGGCGAATCACGCTTGATCCTCCAGGCGGCGTAGGCGAACACGGGCGCTGTGAGGACGAGGCCGACCAGAGCGCCGAAGATGTCGATCGAGCGCTTGAGCAAGCGCGCCGACGGAGTAAGCCGTACCGGCGGGAGGCCGACGAGCGGGAAACCCTCGACCGTGTGAACCTCGACACGCGGGCCGACGAGCTCGAACAGCCTCGGCACGATGTCGATCTGAACGTCCAGGTCCCGACACGAGCGGACGACGGAGAGAATGTCCTCCTCGGACTCGTTCGAGAAGGCGATGATCACACGCTCGACGTCGAGCAGGCGCACAACTTCAGGGAGCTCGTCAGGCGCTCCGAGCAACGTCAAATGCTCGAGGTCGACGCGTGGCGCCCGTGGCTGCAGGTCGATGAAGCCGACGAGGTTGATGCCGTACTCGGGGTGCTGGAGCAGCTTGCGCGCGACGAGCTGGCCGACGTCGCCTGCGCCGACGATCACCGTGTTCTGCAGGTAGGCGATGTTCCGGCGGCTGATGCTGCGCGCGACGCAGCGCGCGATCGTCACGAGCGCCACCGCCGGCAGCAAGAAGAGCGCCATGCCGCGGAAGGTCGGTTCGGCGATTCCCAGAGCCCACAGGGGCAGGGCGACGACCCAGAGCCCTGTCGTCGTCAGATGGAGCACGCCGACCACATCGTCGGTCGTCGAGTGGTCGGCGCGCTCCTCGTCGCCCTCGTACAACCCGTGAAGCTTCGCCAGGACGACCCAGAACGGCAGGCTGATGAGAAAGAGCAGAGCCTCGCCCGCGAAGGACACGCCTCCTCCGAGAAGGCCCGCCTCCCTGGCAAGGGCCTCGGCGACGAGGAATGCAGCCGTCAGCCCGGCGATGTCAGCGGCGAGCAGCGTCCGACGAACGAGCCAGCCGCGCCGCTTGTAGGGCCGCGAGGTGCTGCGCTGATCGAGAATCGCGCGAGTGCGGTCGTTGACGGAACCGATCAGGCGGCGCTCGAAGGCCGAGCGGAAAATAGGCTCAGCGTGGGCTTTCGCCGCTGACACGTCGACCGACACCTGTCTCCTCCCCTGCTCCGGGAATCAACCCCGCAGCGCCGCAGTCCCATCTTTCCAGCACGTTCCCTGAGCTTCGACCCTATTCGGGGCGCGGGAGCTCAACTAGGCCAGACACGAAACCCCCTACTCCTGGCCCGGGCCCTACCCGTTTGGGGGAGGAAGCAGAATCAGCGGGCTCGCGCGGGTATGCCCATCACCGTCTCGCCGGACTCCACGTCACGCGTCACGACGGCGCCGGCGCCGACGAGGGCGCCGGCGCCGATCTCGACGCCGCCGAGAATCACCGCTCCGGACCCGATCGACGCACCATCCCGAACGACTGTTCGCAGGAGCGTCCAGTCGGCGTCCGTCTGCAGCTCTCCCCCGTCGGTCGTCGCCCGCGGCCGCTTGTCGTTCACAAACATGACACCGTGACCGATGAAGACCCGGTCTCCGATCTCGACACCGTCGCAGACGAAGCTGTGGCTCTGAAGCTTGCAGTCGGCGCCGACCGAGACGCCTGCCTGGATCTCCACGAACGGCCCGACTCTCGTGCGGTCGCCGATCCTGCACCCGTAGATGTTCGTGAACGACTGGATGATCACGTCCTCGCCGAAGTCGACGTCGACGATGCGCCGATACGGCGCGTCGTTTGCCGGTTCGTCAGCCACCGGCGAAGAAGCCGCGCACCGCGTCGGCCACCAGCTCGACCTGCGCGTCGGTGATGCCCGGAAAGATCGGCAGCGACAGCGACTCGTGCGCCAGCCGCTCTGCCACCGCAAAGTCACCGGCTGCATAGCCGAGCGCCGCGTATGCGGTTGCGAGATGCACGGGCTGCGGATAGTGCCTACCGGTGCCGATTCCGCGCGCGGCGAGGGCGTCTGCGAGGGCGCTTGGATCCGCCGTGCGCACGACATAGAGGTGCCAGACCGGCTCGCTCCTCGGCGCCACTGCCGGCAACGTCAGGTCGCCGACGTCGGCAAGGGCATCCGAGTAGAGCTGCGCCGCCGACCGCCGACTCTCGTTCCAGCCCGCGAGCAGCGGCAGCTTGCGGAGGAGCACGGCAGCCTGGATCGTGTCGAGCCGAGCGGTGTACCCCTCCCACTCGTGCTCGTACTTCCGGGTCTGCCCATGCTCGCGCAGCGCACGCACACGGGTGGCGAGCGCGTCATCGGCCGTAACGAGTGCGCCGGCGTCACCCATCGCACCCAGGTTCTTGCCGGGATAGAAGCTGAAGGCACCAGCGTGGCCGACCGTCCCGGACCCGAGCCCGTCACGCGTCGCACCGTGCGCTTGGCATGCGTCCTCCAGCAGGAACAGACCGTGCCGCTCGGAGAGGTCGGCCAGGCTCCGCATGTCGGCCATCTGGCCGTAGAGGTGCACCGGCAAGACCGCCCGAGTCCGGCCGCCGACGGCGGCCTCGGCAGCCTCGACGTCGAGCGTGTAGTCGTCGTCGCGCACATCCACGATCACCGGACGGCCGCCCGCCTGGGTCACCGCCTCGAGAGTCGCGACGAAGGTCTGCGCCGGCACGATCACCTCGTCGCCGGGCTCGAGCTCAGCCGCCAGGAGAGCGAGCCGCAAGGCATCGAGGCCGCTGGCGAGCCCGACCGAGTACGGGCTGCCGCAGAAGTCCGCGAACTCCCGCTCGAACTGGGCCACCGCCGGTCCGTTGATGTAGGCGTTGCTCTCGATCAGCGCAGCCACGTCCTCGAGAATCGCGGCCACGACGGGGTCATGGCTCGGCCGTAGGTCGAGGAACGGGACGCCGGTGCTCTCGAGCGCCGCTGTGGTCATGCAGCCACCACCGTCGCAGCGACCCCAAGCGCGTCCAGCTGCTCCCGGATCTCGTTCACGTAGATCGCGTTCATCGCGATGACGAGATCGGGCTTCACCTCGGTCAGCTGCTCGGGGCTGACCACCTCGTGCCCGGTGCCCGCGATGAACATGCCCTGTTTGAACGGGTTGATGTCCACTGCGACGTGGACTTCCTCCGCAATTCCGAGCGTGGTGAGAAACGCAACCGCCTTGGAGCCGGCCCCCCAGACGACGGCGCGACCACCGTTCGAACGGAGCGCGGCGAGCTCGCGCCGCCAACGGGATGTGGTCGCGGCGAGAACCTCGCCGAAGCTGTCGACGTCATGCGCAAGTGTCTCGACACTCTCCTCGAGTGGGTGGACCGCGGCACCCTCGCCGTCGATCGGCCACGCCTCGATCACGAGGTACTGGTCGTCGTAGTCAAGCTCGAGCTCCAGGATCTCGAAGCCCGAGCGTCGAAAGAGCCGCCCGAGCGAGCCGGGACTCAAATAGGAGCAGTGCTCGTAGTACACGTCCCAGAACGCGGCTTCGCGCAGCACGCGGACGACGTCCGGCAGGTCGAAGAGCACGACCGTGTCGTGGCGATCGCCAATCCCGCGGCGGATGTCCGCGAGGAAGTCACCGACCGGTGCAATGTGCTCGATCGTGTGCCGGCAGATCACAGCGTCGGCGTCGAGCGGGCCCCACCCGCCGTCGTAGAGGCCCTTGACGAAACGAATGCGCTCCGCGGCGGGGCTGTCGAGTCGTTCCTCGACAAACGCCGGGTCGATCCCGACGCCGCTGTTGCCCCCCAGCTCGCACATCATCGCGAGGAACTCGCCCTTGCCCGACCCGATCTCGACGAGTTCCTTGCCGCGCAGGTCGTAGCGCTCGATCCACCGGGTCGCCAACTCGTGGGCGAACTCCCGGAACCGCGGGGAGAAGCCCTGCGTCTCCTCGTAAGCGACGCCGTAGTCCTGCAACGCGCTGTCGAACGCCGTGTTCGCGATGAAGCCGCAGGAGCGGCAGAATGCGAGCCGCAGGTCGCCGCGCGGGAACGACAGAGCCTCCGCGCGCGTCTGCACCAGCCGACAGCTGTGGATCGGCACGCCCGCGTGCTCGTGGAAGAGCTCCATCCGCGTCGCCCGACAGCTTGGACATGCATAGTCGACGGCGACCCTGGGTCGCACCGTAGCTGTGTCGACCGCGCTCATACGACGGCCGGGGAAGGAACGGGGACGACGAACCGGCCACCCCCGGCAAGGTATTCCGGTTGCTGCGCCATCACCTCGTCCTTGTAGTTCCAGGCGAGCAGCAGCACGTAGTCGGGACGATCCTCGAGCAGCGCAGCTGGATCGCGGATCGGCAGATGCGTGCCCGGCATGTGGAGCCCCTGCTTGTGGACATTGCGATCGACGACGAAGTCGACCAGCTCACGGCCGATCCCCACGTAGTTGATCAGCGTGCTGCCCTTGGCTGCCGCACCGTAGGCCGCGATCGTCTTCCCTTCCTGCTTGAGCCCGCGCAGCAGCTCGAGCAGGTCGGTGCGGATCCCTTCCACGCGCTCGCCAAACGCTTCGTAGTAGCCGAACTCGGTCAGACGCTCGGCCTTTTCGGCGTCGAGAAACGCTCGGGCAGACTCCTCGATCGCATCCGTGCGTGCGACCCACCACCGCAGCGTGCCGCCTTGCAGCGCCGGAAAGTGCTCGACCCGCACGAGCGACAGCCCGTGCCGCCGCATCAGCTCGTCGACGGCGGTGCACGAGAAGTAGCAGAAGTGCTCATGGTAGATCGTGTCGAACTCGGTGTGATCGATCAGATCCTTGACGTACGTGTTCTCGATCGTCGCCACACCGTGGTCGGCGAGCAGGATCGAGATCCCCTCGACGAAGCTGTTCAGCTCGGGCGTGTGCGCCATCACGTTGTTCGCGATGATCACGTCCGCCCGCCTGCCCTCGGCGACGAGCCTGCGTGCGACGTCGGCGCCGAAGAACTCGCGCAGCGTCGGCACGCCGGCTGCTTCGGCGGCCTCCGCCTGATCTGGCGCGGGATCGATCCCGAGCACGGGCACGCCGCGCTCGACGAAGTTCTTCAAGAGGTAGCCGTCGTTCGACGCCAGCTCGACGACGAGGCTCTCAGGGCCGAGCTCACGCTCCTCGATCAGACGGAACGCGTGCTCGCGCGAGTGCCGAAGCAACCCCTCCGAGAACGACGAGAAGTAGAGGTAGTTGTCGACGAACAGCTCCTCGGGTTCGACTTCCTCGAGGATCTGAACGAGCGAGCACGAGGGGCAGAAGGCGACGTCGAGCGGGTAGCGCGGCTCGTGCCCGCCAACCTGGTCTGCCCGTAGCAGCGCATCCGGAAGAGGCATCTGCCCGAGCTGGAGAAACGTCTTGAGCCCGTCCGCGCCGCAGGACCGGCACGAAGGAACGTTCTCGAGGGCCGCCGCTCTGGCCTGCTCGTCGAGTCCGACGACGGTCATGAGGCGACCTCGAGCACCGGCTGCTCGAGCCAGCGCAGATCCTCGTCCAGTCTCCCGCTCTCCTGCAGTGCCTTCACGCGCTTGATCCGGAGGTAGCGCGAGCTCGTGAAGTCCTCCGCCGTCAAAGCCTCGCGCTGGTACGCGCCGTAGAGCTCCTCGACGCCCCGTCGCACGGTCCACTCCGGGACGAAGCCCGGCAGCGTCTCGCGGATCTTGTCGCAGTTGACCCGGTAGCAGCGCTTGTCCGGGCCGCCTCCCGCGGCGTACGTGACCCTGCTCTCGGGGATCACGGCCTCGACGATGTCGGCGACCTCGCGAATGCGGTAGTTCTCCTCCGTGCGTCCGACGTTGAACGCCTGGTCGTGCACGGCCTCACGTGGCGCCTCGAGCGCGGCGAGGAACGCACGCGAGATGTCCTCGATGTGGACGAGCGGCCGCCACGGAGTCCCGTCGCTCATGATCAGGACCTCACCCGTGGTGTACGCGAAGCCTGCCAGGTTATTGACAACGAGGTCGCCGCGCAGGCGCCGTGAGACGCCGTACGCAGTGGAGCTGCGGAGGTAGGTGGGGCTGAAGTCGTCGTCGGCGAGCTGCGCGATGTCCTGCTCAGCGAGCAGCTTCGAGCGGCCGTACGGCGTCACGGGGTTCCAGGGCGCCGTCTCGTCGAGGAATTCGTCGCCGGCTGCACCGTAGAGGCTGCATGACGACGAGAAGAGGAAGCGCTGTACTCCGGCTTCCTTCGCCACGACCGCGAGGCGCGCTGCCGCGTGGTGGTTGATGTCGTACGTCGTCTCGGGGCGGTAGTCGCCGAGGGGGTCGTTGGAGATCGCGGCGAGGTGGAGGACGGCGTCGAAGCCCTGCAGGTGCTCGACGGCGACGTCGCGGATATCCAGGCGGAGATCGTCCCGCGCGACCTCTGGGTCGGCGCCCAGCGTGCAACCGTCGTAGAGATAACTGTCGAGCCCGACGACGTCGTGTCCTGCTCGCTCCAGCAGCGGCACCATCACGGTGCCGATGTAGCCGTCGTGCCCTGTCACCAACACCCGCATCGTTACCTCCACACTCTCCAGGGCGCACCGTTCGACCACAGCTCCTCCAGCAGCTTCTTGTCCCGCAGCGTGTCCATGCACTGCCAGAAGGAGGTGTGGCGGTACGCCATCAGTTGTCCTTCGCGAGCGAGCCGCTCCAGCGGCTCTCGTTCCCATTGCGTGTCGTCGCCGGCCACGTAGTCGAAGACCCCGGGCTCGAGCACGAAGAAGGCGCCGTTGATCCACCCCTCGCCGAGCTGCGGCTTCTCCGAGAACTCCGTCACCTTGTCGCCTTCAAGCTCAAGATGACCGAATCGCGCCGGGGGGCGAACCGTCGTCATCGTCGCGAGCTTCCCGTGCGACCGGTGGAAGGCGAGCAGCTGGTTCAAGTCGATATCCGCGACGCCGTCCCCCCAGGTCAGCATGAAGGTGGCGTCGCCGAGGTACGGCGCGAGTCGCTTGATCCGGCCGCCGGTCGCCGTGTCGTGACCGGTGTCGACGAGGTCGACCGTCCAATCCTCACCTTTGTGCTCCGCACCGTTGCCGTTGCGGTGGGGACTGACCTGTCCGTCCTTCAGCGACACCCTCAGGTCGCTTTGAAGCGAGCAGTAGTCGACCATCCAACGCTTGATGTACTCACCCTTGTAGCCGAGCGCGACGACGAAGTCCGTCAGGTCGTGGTGCGCATAGATCTTCATGATGTGCCACAGGATCGGACGCCCGCCGATCTCCACCATCGGCTTCGGCTTCACCTCGGTTTCCTCGGAGATCCGACTGCCGAGCCCGCCGGCGAGGATCGCCACTTTCATCCGTGCGGCAACCGCGGCGTCCTCGCCGGGGGTGCTGTCGCGGACTCTGGTGACCCCTTCCTGAACGTCCCGCACCGCTTCCTCTCATGCCGCTTGCGGACGCCCTTCGCGCCCTGAAGACGATGCTAGTAACGGCCTCGGGAAAGGTCGCCCCTCCTTCGGATAGTCCTCGAAACGGCATCTGCTCGGCGATTTCCCCCGGCCCTCCCGGCCGATTCCTGCCGCCGCCACCGCTAGCCACTCAGCTAGTGGCGATCGAGCGAAGACTCCGCCGAGCCCGCTCCGCAGGAGCCCCGGGCGACCCTCGCCGAACGGCTAGGTACCGCTGTCGGCCAGTCTGTCCCGCCGGGGGTCGAAGAACCGTGGTCGCGCGGATAGCGTCCGCAACGAGATGTGCGGAATCTGTGGAGTTGTCCAGATCGGCGGTGCGCCGCGGGAAGTCGTCGCGCCGGACGTGCTCGACCGGATGACCGACGCGATGACGCATCGTGGCCCGAACGATCGTGGGACGTATCAGGCCGACGGGGTCGCGCTCGGCGTTCGCCGCTTGAGCATCGTCGACGTCGAAGGCGGCCACCAGCCGTTCGCGAACGAGACGGGTGATGTTTGGGGGATCCAGAACGGCGAGCTGTACAACCACGTCGAGATTCGCGACCGGCTCGCACTGGACGGTCACGTCTTCGCGAGCCGCTGTGACACCGAGATCCTGCCGCACCTCTACGAGCAGTACGGCGTCGAACTCGCGGCGCAACTCCGCGGGAAGTTCGGTCTCGCAGTGTGGGACGGTCAGCGCCGGCGTGCGGTGATCGCGCGCGACCGGCTCGGGGTGAAGCCGCTCTACTACGCGACGACCGGCGATCTCGTCGTCTTCGCCTCCGAGCTGAAGAGCTTGCTCGCATCGGGTCTGGTCGGCGATGCGCTCGACTACGAGGCGATCGACACCTATCTGACCTTCGGGTTCTTCCCGGCGCCGGCGACGCCGCTGGCCGGCGTGTCGAAGCTGATGCCGGGAACGTCGCTCGTGGTCGACTCGGGAGGCGCGCGAGTCGAGCAGTACTGGGCGTATCCCAAGCCCGACCCGAGCTCCGAGCGCACGTTCGAGGAGACGATGGCGGGTCTGCTCGAGCAGCTGGAGGATTCTGTGCGCCTGCGGTTGATGAGCGACGTCCCCCTCGGAGCGATGCTCAGCGGCGGGCTCGACTCCAGCCTTGTCGTCGCGCTCATGGCGAGGAACATGGACGAGCCCGTGAAGACGTTCTCGGTCGGGTTCGTGGAGGACGCCGAGAAGAACGAGCTGGCGGACGCACGCCTCGTCGCGTCCGCCTTTGGCGCGGATCACCACGAGCTTGAGCTCTCTGTCTTCGACGCGGCCGTCGACCTCGCTGACCTCACGTGGTTCCTGGACGAGCCACTGGCAGATCTCTCCGCACTCGGCTTTCTCGCGCTCTCCGAGCTTGCCGCCCGTCATGTCACGGTGGCGCTCTCCGGCCAGGGCGCTGACGAGCTCCTCGGCGGATACGCGAAGCACCAGGCGGCTGCTGCTGCCGCTCGCTGGCGCCGGATTCCCGGCCCGGTGCGCTCAGTCGCGACGTCAATGGCGCAGCGGGGCCCACGTCGGATCCGGCGAGCGGCACGGACGCTTGCCGCGCCCGGCTCGGTCGACCGCCTGCTGGCGATGAGCGGCCGGCTGGACGCGGGCCTGCGCGCGGAGATGCTGCGCGGCCCACTCGCGCGACTCGACGGCGATGCGGCGCGCCGGGCGATCGCCGCACGCCTGAACGACGTTCCAGACGACCCGCTGCCGGCCACGCTCTACATCGACGCGCAGCTTGCGCTCGTGGACGACATGCTCCACTACTTCGACCGGGCGTCGATGGCGCACTCGCTCGAGGTGCGGGTGCCGTTCCTCGACCACCACCTGGTCGAGTACTGCGCCACGATTCCGGCTGACATGAAGGTGCGGCGCCTGACCACGAAGCACGTGCTCAAGGAGGCCGCCCGCGGCCTCCTCCCGGACCGGATCATCGACAAGCCGAAGATCGGGTTCTTCGCTGCATCCGTCGACCGCTGGTTCAGCGCACAGACGGAGGGCGTCATCGCCGAGTACCTGCTCGATCCGTCGCCTCGGTACGCCGAGTTCATCGAACGGAGCACAGTCGAGCGATTGGTCTCCAAGCACGCCGATGGCACGGACACGAGCCACGGGCGACTTCTGCTCTCGCTGCTGATGCTCGAGATCTGGCTCAGCGACTACCTTCCCCGTGCGCGACGCAGCGCATCTGAACCGGCCCTCGTCTAGATGACAGAGCGGCCCCTGGCCTATGCGGTGATCACGCCCGTGCGAAACGAGGCCGACAATCTGCGCCGCCTCGCGACCTGCCTCGCAGCGCAGAGCGTCAGGCCGTCGTGCTGGATCCTGGTCGACACCGGTTCGACCGACGGGACGCTCGAGCTGGCCGACCAGCTCGCTGCGGAGCAGGAGTGGATCAGCCTCGTCGTCCAGTCCGGGACCGGTTCGACCGAGCGCGGCGGTCCGATCGTCCGAGCGTTCGAGACCGGCGTCACCACCTGGGCTCCGGGCCCGACATCGTCGTGAAGCTCGACGCAGACATCTCGATGGGGAGCCGATACTTCGAGCGGCTGCTCGACGCGTTCATCGAGCAGCCGACACTCGGAATCGCGAGCGGATATGCGCTGGAGCTCGAGGACGGCGAATGGCGGCCGCGCCACAACACGGGCGCCAGCGTCTGGGGTGCGGCCCGCGCGTACCGCGCGGGGTGCCTCGAGGACGTCCGTCCGCTGGAAGAGCAGATGGGCTGGGACGGGATCGACGAGCTGAAGGCGCGTGTCCGTGGCTGGACGACGGCGACCCTGGCCGACCTCCCGTTCCGACATCACCGCGCGGAGGGAGCACGCGACGGCTCGGCCTGGAAGGCATGGGTTGCGCGTGGGCGCGCGTCGCACTACATGGGCTACCGGTCGTGGTACCTCCTCGCCCGGACGCTGCACCATGCGCGGTCCGACCGAGCTGCCTTGGGGATGATCTGGGGTTACGCGAACGGGGTGGTCAGACGCCGACCGATGTGCGCCGATGCCGAAGTCCGCGGTCGCCTCCGCCAGGAGCAGAGCCTGCGCCACCTCCGCACGCGCCGGCGTGAAGCCGTGGGAGCGTCGGGCCGGTGAGCGAGCATCCGGATCGCGCCGACGTCCTGCTCGTGTGCACTGCGGGCGGGCACCTCTTGCAACTCTGGTCGCTCCGCGAAGCCTGGGCGGACCGGACGCACGCCTGGGTAGTCGCCAGCCACGAGGGGAGCGACGTCGACTCGCTGCTGGCAGGGGATCGCGTCTTCTTCGCGCACTCGCCGGCGAACCGGAGTCTGAAGAACCTGATCCGCAACCTGTTGCTCGCACGGCGCCTGCTGCAGCAACTGCGCCCCCGCGTCGTCCTGACGACAGGCGCTGCCGTGGCGGTCCCGTTCGCGTGGATCGCGCGTCTCCGCGGCATTCGGATCGTCTACGTCGAGAGCCTCGCCCGCGCGGAGCGCCCGTCGCTCAGCTGCCGGCTCGTGTCGCCCGTCGCCGATCGCGTCTACGTTCAGTGGCCGGAGCTGCTGGCCGCGCTCCCACGCGCACGTTACGCCGGAAAGGTCTTTCCGACACCGTGATCCTCGTCGCCGTAGGAGCCAGTCAGTTCCCGTTCGACCGCCTGCTCAGCGCCGTCGCCGAGCTGCCGCGGGTCGAGCCGCTCGTGGTGCAGCACGGGCCGTCGCAGGTCAGGCCGTCTGGTGCGCGCTGCGTGGCGTTCGTTCCGCTGCACAACCTGGCGGAGCTCGTTCGTGAAGCCCGGGTCGTCGTCACACATGCGGGCGTCGGCTCGATCCTGCTGGCACTCACGAACGGCAAGCGTCCGTTCGTCGTCCCGCGCCTCCGTGCCTACGGAGAGACCGTGGACGACCACCAGGTCGAGTCGGCCCGCCGCTTCGCGGAGGCGGGACTCGTTCATCTCGTCGAGGACCCGGCCCAGCTGGGCGTGGCGATGACAGCGAACGGCGACGGCACATCACATGAGCTGACGCAAGGCGACGAACTACAGCTCGTCCGAGAGCTCCGCGACTATCTCGGCGCGACGATTGACGGAGTTCAGGCCGCGCGATGATCGCAGTCGTCGTCCTCACACACGATCGTGTCCACCTGCTGAAGCAGTGCGTCGAGAACGTGCTCAGCCGGGCGTCGGAGCTGACGTCGGAGATCGTGATCTGGAACAACGGCTCGACGGACGGCACCGCCGCGTACCTCGACGGGATCGACGACAGCAGGATCCGGGTCGTGCACCACCTCGAGAACATCGGGCAGAACGCGTACGCGGAGGCGTTCCGTCTCACCAGCGCGCCCTACATGGTCGAGCTCGACGACGACATGATCGACTCCCCCGCCGAGTGGGATCGCTCTCTGCTCCAGGCGTTCGAGCGGCTACCGGAGATCGGCTTCCTGGCGGCGAACCTCGTTGACAATCCGCACGACCAGGCTGCACGGGTGATGTACCACGAGCGCCCGCACCTGTATACCACGGTCGTCGAGAACGGCGTTCCGCTCGTGCGGGGCCCGGTCGGTGGCGGCTGCGCTCTCACGTCCAGAGAGCTCCACGACCGCGTCGGCGGCTTTCGCCAGCAGCGCGACGAGGTCTTCTGGCTCGAGGACGAGGCGTACATCGCCGACATCGAGAAGCTCGGCTACACGGCCGCCTACCTCAGGGACGTGAAGCTCCTTCACGCGGGCGGCAGCTACTACGCCCCGGAGAGCGCCGCGAAGCACGCGTACTGGCAGCGCTACTGGAGCCGCGAGATCCGCAAGAACTCGGTCAAGCGTCTGCTGCTTTGCATCCCGCTCGTGCGCCCGCTGAACGATCGGTACGGCTGGTTCCGCGTCTCGGACGCGCCCGAGCTCTAGCCCAGCTCAGCGAAGCGCGCGCTCGTCCGAGCCCGCATCGCACCGCTTAGCCGAACGGCGCTTCCGATCGATGTCGACCCGCGGACAGCCGCCGGGCACCGAGGCGGGCACGAGATCGTCGGCGGCCGTTCGCTTGCTTCCGAGCCTGAAGTTGAACCCGCGACCGCTCGTCGGCGCGACGTACGGCAGCTTGTCGCCGATGACGCGATCGCTGGCCGCGCACCGTCCGGTTCGGATCGCCGTCGTCCAGACGTTGTAGGCGTAGGCGATGCGCGAATCGCAGTTGCCGGGATACGAGAGCAGGTTGCCAACGACGCGCACGTTCTCCCAGCGGCATGACATGTTCCGGTCGAGCTCGATGCCGGTGTTGCGTTGGAACGAGTTGAAGCGGACGATAACGTCGCGGTAGCCCTGAGGCGAGTTCTGGCACCAGGCGAGCGAGACCGCGGTGGCCCGCGCACGCGCGCCGCCCGAGGTGTCCTCCGTCCAGGGCGTGTCGAACCAGTTGTTCTCGATCAGTAGGTTCCGGTGACCGATGCGCGCCGCATCCGGGCCGGAGATCGTCGCGAAGATGTCGTAGATCGTGCAGTCACGGAATTTCGAGTTCCGGATCGTGATGTTCTCGCC
>Ga0190271_10000721_pt1 | contig 17373 bp, 15 predicted proteins | sample Popmic356T_FD_133747 | JGI IMG/M metagenome (GOLD analysis project Ga0190271, IMG submission 133747) | Populus adjacent soil microbial communities from riparian zone of Weber River, Utah, USA - 356 T | ecosystem: Environmental > Terrestrial > Soil > Riparian zone | place: USA: Utah | collected...
ATCAGAGAACTCGGACCCCTCTGCCGCCACAACCACAACGACCACCACCGACACCGATGGAAACTGAAACAGATCCGACCCGGCATCTATGAATGGACCAGCCCACTCGGCCACACCTACACCGTCGGACCCGACCAGCCCTGACCCCTAAGCGCCCCGAATCCATACGCCGGCCGTAGTCGGCCTGAGAGTCTCCGTCACCAGGCTCACCCAGTCCGAGGCCATGCGATCCGGGTCGACCTGATCCTGGAGATGGGATGAGAAGTCATCCATCACCCGTTCCAGTTGATATCGGGAGCGATAGAACCGGCGGTCTACCCAGCTCATGACGCTTCGCCGAATCGGTGTGAACAGGGCGGCCACCGCCAAAGTCGACCCGGCGACAAACAGAGGCGATTGCTCGCCGACGATCTGGGTGGGCAACCACACCGCACCCACCACGTAGACCGCCCCGAGGATCAGCACCAGCAGTGCGTACGAGACGGTTCGGCTGACCACTCGGTCGAAGTCGTAGAGGCGATAACGAAGTACGGCCACCGCGATAGATGACACCAGGACCAACACCCAGATCGCGAACAGGGCGTTGGCGGCCGGCTCGTTGCCGAGCTCGTAGAGAATGAGATTGAGTGTCATCCCGACGATGGAGATGGACAGGGCTCCGGCAAAGACCTTCATTTGCTGTCGTTCGATACCGCTGGACCGCCGGAATCGCATGACTGCACTGACCACAGCTCCGCCAACCGCGGCCAGCATGAGTACCAGTCCGAGCAGCGAGACCGTATCGAAGACATCTGTCGCCAGTGGCAGACCCAGAGGGAGTGGAACCTCGACCTCGGTCTGGCCGACGGTGACCAGGGCGGATTCCTTGAAAGCGTTGCCGAAGATCAGCATCGCCAGGCCTACCAGCATCACCGGGGTCACCCATCGATAGCGGGAGGAAGGCAGGCGGCCGTCGGGGAATCGCAGCGGCAACAAGACCAGGATGAGGCCCATGCTCAATGCCCATTGCCAGGTGCCGAACCAAACCCCCCAACTGGTGAGTGGGTGGTCGATGGCTGCCAGCGACTCGCCAATGACACCCAAAGTGAAAGTCAAACCGAAACCGGCCAGGATCAAGCCAATGGGGTTCTCCGGCAACCGCCACACCAGGTACGCGCCGACGATCGCGGGCGAGGCAAAAGCGAACAGGCCGAGAATGTCGACAACGGGGTATGACGAATCGAAATCTCGGGCGCCCGCGAAGAGGAGCATGGCCAGTCCCACCAGTCCCATCGCCACTCCGAGCCAGCGTCGCCATCTCATCGAGCGTCACCCCGCACCCAGACGCCGAGGGCCGCGGGTTGCAGGGCCTTGTTGACCACGGTCGCCCAGTCGTCGGCAAGGCGATCGGCATCGACCTGGTCCCTCAATCGGGCGGCGAATCCGTCTGCGATCAGCTCGGCGTCATACGACGAGCGGTTGAATCTGCGATCGACCCACCGCATGACCCGTCGTCGCAATGGATTGAACAGAGCGGCGACGGCGAGTGTCGATCCGGCCACGAACAGCGGGGTCTGCTCGCCGACGATGCGGGAGGGAAGCCACACCGCCCCGACTCCATAGACGAGGGCTAGGGCGCCGGCCAGGACTGCATAGGTGACGGTTCGACTGATGAGGCGGTCGATCTCGAACAGCCGATAGCGGAGGATGGCCAGGGTTACGGCGGCCCCGACAAAGATGCTGAACACGAAATTGAGGACGGAACCGAGCCAGATCGGGCCCCAGCTCTGCGTATCGACGGAGAAGAAGATCACCGCAACCGCTCCGACCCACAGCAGAACCTTGACCTGCTGCCGCTCGACGCCCTTTCCCCGGCGATAGCGCGCTATCAGCGAGAGCAGGCCGAGGACGATCGCGATCAATAGTCCGGGGACGACCACAAACTGGAAGACCGCGTTGATGAACTCTGTCAAGGCGGGAATGCCCACGGGGTTTGGCGGCATTCCGACGATCGGCTCTCGCTCGACCAGGAAAGCGGCAGCCAAGAACGTGGCCACCACCGCGGCATTGGTGAACCAAAGCGCCGGCCGCCAGCGAGACGAGGGCAGATGCCCGTCCGGATAGAGCAGCAATAGGTATGGGATGCTGAATGAGCCCGGGATCCACAACCACAGCGACGTCCAACCCACGACGGCCACGATCGGGATTGCGCCCCACCGGTCCATCCCAAAGCGTGTGAACTCGGCGGCGAGGCCCTCCAATGGAAAGGAGAGACCGGCCACGAGGACCCACCAGCAAAACGCATTCCTCGGCTGGGAAAGCACGAGACGCAGGCCCAGCGCTCCCACTGCCACGAAAGCCAGGTCCTCCATGGCTTGTAGCCAGGGGTTCGCTGCGTCGATCGGATCGGTGATTGGAAGGTCTGCGTTTGCGAATAGCAGAGCCACCTCGACCACGTAGGCGAGGATCGTCACCACCCATAGGGCCCAGGCCAGCCGTCGCCGGCCCCAATCAGTGATCGCCGTCACTCATTCTTCATCCACGAAATGATCGCTACGGCTCGTCACGGGACCGTTACGGCAATGGATTTGCCCAGAAGACCGTGATATCTCTGCTCCACGTGATCCTGCAAGGCGGAAATCGTCTTTCTGGGCAGCTTCCCGAAGGGTTGGAGAGCGATGCTCCCATCGTCTGTTTCCCAGGTACCCACGATCCGCCCGTTGTCCACGATGACCGGTGCGATCCAACCTGCGGCCCTGGATACTTGGTCGACTTTGCCTTTGGGGATGATGTGCTCACGATGGCTGAGCGGGGCCAGGGTGTAGGGGTCGAACCCAGGGAGGAGATGGGCACTCTCTGCTGGTTTTGTCCTGGCTGCCGCCTTGGCGCCCGCTTTGGTCAGAAATCCCTGATATCCCTCGATTTCCACCGGTAACAGATTCTCCACAACGGGTGTCATCAGCTCCCGGCCGGTCTTCGGGTCGACTCCGAACCATCGGGCAAAGTCGCTGACCGTGGCTGGACCGTTTGCATCGAGAAACCGCTCGACCACTACCCGCATCGCCTCCTCGGGCCCCGGCTCCTCGAACGAAGCACCCAGCCAGGCGCCGGGATCGACGAAGGTGACATTTCGCCCACGAGGCGGTCCCTGGGCGAGCAGACCCCTGTTGGCCGCCGGTTTCAGCACCTGGCTCCAGCCAGAGGAAAGGGCCTCACCTAGCCCGTGATCACGGGTCTTGGCCACCACGGCGGCATTCAACTCCTCACGTGTCATCGGCTCACCGGATATCACCTCCGGGATCGCGCCGGTCAGGGAGTCGAGTTGGGACCGCTTGATCCCGTGGTACCTCTCCCAGGCTGGGGTGATCTTCCATGGCCGCTGGCGGAGGGCGGCAATCCAGAGACCGATCTCCGATGCGGGCAGGAGATGCAGGGTTCCCCTCATCGCCCAGGTCTTCACGAGCCGCCGCTTCTCCCACAACAGATTCTCGATGTCGGCAAGGCGCTTGCTCCTGATGGTGACGGCCTGTGTGGCCGAGGAGGCGACCTGCGTCTGGACGCCCCCAATTTTCGAGATGACCCGCACCGGGTCGGTCCCCGGCGATTCGAGGAGCTGCTGACCCAGTCGCCAGGCCAGTGCCTGGTCCCACGTGAGGGCGAGCGCAGAGTTCGACTTCGTCATCGTCGGGTAGTTTCGTGCCTATGTGTTACAACGGCGATGCGAGCCCGCCAGTCGATCCCATCGAAGGTGGTGCCTCGGGTAGAGACCTCGTGCTGGCCTCGGTCGACGGGAATCGGTTCGCCGCCTTCTCGGCCACAAGCGCCGAGAGCAAGGGCCCGGGCGTCGTCATCCTCCCCGACGTGCGGGGGCTTCACCACTTCTACGTGGAGCTGGCACTTCGCCTTGCCGAGCATGGCTATGACGCGGTGGCGATCGACTACTTCGGACGGACCGCCGGAGTGGGCAAGAGGGAAGATGATTTCGCCTACAAAGAGCACGTTCCACGGACCACTCTGAAAGGTGTCGCCGCCGACACCGCCGCTGCCGTTGGTCATCTGCGGGATCAGGAAGCGAATCGGCCGATCTTCACCCTCGGATTCTGCTTTGGAGGTTCCAACTCCTGGCATCAGGCCGCAGCGGGTCACGGTCTCGCCGGCGCCATCGGGTTCTATGGAAACCCGTTGCGCCCGCCGAAGGGGCCTATGGAGGCGGTGAGTGATTTCGCCTGCCCCATCCTGGCTTTGATGGCTGGGGATGACCCCGGGATCCCCAACGAGGTGGTCGAGGGTTTTCGCCAGGCCATGGACAATGCCGGCGTGGAGAACGAGGTCGTGGTGTATTCCGATGCCCCTCACTCCTTCTTCGACCGGCAGCAGGAACGATTCTCCAGGGAGTCGGCCGATGCCTGGAGCCGGGTCCTCGAGTTCATCGGCCTGCATTCCGAGAGCACATGACGCTTCCCGGCGGAACTGTCACCTTTCTGTTCTTGGACATCGAAGGATCAACCGGTCTACTCGAGCGGATCGGGACCGAGTATCCGCAACTGCTTGCCACATACCGCGAGATCACAGAGGGAGCGGTCGATCGGCACGGAGGTGCGATCTTCGGAAGCGAAGGCGATGGCCTGTTCGCGGCCTTCGCCGAGGCCGGCGAAGCCGTTCGGAGCGCCATCGAGACCCAGCAGGCTTTCGACAGCGCAGAGTGGCCGGGTCGGGCGGAGGTGAAGGTTCGGATGGGCATCCACACCGGGGCCCCGACCTTGATCGGCGATGACTACACGGGCATCGACGTCCACCGGGCGGCCCGAATCATGTCCGCAGCATGGGGCGGGCAGGTCCTCATCTCGGAGACGACCCGCTCGCTGATCAGCGACACCGCCGTCAAGTGCCGGGAACTCGGCCTGTACGCAATGAAGGGCCTCAGCCGAAACGAGCGCCTCTACCAGTTGGAGGGGCCTGGCTTGCCGGGAAACTTCCCGCCGGTGCGGGCACGTCGCCGAGAGGTCGACCTGCCAAATCACCCGACACCACTGATAGGTCGCGATGACGACATCTCGATCGTGGTCCGTCTCATCGAGGAGGGGGCACGCCTGGTCACGCTCACGGGGCCGGGCGGGATCGGCAAGTCTCGCCTGGCCATCGCCGTGGCTGCAAGTCTCGCCACGCGTTTCACGGACGGCGTGGGTTATGTGGATCTGTCCAATGAAGCCGAAACCGAGCGGGTGGCGAAGACGATGGCAGAGCAGCTCGGTGTGGCCGCTGACCCGAGCCACTCGATGCTCGATGCCCTCATCGATCATCACGCTGCCCTCGAAGCGTTGCTGGTGCTCGATGGTTTCGAGCGGGTCACCGCCGCCGCGGTGGGCATCGCCGAGCTTCTCGCCGGCTGCGCCGACCTCCGGATCCTGGTGACCAGCAGGGCCGCCCTCCGAATCGGCGCCGAGCGGGAGATCCGAGTCGACCCTCTGGAGCTTGCGCCCGAACGCGGAGGCTACGACGAGATCGAGGCGTCTCCAGCAGTCCGCCTATTCATCGAGCGAGCACGAGCGGTCCGTCCCGACCTCGAGCTGAGCCCGTCCAACGCCGGGGTGGTCCGCGATCTCGTTGCCCGAATGGAGGGGTACCCACTGTCGATCGAGCTGGCCGCCGCCCGTGCGAGGTTGTTGCCGCCCGAAGCGATCCTGAAGAGCTTGGGTGGAGTCCTCGATCTGGCCACTACCTCGCCCGACCTTCCTACCCGCCAGCAGAGCCTCAGGGCCACCATCGAATGGAGTCACGGGCTCCTCACTGAGCCTGATCAGACACTGTTCCGTCGGTTGGGCGTCTTCGTGAATGGATGGACGCTCGAAGCGGCGGAGGCAGTGGTCGGCGGCGACGCTCCCGATGTGTTCCTCGGGCTGGAGACGCTCGCCGCACAGAGCATGATCTCCGTCGACTCGGGGGGCCGGATGAGCATGGGGACCGCCATGCGGGAGTTCGCGGCAGAAAGACTCGCGGCGGCCGGCGATGAGGAAGCGACCCGGCTTCGTCACGCCGAGCACTACGAATCAGTGATCGTCACGGCTTATCCAATGATGCGTGGGACCAAGCAAAGAGAGACGATCAACACGCTGTCGCATGACTGGCCAAACTTTCGTTCGGCGGCCGATTGGGCGCTGCGCACGGATCGCATCGAGTTGGCTGCTTCCCTCTACACCAACTGCTGGATACTGGCGTGGCAGGGTGATCATTGGCTCGACACGGATAGATACACCGCTGCGTTCGTCGCGGTCAGCCATCGTCTCGACGATCACCTTCGGGCCCGGCTCCTGTTCGTCACCGCAGGCTTCCGTATGGAGAGGGGCGAGGGAGCGACGGCCATCTCTTACGCCCGGCCCGCGATCGAATTGTCCATGCAGGTGGGGGACCGCGAGACGGAGGCATGGTCGAGGCTGATGCTGGCCGGCTCTCTTCTCTACGAGGACGCCTCTGACCCCGAGCCGCGACAACAGATCGCTGAGGCGGTAGCCCTTGCGCGTTCACTGGATGATCCTTTCGTTCTGGGATATTCGCTCAGTTTTCAGGCAGCCATGTCGACGCTCGACGGCGATCTGGCCACCGGCATGGCCAATCATCTAGAAGTTCTCGAGATCGCAAGTCGCCTCGAGATCGTCTCTTTGCTGATCCAGACCTACAGCCAGGTGGCGATGACTCATCTCGTCGCAGGAGAGATAGGGAGTGCCCGCATTGCCCTGGAGGAAGCTGCAGAGCACCTCGACCGGGTGAGGAGCCTCGAATCGCTGGCTGTCTTCCTGGATGCAGTCTCCTGGCTGGCTTTCGTCGAGAACGACCCGGTTCGTGCCATGACGGCACTGGGCGCCGCAAATGCCACGAGGTCACGAGTCGGACTGGTCCGATGGGCCCTGATTGCAGAGCTGCTCGACGCGGCCGGAGTGGCTGCCGAGACCGACCAGCCCGCACTTGCGGAGGCACGTCGTGCCGGTGGCGAGATGACACCTCAGGATGCCATCGCCTATGCCCTCCAGCCCCATCATGAGCTGGCCGCTGCCGGCTGACGATGGATGTCGACACATCCGACTTATCGCTCGACGATCTCGACGAAGAGGTGCAGGGCTGGCTATGCCGGTCGTACCAGGTCGGTTGTCAGCGTTACTGATTTGAGCCGGCCGGTGGGATGTTTTGGTTGAGCCGGAACAGATTCATCGGGTCATACCGGTGCTTGACCTCCCGCAGCCGGTCCCAGGTCTTGCCCGGATACGCCTGCCTCACCCGCTCCTTGCCCTCGTCGCCGATGAAGTTGACATAGGCCTCGCCGTCGTCGCCGAGGGTGGTAGCGAGGCCATCGACCCACGATTCATGGGTCTGCGCCTCGTCCGCCTGCTGGAACATCGACGCGACGTTGAGCATGATCGGCCGTCGTCGGTGGGCGTAGGCCGTTGCCTCGTCGGGCACCCGGGATATGGCGCCGCCCAAGACTCTGATCTGAGTCACCGCCATCGAAGCGCTCGAGGCGTTGACCTGCTCGATGATCGTCTCGGCGGCAGCACGATCGATGTCGTCGACGAAGAAGTTGCGCACCGCAAACACCCCCGGTGGCGGGCCTTCCTCTTCCTCCTCATAGATGCCCGAATAGCGCCCTGGCTCGACCATGTCGAGCAAGGGGGTGGCCAGCTCTCGGAACGGCGCCACGACGGACTCGCCGGTCTTGGGGTCGCCCGAATAGACGAGCAGTCCGAAGAGAATCACCTGCCCGTGCAGCTCCTCGGGGAGAAACGGCATCGGCGGCGCCTTCATCACGTTGGCGATCGTGGAGAGCTCCTCCGGAGCCGCGGCCGCCAATTCGACGAACCCGGCAACGGTGTCCGTCGTGGCGGGAAGGATCAACATCCCGCCCACGATCTCATCAACTTCGTGCAGGCGGAACTGGAACCTGGTCGCCACGCCGAAGTTTCCACCCCCGCCACGAATCGCCCAGAAGAGGTCCGGGTGGCTCTCGGCGTCGACACGAATGACCTTTCCGTCGCCTGTGACCAGCTCGGCGGCGAGGAGCGAGTCGATCGTCAAGCCATGCTTACGGGAGAGAAAACCGACGCCACCTCCGAGGGTGATTCCTCCGATTCCGACGGATCCGTTGTCACCGAACCCGACGGCGAGCCCATGCTCGCCGAGGGCATTCGTCAAATCGCTGGCGGTCAATCCGGCTTGGGCCCAAACGGTGCGCTCTTTGGTGTCGACATGCACCCCCTTCATCGCCGACAGATCGAGAACGATCCCGTCATTGGAGCTCCCGTAGCCGGCGATGCTGTGGCCCCCGCTGCGGACAGCCAGCTCTGTTCCGGTGTCACGGGCAACGGACACCACGTGCGCGACCTCATTTGCGTCGGTGGGACGGACGATCACACCCGGCTTGCGATCGATGCCGTAATACACCGCCCGCGCTTCGTCGTAAGACGAATCGTCTGGTGTGATCACCTCCCCGTCGAGGACCTCGCGCAGCTTGGGAATCGACAACTCCGTTGTGGTGATAGATGGGTTCTGCATGGTTACTCCTCTCAGAGGCGAGAGTGGACAGCTGTGGGGGTTGCCCCTTCGATTCAGACCGCAATCAGAACCAGGATTGATCGCGAGATGAGCGAGGACATCGGGCAGGGGGTGTATTCCCTGTCCGACTGAAGGTGTAGATGTCCATACTGGGGGTGCACATGACCGAATCGACAACGACCGAAACCAGGAGCGACGCACCACCCTCCTTCGAGGACCTGGAGCAATATCGGCGGGAGCTCACCGGCTACGCCTACCGGATGCTCGGATCCTCATTCGAGGCAGAGGATGCGGTCCAGGAGAGCCTGATCAGGGCCTGGAGGGCCAGCGACCGATTCGAGGGCCGCTCGTCGCTGAGGACCTGGCTCTACCGAATCACGACCAATGTCTGCTTCGACATGCTCGAGGGCAGGGAACGTCGAGCTCGTCCGATGGACCTCGGGCCCGCATCCACAGCGGAAACAATGCTGCCGGCCCCGCTGCCCGAGATCACCTGGATCGAGCCTGTCCCGGACAGCCTGATCCTTCCCCCCAGCACTGATCCGGCAGAGGCGGCGATATCGCGGGAGTCCGTGCGGCTCGCCCTGATCACCGCACTGCAACGTCTTCCTGCCCGACAGCGTGCGGTCCTGATCCTGCGTGAGGTGCTCCGTTGGAAGGCCGACGAGGTCGCGGATCTGCTCGAGACCACGGTGGCCTCGGTCAACAGCGCATTGCAGCGGGCACGAGCGACCCTGTCGGAGATCGAGCCGGCCGAATCGGACCCCTTCCGACCCTTGGACGACGACCAACAAGCCCTGCTCAGTCGATACGTCGACGCCTTCGAGAGTTACGACCTCGACTCCCTGGTCACCCTGCTTCACGACGATGTGGTGCAGTCGATGCCGCCCTATGACCTCTGGCTTCGGGGACATGCGGATATCAGGGGTTGGTTCCTGGGCACAGGCATCGGCTGCCGCGGTTCGGTCGTCGTCCCCGTCGAGGCGGCCAACGGTCTCCCCGCCTTCGGCCAATACAAACCAGGACCCGACGGCGGCTATGTCCCCTGGGCGATTCAGGTCCTCGAGATATCACAGGGCAGGATCGCCGGGCTGAATTTCTTCCTCGATACCACCCGGTTGTTCCCTCTCTTCGGGTTGCCCCTGATCTACGAGGCGTAAGACCCCGTCCAGACCGCAAAGTAGGAGCAGTTCCCGCAGGCCCGGTGAGGCATTCCGGAGGGCAACCGCATATCCCTGGTCGGCCAGGGCGAGCCGAAAGCGGCACAGTGCCTCGACTGTGGCCAGATCGGGCGATGTGACTCCGCCCATGTCACAAATCTGGGCAGGCCTCCTCGAGTCGTTTTCTGTATCCAACGCGGTTGAGACTCTCCCATCCGGGGAAACTCATCTCATAAGGACACAGGAGGTAGTCATGTTCGAAAACACCAAGGCTTTCAGCGGCTTCTCCGTCGACGACGTGGCGAAAGCACGCGAGTTCTATGGAGGGACCCTCGGTCTGGCTGTGGAGGAGGACAACGGGATGCTTGCCATCGCGCGAGGTGTGTCGTTCGAGCGCTATCCGCAGTTCGATCAGGACGAAAAAGGGGTCATGCGTGGCGACGAGGGCCCACCGATCGCCGGGGTCCTCGACCCGGCCGGAAATGTGCTGGCAGTTTTGGAAGCCGAGGCCTCCGGTTCATAGCTGGCCCGTAGGGCCTGCTATCGAAGCCAGATAGTCGGCGTCGTCGTATCGCTCGAGAAGGAACGCGTCCGAGTAGGGAGGCAACTCGGTCCCGGTGACGTGTTTGGCCACCAGATCGGCCGCCCCAGCGGCGACCATGACCCCAAACCCGGAGAGCCCGGCCATCAGATTGAACCCGGACGGGCCGGCAGGGCCGACGAGGGGGCGGTTCTCCGTGGTCTTGGTGTAGTAGCCGCCGTCCACGACTGATTGGGGTAGTCGCTCCCGATAGACGTCGAACCCCGGGACCATGGTCGTCAACCCCCGCACCACGACCTCGGGGTAGAGGAGATCCTCGGGCAGGGGCCACGAAGGCTCCTGCACCAAACCGTGGTACTCCCACAGACCAAGTAGATACGGCGAGCCTTCCCCGCCCTCGGGCCGAAAATGGCAGAAGATCGGCATCTCACCGAGCAGTTCATCCCGGCCCTGTTCGGCCAGAGCCTCTCGCTCCTCGGCGGTCCAGTCGAGATGCTGAGTGTCGCTCCAGATGACCATCGGAGCATCCCTTGGGACGACACCAAGGTGATCTCGGTAAGCCACCTTGATGTGAAGCTCCGAGAACAGGGGCAGATCGACGCCGGCCAGGGCGGCAACCCTTCCGGCCATCGGCCCGGCTGCGTCGATGACCACCTCGGTGGCAATCTCATCACCACTGGCGAGTGAGACCGACCGGATCGCTCCTGCGCTGACGTCGATGCCTGACACTTCGTCGACCACGAACTCCAGCCCTCTGTCCTTGCTCTGGTCCAGCATCCACGCCCCGAGTTGCTGGGCACTGAACCAGCCTGCTCTCCTCACGTGGATCGCACCGACAACCTGCGGGGTCACGTAGGGGAAGTGATCGAGCACCTCAGCGGCCCCGACCAGGATGTCGGCGCCTTCCGGAGCCCCGATGAAACCCTCCGGTGGCGACGAACGGTAAGAGATCGGCCCGGGGTGGAAACGCACCGGGCCGGCACCGAGGGTCGAGGTGTGATGGGCATCCTCGACCATCCGGTGAAAGGTCTCCTCGTCTCCGGAGACGAAGAGGTAGCCACGCCGGTTCAGGGCGAAGCTATTGCCCGATTCGGCCGCCATCGTCTCCAGCAGGTCGATCGATCGGCTCATCAGCCCGACCATGGGGAGGTTCGGCCACCAATTTCGATAGCACTCGGTCGACTTGTCCGAGGTGAGCGACATGGGTGGGCGCGGATCGACGATCACGACATTCCCGACCCCGTGCTTCACCGTGAGCTCATAGGCCGTGGAGACGCCGGCGATCCCAGCGCCCACTACGACGACGTTGGCCGTCCGGCTCACCTCACTTCGAGAGATGGTCCCGTACCCGGGCGGCGATGGCCGGACCGGTGAAGCCAAGCTTCTCGGCGATGACGGTGTCGGGTGCCGACTCCCCGAAATGGTCGATCCCCAGAATCAACCCATCCTGGCCCACCAAGCGTTCCCATCCGAAAGGGGAGGCCGCCTCGACCGCGACCCTGGGCGCAGACCCGAGCACGCCGGATCGATATTGCACGTCCTGCTCGAAGAAGAGCTCCCAACAGGGGAGACTCACCACCCGCGCCGCTATGCCTTCGCCCTCGAGGAGATTCGCCGCATCGACGGCGACATGAACCTCCGAGCCGGTGGCGAGGAGTGTGACATCGGCGCCGTCACGGAGCACGTAGCCGCCCTTCTTCACCCCGGCAGGATCGGTTTCCAGGGTGGGCAGATCCTGACGGGTGAGGAGGAGGCCGACCGGGCCATCGTTTCGGTTGAGGGCGATCTCCCACGCGGCGAGGGTCTCGTTTGCGTCGGCGGGGCGGACGATCCACAGATTGGGCATGGCTCGCAGGGAGGGGAGGTGCTCGATTGGCTGATGGGTCGGGCCATCCTCTCCGAGGAAGACGGAGTCGTGGGTCCACACCCACACCGATGGGGCCGACATCAACGCGGAGAGACGGACGGCTGGGCGCATGTAGTCGCTGAACACGAAAAAAGTGGCGGCGTAGGGCTTCAGCCCGCCGTGCACTGCCAACCCGTTGGTGATGCACCCCATGGAGTGCTCCCTCACTCCGAACGGGATGTCCCGGGCCGACGGGTCGGCCGCTGAGTAGCGACGAGACGAGTCGATGACAGTCTTGGTCGAGGCAACCAGATCGGCGGATCCACCGAGGAACCCGGGCACCTTCTCGGCGATCTCAGAGAACAGCTTGCCAGAGGCCGAGCGGGTAGCCATCTTGTCACCAACGGCGAATCCGGGGCCTTTCAACTCGACCGGGGCCGGGGAGTGCAACTGGTCCCAGAGCTCCCGCTTGTCCTCGCCCGCATCCTCAAGGCGCTTGGCCCATTTCGTGCGCTCCTCCTTCCCCCAGCTCGTGGCCGTATCGAAGAACTCGTAGATCTCCGGTTCGACGTGGAACGCGGGCTCTATCGGGTATCCCATGGCCTCCTTGGCCAAGGCGATCTCCTCATCGCCGAGCGGGGAGCCATGTGACGCTGCCGTGTCCTGGGCGTTGGGGGCTCCGTGTGCGATGTGGGTGTGGCAGATGACGAGGGAAGGCCGATCCTCGAGATTGATCGCGGCTTCCATCGCCTCGTCGATGGCCTCCAGGTCGTGCCCGTCGATCTCCTGGGTGTGCCAGCCCTGTGCCTGGAATCTCTTCGCGACGTCCTCGGCGAACGTGATGTCCGTTGAACCGTCGATCGAGATGTCGTTGTCGTCGTACAGATAGATGAGCTTGCCCAGCGCGAACCGGCCCGCAAGGGATCCGGCCTCGGCACTCACTCCCTCCATCAGGTCACCGTCGCTGACGAAGCCAAAGGTCCTGTGATTCACAAGGTCCTCACCGAGGCGGGCTCTGAGATGTGTCTCGGCGATGGCCATCCCGACACCGGTGGCGAATCCCTGGCCCAGCGGCCCGGTCGTCATCTCGATCCCCAGCTTTTGGTCGATCTCCGGGTGCCCGGCGGTGTGGCTGCCCCACTGCCGGAAACTCTTCAGGTCGTCCATCGTGAGGGGGAAACCGCACAGATGGAGCATGGAATAGAGGAGCATTGAGCCGTGCCCGTTGGAGAGGACGAACCGGTCTCGGTCCGGCCAATCGGGGACCGTCGGGTCCACCTTGAGAAAACGGCCCCAGAGGGTCACCGCGATCTCGGCCATTCCCATTGGCATCCCGGGATGACCGCTGTTGGCCTTCTGCACGGCATCCATGGCCAGCGCCTTTACGGTGTCTACCGCCAGTTGCTCGATCCCGTTGTTAGCCATAGGCCCCGGCAGGCTACCGGCGGCGGGAAGAGGCGGCTAACCGGGCCGGCAGACCTCGCATGGTCGGAAACCGGCCGATTGGGCAGCGGCGGTCGAGGTGAAGTCGACCACGTTCCATTGGCCGGACGCCCCGATCACATGACACGTGGGATGGCAATACACCCCCGTGACGGGATCGCCCTGGACTCGAACATGATGCTCTGCCAACTCGACGAGGCGCGCCGGCTCCACACCTTCATGGGTGAGCAGCTCCCACTTGTTGTGTGACCCACCCAGCGAGTACTCGCCGAGATGACCGTCGGATCGCACCACCCGGTGACAAGGGATGATGAGCGGGATCGGATTGCGGGCCATCGTCGATCCGACCGCCCGGGATGCCCCTGGCTTCTCCGCTTCCCGGGCCAGCCAACCATAGGGCCGGACCTCACCTCTAGGGATGGTGGCGGCGATGTGGAGAACCCTGCTCGCGAACGGCGTTCGCGACCTGAGGTCGACCGGAAGACGGCCGGGGGTCCCTGCCTCCATCGCCTCCGGGATGTGTCGGGCCCAGTCGACTGGAGGCTCGGCACGGAGCAGGCTGCGACCGTGCCGGTCGGCGAACCTCGTCTCGTAGCCCTTGGTGGCCAGATCGAGAGATGAGACTCCCTCGGTGTTGAAGGTGACCACAACCTCGCCCAGTGGTGAGGGGTAGAGGTCGTACCCGTCCGCCAGCCCGGTGCCGAGCGCTACTCCTTCGCTGATGCCGTCCGGCAATCCGCCGGCGAGTCCTGACAGTTGGTCTTCGATGCTCATTGTTCTTGCTCCATCACTCGTCTCAGGCGGTCCAGTCCACGATGGATGTCTGCCTTGACCGTGCCCTCCGGTCGCCCCGTGGCCTCTGAGATCTCGCCGATCCCGAGCCCGACCACGTGCCGCAGCACCACCGCCCTTCGTTGGTTGATCGGTAATGCTGAGAGCCGGTCGTCCCAGGCCGTGGTGTCGGGTGGCTCCGGGTCCTCAGATGCCGCGTGTTCGTGCAGATCCACGAACGTGGGCCGCCTCGATCGGCTCCGAAGATGGTTCCGCCCCAGATTCAGGGCGATGGTCCACAGCCATGGCGACAGTCTGAGCTCCTCGAACCTGCCCCGGTCGAACCCTCCGAGCGATCGATAGGCCCGGATGAAGGTCTCTTGGGTGAGGTCCTCGGCCTCTTGATGGTCGCCACAGAGACGGCGCAGGCCCCAGTAGAGCCCCGGGCCGGCACTCTCCACCAGGGTGGGGAAGGCGCTGTCGAGGTCTCTGGCCAGGGCTGACGTCAGATCATCCATCGCAAGGAGAACACCAAACGGGATGCACGGGTTGCACCTTCGCACCGTACTTACATGAGGGCGATGGACGGCTCATGGGTCGGGGCGACTCTGGACAAAGCGGAGCGGGCGGTCTCGGCGGGTTCACCCGTCGGGCCCAGTGGCTTCTGGAAGGCGGTCGATGCCGTCAAACGCGATCCGGACCTCATCGAGCAATTCGCCGACCGGATTGCCCGAATCGACCGGGCTGCGTTCAAGACATGGGTGCTGATCGCCGTCCCGATCTGGCTCGGCAACGTGCTGATCATCGGAGCGACCCTCATCGGCCTCGTTCTGGTGGGTTGGAGCTATTACCTGGAGGGAGCCGGCTCGGCGCTGGTGTTCCTGCTCGGGTTCGGGATCATCCTCGTCACTACCCACGGTTTGACCCACCTCGTCGTGGGCACTCTCATGGGGATGAGATTCACCCACTGGTTCATCGGGAAGCTCACCCAGCCCCAGCCCGGGGTGAAACTCGACTACGCCACGTATCTCCGGGCGCCGGCCACCTCGCGGGCCTGGATGCACGCGTCAGGAGCCATCGTCACCAAACTGATGCCCTTCGTGTTTCTTGGCGCCGCGATCGCCGCCGGGGTGCCCGACTGGGTCGTTTGGGCGCTGGTGGTGATCGGGCTGGTCGAGATCGCTGTCGACGTCATCTGGTCGACCAAGAAATCCGACTGGAAGAAGTTCAAGCGGGAGATGGCGTTCGCTTCTCCCCCCGTAGGGGGGAGTACCGGCGAAGCCGGGGAGGGGGGATGACCCCCTCCGGCCCTTCGGGCCACCTCCCCCAACGTCGCTCCGCTCCTGGGGGAGGAAATACTCAGTCCGCGTCCTGATCTGCCATGGTCGGGATCGAACCGTCGGTCTGATGCATCACCTCGTGCGTGCTGATCAATTCGTCGAAGTCGGGTGGGTCTTCGACGTCCACCGATATCAGATGTCTGGTCACCGGCCCATCGGCGCGGTCGAATGACCGTGCCCGGGCGATGATGTCGGCCGATGCGTCGTCGATTCGTCGATGCTGGGCGAGGTGTTCCTCCCACGATCCGGTGGCGAACAGCTCGGTGAGACGGGTCGGGTCGCTGACGTTGCGTAACAAGCGCCACCGGTAGGCACCGGTGCGGAGACGCACGAGCCTGACCAGATTCATCACAGCTATGAACTCCTCGAGGTCGGCGAGATCGATCTTCCACGTGTTCAGAATCAGGACTGGTCCGCCCTCGACCGTCTCTTCTTCGTGAAGTGGGCCAGGCCGGTCGGGGGTGAACTCGGGAGACTCGATCTCGTCGAGGCTCGGGATTTTGAAGAGCGGCACCATCGCCCCGAGAACGACTGAGGCCGAGCAGAGGACGACTATCGCCGTCCCGGTTCCGAGGGCGTCGGCGAGGATCCCGGAGAGAATCGAGCCGAGCGGCATTATCCCGAGGAACGAGAAGCTGTAGAGCGACATCGCCCGCCCTCGGATCCACTCCGGCGCCATCAGCTGGGCGGTGGCATTGAGGTTGGTCAGGGTGAGGACCCAGAAGGCGCCGGAGAAGAACATGAAGACCGCAGCCATGGCGATGGAGGTGGACAGCCCGAGCCCGATCCCAACCAGGCCAAACAGGGCGATGGTCAGCATCGGCGCCCGATGGTGGAATCGGTCGATGAAGCGCTGACGCACGGCCGTCGCCACCAGAGCCCCCACCCCCATGGCGCCGAGGAGGATGCCCAGTGTCCCGGCGGTTCCGCCGATGGCGGCGTTGTGACCGGGCAGGACCGACTGCACTACCGACGACGTGATGGCGAACAGGGAGACGAGGAGGAGGAGCCTGCGGAACACCGGGGTGAACCTGGCGTAGCGGATCCCGAGCAGGATCGCCGTGCCCAGCGGGGCGGGGTCCCGTTCCCGCCGCACGAAGGTGTGCCGGACCATGAGGAGGCCGGCGATGACGAACCCGTAGGTGAGTGCGTTGATCCCGAAGCCGGCGGCGGCGCCGAGCGTCGCGTAGATGAGCCCTCCCAGGGCCGGGCCGAGGGCGCGGGCCACGTTGAAGGCGGCCGATTGCAGGGCAACTGCCGAGGCGATCAGCCCGCGGGGAACCATGTCGGGGAGGAGGGCCTGCCAGGTGGGCAGATTGAGGGCGACCCCGGTGCCGAGAACGAAGCCGAGCCCGAGGAGGAGCGGGGGGGTGATCAGGTCGGTTGCGGTGAAGATGGCCATGGCGAGGGCCGACCCTCCCATGATCCCCTGGGCCACCAACATGAGCTTGGTCCGGTCGAACATGTCGGCTAGGGCGCCGGCGGCGAGAGCGAAGAAGAGCAACGGCAGAGAGGTCGAGGCCACCATGAGCCCGACCCACGTATTGGACCCGGTGAGGTCGAACATCAACTGAGACGAGGAGAGACTCTGGATGAACGTGCCGAAAGCGGACAGCATCGACGCCACCCAGAGCGTGCGGAAAGAGCCATAGCGAAGAGGGGCGACCGCCGAGGTCATCTCCTACCAGCGTAGGCCCGGTAGGTTCGCGAGGTGGTACGGGACCTCGCCTACTTCATCTCCGGTGACTCAGG
>Ga0190271_10000722_pt1 | contig 17357 bp, 13 predicted proteins | sample Popmic356T_FD_133747 | JGI IMG/M metagenome (GOLD analysis project Ga0190271, IMG submission 133747) | Populus adjacent soil microbial communities from riparian zone of Weber River, Utah, USA - 356 T | ecosystem: Environmental > Terrestrial > Soil > Riparian zone | place: USA: Utah | collected...
CCACGACTCGCTGACGGGCCTGCTCAACCGGCGCCGCTTCCGGTCCGAGCTGGACCAGTACGTCTCCTTCGCCGATCGTTACGGCGGCCAGGGCGCGGTGATGGTGATCGACATCGACGGCCTCAAGGAGATCAACGACCGGCTCGGCCACCAGGAGGGCGACAACCTGATCCGCCGCGTCGCCGCGGCACTGCGCGAGCGCGTTCGCGCCACCGACCTCGTCGCCCGGCTCTCCGGCGACGAGTTCGCGGTGCTGATGCCGCAGACCGACACCGCGGGCGCCCTGCAGCTGGGGGAGGACCTGCGCGGCGAGGTCGCCGAGGGCCTGGCCCCGACGCCGGCCGCGGGGACGGCGACGATCAGCGTCGGCGTCGCCATGTTCGGCGGCAAGGAGCGCGACACGGGGGCCGAGTCGATCCTCGTCGCCGCCGACCAGGCGATGTACCGGGCCAAGGAGAACGGCCGCGACCGGATCGCACTCTTCCGCGACCCCGCCGAAGCGGAGCAGCCGCGTCGGCGCCCGCAGACGACCAGCGCCCGGATTCGCGACGCCCTCACCCAGGACCGGCTGCGACTCGCCACCCAGCCGATCTTCGGCCTCGCCTCGGGCGGGATCGAGCGCTACGAGCTGCTGCTGCGGATGACCGGCGAGCACGGCGAGCTGCTGCCGGCCGCCTCCTTCATCGAGGTCGCCGAGCGCTCCGGGATGGCCCAGGAGCTCGACCGCTGGGTCGTCGCCCGCGCTCTGGAGATGATGGGGAAGAGGCAGCGCGAGGGCGATCCGGTCTCGCTCCACGTCAACCTCTCCGGTGCCTCGCTGACCGACGTCTCCGTGCTCGAGTTCATCGAACGGCGGCTCGACGAAGGCGACGCCGACCCGGGCCGCTGCACCTTCGAGATCACCCAGACCTCGCGGGTCGAGGACTACGAGTCCGCCGCGGGCTTCGCCGACCGCCTCACCGAGTTCGGCTGCGAAGTTGCGATCGACGACTACGGCGCTGGCTTCGGGCCCTTCGAGTACCTGAAGCGGGTGCCCTTCGACGTGATCAAGATCGACGGGGCCTTCATCCGCGACATGCCCCGCAACGACGCCGACCAGCTGACCGTGAAGGCGATAGTCCAGATCGCCCGCGGCCTCGGCAAGCGGACGATCGCCGAGTTCGTCCAGGACGACGACACGACGCGGATGCTGCGCGAGTACGGCGTCGACATGGCCCAGGGTTTCCACCTCGGCCGCCCGGTCGAGGTCGCCGAGGGCCTGGCGCCCGCCTGAGCGGGACATTTCGTTCGCTCTTTAGTTTCTTTACTGAACGTGTAGACAACTTGGCTAGCATCGCCCGTCCCGATGAGCCAGCTCCTGCAAGATTTTGCGGGCCGTTCCGCCGAGTCCAGGGGCGACGCCGCTGCCCTGGTGCTGGGCGAGGAACGCCTCACCTACGGTGAGCTGGACCAGCTGAGCGACCGCCTGGCGGCGCAGATCGTCGACGCGGGCTGCCAGCCCGGCGACCGGGTCGCGATCTTGATGTCGAAGCGGCCGTTGGCGCTGGTGGCGATGCAGGCGATCATGAAGGCCGGCTGCGTCTACGTGCCGATCGACGCCGAAAGTCCCGCGGCGCGAGCAGCCTTGATCGTCGGCGCGGCCGAGCCGGCGCTGCTGCTGGCGGCGCCGGAGGCGGCGACGCTGCTCGACGGCCTGGCGGAGTCCTCGACCCTGCCGCCGGTCTGGTCGATCGAGACGGCCCCGGTCGAGGGTGAGCGGGTCCGCAGCGAGCGGGCTCGCGGCGAGTGGGATCTCGACGCGGCGCCCCCCGGCGTTCGCGTCTCTTCCGACGCCCCGGTCTACCTCCTCTTCACCTCCGGCTCGACCGGACAGCCCAAAGGCGTGACGATCACCCACCACAACGTGATCGCCTTCACCGAGTGGTTCGTCAAGCAGTTCGACTCGCGGGCGGGGGAACGGGTCTCCGGCCATCCGCCCTACCACTTCGACCTTTCCACTCTCGACATCTACACCGCCTTCGCGGCCGGCGCCGAGCTGCACATCGTGCCGCCGGCGCTGAGCCTCGACCCGCACCGGCTGGCCGCCTGGATCCGCGACAGCGAGCTGAACCGCTGGAACTCGGTGCCCTCGGTGATCGCCTACATGACCAAATTCAAGGTCGTCGCCGAGAACGACTTCCCGACTCTGGAGCGGCTGATGTGGTGCGGCGAGGTGCTGCCGACCCCGATCCTGATCGAGTGGATGCGGAAGCTTCCCCACGTCCGCTTCAGCAACCTCTACGGGCCCACCGAGGCGACCGTGGTCAGCAGCTGGTACGACGTGCCGGAGGTGCCCGCGAGCGAGACTGACGCGGTGCCGATCGGCCGGGTCGTCGACGACGAGGAGCTGCTGATCCTCGACGAGGAGCTGCGGCCGCTGCCGGTTGGCGAGGTCGGCGAGATCTGCATCGCCGGGGTCGGGCTCAGCCCCGGCTACTGGGGCGACCCGGAGCGGACCGCCGCCGCTTTCCCGCCCGACCCCCGCTCGGACGATGGCTCGCGCATCTACCGGACCGGCGACCTCGGCTTCCTCGGCGAGGACGGGCTCTTCCACTACCGCGGCCGCGCCGACTCGCAGGTCAAGAGCCGCGGCTACCGGATCGAGCTCGGCGAAATCGAGAGCGCCCTGCGCTCGCTGGAGGAGATTCAGGAATGCGCCGTGGTCGGCCTCGACGGCGACGCTTTCGAAGGCGTCTCGATCTGCGCCGCCTTCGTCGGCGACGAGGAGGTCGAGCTGCCGGGGCTGCGCCGGCGCCTCGGCGAGCTGCTCCCCAGCTACATGCTGCCCGTCCGCTGGATTCAGTTGGATGAGCTGCCGATGAACCTGAATGGCAAGGTCGACAAACTGGTGCTGCGCGAGAAGTTTCTTGCGGCAGCCAAGCAGCGGGTAGGGGTGCGCTGATGAGTGAGCAGAACCCGCCCGTGGACCGCGTCATCGCCCTGATCCGGGAGGCCCTGACGGTCGAGGTGCCGGACCCCGACCTCGACCTGGTCGAGGCGGACCTGATCGACTCGCTGGCGCTGGTCTCGCTGATCACCGAGGTCGAAACCGCGTTTGGGGTCGAGCTGCCGCTCGAGGACTTCGACATCGAGAAGTTCCGCAGCGCCCGTCAGATCGCCGAATACGTCGACGCTGCCCGGGTAAGTGGGGGAGCGCCATGACCGCGATCAGGCCCCTGCGGGAGGCCGACCTCGAGGCGGTCGCCGCCCTCTACGCCGAACTCGACAAGCGCGATCCGCGGCTGCCGGCGCCCGGCTACGCCGAGTTCTTCCAGCGGGTGATGCTCGATCCGCCGCTCGCCGACCCCGAGATCCCCTCGCTCGTCTACGAGGACTCCAAGGACGGCGTGGTCGGGTTCATCGGCTCGCACGTGCGCCCCTTCCATTACCGCGACAAACCCGTGCGGCTGGCCTGCAGCGGCCCGATGGTCGTCCACCCGGACCACCGCCCGCGCGGCGTCGGGGCGCTGCTGCTGCGCCGCTTCATCTCCGGGCCCCAGGACGCGACCTTCAACGACCGCATGCTCGACCCGGTCCACGACATGTGGACCCGGCTCGGCGGCACCACCGACTTCACGACGACGATCGGCTGGGTGCGGGTCCTCGGCCCCGTCTCGGTCTCGGCGACGCGCGCCTTCCGGCGCCTCACCGGCCGCTACCGAATCCCGGGGCGGGCGATCTTCGCTCCCGCCGACGCCCTGTCGCGCCGCCGGCGCCGCCCGCCGCGGCCGGCCGGCGCCGTCGAGCTGCTCGAGGGCGACGCGCTGATCGAGCTGGTCGGCGGGCTGGGGCGGGAGTTCGAACTGCGGCCCGACTACGACGAGCGCTTCCTGCGCACCCTCTTCGGCTCGATGGAGTCGGTCAACGTCGACGGCCAGCTGGTCCGCAGCCTGGTCCGCGACGAGAGCGGCGGCATCGCCGGCGCCTACGTGATGTACGTGGCTCCGCACGGGCCGGCCGAGGTGCTGACGGTGATCGCGCCGACCGCCAATGCGGGCTTCGTCCTCGACCACCTGCTCTTCGAGGCCGCGACCCGCAAAGCCGTCGAGGTGCGCGGCCGGGTCGAGGCGCAGCTCTTCCCGCACCTGCAGTCCCGCGGCTGCCGGCTCTCCCGCGACTACTGGACGATCGTGCAGTCGCGCGACCGCGAGCTGGTCAACGCGGTCCTCTCCGGCCGTGCCCTGCTCAACCGCTTCGACGGCGAGTGGTGGATGCGGCCGCGACCCGAACCGACCCTGGCGCCGCTGGCGGTCTCGCCGGCGCTGGCCGCGGCCGGCAACCTGCTCGGCGAGATCCCGATCCCGGTCTGAGCTACTCGCCGCGCAGCTGCGCGCGCTTGATCTTGCCGCTGCTGGTCTTCGGCAGCTCGGCGGCGAACTCGACGATGCGGGGGAACTTGTAGGGGGCGGTCTCGCGCCTGCAGTGCTCCTGCAGCTCCCGCGCCAGCTCCTCGCTGGGCTCGCGGTCGCGGGGGACGACGATCGCCCGGACGACGGAGCCGCGCTCCGGGTCGGGGGCGGCGACCGCCGCCGCCTCGGCGACGGCCGGATGGGACTGCAGCGCCGACTCGACCTCGAAGGGGCCGATCCGGTAGCCGGAGGAGAGGATGATGTCGTCGTCGCGGCCCTCGAAGAAGAGGAAGCCGTCGTCGTCTTCGCGGACCAGGTCGCCGGTCGGCCACCACTCGCCCTCGAAGCGCTCGCCGTCGAGGTAGCGCGAGAAGAAGGTGGGGGAGGAGGAGGCCTGGAGCTGTAGTTCGCCGGCCTCGCCGTCCTCCTCAGGCGGCGCGATCCGCACCTCGATCCCCGGCAGCGGCTTGCCCATCGAGCCCTGTCGGACCGGCTCGCCGGCGAGGTTGGCGGTGACCTGGCCGGTCTCGGTCTGGCCGTAGCCGTCGGCCGGCTCGAGGCCGGTCGCCGCGCGGAAGGCCGCGATCGTCTCCGGGTCGAGCGGCTCCCCGGCCGAGACCATCCGCCGCAGCGCCGGCAGCGGCCGCAATTGCGCCCGCTTGGCCAGCATCCGGTACTCGGTGGGGGCCTGGCAGAGGACGTTGACGCCGAGCGCCTCGGCGAAGTCCAGCCGCTCCTCGGGGTCGAAGCGGCCGTCGTGGATGACCGCGCCGGCGCCGGTCAGCCAGGGGGCGAGGAAGACGTTGCGGGCCGACTTCGACCAGCCCGTCGCCGTCGTGCACCAGGCCAGCTCGCCCTTGCGCGAGCCGAACCAGTGCTCGGCCTGGGTCTGCTGGCCGAGCAGGTAGCGGTAGCCGTGGACGACCCCGCGCGGCTTCCCGGTGGTGCCGGAGGTGAAGACGATCAGGGCCGGGTCCTCGGGGCCCATCGCCGCGATCGAGGCCGGGGTCTCCTGCGGGAGGTCCTCGTCGAGGACGTCGGCGACCTCGGCCATCGTCATCGTCGGCACTCCCCGGGGCAGCTCGCCGAGCAACCGCTCCTCGCCGACGCAGAGCGCCGGCGACGCGGCGGCGACGCGGTGCTCGAGGTCGGCCCGGCGCAGCTGCGTGTTGCAGGGCAGCGCCACCGCCCCCATCCGCCAGCAGGCGAGCAGCGTCAGCACCCACTCGATCCGGTTGCCGACCAGCGTCATCACCACGTCGCCGCGCTTGACGCCCCGCGCCGCGAAGGCGCCGGAGAGCCCGGCCGAGCAGGCGATCAGTTCGCCGAAGTACCAGTCGCGCCGGTTGCCCTCGGCGTCGACGGCGACGATCCCCAGCCGCGAGGCGGGGGAGCGCTCCAGCAGGTCCTCGACGAGGTTCACGGTCGCGCAGTCTGCCGCAACAAACGCCGAGGGGCCGATTCGCCGGGTGCGGGCCCGGCGAATCGGCCCCTCGGACCTCTCGGTGCCTATTCCCTGGCTACCGAAGTTCGCTCGAGCTCTTGCCGAGCAGCTGGCGGGCGACGATCAGCAGCTGGATCTGCTGGGTCCCCTCGAAGATGTCGAGGATCTTGGCGTCGCGAGCCCACTTCTCGAGCAGCTCGTTCTCGGTGTAGCCGACGGTGCCGCAGAGCTCGACGCAGCCGAGGGTGACGTCGACGCAGGTGCGTCCCGCCTTCGCCTTGGCCATCGAGGCCTGCAGCGAGTTGGGCTTCGAGTTGTCCGCCATCCAGGCCGCCTGCAGGGTCAGCAGCCAGGACGCCTCGTAGTCGGCCTCCATCTCCAGGAAGCGCGCCGCGGCGGCGTGCTGGGAGAGGGCGGGCTTGTCGTAGTCGACGGTGACGCCGGCTTCCTTGAGGCGCTTGCGCGTCTCCTCCAGCGCCGCCCGGGCGACGCCGACCGCCATCGCGGCGACCAGCGGCCGCGTGTTGTCGAACGTTTCCATCACCCCGGCGAAGCCCTTCTCCTTGACCTCCGGGTCTCCGAGCAGCGCTTCTTTCGGCACCCGGCAGTCCTGCAGGGTGAAGTTGGCGGTGTCGGAGGCGCGGATCCCGAGCTTGTGCTCGAGTCGGTCCAGCTTCAGACCGGGGTTGTCCCGCTCGACGATGAACGACTTGATCGCCGCCCGGCCTTTGGAGCGGTCGAGCGAGGCCCAGACGACGATCAGATCGGCCCGGTCGCCCGAGGTGACGAAGATCTTCTCGCCATTGAGGATGTACTCGTCGCCGTCGAGCTCGGCGGTGGCGCGGATCGCTGCCGAGTCCGAGCCGGCTTCCGGCTCGGTGATCGCCATCGCCGCCCACTTGCCGCCGTACTGCTTGAGCTGCTCCTCGGTGGCGACCGAGGCGATCGCCGAGTTGCCGAGCCCCTGGCGGGGCATCGAGAGCAGCAGGCCGACGTCGCCCCAGCAGAGCTCGATGATGCCGAGCACGGTGGAGAGGTTGGAGCCGTTGCGGTTCTCGCTGTTGTCGTTGTTGTCGTCGCGGCGGACGCCGGCGGCACCGGCGCCGCCCATGTCGCTGCCCTCGTTCATGCCGTCGATCAGCGAGGCCAGCATGTCGAGCTCTTTCGGGTACTCGTGCTCGGCCACGTCGTACTTGCGGCTGATCGGCCGGAAGACCTCTTTCGCGACCTGGTTGGCCTGGGTGGCGAGGGGCTTGAACTTCTTGGGGATCTCGAGATTGATCATGGTTCTCCTTTAGTCGTCTCTGGCTCCGGGATCGCCGGCGCCTAGACGAGCAGGGCGCCCTCCATGACGCCCGCTGCGCGGAGGTCGCGGTACCAGCGCTCGACCGGGTGCTCCTTGACGAAGCCGTGGCCGCCCAGCAGCTGCACGCCCTGGGAGCCGATCTCCATGCCCTTGACGGCGCAGAGTCGGCGGGCGATGGCGGCCTCGCGGTCGAACTTCTCGCCGCGGTCGGCGCGGCTGGCGGCCCGGTAGGTGGCGAGCCGCATCCCGTCGGACTCGATGCCGATGTCGGAGACCGCGAAGGCGACGCCCTGGCGGTTGGAGATCGGTTCGCCGAAGGCCTGCCGGTCGTTGACGTAGGGCTTGACGTAGTCGAGCACCGCCTGGGCGGCGCCGACCGCGAGCCCGCACCAGGCGACCCGCGCCCGGCTGACGCACTCGGCGTACTGCTTGGCGGTGAAGCCGTCCTCGCCGAGCAGGGCGTCGGCGGGCAGTTTCACTTTCTCGATCAGCAGGCGGCCGGTGGCGGCGGGGCGCAGCCCCATCGCCGGCTCGGCTTCGACCGAGAGGCCTTTGGTCCCGGACTCGACCACGAACAGGGCCGGGCCGATGCCCTCGGCGTCGGCGGCGATCACGAACAGCTCGCACTCCTTGGCCCGGGCGACCAGCGACTTGACCCCGTTCAGGGTCCAGCCGTCGGCGGTCTTCTTGGCCTTGGTCCCCAGCTCCAGCGGGTCGAACAGCGGCCGCGGCTCGAGGATCGCCAGCGCCGCGGCGGGGACGTCCTCGCCGGTGAAGGCCGGCAGGTACTTGGCCTCCTGCTCGGCGCTGCCGTAGAGCCCGATCGCGGTGGCGACGGCGCCGGGAGCGAGAGCCGCGTAGGCGATGCCCATGTCGCCCTGGGCGAGGGCCTCGCCGATCAGGACGCTGGTCACCGCCGACTGCTCGTGCATGACGCCGCCGAGCTCCTCGGGGACGCCGAGCATGTTGACGCCGAGCTCAGTCGCTTCGGCGAGGATCTCCTTGGGCGTCTCGCAGGCCGTGTCGGCGGCGAGCGCGGCGGGGCGGAGCTTGTCGGCGGCGAAGGCGCGGCCGGCCTCCTGGAACATCTGCTGCTCGTCGTCGGGGGAGATGTCGAACAGCCCCTTCGACTTGCTCTTCTTCTGGCGCGCCGGTTTGCCCAGCTGTTGCGCCGACTTGAAGGTGCGGCCGGCGACGGTTGCCGAGCGGAAGCCCCCCTTGGTCGTCTGGAACAGCGCCCGCTCGACCTGCTTGCGGATGCGGATCCGGTCCAGCAGGTCGGAGCCGGCGAGCCAGTTCAGCGCTCGCAGCCCGACGCCCATGCCGCGTTCCGCGACGCTGGCGCTCTTCTCCTCGGTGGTCGTCGTCACTTCGTGTTCCTCCCGGTCTTCTTGGCTTTGGGTTTGCTCTCGAGCGGCTTGATGCGGCCGTCGAGGTGAGGCGTGTGTCGCTTCGCGTCGCGCACGGAGAAATCGATCTCGCCGCCGGCGTCGTCGCGGCTGCCGAACTCGACCTTGGCCGGCAGCAGGATCGGCTTGCGGAACCGCACCTCGGTCTCGAAGGCGTCGGGGGTGCGGCTGTCGAGGGCGGCCAGGGCCCGGGCCTTGCTCCACATCCCGTGCGCGATCGCGGCCGGGAAGCCGAGCGGCTTCGCGGTCAGCGAGTGCATGTGGATCGGGTTGCGGTCGCCGGAGACGGACGCGTAGCGGCGGCCGAGATCGCCGCCGAGGCGCCACTCGGCGCTGGCCACGAACTCATCCTCGGGGACGCCGAGCGCCTCGCGCTCGCCGCCCGCCTCCTTGTCGCCGCCGCCGCGGCGCAGCATCGTGCTGACGCTCTCCCAGGCCAGCTCCTCGCCGACCCAGGCCTCGGTGACGAGGCTGAAGGTGCGGCCGCTGCGGTGCGGCTGCAGCGGCGTCGGGCGGACAACCAGGTCGATCTGCTCGGCGACGCCGATCGGCCGGTGCTGGGCGATCCGGTTCTCGAGGTGGACGAGCCCGACCGCCCCGAACGGGAAGCTGCCGTCGGCCATCACCGCCATGTGCAGCGGGAAGGCCAGCACGTGGGGGTAGGTGACCGGCAGCGAGTCCCGCAGCGGGAAGCCGCAGACCTTGGCATAGGCGGAGACGACCTCCGGCTTGGCCTTGACGCCGGCCAGCCGCAGCTCCAGCTCCGGGATCTCCTTGCCGCCGCCCGGCACGAAGGGCAGCAGCGAGAGGCCCGGGATCATCGGCGCCGCCGCCCGCGCGTAGAGCGGCAGGATCTGCGGGGAGCTCTCGAGGGTGCGGGTCGGCATCCTCAGGCCCCCAGCAGGCTCTGGCCGCAGACGCGGACCACGTTGCCGTTGACGCCGGTCGAGGCGGGGGAGGCGAGCCAGGCGATCGTCTCGGCGACGTCGACCGGCTGGCCCCCCTGCGAGAGGCTGGAGAGCCGCCGACCGGCTTCGCGGGGGCCGATCGGCATCGCCGCGGTCATCTTCGTCTCGATGAAGCCGGGGGCGACGGCGTTGATCGTCGCTTTCCGTTTCGCCAGTTCCGGCGCCATCGACTCGACCATCCCGATCACGCCGGCCTTGGAGGCGGCGTAGTTGGTCTGGCCGTTGTTGCCGGCGATCCCCGCCATCGAGGAGACGCCGACAATGCGCCCGTTCGGTCGCAGCAATTTGGCGTCGAGCAGGGCGTCGTTGATCCGCTCCTCGCTGGAGAGGTTGATCTCCATCAGCTGCGTCCAGCGGTCCTCCGGCATCTTCGCGATCGTCCGGTCTTTGGTGACGCCGGCGTTGTGGACGACGACGTCGACGCCGTCGGAGAGCGCCGCGGCGATCTGTTCGGGCGCGTCGTCGGCGGTGATGTCGAGGCCGAGCGGCTCGCCGCCGCCGATCTCGGTGCTGAGGAGACGCAGGTCTTCCATCGCCGGGGGGATGTCGAGGCCGACCACGGTGGCGCCGTCGCGGGCCAGGGTGCGGGCGATCGCGGCGCCGATGCCGCGGGCGGCGCCGGTCACCAGCGCCGTCTTGCCGGCCAGCGGCTGCTCCCAGTCGATCTCCGGGGTCGGCGCCACGCCCTTGCCGATCCGCACCACCTGCGCCGAGACGTAGGCGGAGCGGGGGGAGAGCAGGAAGCGCAGCGTCGAGGCGAGCTGGTCCTCGCCGCCCTTGGCGACGTAGACGAGCTGGCAGGTCGAGCCGCGGCCGCCGATCTCCTTGGCGAGCGAGCGGGTGAAGCCCTCCAGCGCCCGCTGGGCGGTGTGGGCCCGGGCCGAGCCGGCTTCCTCGGGCGGGGTGCCGAGGACGACGACGCGGCCGCTGCGCTGCAGGCGACCGACCGACGGGTAGAAGAAGCGCTGCAGCTCGACCAGCTCGGTCGAGTCGGCGATTCCGGTGGCGTCGAAGACCAGCGCCTTCGCCTTGCCCTCGCCGCTGGCCCGTTCGGCCTTGATGTCGTCGAGGAAGGCGCCCAGCTGCTTGCCGAGCCGCCCGCCCGGGGCGGCATCGAAGAGCACCGGCCCGGCGACGACCGGCGCGCCCTCCCGGTAGCGGTCGAGCTCGACCGGCTGGGGGAGGCCCAGCTGCTTGGCGACCGTCGCGACGACGGGCGCGTTGACGATCTGCGAGTAGCGGTCGCTCATTTGCTGCCTCCAGCGCTCTCGAGGATTGCGACGACGCCCTGGCCGCCAGCGGCGCAGATGCTGATCACGCCGCGGCCCTTGCCGTCTTCGTGCAGTTGCTTGGCGAGGCTGGCGACGATCCGGCCGCCGGTCGCCGCGAACGGGTGGGCGGCGGCCAGCGAGCCGCCGTTGACGTTGAGCTTCTTGCGGTCGATAGCGCCGAGCGGTTTGTCGCGCCCGAGCTTCTCCTTGCAGAAGGTCTCGTCTTCCCAGGCCTTCAGCGTGCAGAGCACCTGCGCCGCGAAGGCCTCGTGGATCTCGTAGTAGTCGAAGTCCTGCAGGGTCAGGCCGGCGCGGTCGAGCATCGTCGGCATCGCGAAGGCCGGCGCCATCAGCAGGCCCTCGCGCTTGTGGACGTGGTCGACGGCCGCCGTCTGGCCCTCGGAGACGTAAGCGAGGATCGGCAGGTCGCGCTCTTTCGCCCACTCCTCGGAAGCGAGCAGCACCGCCGAGGCGCCGTCGGAGAGCGGCGTCGAGTTGGCGGCGGTCATCGTCCCCTCGGGGCCGCCGAAGACCGGCTTCAGCTTCGCCAGCTTCTCCAGGCTCGAGTCCGCCCGCAGGTTCTGGTCGCGGTCGAGGCCGAGATAGGGGGTGATCAGGTCGTCGAGGAAACCGCGCTCGTAGGCGGCGGCGAGGTTGTGGTGGCTGTTGACCGCCAGCTCGTCCTGCTCCTCGCGGCCAATCTCCCATTCGGTCGCCATCGTCGCGCAGTGCTCGCCCATCGACTGGCCGGTGCGGGGCTCCTCGTTGCGGGGGATCGAGGGGACGATGTGGCCGGGCCGAACGCCGGTCAGGGTCTTCAGCTTGCCCATCGTCGAGCGCTGCCGGTTGGCTTCGAGGAGCGTCTCGCGGAGCTGCTCGTTGAGGGCGATCGGGGCGTCGGAGGTGGTGTCGGCGCCACAGGCGATCCCGGAGTCGATCTGCCCGAGGGCGATCTTGTTGGCGACCAGGATCGTCGTCTCAAGGCCGGTGCCGCAGGCCTGCTGGACGTCGTAGGCGGGGGTCTCCGGGGCCAGGCGGGTGCTGAGCACGCTCTCGCGGGCGAGGTCGCGGTCGCGGGAGTGCTTGAGGACGGCGCCGCCGGCGACCTCGCCGAGGGCCTCGCCCTGCAGGCCGTAGCGGTCGACGAGGCCGTCGATCGCGGCGGTCAGCATGTCCTGGTTGGACGCGTGCGAGTAGACGCTGTTGGAGCGCGCGAAGGGGATCCGGTTGCCGCCGATCACGGCGACCCGGCGCGTTTTGGTGTTCATTCGGTGGTCGTTCCTTTGTCGGTTGACGGGGAAGTTTGAGAGGGAGCCGAGCGGGCGCGGAGGCCGGGCTCGACGGTGGCGATGAGAAGCTCGGCGGCGTCGGAGGCGCTGACCGCCTCGGTCCGCAGCCACCAGCGCGCCAGCGCCTCGGCGGCGCCGAGCAGGGCGGTGGAGAGGGCCTCGACTTCGACCCGGGCGGCCTCGCGCTGGCGCTCGGCGAGCTGGGCCAGCAGCGTCCCCGAGACCATCGCGATGATCTGGCCGCGGTACTCGGCGACCCGGTCGGCGACGTCGCCGCTCTGCGGCAGCGTCTCGTCGAACAGCACCGCCCAGGCGGCCCGGTCGGAGTCGAGGAAGGCGAAGAAGGCACGGACGCCGGCGCCCATCGCGTCGCCGGGGCTGGCGGTGGCGGCGACGGCCTCGGCGACGGTCGCGGTCAGGGCGTCGCCGGAGCGCTCCATACAGGCGATGTAGAGCTGCTCCTTGTTGCCGAAGTAGTTGTAGAGCAGCGGCTTGGTGACCCCGACGGCGGCGGCGATCTCATCCATCTTCACCGCCGCGTAGCCGCGCTCGGCGAAAAGCCCGTGCGCGGCAGTCAGCGTCTGCTCCATCCGGTCCTCCCTGGGGAGCCGGGACCGTGGCGATATTGCAGCCATCGGTGTAGAGGTTACCCAGATATAAATTTATATCCAGGTAAGAGTGATGGACCTCACACGAGAAGCCGCATTCGAGTGAGGTCTGCCGCCGATCCGCGAGCTACTGTCTGCAGTGGCTAGGAACCGACTCCGCTCGGCGCGGCTGCCTCTCACGGGCGCCGTCGTCGAAGGCCTCGGAGGCAATCCCGCCCCGAGCGACCGGGCGATGTCATGCCCAGGGAGGAGGTTCTATGGCAGCTACAACTGCCCTAGCCATCGCGTTGCTAGTTGCCGTGCTGGTCATCGACCGGCTGGCCAGATAACGCCAGTGGGGCTCAGCGGCATCTCTTAGCGGGGGCGTCGCTGAGTCCTTATGAGAAAGGGCCCGGGTATCCGTCCCGAGCCCTTTCGCAGACTGTGTTGCCAGTTGGCTGGCTACACCGGCCCTAGCCAAGCGCCAGCTTAGCAGCGCTTTTTGACCCCTATCTCGCGGCGCACAGTGCGTCCGCGAGCAAGTCGTTCGCACGGCCGGGAACGCGCCTTGCGGCGCGCCCGGACCGTTTGGCCCTTCCGTTGGGAGCAGTCAGGCCTCGGAGAAGCCGAAGCGGTGCTGGAGGCGGCGCAGGGGGGAGGGTGCCCACCAGTTCCACTCGCCGAGCAGGCGCATCAGGGCCGGGACGAGCAGGGCGCGGACGATGGTCGCGTCGATCATCACCCCGACCGCCATGCCGATCGCGATCTGCTTGACGAAGAAGACCGAGCTGACCGCGAAGGCGAGGAAGACGACGGCGATCGCCAGGGCGGCGGCGGTGATCACGCGGCCGGTGCGGCCGATGCCGACCGCGACCGCCTCCTCGTTGGAGTCGCCGGCGTCGTAGCGCTCTTTGATCCGCGCCATCACCAGCACCGCGTAGTCGGTGGCGAGGCCGAAGAGGATCGCGAAGAGGAAGACCAGGCTGGTCACCTCGATCGCCGCTGGGCCGGTGTAGTCGAGCGGCGCCTTCAGCCAGCCCTCCTGGAAGGCGAGGACGAGGATCCCGAGCGTGGCGCCGAGGGTCAGCGTGTTCATCAGCAGCGTCTTCAGCGGCAGCAGGATCGAGCCGGTCAGCAGGAAGAGGAGGACCAGCGTGGTCAGGGCGACGATCGCCACCACCAGCGGCGCGTGCTCGATCAGGCTCTGCTTCTGGTCGATGAACCCGGCCGTGTTGCCGGAGACGAGGGTGGCGGTGGGGCCGGGCGGGCTGAGGTCGCGGATCGTGTGGACGGCGTCCTGGGACTCGCCGCTGAGGGCGGGGGCCGTGAGCGCGAAGTTGGCGTAGGCGACTTCCTCGGAGGCGGGGAGGAAGGGACCGCCGCGGACGACCCCGGGCACCGCTTCGACGCGCTCGCGGAGGGCCGCCAGCTGCCCGGGCCCGGCGCCGCCGTCGACGGTGACGGTGACCGCCTCGGTGACGTCGCGCGGGTAGTGCGCCTCGAGGTAGCGGTAGGCGTCGTAGGAGGGCTGGCCGGGCGGCACCGCTTCGGCGCTGGGCCCGGTCAGGGTCGTCCACAGCAGCGGCGCCGCCGCCAGCAGCAGCAGGCCGGTGCTGCCGAGGGCGACTGCGACCGGGCGCCGCATCACCCCGCGGGCGAGCTTGTACCAGCCGTCGGAGGCGTCGGAGACGGCCGGGCCGCGGCGGGTCGAGAGGGCGTCGATCTTGGGGCCGAGCAGGGCCAGCAGGGCGGGGACGACGAGGATCGCCATCACCACCGAGAGGATCGCCACCGAGGCTCCCGCCACCGCCATCGAGTACAGGAAGCGCTGCGGCATCACGATCAGCGCCGCCATCGCCGCCGCCACCGTGAGGCCGGAGAAGACGACGGTGCGCCCCGCGGTGCGCACGGTGCGGCGGTGCGCCTCGCGGGTGTGGCCGTTGCGCCCCGCCTCCTCTCGATATCTGGAGACGAGCAGCAGCGCGTAGTCGACGGCGAGGCCGAGGCTGATCCCGGTGGCGATGTTGAGCGCGAACAGCGAGGTGTCGACGAAGCCCGCCATCACCCGCAGGATCATCAGCGTGCCGACGATCGAGATCACCCCGAGCAGCAGCGGGATCGCCGCCGCGATCACCCCCCGGAAGACGAACAGCAGCAGCAGGGCGAGCAGCGGGAAGGCGATCAGCTCCGCCTTGGTCAGGTCCTTGCGGGTCTGGTCGTTGGTCTCGTTGAAGCCGGCCGCGTAGCCGCCCACGGCGACGTCGAGGGGGCTCTCGGCGACCGCCGAGCTGACCGCTTCGGCCGCATAGCCGCCGGCGTCCTGGATGTCGGCGGTGGAGAGGTAGGCGACCAGCGCCAGCGACTCGCCGTCGCGGGCGACGAGCGTCGCCGCGGCGCGGCGGTCCTGCAGCGGGTTGACGACGCGGCCGACGTACTCGGCCTCGGCCATACCGGTGCTGAGCTGGCCGACCTGGCGGCGGAAGGCGGAGTCGGTGAGGTCGAGCTTGCCGCCGTCGGGGGAGCGGACGACGACGACCAGGCCGGGGTTGGGGTCGTAGCCGAGCGAGTCGCGCAGCAGGGAGCCGGCCCGCTCGCTCTCGGAGGCGCTGTCGGTGAACCCAGCCGCCTTGAGATGGCGCTCGACGTCGTGGCCGAAGGCCACCGCCAGCACGGCGAACAGCCCCACGGCCGCGAGGACAAGCTTGGGCCGCTTCCAGGTGAGATCGGCGATCCGATTCACGATGGTCGCGGACTGTACCAGAATTCAAAGTAGCTACTTTGGAAATCAAAGTTAAGCGTTGATAGAATCGACCGATGGGACGCCGTCAGTACGACCAGGCCTGCAGCGTCGCCGCCGCTCTCGACCGGGTTGGGGAGCGCTGGGCGATGCTGATCGTGCGGGAGCTCTCGCTCGGCCCGATGCGCTTCTCGGAGCTGGCCCGCGGGGTGGGGGGCGCGCCGACCGACATCCTCACCCGTCGCCTCCGCGACCTCGAAGCGGACGGTGTCGTCCGTCGCGTCGAGTTCGACCCGCCCGCCTCCGGCACCGCCTACGAGCTGACCGACCTGGGGCACGAGCTGGACGGGGCGATGCTCGAGCTGGGTCGCTGGGGCCTGCACTTCTACGATGTCGCCAGCATCGCCGACATCAGCCCGATCTGGCTGGCCAACGCGCTGCGGGTCGTGCTCCAGCCCGCCCCCGAGCTGACCGCGACCGTGCAGCTGCACAGCAACGGCATTCCCAGCTGGGTCCGGATCGAGGGCGGCAGCTCGTCCGCGGGCCGGGGCGAGGTCGACGCCCCGGACCTGACCGTCACCGGCTCCCCGCCGGCGATCGTCGCCGCCTTCGTGGTCGGCACTGCCGGCGTGCCCGAGCTCGAGATCGAGGGAGACGAGTCGCTGCTCGACGAGCTGCGGACGATGGTCGTCATCCCCGATCGCCTGCGCGAGGAAGCGCAGATGATGATCGAGAGCGGAGCGCTGCTGGTCGCCGCCGCCGAAGCGTCGGCAGCCGGCTAGCTCAGCTCGGTGCCGTCGTAGAGCTTCTTGACTCGGTGCCGTCGTAGAGCTTCTTGACGTGGACGGTGCCCGCGGGCGCCGCTTCGATGCAGAGCTTGCAGAGGACGCACTCGTCGAGGTTCTCCTCGACGACCTCGACCCGGCCGTCGGCGTCCTTGAAGATGTCGACGGGGCAGACTTCCTCGAGCTTGGCGGCAACGGCGGCGTCGTTGGCGACGGACTCGTCGACCTCGACGTCGATGAAGACCTTGTTCAGCTTCTCGGCCATCAGGCGGTCACACCCAGCTTCTCCTTGACGGCCGCGGGGATCTCGTCGATCCGCTCGACGACGCGGATTCCGGCCTCTTCGAGGCGGGCGATCTTCTGCGTCGCCGTGTCCTCGGCACCCTCGACGATCGTGCCGGCGTGCCCGAAGCTCATCCCCTTCATCTCCTCGTCGTCCATGAATTTGCCGGCCATGAAGGCGACGATCGGCAGGCGGCTGTCGTTGTCCTTGACCCAGGCGGCCAGCTGGGCCTCCATGCGGCCGCCCGGCTCGGTGTAGATGACGATCGCCTTGGTCTCCTCGTCGGCCTCGAAGTAGGGCATCAGCTCGGCGTAGGTGGAGCCGATGATCGCGTCGCCGCCGATCGAGACGGCGGTGGAGACGCCGAGGTCGGCCTGGGTCAGCGAGGAGGAGATCTCGGTGGTCATTCCGCCCGAGCGGCTCATCACCCCGACCGGGCCGGGCGCGTAGGCCTTGGCGGCGTCTTTGGCGGGGCCGCCGATGCCGCCCATCTTGCAGACGTCCGGGACGATCAGGCCGAGGCAGTTGGGGCCGATGATGCGAGCGCCGTTCATGTCGGCGAGCTCGACCATCTGGGCGACGTCGCCGCGCGGGATCCGCTCGGTGACGATGACGATCAGCTTGATCCCGTTGAGGATCGCCTCGAAGACGGCGTCTTTGGTGAAGGCGGGGGGGACGGTGACGACGGAGCCGTCGATCGGGCCGCCGTGGTGCTCGACCGCCTGGGCGACGGTGTCGAAGACCGGCACGCCGTGGACCTCGCGGCCCTTGCGGCCGGGGGTGACGCCGCCGACGATCTTGGAGCCGTAGTCGAGGCACTCGCGGGTCAGGTTGACCGCCTCGCGGCCGGTGATCCCCTGGACGATGAAGGTGGTGTCGCGGCTCAGCAG
>Ga0190271_10000723_pt1 | contig 17350 bp, 19 predicted proteins | sample Popmic356T_FD_133747 | JGI IMG/M metagenome (GOLD analysis project Ga0190271, IMG submission 133747) | Populus adjacent soil microbial communities from riparian zone of Weber River, Utah, USA - 356 T | ecosystem: Environmental > Terrestrial > Soil > Riparian zone | place: USA: Utah | collected...
GTAGGCGAAGAAGGTCAGCGCCACCAGCGCGGCCACGCAGGCCAGGCAGGCGGCGAGGGGTGCTTGAGCTCGTCTTGCCACCGCAAAACGGTAGCGAGGCTGCCTAAGCGGCAGCTCAGGCGGGCGTGACCGGGTTGCGCCGCTCGGCGAAGGCGCGGTCCTTGCCGGCCGCCTGGGCGAAGCGGCGGAGCAGGTCGCCGCGCAGATCGGCCGGCTCGACGATCGCGTCGACGACCAGCTCCGAGGCGAGGTGGAGGATGTCGATGTCGGCGGCGTACTCCTCGCGTTTGGCGGCGACGAAAGCCGCCCGCTCGGCCTCGTCCTCGATCGCCTGGACCTGATTGAAGAAGACGGCGTTGACGGCGGCCTGCGGCCCCATCACCGCGATCGAGGCGCTCGGCAGGGCGATGCAGCAGTCCGGCTCGAAGGCCGGTCCCGCCATCGCGTAGAGCCCCGCCCCGTAGGCCTTGCGGACGATGACGCTGATCTTCGGCACCGTCGCTTCGGAGACGGCGCTGATCATCTTCGCCCCGTGGCGGATGATCCCCTGGCGCTCGACCGCGGTCCCGATCATGAACCCGGGCACGTCGGCGAGGAAGAGCAGCGGCAGGTTGAAGGCGTTGCAGGTCTGGATGAAGCGGGCCGCCTTGTCGGCGGAGTCGACGAAGAGCACGCCGCCTTTCTGCTTCGGCTGGTTGGCGACGATCCCGATCGCCCGCCCGTCCAGCCGCCCGTATCCCACGATCAGCTCTTTCGCCCAGCGCTTGTGGACCTCGAGGAAGCTGCCGGCGTCGAGCAGCGAGTCGAGCACCTCGCGCATGTCGAAGGGCTGGTTCTCGTCGGCCGGGACGAGCTCGGCGATCGGCGTGTCGGAGGCGGGCCCGGCCGGCGCCGCCGCGGGCGGCTGCTCGCGCCAGTTGGGCGGCATGAAGGAGAGGTAGCGCTTGGCGACGTCGATCGCCTCCTCGTCGCTGCGGGCGAGGAAGTGGCCGCAGCCGGAGACGCCGGTGTGCATCTTCGCCCCGCCCATCTCCTCCAGGGTCACCTTCTCGCCGATCACCATCTCCGCCATCCGCGGCGATCCCAGGTACATCGAGGCGTTGCCCTCGCGCATGATCACGACGTCGCAGAAGGCGGGGATGTAGGCGCCGCCAGCGGCGCTGGGCCCGAACAGCACGCAGACTTGCGGGACCTGGCCGGAGAGCCGCACCTCGTTGTGGAAGATGCGGCCGGCACCGCGGCGGCCCGGGAACATCTGCACCTGGTCGGTGATCCGCGCCCCGGCCGAGTCGACCAGGTAGACGAGCGGGATCCGCAGCTTCAGCGCCCGCTCCTGGATGCGGAGGATCTTCTCGACCGTCTTCGGGCCCCAGGAGCCGGCCTTGACGGTCGGGTCGTTGGCCATCAGCGCCAGCTGGCGGCCGTCGAGGCGGGCCAGGCCGGTGACGACGCCGTCGGCGCCCAGCCCCTCCTGCTCCCAGTTGGCGAGCAGCGCTTCCTCCGAGAACGAGTTCTCGTCGACCAGCCGGGCGACACGCTCGCGCACCGGCAGCTTGCCCTGCTCGGCGGTCTTCTCATGGTGGCGCTGTGGGCCGCCGGCGAGGGCGGCGGCGACTGCCTCGGCGAAGTCGGTCACGGCACGGGAGCCTATTCGGACTGGCTGACGGGCCAGTCAGTCGCCGCTGCCGGGCTCCCAGTCGACGGGCCCGGCCGTGAGCACGTGGGCGCCCAGCGGCCGTCCCAGCACCTCCTGAGCGGTCCGGGAGGCCTGCAGCAGCCGTCCCAGGTCGATCCCCGTCTCCACACCCATCTCGTGCAGCATCGAGACCACGTCCTCGGTCGCGACGTTGCCGGTCGACCCTGGCGGCACCGGGCAGCCGCCGAGCTCCCCGAAGCTCGACTCGAAGGACTCGATTCCCTGCTCGAGCGCCGCCAGCACGTTGGCGAGGCCCTGGCCGCGGGTGTTGTGGAAGTGGGCGGTCAGCTCGACGCCGCCGAGGCGCTCGCGGGCAGCGGCGAAGAACTCGCCAACTTGGCGTGGGTTGGCCATCCCGGTCGTGTCGCCGAAGCCGACCTCCTCGCAGCCGGCAGCGGCGAGCTGCTCGGCGATCGCGAAGGCGCGCTCGGGCGGCACCTCGCCCTCGTAGGGGCAGCCGAACGAGGTAGCGATCACTCCCTCGCGCCGCAGCCCCTCCTCCCCGGCCCGCGCCAGCGTCTCCGCCAGTCCCGCCAGCGACTCCTCGATCGAGCGGTTGACGTTGCGCTGGTTGTGGGTCTCCGAGGCGGAGAGGAAGACGCTCACCTCGTCGAAGCGGTCGCGCATCTGCAGCGCCCGCTCGAGCCCGCGCAGGTTCGGGATCAGGACCGAGAAGGCAACCCCCGGCCGCCGCTGCACGGCCATCAGCACCTCAGCCGCGTCGGCGAGCTGCGGGATCACGTCCGGCCGCACGAACGAGGTCACCTCCATCCGCTTCACTCCGCTGGCCGAGAGCATGTCGATCAACCGCACCTTCTCGTCGGTGGGAATCCGCTCCGGCTCGTTCTGGAAGCCGTCGCGCGGTCCCACCTCGCGGATGCGGACGCTCTCGGGGTACGCGGCCATCGCTCGGGAGCTTACGTTCCGCTCGCGGCGAGCAGCCGCCGCGCCACCGGCCGCAGGGTCGCCAGCACTCGCTCGGGCTCGTAGCGGACCTGCTCGTGCGTGAAGCGCAGGCAGGTGTAGCCGGCCATCGTGTGCGCCTGGTCGCGCTCGCTATCTCGCATCTGCTGAGCCGCGGTGCGGTGATGCCGTAGGCCGTCGGTCTCGACCACCAGTCGCAGCTGCGGCCAGTGGAAGTCGACCTCGAACCCGTTGACCCATGCTTTCGTCTCCGGCACCGACAGTCCCGCCCGGTCCGCCAGCGGCAAGAACCACCGCTCCAACTTCGAGCGGGTCAGTCGGAAGGTGCGCCTGTCGAGCCACTCCCGCAACCGCGCCACCCCCGGTTGCCCGGCGTGCCCGCCGAGCGCCTCGCGCAGCTCCGGAGGGTGGATCAGGTCAAGCCGGTCCGCCTCGTCGACCATCCGCTCCACCTCGATCCGCGGCAGCCGAGCCGCCATGTCGACGATCGTCTGCGCCGGGCTCGTCACCGGGATCCGCTGAAAGAACCCGACGTCCTCGTCCCTGAGTCCGGGCCGTCGGTGGATCCGCAACCCCGAGCGCCGCCGGTCGTGGGCAGAGCGAATTGATACTTCGATCTGCTCATCCATCTCCGAGCCGATGCCGAGCAAGGCCGCCGCGCTGCTGTGGCTCAGGACCGCGCCCGAGCCGCAGGCGAGGACGGCCGCCATCCACCGCCCGTTGCGTGTCAGTCCCGGCCTGCCGACCGCATAAACACCGCGGGCAATGGCATGAAGGCGCCCGGCTTCGATCCGGTGCTCGATGGCTCCCCGGCTGAAACCAAGAGTGCTCAGCTGGTCACGAGTGACCACACCGTGCTGGCGAGCCGCGAGCCTCCACGCTCGCCGCGCTCGCTCCCCGATCGACTGCTGACTTAACCGCGCCATAGGGCGGTTAAGTCAGCAGTCGATCGAGATTCGCCCCCTGGGGCTCAGACCATGCCGAGGCCGCCGCTGACGCCGAGGGTCTCGCCCGTGACGTAGCTGGCGTCGTCGGAGGCGAGGAAGGCGACCGCGGCGGCGACCTCCTCGGGCTGGCCGAGGCGGCCCAGCTGGGTTGCCGACTTCATCGTCTCGATGACTTTCTCGCCGATCTCGCCGAAATCCAGGGCGCCCATCAGCAGCGGGGTTTCGATCGGGCCTGGGGCGATCGCGTTGACGGTGATGCCGTAGCGGGCGTCCTCGCGGGCGATCGCCTTGGTGAACCCGATGATGCCCGCCTTGGCGGCCGAGTAGACGGCCGAGCCCTTGGAGCCGACCCGGCCCGCCTCGGAGGAGATGTTGACGATGCGGCCGTATTTGGCGATCTCCATGCCGGGCAGCGCAGCCGAGGTGCAGTTGATGACGCCACCGAGGTTGATGTCCAGAACCCGCTGCCGCTGCTCGGGCGTCGTGAAGGTGAAGAAGCCGAACTCGTCGGTGCCGGCGTTGTTGACGAGGACGTCGAGGGTCCCGCCAGCCGCCGCGACAGCGGCCCGAGCCGACTCGAGGTCGGTGACGTCGAGCTCGAGCGCGTGGCCGTTGGCCTCGCCGGCGATCCGCTCGGCGCCCTCGACGTCGATGTCGCCGACCCAGACCTCGGCGCCCTCGGCGGCCAGCCGCAGGGCGATCGCGGCGCCGATCCCGCTGGCCCCGCCGGTGACCAGTGCCTTTCGTCCCTCCAGCCTCATCGCGGCAAGAGCATAGACTGGCGCGCCGTGAGCGCGACCGAACCGATCCCGATCGTCGGCGGCACCGGTGCCCTCGGTGCCGGCCTCGCCCGCCGCTGGGCCGCCGCCGGCGCCGCCGTGGTGCTCGGCTCCCGCTCCGCCGAGCGAGCCGACGAAGCGGCCGCGAAGGTCCGCGACGCCGTCCCGGGCGCGAACGTCAGCGGCGCCGACAACGCCGAGGCCGCCCGCGCCGCCGAGGTCGTCTTCCTCACCGTCCCCTTCCGCGCCCAGTCGGAGAACCTCAACAACCTTCGCGACGCCCTGCAGCCCGGCCAGATCCTCGTCGACTGCACCGTCCCCCTCGCCGCCGCCGTCAGCGGCAAGGCGACTCGCTCGCTGGGCGTCTGGCAGGGCTCGGCTGCCCAGCAGGCCCAGGAGATGGTTCCCGAGGGCGTCACGGTCGTCGCCGCCCTGCACACGGTCGGCGCCCCCACCCTCGTCGACGATGACCACCAGCTCGACGAGGACGTGCTCGTCTGCGCCGACAAGAAGGCCGACAAGGCCCGGGTGGCGCGGCTGATCGAGCTGATCCCCGGGCTCCGCGCCGTCAACGCCGGCCCCCTGGAGATGGCCCGGATCGTCGAGCAGCTGACCCCGATGCTGATCTCGGTCAACAGCCGCTACAAGGCGCACGCCGGGATCAAGCTGACCGGCCTGCCCGACAGCGACCACTGGGCCTAGGCGGCGTGCGGGTCGCGCTGCTGGCAGGCGGTACGGGCGGGGCCAAGCTCGCGGCGGGGATGCAGGAGGAGGTCGGGGCCGACCTCACGGTGATCGCCAACACCGGCGACGACGTCGAGGTCCTCGGGGTCCACGTCTCCCCCGACCCCGACCTCGTCACCTACTGGCTGAGCGGCGAAGTCGACGAGGAGCGCGGCTGGGGGCTGCGCGACGACGCCTTCACCGTCTTCGAGCGGCTCAAGCGGCTCGGCGCCCCGGACTGGTTCGGGCTCTCCGACCGCGACCTCGCCGCCTGCCTCTACCGGCGCCAGTTCCTCGACGAGGGCGGCCGCCCGACCGAGGCCCAGGCCCAGATCGCCCGCTCGCTCGGCGTCCAGGCCCGGGTGCTGCCGATGTCCGACTCGCCGGTGCGGACCAAGGTCATCACCGCGGCCGGCCGTCGCGACCTGCAGGAGTACCTGATCGTCGACGGCGGCCAGCCCGAGGTTCTGGGGGTCGAACTCGAGGGGATCGAGCGGGCCGAGCCGAGCCGCGAGGTCCTCGACGCGCTGCGAGCCGCCGAGGCGATCGTCGTCGGCCCCTCCAACCCGGTGATCAGCATCGGCCCGATCCTCGCCGTCCCCGGCCTCCGCGACGCGATCGCCGCCTCGCCGGCGCCGGTCGTCGCGGTCAGCCCCTACGTCGCCGGCGAGGTCGTCAAGGGCCCGACCGACAACTTCATGCAGGCGCTCGGCCGTCCCACCACCGCGGCCGGCGTCGCCTCCCTCTACGCGGGGCTGATCGACGGCATGGTCGTCGACGAGGGCGACCCGGATCCGCCACCGGCCGAGATCGCCACCCAGGCGGCGGCGACGCTGATGGAAGGGGCGAGCGGCCGCGCCCGGGTGGCGCGCATCGTCCTCGACTACGCGGCTACCCTCGCCTCAGGTTGAACGCCACCGCCGTCCTCCCCGTCAAGCGCCTCTACGCCGCCAAGCAGCGGCTCGCCGCCGGCCTCGGCGGGGCAGAGCGGCGCCAGCTCGCCGAGGCGATGGTCGGCGACGTCCTCGAGGCGATCGGCGCCGCCCGGACGATCGAGCGCACGATCCTCGTCAGCGGCGACCCGGTCGCCCAGGAGCTGGCGGCGGGCGCCGGCGCCGAGGTCGTCGCCGACCCCGAGGACGGCGGCCACAATCCGGCCGCCCTGGCCGGCATCGCCCGCGCCGAAGCCGAGGGAGCGGGCCTCGTCGTCCTCCTCCCCGGCGACTGCCCCCTGCTCGACCCGCGCGAGCTCGACCGGCTGCTGACCGGCGTCCCCGAGCGCTACGTCGGCGTCGTCCCCGACCGCCACGGGACCGGCACCAACGCCCTCGTGCTCAGCCCGCCCGACGCGATCGTGCCCGCCTTCGGCGAGGGCAGCCGCGACCGCCACGTCGCCCTCGCCCGCCAGGCCGGCATCCCCTTCGAGGTCGAGGAGATCCCCTCGCTCGGCCTCGACCTCGACACGCCCGCCGACATCATCGCCCTCACCCGCGAGCTCGACGCCCGCCCGGGCCGCGCCCGCCGCACCGCCAAGGCGCTGGGAATATGACCCACCCTCCCACTGTTCCTTATCCGTAAATGGCACCGCAAAGGAACAGCGGAACAGGGGAAGTGCGGGTGGTGCCAGTATTGGGGCTGCCGGAGGTGAGCGAGGGGATGGCGATCGGGGAATCGATCGCCGCCCGAACCGAGCTGCGCGACGGCGACGTCGTCGCGATCTCGCAGAAGATCGTCTCCAAGGCCGAGGGACGGGTGCGTCGCCTGGCGGCCGAGATCCCCGGCGCCGAAGCGCGCAAGCTGGCCGCCGTGCTCGGCAAGGAGCCGGCCCTGGTCGAGCTGATCCTCGAGGAGAGCGCCGCGGTGCTGCGAGCCGAGCGGGGCGTCCTGATCGTCGAGACCAGGCACGGCTTCGTCTGCGCCAACGCCGGGATCGACAGCTCCAACCTGCCCGAGGAGGGGACCGTGGCGCTGCTGCCCGAGGACCCGGATGGGTCGGCTCGACGGATCCGGGCGGAACTCGGCCCCACGGTCGGGGTGGTGATCTCGGATAGCTTCGGGCGTGCCTGGCGGCTCGGGCAGAGCGAGGTCGCGATTGGGTGTGCGGGGCTCAGGCCGCTCGACGATTGGCGCGGGCGCGTCGACGCGGGCGGGCGCGAGCTGGAGGCGACCTTGATCGCGATCGCCGACGAGGCGGCGGCTGCGGCCGACCTGGTGCGGGACAAGGCGAGCGGGGTGCCGGCGGCGATCGTGCGGGGGCTCGACCGCTACGTCACCGCCGAGGACGGGCCGGGAGCGGCGGCGCTGCGCCGACCGGCCGACGAGGATCTCTTCCGCTGAGGCCGGCTCAGGCGACGGTCAGCACGGCGGCGCCCCGGAACCGTCCCGCGCGCAGGTCCTCCAGCGCCTCGTTCGCCGCGGCCAGCGGGTAGGCGGTCACCTCCGTCCGCACCGGCACCTGCGGGGCCAGGGCGAGGAGCTCATCGCCGTCGGCGCGGGTCAGGTTGGCGACCGAGCCGAGCGTCCGCTCCTCCCAGAGGATCTCGTAGGGGAAGGCGGGGATGTCGCTCATGTGGATGCCGGCGCTGATTACCCGCGCACCCTTGGCGCTGGCCCGCAGTGCCGCGGGCATCAGGGCGCCGACGGCGGCGAAGACGATCGCCCCGTCGAGCTCTTCGGGCGGCAGCTCCGCCGAGGAGCCCGCCCACTCGGCGCCGAGCCGGCGGGCGAAGGCCTGGGTCTCCTCGTCGCCCTCGCGGGTGAAGGCGAAGACGCGCCGGCCCTGGTGGACCGCCACCTGGCAGAGGATGTGGGCGGAAGCGCCGAACCCGTAGAACCCGATCCGCTCCGCCTCGGCGACCAGCCGCAGCGCCCGGTACCCGATCAACCCCGCGCAGAGCAGCGGCGCCGCCTGCAGGTCGTCGTAGGCGTCTGGCAGCGAGAAGCAGAAACGCTCGTCGGCGACGACCAGCTCGGCGTAGCCGCCATCGAGGTCGTAGCCGGTGAAGCGGGCGTTGTCGCAGAGGTTCTCGCGGCCGCCGCGACAGTAGCGGCACTCGCCGTCGGTCCAGCCCAGCCAGGGGACGCCGACGCGGATGCCCGGCGCGAACCGCTCCGCCCCCGCCCCCGCCGCGACCACGGTGCCGACAATCTGGTGGCCCGGCACCAACGGAAGCTTTGGGTGCTCGAGCTCGCCGTCGACGATGTGCAGGTCGGTGCGGCAGACGCCGCAGGCGCCGACCCGGATCAGGACCTGGCCCGGCCCCGGCTCGGGATCCGGCAGCTCCCGCGGTACCAGTGGCTCCCGCGCTCGCTCGAGCACCATCGCGCGCATGGGGCCATGATGGCGCGCCGCCGCTCAGCGGCCAAGTGGCGCCGCCGAGTACGTCTCGACGATCTCGTACAGCGTCGTGCGCTGAGCCGGCTCCCGGCCGGCCGCCAGCGCCGCCCCGATCAGCTGCTCCGGCTCCAGCCTGACCCCGTGCTGGGAGCCCGCCATCCGCGAGATGTTCTCCTCCATCAGCGTGCCGCCGAGGTCGTTGACGCCCCAGCGCAGCGCCTCGGTGGCGGCGTCGAGCCCCATCTTCACCCAGCTCGCCTGCAGGTTCGGAATCGTCTTCCCGAGCGCCAGCCGGAAGGCCGCCGTGTGCTTGAGGTTCTCCGCCATCGAGATCTCCTCGATCCCGTGGGTCCGGCCCAGCATCGTGTTGAAGGGGATGAAGCTGAGCGGCACGAACTCGGTGATGCCGCCGGTCCGCTCCTGCAGCTCCCGCACCACCCGCATGTGGCGGGCCAGCTCGCGCGGCTCCTCGATGTGGCCGAACATCACCGTCGAGGTCGAGCGCAGCCCGGCCCGGTGCGAGGCTTCGATGATCTCGACCCAGCGCGCCGCCGGCAGCTTGTTCGGCGAGATCCGCTGCCGGACGCCGTCGTCGAGCACCTCGGCGGCGGTCCCCGGCGTCGAGCCGAGGCCGCACTCGACCAGGTACTCGAAGACCTCCTGCGGCTGCATCCCCGAGCGCTCGCAGGCCCAGTTGATCTCCATCGGCGAGTAGGCGTGCAGGTGCAGCTGCGGCGCCACCTGCTTGGCCAGTCGCAGCCACTTGCCGTACTCCTCCAGCGAGAGGTCGGGATGGATCCCGCCCTGCATGCAGAGCTCGGTGGCGCCGAAATCGACCGCTTCCCGGATCCGCGCCGCGAAGTCCTCCTCGGAGACTTCGTAGGCGTCGGGCGAGCGCTTCCCCTGCCCGAATCCGCAGAAGGCGCAGCCGACCACGCAGACGTTGGTGAAGTTGATGTTGCGGTTGACCACGAAGGTGACCCGGTCTCCCGCCAGCTCCGCCCGCAGCTCGTCGGCGGCGACCCGCATCTCCTCGACCACCTCCGGCCGCGTCTCCGCGAACAACGCCGTCAGCTCATTCTCGGACAGCGCCACCCCCTCGCGCCCCTTGGCGATCGCGCCCTCGGCCAGGCCGGGATCGAGCGACTCTTCGCTGCGCCGCCCCGACCCCCGCCGCGGAATGAAGCTCCAGTACTTCAGCTTGATCACGTCGAGGACGCCCTGCTCCATCCACTCCGGATCCATGTACTGCGGGTAGACACACAGGCGCTCGGTCAGCGCGAACCCCCGCGGCGCCAGCTCCTTGCGCACCTGGTGGGGACTGGGGAATGGCTCCTCTGGCGAGATGTGGTCCCCATTGGCGGAGAGCCCACCGAGATCGGTAGCCCCGGCGTCCACCAACTCCGGCCAGAACTCCGAGAGATTGGGAGGAACCTGCACCCCCACGTCCGGCATCAACCTTCGGCACTCGGCGATCAACCGCTTGATCTCGTCCACGGACACATGGTTCGCCCACGTTGGCAGGGATGGCGGGGCCTCCTCCGCGGGAGGCTTTGGGAGCGGCGAGATCTCGGACCCTGCGTGCGTGCCGGCCGTACGGTCTCCCGCGGAGGAGGCCCCGCCATCCCCCCACCGAGCGCGAGCCGCCTCATCCGCGATCTCAGCCACCTCCGCCCCGTAGTACCGCGGGTGCGGCACGAAGTTCTGGACGATCACCTCCTGCAGGTGACCGTGGCGTTGGTGGACCGCCGCCAGCGCTTCCAGGGATTCGACGCGCTCCTGCTCGGTCTCGCCGATGCCGACGAGGATGCCGCTCGTGAAAGGGATCTTCAGCTCGCCCGCCGCCTCGATAGTCGCCAGGCGGCGTGCCGGGTGCTTGGTCGGCGACCCCGCGTGGACGGTGTCCATCAGCCGCTCGGAGACCGACTCCAGCATCAGGCCCTGGGACGCAGTCACCTCGCGCAGTCGAGCCAGGTCCTCCTTCTCCAGCACGCCGATATTCGTGTGCGGGAGCATCCCCCGCTCGAGGGCGCGCTCGCAGGCCCAGACGACGTAGGACGTGAAGTCGTCGTGCCCCCACTCGGCGAGCTTGGCCGCGACGACCGGGTTGACCTCGGGCCGCTCGCCGGTGAGGACGAGCAGCTCCTTGGCGTTGCGTTTCAGCGCCTGGTCGAGCTGACGCTCGACCTCCTCAGGTGCGTGGACGTGCGCCTGATGCGTCGCGAAGGCGCAGTACTTGCAGTAGCACTGGCAGGTGCGAGAGAGGGAGAGCGTGAAATTCCGAGAGAAGGTGACCCGGCGCACGCTCGCCAAGCTACTGGAACCGCCGGGCCGGCAAGGCCCGGCGGTTCGAATGCGGGAACTAGGAGGGCGCTAGGCCTTGGCCGTCGCTTTGATCGGCTCCGGCGACTCGGTCGGCGGCTTGCCGCCCGGCTCGAGCACGAAGCGGAAGACCGCCGCCGCCAGCAGAGCGCCGACGATCGGGCCGAGCAGGTAGGGCCAGACGTCGCCCCAGCTGTTGGCGACCAGTGCGGGGCCGAACCAACGGGCGGGGTTGAAGGAGCCACCGGTCAGCGGACCGCCGACCATGACGATGAAGCCCAGCGTGGTGCCGATCGCCAGCGGCGCCCACTCCTTGAAGCTCTTTTTCGAGAAGACCGCGGCGAGGATGACGAGGACCAGGCAGAAGGTGCCGATCGCCTCGACGATCATGCCGGGGAAGGCACCACTGAGCAGACCGCTGACTTCAGCGGCGCCGTAGTTGGTGGCCCGACCCTCGTCGAGCAGCAGCCCCTTGGTCAGCAGAGCGCCGAGAACGGCTCCCGAAAGCTGGGCAAGGATGTAGATGACGCCGTCGATGGCGCTGATGCGTTTGATCGCCAGGGCGGCAATCGTCACCGCCGGGTTGAAATGCCCACCACTGACCACTCCGAACATGACGATAAGTCCGAAGAGCAGGAAGGCGTGGACGAGGCCAATGACGGCGAAGTCCGAGCCAAACTGGGCCTGACTTCCGGTCGAGACGAACAGCACCACCACGCTGGTGATGAAAAAGACCAGCAAAAGCGTGCCAATCAACTCAGCAAGATATGCGGCTAGACCTCGTTCCTGCACTCTCTCCTCCTCGTTCCCGCGTAGATCGGTAAGCGGCGGCAGTCTACCCATATTTGCTCAATGAAATAAGTTGCCGGGCCTCGTGAGATGGGCTGTCGCGCTGCTGGCGGCCGTTCTGCTGGTCGTCGGCGTCGCCGGCTGCGGCGGGAACGGCGCGGAACCGGGCGTGCCGAAAGGCGCGACGCTCGTGCTCGATTTCACCCCGAACGCGGTCCACAGCGGCATCTACTCGGCGCTCGCCGAGGACCTCTACCGCGAGGCCGGCGTCGACCTCTCCGTCGAGCAGCCGGGCGAATCGACCGACGCCCCGAAGCTGCTGGCCGCGGGCCGGGCGGACCTCGCGATCCTCGACATCCACGACCTCGGGATCGCCCGCGAGCGCGGCCTCGACCTGGTCGGCGTCGCCCCGATCGTGCAGCGGCCGCTGGCGGCGGTGCTGGCCCGAGCCGAGGGCCCGGTGCGCCGCCCCCGCGACCTCGCCGGCCAGACCGTCGGCGTCACCGGCCTGCCCTCCGACCTCGCCGTGGTCGACTCCGAGGTGCGCGCCGACGGCGGCGACCCGGCCGCGGTCGAGAAGGTGACGATCGGGTTCGCCGCGGTCGCCACGCTGGCCGCCGACAAGCTCGACGCCGCCACCGGCTTCTGGAACGCCGAGGGCGTGGCGCTGCGCCGCCAGGGCGTCCCGATCCGGGTCTTCAAGGTCGACGAGTACGGCGCCCCGCCCTACCCCGAGCTGATCCTGACGACCTCGCGCCGAGCCCTGCGGCGCCAGCCCGAGCTGATCGACGCCGTCGTCGAGGCGACCCGCCGCGGCTACGCCGCCGCGGTCGCCGACCCGGCCGGCGCCGTCGACGACCTGCTCGCCGCCAACCCCGCCCTCGACCGCGCCGAACAGGGCGCCCAGATGGCGGCGCTCGGCGACGACCTCCGCCCCGCCCCCTTCGACCCGGCCGTCCTCCGCGCCTGGGCGGCCTGGGACCTCGAGCACGGCCTCCTGCAGCGACCGCTCGACATCGAGGCGGCCTTCAGGCTGCGCTGAGCAGCTGCTCGACCAGCTGCGGCATTTCCCGCGCCAGCCGCGAGCGCGGCACGACCAGGTCGACCCCGGCCGCCTCGGCCGCCTCGCGCGTCTCGACCTCGACGTGCGAGTAGTAGCCGAGCACCGGAATCCCGAGCCCGACCAGGGCCTCGGGGTTCTCGGCGTCGAGGTCGGCGACGATCGCCTCGGCGCGGTCCAGCGGCGCCTCCTGCAGCGACGGCGACAGCGTCACCTCGTGGCCGGCGGCGCTGAGCGTCGCCTCGACCTTGCTGCCCATCATCAGGTCGGCGGCCACCGCGACGACTATCGCCACCGGACCGCCACCTAGATCGAGCGGCGCTGGCGGAACTCCTGGCGCACGCTTTCGGGCCGGCCCCACATCTGCACGACCTCGGAGCGCCCCTCGCGCACCTCGGCGACCCGCAGCTCGCCGGCGACGCCTTCGCGGTCGAGCTTCTCGAAGACGCCCCTGACCGACTGCGGCGCCGCCGCGTGACCGAAGCTGCGGGCGATCAGCAGGCGCCAGTGCCAGTCCGCCTTCGAGTAGGGCTGGGCGTTGACCTGACTCAGCGAGACGGCGGTGTCGATGTAGAGGTCCTCGTCCTCGATCCGCAGGTCGAGCTCGAGGTCGGTCCAGTCGGGCGGCAGCGCGTCGAGCACGCGCTGGAAGTCGTCGGCGAGGGCCACGTCGCAAGCCTAGCGCGGCAGCGGCGTGCCCCCGAACCGGCGCCGCAGCTGGCGGTGGCGGTGCCGGAAGGTGGCGGCGAAGAGGGGTCGCAGCAGCGCCCCCGGCAGCGGCAGCCGCGGCTCCCAGGCGACCCGGTCGACCACCACCGTGCCGGCGCCGCCGGCGACGATCGTCCGCTCGTGCTCCCAGAGCCGCTGCGAGAGCATCGTCGAGCGCTCCAGGAAGCCGCGCTCGGGGTCGATCCGGACCAGGCCGATCTCGTCGTAGTCGATCGGGAGCAGGCCGAACAGCAGCAGCCAGCTGCGCCCGACCGGCCCCGGCTGCAGCCCCTGCAGGTCGAGGTCGTCGAGCCCGCGCGGCACCGTCATCCGGAACCACGGCCCCAGCTCGGCGTTGATCCCCTCGGCGCTCAGCGCCCAGGCGCCGACCGCGGCCGGCTCGGCCGCCAGGGTCGAGGCGACCCGGATCTCCGCCCGCCGCCTCACCCGAAGAACACCTCGTAGAGCAGGAACACGTTGAGGGCGATTATCAACGAGGCGAGAATCCCGGCGAGCGCGGTCAGCCAGCGCGGGTTGACCAGCTCCCCCATCACCTCGCGGCGGCTGGCGACGATCAGCAGCGGCACCAGCGCGAAGGGGATGCCGAAGGAGAGGACGACCTGGCTGCCGACTAGGGCGTCGGTCGGGTCGAGCCCGATCGCCAGGACCAGCAGCGCCGGCGCCAGCGTCACCGCCCGGCGCACGAAGATCGGGATGCGGCGGCGGATGAAGCCCTGCATGACCACCTGGCCGGCCATCGTCCCGACCGAGGAGGAGGCGAAGCCGGAGGCCAGCAGGGCGATCCCGAAGACGATCGCGGCGCGCTCGGAGACGAGCGTCTCGAAGCCTTCGAAGGCGCCGTCGATCGTGTCGACGCCGGTCAGGCCGCTGCTGTGGAAGAGCGCCGCGGCGACGATCATCATCGAGAGGTTCACGACCCCGGCCAAGGACAGGGCGATGACCACGTCGACCCGCTCGAAGCCGAGGATCTTCTTGCGCTCCGCCGCGTCGCGACCGACGATCCGCCGCTGGGTCAGGGCCGAGTGCAGGTAGACGACGTGCGGCATCACCGTGGCGCCGATGATCCCGGTCGCCAGCAGCAGGCTCTCGGTGCCGAGAAGCCCGGCACGAAGAGGCCGCGGGCGACTTCGCCGGCGTCGGGATCGGCGGCGAACAGCTCGACCACGAAGGCGGCGACGACGACCCCGACCATCGCCGTGATCGCCGCCTCCAGGCGCCGGAACCCGGCCTGCTGCAGGGCGAGGATCGCGAAGGCGCCGGCGCCGGCGATCACTCCGGCCGGGAAGAGCGGGATCCCGAACAGCAGGTGTAGGGCGAGGGCGGCGCCGACCACCTCGGCGATGTCGGTCGCCATCGCGACCAGCTCGGCCTGCAGCCAGAGGCCGATCGAGACCCGCCGCGAGAAGCGCTCGCGGCAGAGCTCGGCGAGGTTCTTGCCGGTGGCGATGCCGAGCTTGGCCGACTGCGTCTGCACCAGCATCGCGATCAGGTTGGCGGCGAGCACCACCCAGAGCAGCAGGTAGCCGAACTTGGCGCCGCCGGCGATGTTGGTGGCGAAGTTGCCGGGGTCGATGTAGGCGACCGCGGCGATGAAGGCCGGGCCGAGGAAGGGCCAGACGCGACCGATCCCGCGGCTGTGACCGTCGAGCGAGCGACGGGCCGCGTCGGCGACCGCGGCCTCGCCGGGAAGGACGTCCTCGACGCTGGCTTCGGCCGGCGCCGGCGACTTCACCGCTGTTTCGGCTCCGCGGTCGGCGGCAAGAGGTCGGGACCGGGGATCGGGGTCCCGTGCGGGTCGTGGCTCGGTTCGCCGAGCTTGGCGGCGATCAGCAGCTCCAGCTCCTCGGAGATGTAGTGCTCGAGCACCTCCGCCTCCTCGTGGACGCGGTCGGCCGGCATCCCCAGCGCCTCGGCCAGGTAGGCCTCGATCAGGCGGTGATGGCGGATCACCTCCAGCGCCACCTTCTCCCCGCCCGGGGTGAGGCTGACGCCCTTGTAGGGGACGTAGTCGACGAGGCCGAGGCCGTCCAGCCGTTTCAGCATCGAGGTCGCCGTCGCCGGCGTCACCCCCAGCCGCTGCGCCACCTCGCCGTTCAGCACCGGCCCGTCGCGTTCCTGGGCGATCGCGTAGATCGCCTTCGCGTAGTCCTCGATCGCTTCGGTCCCGGGCTCGCGCCGCGACCGTGCCTCGCCCGCCGCCATCAGACCGCCACCAGCAGCCCGGTCAGGTACATGACCGCGATCCCGGTAAGGATCCCGACGACGTTGAGCGGCGAGAGCAGCGGCTCGCCGCGCTCGCGCATCGCCGGGGAGATCTGGACGATCACCCGGACGATCGCGCCGACGCCCACCCCGAACAGCAGCGCCGCCAGGCTCGGGTTGACGGCCGAGGCGCCGATCCAGGCGCCGAGCACGGCCGGCGTCCCGGCGATCAGCCCGAGGCCGGCCAGCCGGGCGAAGCCAAGCCGCTCGGTCCTCCCCGCCGCGCCCTCGCGCAGCGGCGCCACGATCGCCAGCCCCTCGGTGGTGTTATGGATCGCGAAGCCGACGACCAGGAAGGCGCCCAGCGCCAGCGCCCCGGTCGCGTAGGAGGTGCCGATCGCCAATCCCTCGCCGAGGTTGTGGAGACCGATCCCGATCGCGACCAGCAGCGCCAGGTAGACGCCGCCGCTGGTCGCCGCGCCGCCAGGCGACGCCTCCGCCCCCTGGCGTCGCGCCGTCAGGTAGGAGTCGACCCCGGCGAGGGCGAGGTAGGCGACCAGGGCGCCGAGGAACACCAGCCCGGCGCCGCCGAATGCGGCGGGCGCCTCGGCGGCGATCTCCAACCCCTCGAGCCCGGCGTCGATCGCCAGGAAGGCCAGCAGGCCGACCGTGAAGGCGATCACGGCGCCGATCCAGCGCTGGCGGAGGCGGCCGAGGAAGGGCAGCCAGAGCATCCCCAGGCTGACCGGGATCACGCCAACGTAGATCCCCAGCAGCGCCATCAGCGCGTAGAAGTCGAGGTCCGCCTCCGGGGTCTCGGTGGCGACCGGGACCTCGGCTTCGATCGTCCCGCCCGCCGAGGTGAGGACGAAGAGCTCGAGGGACTCGCCTTCGACCCACGGGTAGGTGATGTCGAGCGTGATCGAGTCGAGCCGGCCGATCTCCTCGCCGCCCTCGACCACGAAGGGCGAGTAGGCGTCGTTGACGGCGACCTGGGCGACGGTGACGGGGTCGGGGCCGTCGTTGCGCAGGGTCAGCTCGATCTCGCCGGGGCGCAGCACCGTGCTCTCAACCGCGACCTCCTCGACGGGCGGGCCGGTCCGCTCGCCCAGCCCGGGGCCGCCGAGCAGCGCGAAGGCGCCGATCGCGACCGCGATCAGGGCCAGCGGGATCGCCCCCAGCGCCCAGGCCGGCAGGCCGGCGCCGAGGCCGCGCTCGACCCTGGTCCCGGCCTCCATCAGGCCGGCCCTCCCTCGCCCCAGGGCAGCTTGCAATACGCCGCCGCGGCCGCCGCGGCGGTCAGCTGGGCGGGGTCGCCGACCCGGAAGAAGCCGGTCCAGCCCAGCTCGGCGAACTCGCTGATGTGGGCGTGGAACATGTAGTCGCCGTCGTAGGGGAAGCGCATCTCGAGGATCGCCCGCTGGGCCTGGCCCTGGATCACCGTGTCGGTGAACTCGGTCGGCTGCAGCGAGGTCCCGGTCGGGAAGAGGTGGAAGAAGTTGCCGTGAATGTGGAAGGAGTTGACCGGGTCGTACTCGAGCACGTTGACCAGGTAGATGCGGACGGGGCTGTCGCGCTGGACCCGGATCGGCTCGTTGACGTAGTGGAAGCCGACGGTGTTGACCGCATAGACCTCGTTGAGGCGGTCGAAGTTGGTGTCGAAGCCGTTCATCACCATCACCATCTCGTCGGCTTCCTCGCGCCCGCCCTTGGGGTCGACGATGAAGGCGCCGTAGAGGCCGCGGGAGATGTGGGCGGCGAGCGGCGCGACTTGGCAGTGGTAGAGGTGGACGCCGAAGGGCGAGGCGTCGAATTCGTAGGTGAACGATTCGCCCGGGTCGA
>Ga0190271_10000724_pt1 | contig 17335 bp, 9 predicted proteins | sample Popmic356T_FD_133747 | JGI IMG/M metagenome (GOLD analysis project Ga0190271, IMG submission 133747) | Populus adjacent soil microbial communities from riparian zone of Weber River, Utah, USA - 356 T | ecosystem: Environmental > Terrestrial > Soil > Riparian zone | place: USA: Utah | collected...
GACCGAGACCGACACGGAGATCGTGGCGCACCTGGTGGAACGCGAGATGCGGGACGACGGGCTGGACAACGCCGTCCGGCGCGCCCTGGTCTTCATGCGCGGAATGTTCGCGATCGTGCTCGTGTCGGTGAACGATCCGGAGAAGATCGTCGCGGTCCGCAACGGGCCGCCCATCGTCATCGGGCTGGGGGACAAAGAGTTCTTCGTGGCCTCGGACATCCCGGCCATCCTGTCGCACACTCGCGACGTGGTCTTCCTCGGGGACGAGGAGATGGCCGTCATCACGCGGTCGGGCGTGACGTTCACCGACTATGCGGGCGCCCAGGTGTCCAAGACCAGCCAGCGCGTGTTGTGGGATCCGATCGCCGCCGAGAAAGGCGGCCACAAGCACTTCATGCTGAAGGAGATCTTCGAGCAGCCGACGGCCGCCCGGGACACCATCCTCGGCCGCGTCTCGCTGGACCGTGGAGAGGTCTTCCTGGAGGACCTGCACATCACGCCCGAGACGCTGCGCGCCGTGCGGAAGGTCACCATCCTCGCGTGCGGCACCTCCTGGCACGCCGGCCTGGTGGGGAAGTATGTGCTGGAATCGCTGGCCGACGTCCCCGTCGAAGTGGACTATGGCTCGGAGTATCGCTATCGCGATCCGATCGTGAGCAAAGACGAGCTGGTCGTGGTGATCACACAGTCCGGCGAAACAGCCGACACGCTGGCGGCGCTCCGGGAGGCGCGGAAGAAGGGCGCCCACAGCATCGCGATCTGCAACGTCGTCGGCAGCATGGCCACCCGCGAGGCCGACGGCACCGTCTACACGCACGCCGGGCCGGAAATTGGAGTCGCCTCCACCAAGGCGTTCACGGCGCAGTTGGTGGCGCTGAACCTGCTGGCCCTCTATCTCGCGCAGGTGCGCGGCACGAGGTCAACGGAGGAGATTCGCGCCCACATCGACGACCTGCTGCACCTGCCCCAGATCATCGAGCAGGCTCTCAAGGCGTCGGCGCCCATCGAGAAGATCGCCGAGCGGTTCTACAGCCGGAGGGACTTCCTGTTCCTCGGCCGGGGCCTGCACTATCCGATTGCGCTCGAGGGCGCGCTGAAGCTGAAGGAAATCTCCTACATCCACGCGGAGGGCTATCCCGCGGGCGAGATGAAACACGGACCCATCGCGCTCATCGACGAGCAGATGCCCATCGTCGCCCTCGCGCCCGACGATGCGGTGTTCGAGAAGATGGTCGGCAACATGCAGGAAGGCAAGGCGCGCGGGGGATCGGTGATCGCCATCACCACGGCCGGCGACACGCGCATGAGCGCCGTCCTCGACCCCGCCCGCGATGTGGAGGTGTCCATGCCGCGCACGTCGCGGCTCCTGACGCCAATCGTGATGACCATCCCGCTGCAGCTTCTGGCCTACCACATCGCCGTACGCCGCGGCTGCGACGTCGATCAGCCGCGCAATCTCGCCAAGAGCGTCACGGTAGAATAGGGGGCGGTGGATCTCGTCTCGAGCCTGAACCCGGAACAGCGAGCCGCCGTCCTCCAAACGTCAGGCCCCGTGCTGATCCTCGCGGGCGCGGGGTCCGGCAAGACGCGCGTCATCGCGCACCGCATCGCCCATCTGGCCAGCTCCGGGCTGGCCCCGCCAGACGGCATCCTCGCGGTGACCTTCACGAACAAGGCCGCCGAGGAAATGCGGTTGCGCGTGGCATCGCTCCTCGGCACCGACTGCCGCTCGATGTGGATCTCGACGTTCCACGCGCTGTGCGCGCGCCTCCTGCGCAGGGAAGCGCCGCTCATTGGGCTGTCCAGGGACTTCGTCATCTACGATTCGAACGACCAGTTGACGGTGATGAAACAGGCCCTGCGTTCGCTGGGCCTCGAGGACGGCGCCGTGCAGCCGCGCGTCGCCTTGTCGCGCATCAGCCACGCCAAGAACCGGATGGAGGGGCCGGAATCGTTCGACACGGCGTGGAACCCGAGGGAGCAGCACTTTGCCACCCTGTTCACGCTGTACACCAAGGCGTTGGCCGACGCCCGCGCGCTGGACTTCGACGACCTGCTGCTCAAGACCGTGGAGCTCTTCGAGCGGTCGCCCGCCGCCAGGGAACGGTATGCCCGCCGCTTCGGCTACGTGATGGTGGACGAGTACCAGGACACCAACCGGCCGCAATACCTCCTGATTCAGGCGCTGACAGCGAGCCACCGGAACCTGTGCGTGGTGGGAGACCCCGACCAGTCGATCTATAAGTGGCGCGGCGCCGACCTGCGCAACATCCTCGACTTCGAGCGCGATTTCCCCGAGGCCGTCGTCGTGCGCCTGGAGCGCAACTACCGGTCGACACAGGTGATTCTGGATGCGGCGTCGGCCGTGATCGCCAAGAACCGCAACCGGAAAGAGAAGCGGCTCTATACGGAACTGGCGGGCGGAGCGCGGATCCAGATCTACCGCGCGGCCGACGACCTGGACGAAGCGGAGTTCATCGCCCGCACGTGCCGCCGTGCCCTCCAGAGCACGCCTGGCTCACAGGCGGCGGTGCTGTATCGCACCAACGCCCAGTCGCGAACCATCGAGGACGGCCTCCGGCGGGCTGGGATGGCCTACCGGATCATCGGCGGCGTCCGGTTCTACGAGCGCAAGGAGATCAAGGACACCCTGTCCTACCTGCGGTTGGCCCTCAATCCGCACGACGACGTCAGCTTGAGACGCGTGATCAACGTCCCCGCGCGCGGCATCGGCAAGGGCGTCATGGATTCGCTGGAGAGCGCCACGCCGGCGCCTCCCAGCCACAGCGCCAGCCCACTCTTCGCCGGCCTGTCGGTCGAGGAAGGGCCCCCGTCGCTCTGGAGCAAGCTCGTCGAGGTGGTCGAGCAGCGGCTGGTGGCACCCAGGGCCGGCACGGCGCTCGCGGCCTTCAAGAGCCTGGTCGAGGAACTGGCGCAGTTGACGACCGAAAGCTCGGTGGCCGTGTGCGTCGGCAAGGTGCTGGACCGCTCGGGCTACCTGAAGGACCTGCGCGAAGAGCACAGCGAAGAGGCCGATGGACGCATCGAAAACCTCCAGGAGTTGGTCTCCGCCGCGCGGGAGTACGAGAGCCGCGCCGCGGAACCCTCCCTGGCCGGTTTCGTCGATCAGTTGGCGCTGCTCTCGGACGCCGACGAGGAAGCCGGGTCGCGGGACAGTCATGTGCTGATGATGACGCTGCACAGCGCGAAGGGCCTGGAGTTTCCGACGGTAATCATCGCGGGGCTGGAAGAAGGCCTCTTCCCGCATTCTCGAGCTGTCGATGACGATGCCGAACTGGAAGAGGAGCGCCGCCTCTGCTACGTGGGGCTGACCAGGGCCCAGCGCGCCGTGGTCCTGACGTCGGCCGCCCGCCGGCGGGTCTTCGGCGACTATCAGTCCACCGAGGCGTCGCGATTCATCGACGAGATCCCGCTCGAGTTGGTGGAGGAGATTCCATCGCGAGCCTTTGCCGCCAACTCGCTGTACGGGGCGCAGCATGGCCGCCGCGGGGACTACGGCTCAGGCCAGGCACGCACGTTTCGACGGGAGCCGCGTCGGGAGGAACCACGAACCTACGCCGACGAGGACGAGGATCAGTCGGCCCCCGGTGGGCTGAAGCCGGGCCGTCGGGTGACGCATCCGCTGTTCGGCCCCGGCACGATCGTGTCGGTGGAGCCGCTCGACGACGACACCAAGCTGGTGGTGCGATTCGCGGCCGTCGGCACCAAGACGCTCCGCGCCAAGTACGCCAAGCTGCAGCCGGCCTGAGCGGCCGGCCTGGGGCCGTTCTTACGAAGCTTCGTCGGGCGGGTTGCCGTCCGGAGGAGCGCCGCCTGAAGGCCCGCTGTCGGGCGGGGCATCGTCGGACGCCGCGCCTTCCACCACATCGTCCTCGTCGCGCTCGTCCAGTTTGGCAATAGACACGGCCCGGTCGTCGCCCTCGATGTCGATGAGCTTCACGCCCTGGGTGGCCCGGCCGATGGTCCGAATGTCCTTCGACGCCATGCGCAGGATCTTGCCTTGCTGGGTGATGAGCATCAGTTCTTCGTCGTCGGTGACCTGCGCGACGCCAACCACCTTGCCGTTGCGCTCGCTGGATTGAATGTTGATAATCCCGACGCCGCCGCGGGACTGCAAACGATACTCGTCGAGCTCGGTGCGCTTGCCGAACCCCTGCTCGGTCACCGACACGATTGTGCCGCCCGGCGACAGGATCTCCATCGCCACCACTTCGTCGCCTTCGCGCAGCGAGATGCCGCGGACGCCGTACGCCGTCCGTCCCATCGGCCGCACGTCGCCTTCCGGGAACCGAATGGCCATGCCGTCGCGGGTGCCGATGAACACCTCGTGGCTGCCGTCGGAGACCACCGCGGTAATCACCGCATCGCCGTCCTCGACGCCCATGGCGATGATGCCGCCGGCGCGCGGGTTGCTGAAGGCGCTCAGCTCCGTCTTCTTCACCACGCCCTTGCGCGTGCCCATCACCACGTACTTGTCGTCCTCGAATTCCTTCAGGGTGATGAGTGCGGCGATCCGCTCGCCTTCCTCCATGGAGACCAGGTTCGCGATGGCCTTGCCGCGCCCGTCGGGGCCGACGTCCGGCACCTCGTGGACCTTGAGCCAATACGCTCGCCCGCGGTCGGAGAAGATCATCACGTAGGCGTGGGTCGAGGCCACGAAGAGGTGGCTGACGAAGTCCTCTTCGCGCGTGCGCATGCCGATGCGCCCCTTCCCGCCGCGCCGCTGGTTGCGATAGGTCGTGACCGCCGTCCGCTTGATATAGCCGGTGCTCGTCACCGTGATCGCCATGTCTTCCTCGGCGATCAGGTCTTCGATGCGGAAGTCGCCCTCATCGGCCAGGATCTCGGTACGCCGATCGTCGCCGAACTTCTCTCGCACCTGGCGCAGTTCGGTGACGATCATTTCCATCAGCAGTCGTTCGCTGGCCAGAATCGACCGCAGGCGCTCGATGATGGCCATCACCTCGGCCAATTCGTCGAGGATCTTCTGGCGCTCGAGCCCCGTCAGACGCTGGAGTTGCATGTCCAGGATGGCCTGGGACTGAATCTGGCTCAGGCCGAACTGCGTCATCAGGCCGGCGCGCGCTTCGATCGGGTTCTTCGACTCCCGAATGAGTTTGATCACCGCATCCAGATGGTCGAGCGCGATCTTCAGGCCTTCCAAGATGTGCGCTCTGGCCTCGGCCTTGCGCAGTTCGAACTGGAGACGACGGCGAACCACCTCGCGGCGGAACTCCACGAAGTTGTCGATGAGCTCGACGAGCGCCAAGACCTTCGGGCGGCCCGCGACGATGGCCAGCATGATGACGCCGAAGCTGGTCTGCAGCTGTGTGTGCTTGTACAAGTTGTTCAGCACCACCTCGCCGACCTCGCCTCGCTTCAGGTCGATGGCGATTCGCAGGCCGTCTCGGTCCGACTCGTCGCGTATGTCCGAGATGCCCTCGATGGTCTTCTCGCGCACCAGGTCGGCCATCCGCTCGATCAGCCTGGCCTTGTTCACCTGGTAGGGGATGGCGCTGATGATGATCGAGGAGCGGTCGCCCTTCTTGGTGACCTCGATCTCGGCCTTGGCGCGCATCAGGATCGACCCGCGCCCGGTCAGGTAGGCCTGGCGGATGCCGTGACGCCCGATGATGTACGCCCCGGTCGGGAAGTCTGGCCCCGGCACCAGCTCCAGCAAGCGCCGCTGCTTTTCGGCCACCGTCGGCGACTCGCCGGATTGTGTCGCTTCGATTGTCCAGATGACGGCGTCCAGGACCTCGCGCAGGTTGTGGGGCGGTATGTTGGTTGCCATCCCGACGGCGATGCCGGTCGAGCCGTTGACCAGCAGGTTCGGGTACGGGGCCGGCAGGACCACCGGTTCCTCGGTGGTCTCGTCGTAGTTGGGCACGAAGTCCACCGTCTCCATCGGGAGATCGGCCATCATCGCATCGGCCAACGATTTGGGACGGCACTCGGTGTACCGCATGGCTGCCGGCGGGTCGCCGTCGACAGAGCCGAAGTTGCCCTGTCCGTCGACCAGCATGTACCGCATGTTGAAGTGCTGGGCCAGGCGCACCAGGGTGTCGTAGGCCGCCACATCTCCATGAGGATGGTACTTGCCGATCGTTTCGCCCACGACCGTGGCGCACTTGCGATACCCGCGGTTCGACGCCAACCCGATCTGCCGCATGGCGAACAGCACGCGTCGGTGCGCCGGCTTCAGGCCATCGCGAACGTCGGGCAGCGCTCGTCCAATGATCACGCTCATCGCGTAATCCATGTACGAGTGCTTCATCTCGTCTTCGATGTTGACGGGAATCTTGTTGTGCGCGGGGGGAGGTGGGGGAGTCGTCATCGGTCAGTCTTGGTCGTACGTGTGGTGCGCGACACGGATGGTTGCCTCACACATCCAGGTTTCGCACATCGAGCGCGTTGTCCTCGATGAACTTGCGCCGCGGCTCCACTTGATCGCCCATCAGCGTCGTGAACATCTGGTCGGCCTCGGCGTGGTCTTCCGCTCGAACCTGGAGGAGCGTGCGCACAGACGGATCCATCGTGGTCGTCCACAGCGTCTCGGGGTTCATCTCGCCGAGGCCTTTGTAGCGGTTGACCGCGACGCCCTTCTTGCCCGCGGCCAGGAAGTACTCCACGAACTCGTCGACAGTCGCCAGCGGGGCGTCGAGCTCCCGCTTCAAGACTCGTGCGGCGGGTGCCTCCTGACCGTCGGTGGCCTCGGCCTCGCCGCCCTCCGGTTCGGGAACCGCCTCCGCTTCTGGGCCCACGGCACGCGCCACCACCGGGAACTTGATCTCCTGGATCTCGCGGTACGCCGCGGCCAGCGTCCGGTATTCACCCGACGACACGAACGTCACGCCGAAGTCGAACTTTCGGGGATAGCCGAGCGAGCGGTCCTCGACCGCCAGCGCGAACGCGTTGTGCTCTTCGTCGCGTACGACCTCCACGGTCCGGACCGGCGTCGTCATGCGGGCGGACAGCACATCCAGCTTCTCGCGGAGCTCGAAGAAGGTCTTGTCCCTGGCGTCCATCCCCAGGAGCGCCGTCACGATCTCGGCGGGGTTCCCGCGGCGGGTGACCAGTTGGAGGAGCTTCCGGTAGCTGATCATCCCCAGGAGCTGCCGTTCGAGCAGGTCGCCGAAGACGTCAGACCCATCCGCCAGCCGCACCGTCCTCGATTCCACGGCCCGGCGCACGAGGAAGTTCTCCAGTTCCCGCTCGTCCTTGATGTAGGTCTCCGACCGTCCGCGCTTGGCGCGGAAGAGCGGCGGCTGGGCGATGTAGATGTGCCCGCCGTCGATGAGTTGCGGCATCTGGCGATAGAAGAACGTCAGGAGCAGCGTGCGGATGTGCGAGCCGTCCACATCGGCGTCGGTCATGATGATGACGCGGTGGTAGCGCAGGCGGGTGAGGTCGAAGTCCTCGGTGCCGATGCCGCACCCGAGCGCGGCGATCATCGTCTTGATTTCGTCGCTGCCCAGCATCTTGTCGAAACGGGCCTTCTCGACGTTCAGGATCTTGCCCTTGATGGGCAGGATCGCCTGGAACCGCCGGTCGCGCCCCTGCTTGGCGGAGCCGCCGGCGGATTCGCCCTCCACGATGTAGATCTCGCTCTGGGCGGGGTCTCGTTCCTGGCAGTCAGCCAACTTGCCGGGGAGGCTGCTGCCATCGAGCGCACCTTTTCGGCGAACCAGGTCTCGTGCCTTGCGGGCCGCCTCTCGGGCGCGCGCGGCTTCCACGGCCTTGCCGATGAGGCGCTTGGCCACGACGGGGTTCTCTTCGAGAAACTGGCCCAGCTTGTCGTTGACGATCGCCTCGACGATTCCCTTCACCTCGGTGTTGCCGAGTTTGGTCTTCGTCTGCCCCTCGAACTGCGGCTGGGGGATCTTGACGCTGATGACGGCTGTCAATCCTTCGCGGATGTCGTCGCCGCCGATGTTCGCGTCCTTGAGGTCCTTCGCCAGGTTGTTCTTGGTGGCGTACGAATTGATGGTCCGGGTCAGCGCCGCCCGGAAGCCGGACAGGTGCGTGCCGCCCTCATGCGTATTGATGTTGTTGGCGAACGAAAAGACCAGTTCGGAGTAGCTGTCGTTCCACTGGAGCGCGATCTCGGCGTCGATGCCTTCGCGCTGGCCCTTCATGAAGATGGGCTTGTCGTTGGCGACGGCCTTGTTCTTGTTCAGGTGCTGCACGAACGAGACGATGCCGCCCTCGTACTGGAACCGGTGCGACTTGCCGTCGCGCTCGTCGTCCAGCGTGATCAGGATCCCGCCGTTCAGGAACGCCAACTCCCGCAACCGTTGGGCCAGCGTGTCGAAGCTGTACTCCGTCGTCTCGAAGATCCGCGAGTCGGGCTTGAATGTCACGCTCGTGCCGCGCCGGGCCGTGGTCCCGGTGGCTTCCAGGTCGGCCTGCGGCGCGCCGCGCTCGTAGCTCTGTTGAAACACCTGGCCGTTGCGCCAGATCTCCAGATCGAGCCGCTCGGACAAGGCGTTGACGACCGACACGCCGACGCCGTGCAGCCCGCCCGACACCTTGTAGCTGTCGTTGTCGAACTTGCCGCCGGCGTGCAGGACCGTCAGCACCACCTCGGCGGCGGACTTCCCGCTGGTATGACGGTCGGTTGGGATGCCCCGGCCGTTGTCGACCACGGTTATGGAGTTGTCGATGTGGATCGTCACGGCGATCTGGTCGCAGAACCCCGCAAGCGCTTCGTCGATCGAGTTGTCGACGATCTCGTACACCAGATGGTGGAGACCTGGAGCGCCAGTCGAGCCGATGTACATCGCCGGGCGCTTGCGCACGGCCTCGAGGCCTTCGAGGACCTTGATCTTGTCGGCGCCGTAGTCGGAAGAATCGTCCTTGGGACCGGACCCAAAAGGGGTGGATTCCGTTGCTGCCTGTGGCGCGGATGGGTCTGGTTGTTCGTGTTCGGGATGTTCCACGCAGCGTCCTGACGTCAGATGCGCATCGGCATGATGACGTACGTATAGTCGTAGCCGTCGGCGCCAACGGGCTTCATGACGGCTTGGCTCACCTCGTCCTTCAAGGACAGCGACACGACATCGGTTTCCACGACGTTCAAGAAGTCCAGCATGTATTGCGCGTTGAACGAGATCGCCATCGTGGCTCCGTCGAACTCGACGGGCATCTGCTCGCGAGCCTCGCCGAACTCCGAACTGCTCGACGTGACCTCTACCTTCCCCTTGGCCACTTCCAGTTTGACGGCGCGCGAGCGTTCATTCGACAGCAGGGCGACACGCTTGACCGCGCTCGTCAACCGTTCGCGGTCGAACTCGATCGTCTTGTCGTTGCCCTTGGGAATCACGCGCTCGAAGGCCGGAAACTGGCCGTCGATCATCCGCGAGATGAGCGTCCGGCCGTCCACGTCGAAGAACAGGTGGTTCTCCCCTTGTGAGAAGTTCACCGGGCCGTCGCCGTCCGCCACCAACTTGCCGACTTCCAGCAGCGTCTTCTTTGGGAGGATCACGCCGACTTCCGCATCGACGTCCAACGTGTGCTTGACGTCGACGAGCGCCAAACGGTGTCCATCAGTCGCCACCAGGGTCAGAGAGCCCGGTCGCATGATGAACTTGGCGCCGTTCAGGAAGAAGCGCGTGTCTTCTCCGGTGATCGCGAACTGCGTCTTGGCCACCATCTGGCGGATGGCGGAACGGGGCAAGGCAATCGACGGACCCGAACCAGCCTCCGGGAGGGTGGGAAAGTCTTCGCGCGGCAGCGTCTGCATGCGGGAATCGAATCGTTCGGCCGCCACGCGCACGCCGTTCTTGTCCTGCTCGATTCGAACGTCGGTCTCGGGCAGGGCCTTGACGATCTCGTAGAGCTTCTTGGCTGGAAGCGTCAGTGCACCAGGCTTGGCGACGGTTGCCGCACAGCAACTGCGCAGCGCCACTTCGAGGTCGGTCGCGAGCATGCGAACCTCCTCGCCCTTCGCCTCAACGAGGATGTTCGCCAGAATCGGAATGGTGTTCTTGCGCTCGACGATGCCTTGAAACAGCTGCAGTTCGCGGAGAAGCTCATTCTTCCGAACGACAAGTTCCATAAGGCGTCCACTGACCTCGAGTGCTGACGTAAGGCCTGCTTATTCAGGTTGCGGGAACTTCAGATCCTTGTATGAGGGATCTAAAAGAAGTGAAGGAATTATACAGAAAAGAAAGGTCAGTGCAAAACTCCGTGAGATGCAGTTACTGCTTGCAAATAAACCACTTGTAGCCCTGCCAGCCTGTGGAATTCTGCCACCACTCGTGTGGGGATCTTCAGCGCTCTCTGGACGCGTCCGCTCCATCAACAGGTGTTTCGACAGGGGGCTGTTGATACCTGTGGATTCACCGGATTCCTTCGATCATCGCCGTGATCAGGGTGTTGAAATCGTCTCGTTCCCGGAGGCGCTCGATCTTCTTGATCGAGTGGATGACTGTGGAGTGATGCTTCCCACCGAAGCTTCGACCGATCTCCGGGAGCGACGCCTGAGTCAACGACTTACAGAGGTACATCGCCACCTGCCGTGGCAACGCCACGGACTTGGAGTTGTTGCGTGATTTCAGGTCAGCGACCTTCAACTGGTAGTGATCGGCGACGTAGCGCTGGATCGATTCCAGGGAGATCGCTCGTTCGTCGAGATCGATCGCATGGCGCAGGACGTCTTGAGTCAATTCCAGCGATATATCCCGGCCCGTCAGCGATGCGTACGCGATGAGGCGAATCAAGGAGCCTTCGAGTTCCCGGATGTTGGACTTGATCCGGCCCGCGATGAACATGGCCACTTCGTCGGGCAGCGGAACCGATTCCGCCTCGGCTTTTCGCTTTAGAATCGCGACTTTCGTTTCCAAATCCGGAGGCTGGATATCGGCGATCAAGCCCCATTCGAACCGGGAACGCAGTCGCTCCTCGAGCGCGGGGATCTCGTGGGGCGGGCGATCGCTGCTGAGGACGATCTGCTTCTGAGCGTCGTGCAGGGCATTGAACGTGTGGAAGAACTCGGTCTGCGTCCCCTCCTTGCCGGATACGAACTGGATGTCGTCGACGAGCAGGACGTCGACGCTGCGATACCGCTCGCGGAAATCCAGGATGCGCTCGTAACGCAACGCGTTGATCATCTCGTTCATGAACCGCTCGGACGAGATGTAGGTCAGCTTGAGCGAGGGGTCGTAGTGCAGCACGTACTGTCCGATCGCGTGCATCAGGTGCGTCTTGCCCAGTCCCACCCCGCCGTAGATGAAGAGCGGGTTGTAGGAATGCGACGGCGCTTCGGCGACCGCGCGGCACGCGGCATGCGCAAACTGATTCGAGGGGCCAACGATGAACGTATCGAACGAATACCGGTCGTTGAGACCGGCTGACAGCGGGGCACCGGCAGGAGTTGGAGGCGTCGAATCACCCCCCGTGGTCGAACCTCCAGGGCCCGGCTCGACCGCAGTCTCGGCCGAGAACACCACATCCACGCCGGGCCGCGCGACTTCGGCCAGGGCCTCCGACAGGATCACCGTGTAGTGCTTGGTGAGCCATTCCCGATATTCCGGATTGGGAATACGAACATAAAGCGTAGACCCGGCGTCCGAGATCAGGCGCGTCGGCTGAAACCACGTGTAGAAACTGTGGCGGTTTACCTTTGTTTCGATTCGCGCGAGGACCTGGTCCCAGATGCCGGTCGCCATTAGTGGTATGGAGAACAAAAAGAGAAAACTACTAAAAATAAGGCAAATATAGACGCCACAAGGCCACGCCGCCCCATCAGGCGATAAAAACGCCTGATTTCCACAGTCTTTTCCACACGTGTGGAAATCTTTGGGGAGAAACCCAAGGGACCCGCCTACCGTCGCCCTCCGACCAAGCCGATGACGGTGTCGTCTCGGGATCGGGGACTTTAGCACAGGACTGCGTAATTGACGCCACGCCTGATGCCGATTACGATCGGAGTTTGCTTTGCGGGGGCGGTCTATCAGCCCGGCCGCTCCACGGGAACTCGATCACCTGCGCGGAAGTGCGGGTTTCGGACAGGCGGCCGAGAGGCCGGGCGGTAAAAAAGACGACATCATGAAGGGCAAGCGAACCTACCAACCCAACAAACGTCGCCGCGCGAAGGCGCATGGATTTCGAGTGCGAATGGCCACCAAGAATGGCCGGCTCGTGCTCAAGCGGCGTCGAGCGCAAGGGCGCAAGCGCCTGACTGTCGCCGACGAGCGCTAGTTCGCGCCCATCTGCGCCAGACGAGCTGGACCGTGCCCCAGAACCTGCCGGACCAGCGGCTGCCTCGGGCCCTGCGCGTCCTCAAACGCCCAGAGTTCGAGCACGTGTATACGACCGGGGCCAGGCGGCATGCCGGGCTCATGACGATCTTCATGGCCCACACCAGCCACTCCGTCGGTCGTCTTGGCGTGGCGGCCACCAAGAAGCTGGGCTCCGCTGTCGTGCGGAATCGCGCCAAGCGGCTCGCGCGCGAAGTGTTCCGACGCCACAAGGTCGGGGCGGGAATCGACGTCGTGATCGTGCCGAAGCGGGAGATGCTCGATGCAGACAGCGCGCGAATCGAGGCGGACTTCGTGGCGCTTCTCCAACGCAGTCGCGCCAACCGGCCGCACCAGGCACCAGACGCCAGGCCTCGCCGCGAGGGTGCTGCTCCGCGCGCTCAAGGGCTATAAGCTGTTCCTCTCCCCGCTTTTCTCCGGCTACTGTCGTTTCCATCCGTCGTGTGCGGACTACTCCGCTGAGGCGATTCGCGCGCACGGCGCGCGCCGCGGTGCGTGGTTGACGCTTCGTCGACTGTCGCGATGTCGACCGTTCGGCGGCCATGGCTTCGACCCGGTGCCCCACACGTAAGGTCCACACATGGAACGACGAGTCTTCATAGCGGTCATCCTGTCCTTCGCGGTCCTGTATTCCTATCAGGCCCTTTTCGTCCCGTCCAAACCTGCGCCCGCGTCCTCGACGGCGGCCCCGGCGCCGACTTCGGCCTCGACGGGCGGGGTCACGACGCCGACGCAGGCAGCACCAGAAGTTGCGGCGCAGACGGAGCCGGCCCCGGAGCCGGGGGCCGAGACCGTGGTTGGCGAGTCTGCTGCGCGCGAGATCGTGGTCGACACCAGGGACGCGAGGATCGTCCTGACCAATCGCGGTGCGTCGGTGGTGCACTGGGAACTGAAGGACTACCGCAACGGGCAGGGCGCCATGGTGGACCTGGTACCGTCCGGCCTGCCAAGCGATCAGCCGACGCCGTTCACGCTCCGCGTCGACGACGAGCGTGTGTCCAGGAAGATGCAGGCCGCGATCTACCGCGTGTCGGGCGACCAGAACGGCCGCGTGGACGCGTCGAGCCAGCCACAGGACGTGGTCTTCGAATTCCAGGATGCCAGCGGGCTGTCGGTCCGCAAGACGTTTCGCTTCGAGCCCGTTCGCCACCAGGTGCACTTCTCGGTCGCCGCGCGGCAAGGCAATTCGACCCTGAATCCGGTGGTGGTCTGGGGGCCCGGCCTGGGCGACCTGGGCGCCACTTCTGGCGGCGGCAGCTTCTTCACCGGCAACTACGTTCAGCCGCCCCAGGCGATCTATCACCGTGCGGGCGAGGTGGAGCGTCACACGGCCGAGGCGCTGGCGAGCCAGCCGGCGCACGACGGATCCTTCCGCTTCGTCGGCATCGACGACCACTACTTCATCGCCACGGCCGTGAACGCCGGCCAGGCCAAGGCCACCTACAAGGCGCTGACCCTGCCGGGTCCCGGCCAGACCCAACGTCAGCTTCTCGGGTTCGAGTTGGCATTTGCCAAATCGCCCGAGAACGTCCTGTTCTTCGTCGGCCCGAAGCTCTTCGACGAGCTGAAGGTGGTCGATGCCGAGTTGGTGCGCGCGATCAACTTCGGCATGTTCGCGTGGCTGGTCGTGCCGCTCCTCGGGACGTTGAAGTGGATCGTCGGGTTCCTGGGCAACTACGGCTGGTCGATCATCGCGCTGACCATCGGCCTCAACCTGGCGATGTTTCCCCTGCGCCACAAGGCGGCCGTCGCCATGCGCAAGATGCAGCAGGTGCAGCCGTTGATGAAGGCCATCCAGGATCGCTACGCGCACCTGAAGATGACCGATCCCGGGCGCCAGAAGATGAACGAGGAGATCTCGGCCCTGTACAAGGAAAAGGGCGTGAACCCCGCGAGTGGGTGCGTGCCGACACTGCTGACCCTGCCGGTGTTGCTGGCGTTCTACTCTTTGCTGTCGCAGTCGATCGAGCTTCGCGGCGCGCCGTTCCTCGGGTGGATCCAGGACCTGTCGTCGGCCGATCCGTACTACGTGCTGCCAGTCCTGATGGGCGTCACCATGATGTGGCAGCAGTGGGTCACGCCGGCCAGCGTCGATCCCTCGCAACAGAAGGTGATGATGGTGATGCCGGTGATGTTCACGGCGATGATGCTGTTCTCGCCGAGCGGTGTCGTGCTCTATTGGTTCGTGAGCCAGGTCTGGGCCATCGGACAGCAGTACTTCACCAACTGGATGATCGGGCCGGCGACGCCGGGACGCCCCGCAGTGCCCGCCCTTGGCCGGAAGTAAGCGTTGACAGGAGACGGAGAACCTCGCATGAGCGACGTGCTGACGACGCAAATCGCGAACTTTGTGCAGGAAGTGGTTCACGCGATGGGCGTGGCCCTCACCGTGACGACGACGGAGACCGACGAGGGAACCCAGGTCAACGCGGACGGCGAGGAGGGCGGCATCCTGACGCGGCGCGGGGGAGAGGGTCTGCAGGCACTGCAGCACCTGGTGGCGACGACGTTTCGGCGCCAACTCGGTGACGACCGGCGGGTGATCATCGACTGCAACGGCTACCGGCGCGAGAAGGATGCCGAACTGCGCCAGATGGCGCTCTTCAACGCAGGGAAGGCTCGCGACACCGGCAGCCCGCAGGAGATGGGGCCTCTCAACCCGTACGAACGCCGGATCGTCCACATGGCCATCGCCGAGGATCCGACGGTCAGCTCCGAAAGCATCGGGGACGCGTTCCTGAAGACCGTGATCATCTCGCGCAACTAGGGCACCAGGCGGGGCTCTCCCTTGATGTCACGTCGGGCGCGCATGACGGTCTAGTGCGCAAGGAGGCTCGCAGCGGTGCTCCCACCCGACGACACGATCGTGGCGATTGCGACGCCCCCCGGACGTAGCGCCATCGGCGTCGTCCGCCTGAGTGGCCGCCGGGCCAGCGCGATCGCGCAGGCGTTGCTCGGCGGCGTCAGGCTCGAGCCTCGATGCGCCACCTATTGTCATGTCGCGGTGCAGGGTCTCACCGCAGCCGATAACGGCCGGGACGAGGCGATCGCGGTGTGGTTTCCCGCGCCCCGATCCTATACGGGCGAGGACGTCGTGGAGGTCAGCCTTCACGGCAACCCACTGCTCCTCGAGGGCGTCGTGCGGAGCGCCACGGCGGCGGGCGCCCGGCTGGCGCGCCGAGGGGAGTTCACGCTGCGCGCGGTGGTCAATGGCAAGCGGACGCTGGTGGCGGCGGAGGCGGTCGCCGACGTCATCGACGCGTCCACCTACGCGCAGGCACGCCTCGCCTTCGATCAACTGAACGGCACGTTGGGCGAGCGCATTGCCCGGATCGATGCGCCGCTCTTCGATCTGATCGCACAGCTCGAGGCGTCGCTGGATTTTCCCGATGAGGGCTACCACTTCAGCGCCGACGGCGCCGCCGCGCGAGTCGTGGAGCATGCGCTGAGCGAGATCGACGCCCTGCTGGCCGATGCAGCCCGCGGTCGCGTGATCCGGGAAGGGGCCACGGTGGCTGTCGTAGGCAGGCCCAACGTGGGCAAGTCCAGCCTGTTCAACGCCCTGGTAGGGGCGGAGCGGGCGATTGTGACCGCGGCACCAGGAACCACTCGCGATGTCCTGACCGAGCGGGTCGACGTGGCTGGATTCCACGTGACCTTGCTCGACACGGCCGGCATCCGCGCAGCGGAGGACCTGGCGGAGCGCGAAGGTGTGGTGAGGAGCGTGCGAGCCCGGGCGGCGGCCGACGCCACGCTGGTGGTGCTTGACGCGGCTGCGGGGCTGACTGCTGGCGATGAGGCACTGTTGAGCGACGTTGCGGATGGGGGCCGCCGGATCGTCGTGTGGAACAAGTGCGATCTGCTCCCCAGCGGGACCATCCCCACGACGGTCGACGGCCTGAATGTATCTGCCGTATCTGCGCTCACCGGCCAAGGCCTGGACCAACTGAGAGCCCGCCTTGCGGCGGTGCTCGAGGGGAGCGAACCGCGCACCGAGCCGCCCGCAGTGGCGAACATCCGACACGTTGGGCTGCTACAGCGAGCGCGAACGGCGCTGATTCGCGCGCAGCGACTGGCGAGGGCTGCCGCGCCGGAGGAGATCCTCCTGACGGAATTGCACGAGGCGCGGCGCGCGTTCGACGAACTGGTCGGTGTACGGACGCCCGACGATGTGTTGGCCCGCGTGTTCGAGCGGTTCTGCATAGGGAAGTGATGTCGGGCCTGCATTTCGACGTCGTCGTGGTGGGGGGAGGGCACGCCGGGATCGAGGCCGCCGTGGCCGCCGGCCGGCTCGGGTGTCGCGTGGCGCTCGTCACCCCGTCGCGCGAGACGATCGGCCACATGCCCTGTAATCCGGCGATTGGCGGGACGGCCAAGGGACACCTGGTTCGCGAGATCGACGCGCTTGGCGGGGTGATGGGCACCGCGATCGACGCCACGGGGATTCAGTTCAAGCTCCTCAATCGCAGTCGCGGCCCGGCGGTGTGGTCCCCCAGGGCTCAGGCCGACAAACACCTGTACGCGCAGTGGGTCACGGCACTCCTGGAGGGGTCGCCTGGCGTCACCGTCCTCCTCGACCGCGTCGTCGGTCTGGACGTGCAGTCTTCCGTCGTCACCGGCGTGGTGCTCGAAGGCGGCGGCCAGTTGCGATGTTCGTGCGTGGTCATCACCACCGGCACGTTCTTGAACGGGTTGACCCACGTCGGGGCGCGGACGCAACCAGAAGGCCGCTACGGCGAGCAGCCGTCCAACGCCCTGGCGCACTGTCTCCACTCCGCCGGTTTCACCATGGGGAGGTTGAAGACGGGCACGCCGCCCAGGCTGGACCGAGGCAGCATCGACTTCGAACGGGCTGTCGCCGGCGGTACGTTTGTCGAGGAACGTGGGGACGACGCACCTGTCCCGTTCTCCTTCGGGACGACGTCGCGCCCCGTCAACCGCGCGCTCTGCTGGTCGCTGTACACCACGGACGCCGCGCACGACGTCGTCAGGCGGAACATCGGAAGCAGTCCACTCTACAACGGTCGGATTCAGGGCGTTGGGCCGCGCTA
>Ga0190271_10000725_pt1 | contig 17335 bp, 18 predicted proteins | sample Popmic356T_FD_133747 | JGI IMG/M metagenome (GOLD analysis project Ga0190271, IMG submission 133747) | Populus adjacent soil microbial communities from riparian zone of Weber River, Utah, USA - 356 T | ecosystem: Environmental > Terrestrial > Soil > Riparian zone | place: USA: Utah | collected...
CCAAGGTGATCCGTGACCGCCCGATGATCCAGCTGTTTCCAGCCGAGCTGGTGCTGCGTGATCCAGGCGCAAACTGGCTCGATCAGGCGCAGGACTCGTCTTTCATCGGCCTGATGTACCCGATGACCATCGGTGACATCGAGGCGCTGATCCGCAACCGCCCCGACAAGACCACCAGCATGAAATGGCGCAAGGGCGTCACCCGGGCGCAGCTATTGGGCGCCAGGATCCCGATGGACACCCTCTCTGTGCGCTCGGCGCGCGAGGGCAACACCGCCGATCGCCTCGAACAGACCAATGCAGTCGGCCAGGAGTTCAACCGCAGCTGGCTGATCGAATGGTTCATCCGATACCGGGGCGAGGAGTGGCATTTCTGGACCGCCGGAACCAATGTTATGCTCTCCGATGCCGTGCCTCTGGAGCAAGCCTATCCAGAGTATAGCGGCGAGAGGCCGATCGTCATCGGGGTCGCGGCAATAGAGCCCCACAACATCACTCCGATGGCGCCGGTCTCCTCGACGATGCCATTGCAGGACGAGATGAACTCTCTCGTCAATCTGCGCATCGACTCTCTGAAAGAGGCCATCCGCCCTCTCACCATGGTGAAGAAGGGCAGCCTCACCGACATTACTGCCATCCAGAATCGATCCGGCGACTCAGCCGTCTATGTCAATGATCCGCAGACCGATGTCGTCTTTGATCGGCCTCCTGGCCCGAGCCAGGAATCCTACATGGAGATGGCCCATCTCAATGCCGATTTCGATTCTGTCTTCGGCCAGTTCGATGGCGGCTCTGTCTCGACTAATCGGTCGCTCAATGAAACGGTCGGCGGCCTCAACCTCCTCAATGAAACCGCCAATGACGTCGGAGACTACGACACCCGCATCCTGATCGAGACCTGGGTCGAGCCCGTCCTGCGTCAGGTGGTGCGGCTTGAAGAGTTCTATGAAGATGACAAGATCATCCTGGCGCTGGCTGGCAAGAAGGCCAAGCTGTTCCAGAAATTCGGTATCGACAAGATCACCGACGAGCTGCTCGATCACGAAGTCTCGGTGACGGTATCGGCGGGGATCGGTTCGACCAATCCGCTGAAGCAGCTCTCGAAGTTCCAGCAGGCGGTGATGATCGCTGCAGGCGCGCTCGGGCCTGAAATTCAAATGCGGATGAAGCAGGACGCCGTCATCAATGAGGTGTTCGGCTCGGCAGGGTTTAAGGATGCCTCAGAGCGCTTCTTCCATGAAGGTGATGGCAACACGGATCCGCGCCTCACCAAGATGAAGCAGGCGCTGCAGGAAGCTCAGACCCAGCTCGATGACAAGCAGGCCGATCGCGATAACAAGATCGAGCAGAAGCGGATCGATGTTGCGGGCGAGATCGTCGTGCAGATTCTGCAGGGCGAGATGAAGGCGCAGGAAGCGCTAGTCGCTCATCAACAGGCACTCGAGGCCGGGCAAATGCAGCACGGCCAGGACATGGAAAAGGACGCAGCTGGCGGCGAACGCGATATGGCGCAGGCCGAAATGTCAGCGGCGTCCCAGCCCAAAGGAGAAGGAAAAGGTAAAATGGCACCTCCGATCACTGATCCTCGGCAGCAAGCGTTTGCCCAGCAGATCATGCAGTCGCTGTTCCCCATCGATCAGGCGCCCGTCCAAGGCGGCGGCGATGAGATGATGGGTCAGGCCATCCAGCAGATGGCCGCCCAGTCAGAGCAGCAGATGAGCGCTCTGATGATGATGATGCAGCAGCTCACCCGCGCGGTGACCGCGCTCGGCCAGGGCATGAATGCGATGGTCGATGCCACCCTGGCGCCGAAGCGGGTGATCATGGGCCGCGATGGCATGCCGATCGGCGTGGTTCCGATGTCGCCCGGCGAGGGCGATCCAGGCTTCGCCGTGAATGGCGGCAGAGGGCCAGGATTCGGCCCGCCTATGGGGGGATATCCCTCGACCCCCCCGATCCCCGCAGGGATGGCTCCACCCCCTCAGATGGGCGGAATGGGGCCTCCAGGCATGGACGAGATGGAGATGGAGGATCCGGGGATGGAGGATCCTGGGATGGAGGAGCCCGACATGGGGCCGCCGCCGCCCTTGATGCAGTGAGGCACCGATGGCCAATGTAGAACTCCGCAATCGCGCCAAGATGACGACGGCGACTGTCGGCACCGGCACCCTCACGCTTGGCACCGCTGTGACGGCTTACCAGAGCTTTGCTGCCGCCGGGGTCGAGGATGGCGACACCGTCCGCTATCTCATCGAGGATGGGAATAACTGGGAGTATGGCTTCGGCGTTTATGATGATGGCCCGACAACCCTCACCCGCAATGTCCAGGAAAGCTCGGACATCGATGACCTCCCCATTGCCCTGACCGGCGCCGCCATCGTCTCGATCACCGTGGGCGCCGAAGACTTCCGGGGCAAATTTTACCACTGGATTTCCGCCGACTTCATGATCCAGCGCAATACCAATGGTCCGGCGCGCAATACCGTCCAGACCATCACCAACCTCAACATGATGTCGACGCTCGATTTTGATCCAGGCGCTACGCCTGAACATGCGCAGTTCTCGATCGGGACGCCGCCCGGCTACAACGGCAGCAAGATGACCTTCATCCCGGTCTGGAGCCATGCGGCGACCGCCACCAACTTCGGCGTCTCATGGAAGCTCAAGGGCAAGGTCTTCAGAAATGATGAGGCCTTTGATCTGCCATTGGGCACCGAGCAGGAATCTGCCGATACCGGCGGCGTCACCGATAAAATCTACCTCGGACCTGAGAGCCCCGAGATCACACTTTCCGGTTCCCCGGTCCCTGGCGAAACTCTGTTGGTGCATTTCGATATCTATCGCGATGGCCCTGACACCCAGGACAACTTGGCGGTCGATGCGCGCTTGCACGGCATCTACTTGATCTGGTCGACCAACATGGCAACCGATGGATTGGGACTGGTCGATGGCATACCGCCGCCTTAGCCTCCTAACCAGACGGCGATCTCTATCGGCGGCCAGTGTCGACTTCGTCAGTCACTTTGGGGACACCGTCGATCGCCTCAAATACAACACGGGCGCCCTTGCCCTGGCGCATGCCGTGCCGGGCACCTGCTTGGTCATCGGCATTTACGGTCAGAGCCAGGGCGCTGCTGCGGGGACCGTCAATGGCATTGCCTCGATTGTCATCACCGGCCTCAGCGGCAGAGTCTATTCGGCCTTTCCGCTCGGCCCCCCCATAACCACCACCTTCGGCCATTACATTCAGTTCTGGGGCAGCAACGTCCGCAGTGAGACGTCATGCACTGTCCTGGTGGAATTCACCAACTCTCAGACCCAGTGTTCGATCTTGACCTGGGAGGCCATGAATCTCGGCACCCTGACGCCCTATGATCCCGGCGGGCAGGCGTCCTTTGGAGGGGCGGACGCCACTGACGCCATTCGTCTTCCGGACGCTAGCATTGCCATTGCCTTCGCCGTCCAGCCGATCACCGCCAGTCCCGTCACATGGACCGGGGTGACCGACGATACCAACGTCGATGTCGGCACCGCCTATCATGTCTCCGGAGGCTCCCAAGCCCACGCCGCAGCCCAGCTCCTCACGGTGACCGCTTCTGTGCCTGGGGCTCCGCCCTTCACTCTCATGGCCTGCGCGAGCTTTAGATGACAGTACGCGGTCCCATAGCCTCACTGCCGCTGGTCGCCGAGCCTGGGCCGCCCGCCAGCCCTGATCAGCTCGTCACCCAGACCGCGCGGTACGACAACCCCGATAACTTCTTCGGCGGCTTCAGCGTGTTCCCGGGCGCGGTGACGGTTTCCCCGGCGCGCTTTAACAACATCAACACCTTCCCCAGCGGGGCGGTCTCCATTGTCGGCGCTCCACAGACTGTGAGCCAGATCGCGCGCTTCGATGATCCCGACACCTACTTTGCCGTGTCGATTGCCGGTGGCGATCGCCTGCTCACCCAGAATCTGCGCTTCGATGATCCGGATACCTTCTTCAGCGGCTCTGTTGTCCTGGCTGCTCCGCCTGACAAGGCTCTGACCCAGACCGCCCGCTTCAATAATCTCAACCTCTTCTTCGGCGGCAGCCTGTTGTTCGATGTCGTGGTTCCCCCGATTCAACCACCTCACCCGTCGACCCAGGTCGGCTTCCCGCCAGACGGCAGCGGCAAGAAGAAGAAGCCGAAGCAGACCGTCAGGATCAAATGGCGCGATACCGTCGCTGAGGCCGAGGCCCGGCTTGTCGAAGAGCAGCGCTTGGCCGAGATAGCCCAGCTCCAGGCCTTCGAGGCCTATCTCATCAGGCGCCGCAAGATCGCTGCAGCAACCGCACTTCTGTTGAGCTGAGCATGGATGATTTAACCGATACCGACTTCGATCGGCATTATCGCAGCCTCGAAATTCAATACGACGAATTAGTCAAAACGTGTCTGGTTGGAAAATCTATCATCGACGAACTGCAAGGCGAGAGTGTTGCTCTCGATTTACTGCTCACGGGTGCCAAGGAGGCGTTCATCAATGCGGCTCTAGTGATGATCAACGGTGATCTCAACTTCGCAACAGAAGCCGGGATCGCCAAAGCGGTGAAGGCCCAGGACGATCTCCGGGTCTACCAGATCATCGTCAACAGAATCGCTGAGGCGATCGCCAGGGCGAGGGATGCCAAGCAGGGTGCTGGCTACCTCAAAGAGGAAATGAAAGTTCGGTACGACGATGGCTGATTACGACACTCAACAGCAAGAAGACATCCAGCCGGATGGTCCCGTCTATGATGGTCGCGAGCCGGAGTCATGGGAGCCGCCACCGGCCCCGGATCCGCAGATCGGTCGCGATGTCAAATACGTCGAGCTGGAGATGGTCGAGGATCCTCGCGACCAGATCGTCGAGAACTACCGCGCCAAGCGCGACCAGGATGCTGCCGAGACCCTGCACCAGCTGACCGGCGCCATGCAGGCGGACGCGGAGCAACACCAGGAACCCGAACAACAGTATTACCAAGAGGACTCTCCTCCCCCTCCTGGCCCCGGTGGTGAGGAGGAAGTCTCTCCTCGCTATCGGGTTAACGTCTATGGCGAGGAGTACGAGGTTCCGGTTGAGGACCTCATCAGAAATTTCCAGATTAACTCGGCTGCCGAAGTCAACATGCAGACCGCAAATGAGCGGCTGGCCGAGGCAAACAGATTGCTGGCGATGGCGCAACAGGCGCCTACCAATGGCAATGGCGGCTACTCGCCACCCCAGCAGGACCCACAACCCCAGACCCGTTACGAGGCACCTACCCATGAGGCGGCGCCCAACGATGACGAAGAGCTGCGGCAATTTGTGGAAACCATGCAGCTGGGATCGACCGATGAAGCGGTGGAAGCCGCCAGAAGGCTACTGAGTAGAAATGCTGCACCTCAGCAACCCGTAGACATCAGTGGTCAGGTCGAAAGAGTAATTGCCGTCAAAGCAGACGATTCCCGTTCTACGGCAGCTATGACTGAGTTCTTCGATGCCTTCCCGGTTCTTGACGATCCCATCTCTCTGGGCGCGCTCCATGAGGCGTCCAAAGTCGAGATGGCGAAGGATCTTGCGACGACCGGCTTGCCATTCGATGACATCATGTCTCTCGATCAATCCCATATCGTGAAGTATCACCGCCTCGCGCGGCTACAGAATCGACCGGGATTCCGACAGCCTGATGAGATTCTGGGGACCGTGGCGAGAAATCCCCGGTTCAGAGATCTAGCGCAGTCAGCTTATGAGCCAGACATGTATGTCGATGTCGACCGGTCTTGGCGCAAGCAAATGGTGCAGCAGCAACCGGCTTTGAGATCAGCCCCCCCGCAACGGCAGCAAGAAGAGCGGCGTACCCCCGAACAGAAGGGGTCCGACGTGGTTGCCCAGATGCGCCGGGAGCGTGGACAGGTAGGAATCGGCGTCTAGGAGAAACAGCCGACAGTTACTGCCTAGTATAGTCCAAGTCTCGAGGCCTTGGCTCAAAGTCTGCCCAAGGATAACCTAACATGCCAGGACAAGTGTGGAGTATTAACACTGATGGCGGCTATATGCATGCGGATGAGTTGTCAACTATACTTCGCATTGCAGTCCGCCCGCTGACGAAAATGCGTCAGTTTTGCGATGCCAAAGATGGAACCCAGAAGGGTCTCAACAGAGGCGAGCAATTTACTTGGAACGTTTATGGTCACGTAGGGTCAAGGGGGACGCGGCTCAATGAAAACGCCGCTATTCCTGAGACCAGCTTCTCGATTCGGCAAGGGTCTTTGACCGTTACTGAATTCGGAAACAGCGTTCCTTTCACCGGTAAGCTTGATGCTTTGGCTCAACACAAGGTCATCGAGATCATCGACAAGGCTCTGAAGAATGACTGTGCGCGCTGCTTCGACGTCGAGGCCTTCCTGGCCTTCGACCAGACGCCGCTCACCGTGGGGGCAGCTGCAGGAACCTCGACCACTGCGGTGACCGTCGAGACCACCGGTTCAACCATCACCAACAATGTCGCGATGGGCAAAGATCACCTCAAGGCGATCTCCGACGCGATGAAGGAACGGAACATCCCGCCCTACATGGGCGACAGCTATATGGGTGTCTCTCATCCGACGACTTGGCGGCCCGTAAAGAATGATTTGGAAACAATTCATCAGTATACGGAGAGTGGCCTAACCAAGATCATGTCGGGAGAGATCGGCAAGTATGAAGATTTCAGGCTTGTCGAACAGAACTCCATCCCCAAGGGTGGTGCTGTCGATTCCGTCACCTACGATCCGCTCACTGACACAGCCGACCCCTGGAACAATTCCAAGTCGAGCTGGGCGTTCTTTTTCGGGGCCGATACCTGTGCAGAAGCAGTGGTCATCCCTGAAGAAATCCGCGCCAAGATCAGCGGCGACTATGGTCGTGCCAAAGGCGTGGCGTGGTACGCCATTGAGGGCTTCGGTTGCATTCATACCGACGCCACCAATGCCCGCATTATGAAGTGGGAGTCTGCAGCATGAGCTATGAAGCAGCACGGCAAGAAATCTACCATCAGCCTTCTTCGGCTTTCGGTGCCACCACAGAATCTGTGGCTCTCAAGGGTCCGAAGGGGCTGAAGGGACAGGTCAGGGACATCTCGGTGACACTGACTGTCGCCCCTGTCGGCACCACCTCGGTTCCCGAGATCTGCGTCGGCACCGCCCAGGGTCTGTCCGAGTATGCTCGCTTCAGGCTCGGCACCACGGCGATCCTTGGCTACACGGTTGTCCCGGCATGTTACCGGGCCTCCCAGATAGCCGGAGACCCGAACTATGGGCTGTCCCTCCTCGAGGACTATGTCGGCCATGTGAAGATGAGCGCGATGTATACTCCGGCAGCCTTTATCCCGGCAGACGCCACCTTCTTCATCAGTCGCGTGGCTGGTGTCGGTGCGCCTGCGGGAACCGGGTCGTCCTTCGTCGTTATCGACTGGTTCTGAGCGATCTCTGTCGGGGGCTTCGGCCCCCGGCCATTCTTGGCCAATGGAGTGGATGGTTATGCCAGATAATGTGCGCGGCCCCCTTTTGTCGAACGGCCATCCCGGCCAAGTCCTCATCATGGACCCGGAGGGTTCCAAGCGGACGGCATGGACTGATCCTTCGAATCTTGGTCTGGGTGACGGTGGAGGCACTGACCCGCCGCCGGTACAGGAATTCCCGTTCGAGGTTCTCACCGCGACCCGGGTTTACTATGTCGACGGTGCGAGCGGTGCCGATCTCAATGATGGGCTGACTCCTGGGACATCGTTCAAGACCATTGAGAGAGCGATTGCCGAGGCGGGGAAGGTCTATGTAGCCAAGTATCGCGTCGACATTAACGTCGCGGGCGGCACCTACGTCGAGCCAGCGTCAGGTGCATGGTCCCTGCCAAATTATAACACTGGCCAATACCAGTCCCTCACGGGGAGCTACCGCGCATTCAATCTATTGGGGAGCGGTGAGGCTAGCTGCATTCTTCAGCCTGTAACACCCCAGCTATATGGATCTGTGATCATGAAGGTTAGCGGCTCATGGAGTGTGAGCGGCTTTACCATGAAGATCGGTGGAGACACGGCAATTTGGATGACGCCCACTGCCGATCTGGCGCTTGGCACTATGACATTCGAGAATGTCGTGCCGGAAGCATTTCCAATAGGGATCAAGGCTGACGGCGGTGTGCTTGATGCAACCGGGACTTACACCTTCAAGGGCCCCGGGTGGACGGCCATGTTCGATCTCAACAATACGAACGCGGTTCTGTCTTCGGTCAACATAGGCGACAATCCGATTGTACAGAACGCTTTTGTTCATGCCGTTGCTAGCAATTTTAATATGCCCCCCGCAATGAACGATACGTCGCTATGGGTGGGAAAGAAGTACATCGGCAAAGACCTGTCCGTGATTAAGTATAATACGGGTGGCGCCAATCCTGAGCTGTTGGGTTCTCTGCCTGGAGAACTCATGGGAGGTTCTACTTACAATGGGAGCAGCGAGAATGTTCGCCCGCCCAATCCGTCGGTAGAAAGCGTCACCGCAGAGGACAGCGGAGCGACATATATCAGCGAGACAAACACCGCGCCTACGTCCGTTCCCCTCCCCTATGCAAAGAAGGGGGTGGAGTTTACCTTCATTGTGACGGAGGCTTTCCCTTACTCCGTGTCGATCCCCAGCGGGTCAGGCGACATCATTAGAATCGGTGCGGCATCCGGCAACAGTATCAGTTCTGCGGTACAGGGCGATTCCATCACGCTCCTGGCGGTGGATGGTACCCAGTGGATTGCGACATCGGTCGTTGCAACATGGGCTGCCGTAGTCCTGTCGGACGAGGAGCTGGACGCCTTGAGAGACGGCACTGCTCCTCTCGCGGCCAAGTCGAAGAAGAGGTAGGCGATGGCCGAGAATGAGCCCGGCCCCTATCTGGCTGGCGGATTCGAAGGGCAGGTTCTGGTCAAGGGCGTCGATGGCTCGAACCGGACCTTCTGGACCGATGGCAGCAACATCGCCGCAGCTCCGCCTGTCAGCAATTATGAGATCATCACCGAGGATCGCCATTACTATGTAGCGCCGACTGGCGGGAGCGATGCTAACAATGGCCTCTCAGAAGCGAAGCCATTCGCGACCCTCCAGAAAGCCTGCAGTGTCGTCGCCGGTCTCCATGCCGGGGCATTCCGCGTGATTGTCCACGCCAACTTCACCGGCGGGGACCAAGCCAGATACCCAGGCCCCATTACACTGCCCAACAGCCCTTATTACCCGCGCGCCGTTGGCGACAACAAAGCCCCATTTTTCATGGACGCCGGGTCAGTCCCCCAAAGTACCGTTGTTGATTGCGTCATCTCTTCCACCACTGGTCCCGCCATCACAGTGAATGGCCATTGGGAAATAGGCGGGCTTGGCGCCGAGATAATGGAGAACGCAACCGGGCTATATATCAGCCCCACCGGAATTGTCCGCGCACGGACATTCATGCTCAGGACTTTCCCCACCGTCCCTGAGGCCGAGATGATAGCGGGGATCACGGTCGATGGCGGTAAGTTTTTTACCGCGGATTCGTTTCTTCCAATCTTCCTTCTCGCAGGTAACGCCTTTATACGGGCGATCCACGTCATCAATGGTGGTGAATTCCGCTTACTCCCGATGCCATCAGGCATTATGTGGATTTTTTGGGGGCAGACTTATTCCGTTGCAGCCGTTGAGACTCACAACAACAGCATCATCGATTTCGGGGCCGCCGATTTAGACGGCAGTACTTTAAGCAATGTCAACTTGGGCCCCATCGCCTTAGGCATCTCCGAATTGGACACGCTGCCTGTTGGCCGCCAATATTTGGGCACGACCAATTCAAGGATTCTTGTAGGTTCAGGTCAGACGATACCTGCCGACATGCCTGGGGTTCTTACGAGCGGGGCGACCTATAATGGCCGGGGCATGTCGACACCCCAGCCCACCGGGGGGGCGCTTGCGGCAAACCTTTCCGGGGCGCTGTTCACCAATGAGGGCGCAACCGCGATCTCGGTGTTCACGCTCCCGCCCCTTGATACTCTGACCTGGGGCAGCAATTTCTCATTCTATATCCAGAACGCCTTCGGCATCAGGATCGTGGCGGCAGCTGGGGACACCATCAGGGTCGCAGCGACGGCATCGGCAGCGGCGGGCAACGTTTCTGCCACTGTGATCGGCAACTCCATCAAGCTCGAATCGATCAACGGCACCGAGTGGGTAGCGACCGCCGTGGTCGGGACATGGACCGTCACATGAGGAACAGTCATGGCTGAGAGTTCTCGCGGTCCATTCCTGTCTGGCGGTTATCCCGGCCAGCTGCTGGTCAAAGAATCTATAGGCAGCAGCCGAACGATCTGGACTGATCTGGCTAATTTAGGATTGCGTGAGCGCCTGACTGCCGACCGCAATTATTATGTCTCGCCATCCGGTTCCGACAGCAACACCGGCATGCCTGCATCGTCGCCCTTCAAAACCATCCAGAAGGCCATCGATACCGTCACCACGCTCGATCTCGGAGGCAAGAAGGTCGACATCAACATCGCCGATGGCACTTACAATGAGGCCCTGATCCTGCCGCCCCTGGTTGGCGATCGCGGCAAGACCGGCAACATCCCTTTCAATCTCTATGATGACAGCTCGGTTTCACTTGTTGGGAATGTAGCGTCCCCATCCAACGTCAATGTCCAAGGCCCTCCCGAGTTGGGGGCCGTTTCCATTACCTGCCAAGGCAATGGCTGGCATTTGACCGGGCTCGAGGTTAAGGCGCCGGTTAACTCCTATGTCATGTGCATTGTGATTGACGGTCCTTACGAGCTGCTTCTTGGACAGCTGAACATCAGCAACAGCGGGGCGTCCACTTTCGCCTACGGGATAGTCGCGCAGAAAACCGGGGTCTGTATAAACACAGGCCAGGAGATCCGTTTCTTTGGCACCCTTTGGCATGAGGTTCTTACCTGCCTTGAAGGTGGCCGGATGGTGATCCCCGGTGTGATGGCGGTGAATAACAACCCCGCTATCGCCAGTGCCTTTTGCCATGCGGCACTCGGCGCCGGGGTGACCCTGACGCAGGTCATCTCCGGCACTGCCACCGGCAAGCGCTACAATGTGACCCACAACGCCGTCATCGTGACTGATGGGGTGGCCACATTCTTCCCCGGAAGTATCGCTGGAACTGCCACTCTTGGCGGCCTCTATGCAGGACCGTGAAATCTAGAAGGAGCAAGGGACATGAGCAGAAATTGGCCGCATCGATTTGTCGGCACCCATGAGCAGCCGAAGCGCACCCCATACACAGGGCACAAGGATCCTGGCGCAGTTGAGATGGGATTGGCGGGTTATGAGACGTTAGCGCTCGCCGATGTGAAGGACCCATTCGAGGCTGAGGATCGCGAGATTCTTGGCACCGATGCCGATTATGACATTTCCAAAGTCAGGTAGGCAGACACCCCGGTTGAGTTGCTAGCGTCTTGATCGTCTAGACAAACCTCGGATTCAGGAGACAGTCACATGGCTGACGGACCCGGCAAATACAATCACGGTACAGAGACCTCGAAGAAGGGTCGCTTTACCTACATCGAGTCATACGGCAAGGACGATTCCAATTGGGTCGGTACCTCGGCTGACGAGCGTGGGAACAGCGGCCAGAAGGGCAGCAACACCGATCTCGGGCATTCGATCTCTGGCGGCAAGGCACATCAGAGCAACCCATAGAACCCGTGCTTTTGTGTTCGGGTTACTTTCCTCCCCGGGCGCAATATTGCGGTAGGGCGGCTCGGTTTCCTCAGCCCAGGATCTTCACGCCGGGCCGCCCGCTCCCATCAGAAGGACCCTGAGCGATGCCGTTCGACCCTAAGAAGCCCAAAGGCACTACCTACGGCCCCGTCACCATGTTCTGGCAGGACGGCAAGCATTGGGATGCCCAAGGCAATGAGCTGGACCTTGATGGCAACATCATCACGCCGGTTGCTAAGGCTGCGCCCAAAGAGCCCGAGAAGGGCCCCGATCCCCTTCCCCCCGCCCGCAAGGACGTCAAGGATGACGGCCCCAAGGAGGCTGGCACCAAGCACTCCGAGGATCTCGACGGCTGGGCTAAGGGCAAGGTATCGATCCCGTTCTTCAAGGTTAAGGAAGCCATCCGGGATAAATACGGCAAGGTCGCCAACACTGCCGCCGAGGCGCGCAAGATCATCGCTGGGGACTAAGTCCCGTGGCTATCTCCTATTCAGAGCTGGTAGCGACCAAATCGACTCTGAATTCGATCAAGGGCTGGATCAATTGGGATCTGGCCCCGGCGACCGACATCCTCTCAGATTCTGAAGCCTTCATTTACAGCTCGCTGCGGATCCGCGAGATGAAGCGCATTGCGACCGGCTCCATCCTGGCTGGCTCGACCTTCCTCGCCATGCCCCCTGATTTCATCGCGCCCAGGTCCTTCAAGCGCATAGGAGACTCTGCAGGCAAGATCGACATCCTCGATGACAAGATGTTCGAGGACACGCTGCCCCTCGATCAGAATGGCGCTTATCCGAAGGCAACGCCGACCAAATGCACCATCTATGATGATCCGCCGTTCGCCTATTTCGATGCCGAGGCGGACAAGGACTATCCCTATCGGCTGGTCTACTGGCGCCGCCCTGAGGCGCTGGCGATGACCAATGAGACCAACTTCCTTTGCGCCCGCTATCCGATGCTGCTGAGAAGCACCTGCCTCGGCTACGCCAACCTGTACATGAAGCAGCCCGATGTCGCGGAGCAATGGCTCACCGTGGCCGGGGGCATGATCACCCAAGCCAACAGCGATTACGATCTCGGCGAGCAAGCTAACCGCGTCGAAAATTATTGGGAGTCCAACTGATGGCTGATGGCAATTCATCAATCCTCAACCTCCTGCTGATGGAGACCAACAGCCACAACAATGATTGGGGCACCCAGCTCAACAACGACTTCAGCACAGTCGATCGTGCGGCTGGTCTCAAGACCACTGCCGTCGTCACAACTGGCGGCACTGTGGTTCGCAGCCAGGATCAGCTGATCGAGTTCATCCAGCGGGTCACCGGGGTGCTGTCCTCCAATGTCAGCATCGAGGTGCCAGCTGCTCTGCAGCGCGCCAACCTGTGGATCAATGACACCACCGGTAACTTTACCATGACGATCAAGGTGATCGGGCAGACCGGGGTTCCGCTGCTGCGCGGCGACAGCAAGATTCTGCGCTGCAATGGCATTGATGTCGTCGATGCCGGGATACCCGCCTATTCACAGCTGGCCGGATTGGCCGAATGGATGGGCAATGCCAGCGGCACCAACGCCTATACGGTCGCCCCCAATCAGTATGTCGAGGCCCTGGCCGATGGGTTGCGGATCACCTGTTTCATCGCCAATGCCAACACCGGCCCGGTGTCGATCAACTTCAACGGCACAGGCTTCAAGCCGGTGGTGCATTCGGATAATTCAGCCCTGGCGGTTGGAGCGATCGCAGCCTCGAGCATCAAGACCTTCCTCTACTATCAGGCCTCCGACAAATGGTACATGTCCCAGGTCTCGGCGGGCGCTCTTAACCAGGGCATCACGCCGACTGTTCTCGTCGATGCTGCGACGATCGCCTGGGACATGGCGGTCTCGAGAGCCAATGTCACCGTCACGCTTTCCACAGACCGCGCTATGGGCACCCCCACCAATCAGGTGGTCGGGCAGCTGGGCTACATGGAGTTCGTCCAGCCCGCTGGGGGAGGCTGCAATGTTACCTTCCCCGCCGCGTTCAGCAAGATGGGAACTCCGTTTATCGATCAATTGGCATCGGCCAGGACGGTGTTTGGTTATCTGGTTCAGGCGGTCAATGCGATCCAGATGTGGCCGCTCTACATGTCTGGCAGGAACTCGATCGGCTTCTACAGAGACCTGACCCCTGCGGCTCTTCCAGGCGGGGGGACAGTACTTCTGCCGCATCTTCTCGGCGCTCTCCCTGCCCTGGTGCAGGTCTATCTCGAATGCACGTCGGGCAATAACAGCTACGCTGTTGGTGATCGTATATTGATCGGAGATCTCAAGGACTCCGACAATCATCGCGGCTTCAATGTCGGGTACAACGCCACCAATGTTTTCGTCAGGGTCGGTGAGAACGAAGCCTTCCTGCTCAACACCTCTGGCAATAGCAACATACCGATTCCTAGTTCCGGCTGGAGAGTCGGCGCCCGCGTCTATGAGTGAGGCCCGTGACAAAGACCCCATTCGACTTTCAGCCCGGCATCAGAAAGATCGACTCGCCCTATGCGACGACCGGGCGATGGCTCGATTGCGACAAAGTGCGGTTTACTGGCGGGCTGCCGGAGAAGCATAAAGGCTATGTGCGGTTTGCCGGGCCGGTGACCGGCATCGTCAGGGCGATGAAGGCCTGGGATGATTTCAGCGCCAACCGCCATCTGGTTGTCGGCACTCATTCCAAGCTGCAGCACATCAGCCCCGATGCGGTCATCTCCGACATCACCCCGTTTCGAGAGATCAGCTCGGGCGTCACCAGCGGCACCGTCACTGATCCATTTCACACCGTAGCTGGGTCGCCGATTGTCGAGGTTGCGATCCTGGATCATGGCGCCACGGTCGGCGATACCGTGATCTTCAGCAATGCCAACCCGGTCGGCGGCATCACCATCAACGGCCCTTACATCGTCACCACGGTGGTAAGCGCCTCGCTCTTCACCATCACCCATACCGCCAATGCCACATCGACTGTCCTCGCCGGGGGCGGTCTGGTCACCTATCAATTCGAGATCAATATCGGCACGACCAACTCCAGCCAGGGCACCGGGTTCGGTGTCGGTCCCTATGGCATGGAGACCTATGGCACTCCGCGCGCGGTCTCGAGCTTCACCCAGTTTTCGCGCACATGGTCGCTCGATCTCTATGGTGAGAATCTGTTGGCGATGCCGTCCAATGGCGGCCTCTATGAGTGGGATCCTGACACGCCATCCCAGCGCGCCCTCCTGGTGGAGAATTCACCGACCGGCCAATTCGTCTTTGTCACCAATGAGCGCTACCCGATCGTGCTGGGGGCCTCCGGCTCGCTGATGAACATGTCCTGGCCGGATCAGAACGACATCACCAACTGGACGCCGGGCACTCAGTCGACCGCTCTAACCCGCACCTTGAAGGATGGCTCGCGCTTGGTCGCCGGAGCGGTGTTGATCAACACGCTCTCCTTGGTGTGGTCTGATACTTCGGTCTATTCGATCCAGTACACGGGCGCTCGCAATATCATTTACACCAGCAATAAGTCGGCAGGTCAGTGCGGACTGATCGGGCCACATGCCTTTGTGATCGTCGGGGGCCGCGCTTACTGGATGAGCGCCTTCAGCTTCTTCATGCATGCCGGTGGCGTGGTTCATATCCCGCGCGCTGAAGACGTCGAGGGGTGGGTATTCAAGCACGTCTCGAAATTCCAGAACTGGAAGTGCTTCGCTCATTACTCCTCGAGCTTCAATGAGGTGACTTGGTTCTATGTGCCAGACGGCAGTGAAGAGCCATCGGCGTATGTTGCTGTCGGTCTCGATGATTACTCATGGACGGTAGGCACCTATGACCGCACGGCCATGGAAGAGCAGGGCGGCATCAACCCGCAGATCTTCGGTGCCTCTGTCGAGGGCATAATCTACCAGCATGACCGTGGCGTCGATGCAGCTGGCGCGCCATTGCCATGGCATCTCGAGGCAGCTCCTCTCGACATTGAGGATGGCAATTCGCTGATGGATGTCTTCGGCTATGTGCCGAATTGGGAGCATCAGAAGCAGCCGGTCAACCTGACGCTCAAGACCTATGAATACTCCGAACATGCCAATCCCGAGACTGAGAAGATTCTGGAGACCACCATCAAGCTGATCCCCCCTGGCGAAGGCATGGTTGATCTCCATACCGCTGGCCGTCTCGTCGCCTTCAGGTTGTCGGGCAATACACTCGGCAGCGATTTCAGATTGGGCAGAGCGCAGTTCGATCTCCAGGCTGGAGGAGGACGCCGATGAGACAGGTCTCGCTGTTAACCACCCGGCTGCCGCCTGAGACCGTCGATGAATGGGTGGGCCGGGCGCTCTCGGCGATCGAGGAAGCAAGCGGCGATCAGCCTGCAGAATCGAGTGCCGATGCGATGGTGTTGGCGAACTTCGATGAGGTCCTGGACATCCAGACAGTCATCGATGTGGGCGCGCCTGATTTGCTGGAATTAACCAAAGCGGTGGCGACGTTGATATTTTACATTCAGAAACGCGGTCCCGACCGGACGCAATAGGAGACACGACAATGCCTGCATCAAATACTGGCGAGGGCATGGGTAATCCCCAGGGCAATTTTGGAAGTGGCAACAACTTTAATGGCGGCGCTGCGCCGGGCTCCGGCACCAACAGCAACAATGCTGGCAATCAGCAGAGCACCAATTTCAACAATTCTCCGGCGCAGAGCCAGAACGCCGTGGGCATCACGGGTATGGCGGTGCCAAGGAAAGATCAGACTCTTCAGGACCGTCAGTTCGGAACCCTGGGCTCTGGCATGGTCGGCACCAACTTCGGCACCGGCACCAACAGCAGTGCGTCGGCTCCCAAGCCAACGCCCCCCAAGCCCGCGCCTGCCGTCGTCAAGCCTCCGCCCAAGCCCATTCCCAAGCCTATTGTGACAATCAAGGCTCCTGTGAAGGCTCCTGTGGCTGGGACGAAATATCCCGGCATTGGCGGGTCGACCGGTGCTGCTGCTGAGTCAGATTACGACAAAACAAATTGGACGGGCATCAACAAAGCAACGGGTCCTAAAGGCCCTGGCTCTGCCATGGGTCTCCCGGGGCGCGCCCGTGGTGGTGGCTTCGGTGGTGGAGGCCGGAATGGCGCCATCGTCAGCGGCAACTATGTCGAGGCTCCTGGTGGGGCCCAGGTCGATCCGATGACCGGCCAGCGTGGTCTCAGGCATCGCCAGCAGGTTGAGAACCAAGTGCGCCAAGTGTTCGGTGCAAGGCCGGATGGAGCTGCAGGCGGCGGTAGGCCGATGCAGGGCTATGCCGGTGGCGGCGCCAGCAATCTGCCCAAGCGCGGCTCTGGCAGCCCGGGTGGCTGGAGCCCCGCTGGCCAAGCGCGCCAAGAGGCGCAGCGCCCGCAGCCGAGGTATCTCGGCACGGATAGGGCAACCGCGAACAGCTCACCCAGGACCCCGAATCCGAGGTACGCCCCTCCAAGGGGAGGTCGTGGCGAGGGCGGCGGCATGGGTTCGCAGGTTCCGACCGGCCAGGGCTTCAGCGAGAAAGAGCCGGGCGGTTGGGCATAAGGAGATAGCCGATGCCGAGCGGCAGATACAGTGACGGTAGCGGCCCCACGCCACTTCAGGCG
>Ga0190271_10000726_pt1 | contig 17325 bp, 17 predicted proteins | sample Popmic356T_FD_133747 | JGI IMG/M metagenome (GOLD analysis project Ga0190271, IMG submission 133747) | Populus adjacent soil microbial communities from riparian zone of Weber River, Utah, USA - 356 T | ecosystem: Environmental > Terrestrial > Soil > Riparian zone | place: USA: Utah | collected...
GATGCCAGGCCGTTGTCGTTTCGGGACGGCGCCAACACGTGAGAACCTCGCCCTTCGAGATCTGCTACAGGTCGGACTGGCGAGGCAACGCCCGGATGCCACTTCAGCGCCTCACCAACGACAGGACGAATTGCGAGCACCTGGAGTCATGCCCATGCTTCATCACCTTTCATTCGCAGTGGCCGATATAGAACGTGCCGCCAAGTTCTATGACCATGTGCTGTCGGCACTCGGCTATGTGAGAGTCTTTGAAGACTTGCGCCCTGGAGAGAAGGATCAGGCCGTTGGCTACGGCCTTGAAGGGGAGGGCGATCGGTTCTGCATCAAGCAGGCCAGTGCGTCCTCGGCGAGCGTGGGAAGCGGTTTCCACCTCGCCTTCGCCGCACCGAACCGAAGCGCCGTGCACGAGTTCCACAAACAGGCGCTTCTGCACGGCGGCAGGGACAACGGCCGACCTGGGCCGAGGCCTGACTACGGCCCCCACTACTACGCTTGCTTCGTGGTCGATCCAGACGGTCACCGCGTGGAGGCGGTCATCAACAGTCCCGCAGCATCGCCTGGCCGATGAGGCTGCGATGGCTTTCGATGCTGTGGTGCTATCGCGCCCGGCGCGCCGGTGCTCCCGTTGCTGGGGTTGCTGACAAGGGATGGGTGCAGGCGCCCTGGCTGCCGGCCTCGGTGCTATCCCGACTTGCGATGAACTCGGCAGGCGGCAAGCATGGCCCTCTACGCCAGCCGAGAACGGACCTGAACATGACTGCATCGAACCGCCCCTGGAACCGCCCGACCGCCCTGCGCCTGGCCGCGCTGCTGGCTTGCAGCACCTTCACCTGGGCCCATGCCGACGGCGGTGACGTGACGCCCGGTGTCGAGTCGTCGGTACAACTGCCGCCCAAAGCCCAGGGCAACCCGCCGTCGTGGGCCGGCAAGGCCTTCCGCAAGGGGGTGGTGAGTGTGGCCAACCCCTACGGGGCCGAGGCGGGTGCGCGGATCCTGGAGCAGGGCGGCAACGCGATCGACGCCGCGGTGGCGATCGCCTACGCGCTCAACGTCGTCGAGCCACAGTCCGCCGGCATCGGCGGCGGCGGCTTCATGATGATCCACCTCGCCAAGAGCGGCCAGACGGTGATCATTGACAGCCGCGAGGAAGCGCCGGCCGGTGCCACGCCGACCATGTTCGTCGGTGTGCCCAGCGCCTCACAGCAAGGCGTCGCGGTCGGCGTGCCCGGCATGGTGCGCGGCACGGCGACGGCGCTCGAGAAGTACGGCCAGCTGTCGCTGGCGCAGGTGCTGCAGCCGGCGATCCAGCTGGCGGACGAGGGCTTTGCCGCCACGCCACGCTTCGTCAGCAGCACCAACTGCAGCAGCGCCAACAGCCGGGCGCGCAACTCGCCGGAGGCATCCGAGTACTTCTGCCCGGGCGGCACCTTCCGGGCCGTCGGCTCTCTGGTCGACAACAAGCCGCTGGCCGAGACCTTCCGCCTCATCGCGGCCCATGGCCCCGACTGCTTCTACAAGTTCATGCCCGACAAGGGCTGCGACATCGCGCAGGGCATCGTCGAGGGCCAGACCTGGAACCGGCCGCAGGCGCCGAACGGCAAGAGCGGCAGCATGACGCTGGCGGACCTCGAGGCCTACCAGGCCAAACCGCGCGTGCCGATCGAGGGCAGCTACCGAGGCTGGCGCGTCAAGTCGATGCCATCGCCGTCGTCGGGCGCGCTGACGGTGCTGCAGGTGCTGAAGATGCTCGAACGCTTCCCGATCGGTGATGCCGCGGCCGGCTACGGTTTCGGCGCGCCGAAGACCGCCAACGTCATGGCCGAGGCGATGCGCATCGCCTTCGCAGACCGGGCGGTCTGGATGGGCGACGACGAATTCGTGCCGGTGCCGTCCAAGGGCCTGTTGGATCAGCGCTACGTCGACCTGCGCAGCGCCATGATCACACCCGGCACGCGGCTGGATCCGAATCCGGCCGCCGACGATCCCCGACCGTACGACACCGCCGGCCTCGAGCCGGCCACCCGCCTCGCGACGGGCACGCCGCATACCGGGCCCGAGAACGGCACCACGCACTTCTCGGTGGTCGACAGCTTGGGTAACGTCGTCTCGTACACCAACACGATCGAATCGGGCTACGGCATCGGCGTCTTCGCCGGCTACAAGCGCCCCGACGGGAGCTTCCGCAACCACGGCTTCCTGCTCAACAACGAGCTGACCGACTTCAACCTGAACCCCGAGACCTCGGTCAACCCGTTCACCGGCGGGCCCGGATTCAACGACGTCCAGCCCGGCAAGCGGCCGCGCAGCAGCATGGCGCCGACCATGCTGTTTGCGCCCGACGGCAAGCCGATCCTGGCCTATGGCTCGCCCGGCGGCGCGACGATCATCAACTCGGTGATCAACGTCACGATGAATCTGATCGACCACAGGATGACACTGCAGGAAGCCATCGATTCGCCGCGCCTGTCGGTGGCCAGCGCGGGGCCCGGGGTCTCGGTCGACCCGTGGTTCCCGGCCGCGACCGTCGACGCGCTGCGGGCCCTGGGCTATACCGTTGGACTGACCGACATCGGGTCCGTGCAGGCCGTGCTGATCGACCAGAAGACTGGCAAGCAGTACGGTGCTGCCGACGCGCGCCGCGAAGGCACGGTGATCGGGCTGCCGCGACCGAAGGGCCGCTGAGACTCAGGCGCTTGCTGCCGGCGCGGCAGCGAGCGCCTCGGCGGCCACCGCCTCCAGGTGCGTGCGCAGCCAGCGCTGCACCGGGTCGTTCAAGTGGCGCCGGTGCCAGACGAGGTACATCGGCATCGACGGTGTCGCCACCGGCACCGGCACCAGCGCCAGCCCACGCAGCGCACCACGCGCCAGCAGCGACGGCGCGGTCGCCAGCCAGGGGCCGCCGCGCAGCATCGCCGCCAGCGCCGCCATGCCGGGAACGGTGGCGACGAAGCGGCGCGTCACGCCGTGCGCCAGCAGCCACTGGTCGACCTCCAGGCCGCCGGATCGCTCGTAGACCACGGTGACGTGTTCGGCGGCCAGGTACGCCGCGGCATCGGCCGGCGCGGCGCACTGGGCGGGATCGTGGAAGACGCCGTAACGGTCTTCGAACAGCCGCTTCTGGAACAGGTCGTGGCCCTCGGGCGGGCGCGGCGTGACGACGATCTGGCAGACGTCGTCGCGCAGCAGCGCGGGCCCCGGCGCACCCGATGGGAGCACACGCAGCGTCACCCCCGGCGCCTGCGCGCGCAGGCGGCGCAGCAGCGCGGGCAGCAGCAGGTCGCGCTGGAGGTCGTTGGCGGCGATGGTGAAACAGGTCGTCAGCCGGGCCGGGTCGAACCCGGCCGCGCGGCTGAAGGCCTGCAGCTCATCGAGCAGCGGGCGCGCGCGCTGCGCCAGCACCTCGGCCATCGCGGTGGCGGCGATGCCGCGGCCGGCGCGAACGAACAGTGCATCGCCCGTGATGAGGCGCAACTTGTCGAGCCCGTGGCTCACCGCTGACTGTGTGACGCCCAGACGCGCCGCAGCGCCAGTCACCGAGCCGTGCTCGTGCACCGCCAGCAGCAGCTGCAGCAGGTGGCCGTCGAGGTCCAAATGATCGAAATCGCTCATGAGTGGAATGAGTATCGCGGCCTTTATCCCTGCTGGCGACCCCGGAATACTGCGGGCACTGCCCCCACCCAGGAGACACCGCGATGAGCTTCCCCGACATTCCCGGCACGACCTTGTTCGACAGCCGCTCGGCCATGAAGGGCTACGCGTTGAACAAGATGTGTTTCTCGTTCAACGACGCTGCCTGCCGCGCCGAGTTCGTTTCCGACGAGGACGCCTACTGCGCGCGTTACGGACTCGACGCCGAGCAGCGCGAGGCGGTGCGTCAGCGCGACGTGCTCCGGCTCATCGCCGCCGGCGGCAACGTCTACTACCTGGCCAAGTTGGCCGGCATCTTCGGCCTCGACGTGCAGGACATCGGCGCCCAGCAGACGGGCCTGAGCAAGTCCGCGTTCCAGGCCAAGCTGCTGGCCGCGGCGCGCTGACCATCCCACGGACCTTCAGGAGACATTCGACATGGCCCAGATCATCGGTGGCCTGACCACCTCCCACGTGCCCGCGATCGGCCGCGCGATCGCGAAGCAGTTGCAGCATGAGCCGTACTGGAAACCCTTCTTCGACGGTTACGCGCCGGTGCACCGCTGGCTGGCGCAGGCCCGGCCCGACGTCGTCGTCGTCTTCTACAACGACCACGGGCTGAACTTCTTCCTCGACAAGATGCCGACCTTCGCCGTCGGTGCGGCGCCGAACTACCGCAACGCCGACGAGGGCTGGGGCCTGCCGCAGGTGCCGCCGTTCCAGGGCGAGCAGGGACTTTCGTGGCACCTGATCGATGCGCTGACGGCCGAGGACTTCGACCTCACGACCTGCCAGGAGATGGTCGTCGACCATGCCTTCACGCTGCCGATGGCGCTGCTGTGGCCCGAGCAGCAGTGGCCGGTGAAGGTGGTGCCGGTGTGCATCAACACCGTGCAGTTCCCGCTGCCGTCGGCGCGCCGCTGCTACGCGCTGGGCGAAGCCGTCGGCCGCGCCATCGCCTCGTGGGACGGCGCGCAGCGCGTGATGGTGATGGGCACCGGGGGCCTGTCGCACCAGCTCGACGGCGAACGTGCCGGCTTCATCAACAGGGACTTCGACCTCCAGTTCATGGAGAGCCTGGTGCACGACCCCCAGTGGGCGACCCAATTCAACACGCACGAACTGGTCGAGAAGGCGGGCACGCAGGGGGTCGAGCTGCTGATGTGGCTGGCGACGCGCGGTGCATTGGGCGCGAAGGTGCGCGAGGTGCACCGCAATTACCACATCCCGATCTCGAACACCGCCTCGGGACTGATGTTGTTCGAGCCGGTCGCCTGATCGGGGGCGGCCCCGGCGCTCACGGCTGGGGAACGAACATGTAGCCGGCGTTGCGAACGGTGCGGATGCAGCGCGGCTCGCCCGCCGGTTCGGGCTCGACCTTGCGCCGCAGGCGGCCGATGCGGATGTCGATCGAACGGTCGAAGGGCTCCCACTCGCGGTTGCGGGTGTGCATCAGCAACTGGTCGCGTGAGAGCACGCGGTTCGGGTGGCCCAGGAACACACGCAGAAGGTCGAACTCCATCGCGGTGATCGCGACCTCGGCGCCGCCGACCTCGAAGAGACGGCGTGCGTCGAGATCCAGCTCGCAGCGACCGAAACGCTGGCGCGCCGAGGTCGGCGCAGCCGCCGTCGCAGGCTCGGCGGCCGGCCGCGCCTGCAGGCGGCGAAGAACGCTCTTCAGGCGCGCGAGCAGCTCGCGCGGGTCGAAGGGCTTCGCGAGGTAGTCGTCGGCACCGACCTCCAGGCCGACGACGCGGTCGATGACGTCGCCCGACGCCGTGACCATGATGATGCCGAGGTCGTAACGCTCGCGCAGGTACTTGGCCAGCGTGAGGCCGTCTTCGCCGGGCAGGCGGAGGTCGAGCAGCACGACGTCGGGCAGGTCGGCCTCGAGGCATTCGCGCATCTGGACCCCGCTGCCGGCCTCGCCGACGGCGTAGCCGTGGCCCTGCAGGTATTCGCGAAGCATCGCCCGCACGGCCGGGTCGTCGTCGACGATCAACAGGCGGGCGCTGGGCTCCATGGCGGAATTCTGCCCCCGCCCGGGGTGGCGCAACAAGACCGGTTGCACGCCGGCAACGCCCACGCCGGCGCGGTTGCATGCCGGTTGCAAACGCCGCGCCGACCAGCCTCGCCGCAACAGCTTCGCTACAACCCGCGCGCTGGCGGACGCCTTCGCGATACCGGGGCCTCCCACAGTGCAGCCATGCCCCGACGGCGGAGCCCACCCGGCCCGCCGCGTGGCAGGCGGCCGGATCTTCCGGCCAACACCCACCACCCCTGCTGAACTGAAGGATCCACACCATGTCCACCCCCGTCAACACCGCGCGTTACGCCAAGGTCATCGACGTTTCCAAGCGCGTGCGCTGGGAGATCGAGCGCGACCTGATCCGCGGCCGCCGCTTCGACTACAGCAAGACCTTCCTGCCTTCGGGCTTGTCGTTGGTCAATGAACTGGGCTTCCTGAGTGCCGCCGACAAGCGCCTGCTGAGCCAGGTGCAGGGTCGCACCTACGCCTACATCTTCGGCCTCGTCGAACGTTTTATCGCCGCCAAGGTGTCCGACATGGGCCGCGAGCACGCGCTCGGTGACCAGGTCGCCTTCGAGGCGCTGGTGCGCATGACCGAGGAGGAGCTGAAGCACCAGGAGATGTTCCGCCGTCTCGAGGCCATGATGGCCGCCGACATGCCCGCAGGCTACGTGCAGACCGCCGAGCCGAACGCCGTCGCGCAGGCCGTGCTCGGCGCCAGCACCTGGGCCGTGCTGGCGCTGACGCTGGACATCGAGCTCTTCACCCAGGCGCATTACCGCGCCAGCATCGAGCCCGACGGCAACCTCTCCGAGCTCTGGAAGGACGTGTTCCTGTTCCACTGGAAAGAAGAGTCGCAGCACGCCGTGCTCGACGAGCTGGAGCTGGTTCGCGAGGACAGCAAGCTCGACAAGGCGCAGCGCGACGCCGCGGTCGGCGACCTCATCAACCTCGTCGTCGCGGTCGACGGCATCCTGCAGGCGCAGGCGAAGGCCGACACGCAGTACTTCTGCCAGCTCGCCGGCACGGCGAACGACGCCGGGCGCGCGACCCAGATCGAGGCCGGCGTGCTGAAGGCCTACCGCTGGCAGTACATCGTCTCCGGCGTGATGGAGCCGCGCTTCCAGAAGGTGCTGTTCTCGCTGCTCGACACCGAGCAGGCCACGCGGATCCAGAACGCGCTGGCGCCGCTGACCTACGCCGTGCCGCAACAGCCCGAAGTGCCGATGCCGATGGCGGCCTGAACACCCCGTTTCACTTTGCCGGTGGCGGTCGATCCCGGTCGACCGCCACTTCACCCCTTCTTGGAGACTGTCATGTCCAAAGTCCTTCCCCGCACCTTCACCGGCCCCGCCGTGCCCCGGCCGCGCCACCTGCAACCGCTGGCCGCGCTGTGGCGCGACATCGTCGGATCCTGGCGCCACGCGGTGGCCAGCCGGCGCTACGAGCACATCGACGACGCCACGCTGCGCGACATCGGCGTCAGCCGCAGCGAGCTGTTGTCCTTCGATGCCGAGGCCCGCGGCCTGGCCGAGCCGACCCGGCTGCGGGTGATCTCGAACTATCTGCGCCTGGCGTCGATGTGACGGGGCCAGCCCGCAAGGTTTGAACCCCCTCAACTTTCGGAGACCCGTCATGAAGATCCAGCGTTCCTTCGTGTGCCGCGCTGCAGCGGCCGCCATCGCCGCTTTCGGCACCACCGCAGGCGCACCGGCCCTGGCCGCCCAGCAGGCCTACACCTTCACCCAGGCCGGATTCAACGGCGGCGGGGTGCTGCAGGGCCGAATCGTCGTCGACGACCTCAACCACGACGGCGCCATCACCTCGGTCGCCGGCGAACTGCTGTCGTTTGCGATGAGCTTGGACGGCGACACCCTCGTGCCGTCGTTCTCGATGGGGCTGCAGGAACTCGGTGCGCTGAACTGGCGCCTGGGTTCACTCCTGCTCGGCGACGAGATCCTGCGCCGGGGCGCCGAAGGGCTGATCAGCGACTACACGCTGGAGATGCCGTTCAACTACGCCACCGGCCTGGGGCCGACCTCCGTGCCCGGTGGTTACGTCATCGACATGCGGCACGCCGCGGTGTCGTCGACCAGCCAGCCGGTCTCGGTCAGCGCCGTGCCCGAACCCTCGAGCTACGCGCTGATGGGCGCCGGGCTGGCGCTGCTGGCCGGACTGGCGCGCCGGCGCTCGGCGCGGTGACGCGCGCATCGGCTTCGCCGTCGTCGGCGCCGGCGCCCGAGCCGGGCGTCGATGAATCGAGGCAGCGCTGCAGCTGGCTGCGCAGGCTGTCGACGTCGACCGGCTTGCGCAGCAGGGCCCGGACGCCGAATCGCGCCAGGTCCATTGGATCGACGGCATCGGCCTGCCCGGTGTAGAGCAGCACCGGCAGCCCGGGCTGCAACTCGCCGGCGCGCCGCGCCAGTGCGAGGCCGGTCAAGCGCGGCATCGTCTGGTCGGTGATCAGCAGGTCGACCCGATTCGCCGGCTTCTCGAGCCAGGATTGCGCGGCGAGCGGGTCGCGCATCAGCACCACCTGCAGACCCCAGCCTTGCAGCAACTCGGCCATGAAGTCGCCGACCATCACCTCGTCTTCGACCAGCAGCACGCGGCCCGCGAGCTGCCCCGGAGCAGGGCCGGACGCAGGCCGGGCCGGCGCCGGGCCGGAGGCCGGTTCTGCGGCCGCGGGCAGCAGGATGCGGAAGGTCGTGCCACGCCCGGCCGCGGTGTCGATGCAGACATGCCCGAGGTGGTCGTGCACGATGCCGTGCACCATCGCCAGCCCCATGCCCGAGCCGCGGCCGACCTCCTTGGTGGAGAAGAACGGTTCGAACATGCGCGCCTGGACCTCGGGCGCAATGCCGGTGCCGCTGTCGGCCACGCTCAGCTCGACCCAGGGGCGGCTGTCGACGAGCAGGCCACAGGAGGCGCAGCGCCGGCCGCCCCCCGCGGCCCGGCGCAGGCCGACGCGGATGTGGCCGGCGCCGTCGATCGCGTCGCGCGCGTTGATGCACAGGTTGAACAGCACCTGCTCGAGCTGCACGGCGTCGGCCTGCACCGGCGCGATCGCCTCATCGGGCTCGGCGTCGACCGCGTTCGAGTCGAGCAGGATCGACGACGGCAGCGTCGCGCGCAGCAGCTGCGTCGCCTGCCGCACCAGCGGCGCCAGCGGCAGCACGCGGCGTTCACCCCGCTGGCGCCGGGCGAAGGTCATCATCTGCGCGATCAGGTCCCGCGCACGCTGCGCGGCCAGCTGCGCCTGCCCGAGCTGTCGCACCAGCGCGGCGTCGGCAAGGGTCTCGGCGCGTTCCTGCCCGAGCACGAGGTAGCCGATCACGCTGGTCAGGATGTTGTTGAAGTCGTGCGCGATGCCGCCGGTGAGCTGGCCGATGGCTTCCATCTTCTGGGCCTGGCGCAACTGGCGTTCGAGCTCGGCGCGGCGCTGCTCGGCCTGGTGGCGTTCGTCGATGTTGCGCCCGATGTAGAGCACGTGCGGCTCGCCGCGGTGCAGGATCGGCACGCCGCGGAGTTCCAGCTCGTAGCAGACGCCGTCGCGCCGCACCAGCTGCGTCTCGAGGGCGATCGGTTCGCCAGCGAGTGCGCGGGCGTGGAGGGCTGCGAGCCGGCCGGCGACCTCGGGCGGGTTGGCCAGGACACGGTTCAGGCCGATCGCCTCGGCGCGCGTGAAGCCGCTCATCGTCTCGTAGGTCGAGTTGACTTCGACGATGCGGAAGTCGGCGTCGCGCAGTACCAGCGCGTCGGCCGAGGCGTTGAAGATCGCGCGGTACTGCGCCTCGTTCGCTGCCAGCGCCTCGAGCGCCTGTTTCTGCGCGGTGATGTCGCGTGTGAAGGCCAGCACATGCGGTTTGCCGCCGATCTGCACCGGCTTCAGGCGCACCTCGTCCCAATGCAGGCTGCCGTCGCGGTTGCGCCGGTGCCACTCGAAGGGCGGGCAGCGGTCGAGTTTGGCGAGCTGGATGTAGGCCAGCGCCTGCGCGGCGGTGTAGGGCGGCACGCCCGAGCTGATGTCGGCCACCGAGAGGCGGCACAGTTCGTCGTGGCTGTAGCCGTAGGTCTTGCAGGCCTTGGGGTTGACGTCGAGCACCTCGCCGGTGTCCCAGTCGTGGATGAAGATCGCGTCCTCGGCCGAGTCGAAGATCGCGCGGTAGCTGGCTTCGGAGCGGCTCAGCGCCTCGTGTGCACGAAGCTGCTCGAGCTCGGCGGCGGCGCGCACGGCGAAGATCTGCAGCATCGATTGGATGCGATCGAGCTGCAACAGCGGGCGGCGCGACAACACGCCCAGCGTGCCCAGCGCCCGGCCCTGGCGGTCGTTGAGCGGAAAACCGGCGTAACTCTCCAGCGCCAGCGTCCGCGCATCTTCGTCGTCGGGGAAGAGCTCACCCAGCCGCGAGGGGTAGGCGCGGAACTGCTGGCCCAGCACATGCACGCAGGGTGACGACTGCAGCGGATAACGGCTCTCCGGCAGCCAGGCGCCATCGCAGTAGACCGCCATCGTCCGCATGTCCGGGTCGGCGCCCGGCTCGTGGCGTGCGATGAACGCGACCTCGACGTGCAGGATGGTCGCGAGGTAACGCGCCAGCTCGGCGAACACGGTCTCGCCGTGGGCACTGGACACTGCCAGCGCGGCCGAACGCAACGCGGCGTCGGCCCGGCCGCGTTCGATCTCGGCGACGATGCGGCCGGCGAAGATCTTCAGCAGCGCCTCGGCGAGCGACTCGTCGGCGATCGGCCGCCGGTCCATCGCCACCAGCAGCCCGAGCGGGTTGCCGCTGCCGTCGTTGAGCGGAAACGCGGCGTACGCGTCCATGCCCTTGGCGCCGAAGAGGGTGCCCGGCGGGAACTCGGCCGCCACCCCGCGCGCCACGTAGCGGAACGTGTCGCCGACGACCTGCGCACAAGGCGAGCCTTCGAGCGGGTAGTCGAAGTTGCGCAGCGGCTTGCCGTCGAGTACCGCCGCCAGCGTGCGCATCTGCTGGCGCGACTCGTCGCTGAAGACGGCGACGAAGACGGCAGCCGCCTGCAGGATGCCGGCCAGTGCCTGCACCAGCGTGTCGAACTGCGCCGGACCGCCGGGCTGCGTGACCACCTGCGCGGCACGGAACATCGCCTCGGCGGCATCGCTCCAGGCGGGTTTGTCGGTGGCGCGGACGCGGCGTTCGGTGGCGGCCATGGGTCAGTCTAGGCCGCAGCACGCCCCCGCGGTGCGGAATTGCTCGCCGGCGACGACACGGATACCGGGCCGATACATGAAGCCGCCGCCGATACTGAACCACGACGATGCGGGCCGGGATCGACATCAGCGCGATACCAGAGGCGTCAAGACTGCTTCGACCGTCCACGTCGGACGGCCGCCCTACACCGAGGAACCCGCCATGTCCACCGTCCACCCCTTCGCCCCCCGCACCCCGGCGCGCGAGACGCTGATCTGCCTGCACAGCAGCGGCAACTCCGGCCGCCAGTGGGCCCCCATCGCCGCAGCGCTGTCCTCGCGCTTTCAGGTGATCACGCCCGATCTGCTGGGCTACGCCGGCACCCGGCCCTGGCCCGCCGGCACGCCGGCCTCGATCGAAGACGAAGCGGTGGCGCTGACGCCGCTGCTGAACGCGGGCGGTGTCCACCTCTTCGGTCACTCGTACGGCGGCGCGGTGGCGCTGCAGATCGCGCTGCGCTGGCCGGAACGTGTGAAAAGCCTGACCCTGTACGAGCCGGTGCGTTTTGCGTTGCTGTTCCGCGATCCGCAGACCGCGGCCGCGGGCGAATCGATCGTCGGTGTCGGTCGGCGCATCGGCTTGGAGGTGCTGTCGGGCGCACTCGAGACCGCCGCGGCGCGGTTCGTCGACTACTGGTCGGGCGCGGGCACCTGGCAGCAGCTGGCGCCGCGCAGCCGGCGGGTGCTGGCCGGCCGGATGCGCAAGGTGCAGGCCGAGTTCGAGGCCCTGTTCGCCGACCGCGTGCCTGCCGTGGCCTATGCGGCGCTGGCGATGCCGGTGCACCTGATGGGCGGGTCGCGCTCGCCGCTGCCGGCGCGCCAGGTGCTGGATGTGCTGGCGGCGAACTGCCGCCATGCGCGCCGCACGACCCTGGCCGGGCTGGGCCACATGGGCCCGGTCGACGCGCCGCAGCGCATCCTGGACGCGTTCGACGCGCCGATCCAGGAACGTGTCATCGCGCAAGCCGCCTGATGGGGACTGAAGGGCAGAGCAGGGTCGTCTGCGCCGCCGCCGCCAGGGCAGATGGCGGCGGAAACGGAACTCATGGTGATCAGATCTTGCGCGCTTGGGCGAGCTGCTTCCACAGGTTCCACGGCCGGTCGACCTGGCCTTCGTTGGTGATGCGCGTGGCTTCGGCCTCGCCCGCGGTCAGCGCGGTCGGTTCGCCGAGCGGCAGCGCCTGCAGCATCAGCCGGGCGTTGACGACGGTGTAGACCGCGCGGTAGACGGCGACCCGCACCGATTCGGCCACCGCGGTGCTGCCGTGCCCGCGCATCAGCACCACACGCTGCGAACCCAGGCTCCGCGCCAGCGCGGCGCCGAGGGCCTGGTTGCGGATCAGCAGGTCGCTCGCCTCGCCGGCGACGTCGCGGATCTCGAACAGCGGCGGGCCCTCGCCCAGGAAGCCGCACATGTGGCACAGCGGGCGCAAGCGGGCCTCCTTGACGACGCAGAAGGGCAGCACCTCCGGCGCGTGGTGGTGCACCACCGCCATCACATCGGGCCGTGCCTTGTAGATCTCGCTGTGGATATGGCGCTCCAGATAACCGCGTGGCGCGTCGGAGCGGACCGGTTCGGCGCCGTCGACGTGGTACTCCAGGATGTCGTCCGCCGTCACCTGCCCGGGCGCCAGGTTGCGTGCGAGCAGGAAGCGGGCGGGGTCCCGGTCGTGGCGCGCGCTGACATGGCCGAAAGCATCGACGATGCCCTGGTGGAACAGGATGCGGTTGGCGTCGACCAGGTCCTCGACGAGTTGCGGGTCGGCGGCGGGGGTGCTCATGGCCGGAGGTTATCCCGCCTTGTGCGCAGGCGGCATCGGCGACTACCCTTTTGGACAACTGAACCGAAAGACACCCGCATGAACTGGAACCAATCCCTCGCCGTGTTGTTGCTCGCCACCGCGGGCTCGACCGCATCCGCGCAAGGCGAGTGGCCGACGCGCACCGTGACCATCATCGTGCCCTCGTCACCCGGCGGCGGCACCGATGCCTATGGGCGCGTGCTCGCGCAGACGCTGACCGAACAGCTCAAGCAGACCTTCGTCGTCGACAACAAACCCGGTGCCAGCGGCGCGATCGGCGCCACCGCCGCGGCCAAGGCCGAGCCCGATGGATACACCCTGCTGGTGGCGTCGAACTCGTCGCTCGGCATCAATCCGGTGCTCTACAAGACACTGCAATACGACGTCGCGCGCGACTTCGCGCCCGTGTCGCGCGGCGTGATCGCGCCGATGGTCATCGTGGCGCACCCTGACGCCAAGGTGAAGACGATGGCGCAGCTGATGGAGCGCGGCAAGCGCGAACCCGGGGCGCTGTTCTACGGCACCGCCGGCGTCGGCAGCCCGCTCTACATCGGCGTGCGCATGATCGAAGAGAGCAGCGGCGCGCGTTTCTCGCACGTGCCCTACAAAGGCGTCGGCCCCGCTTACCAGGACCTGCTGAGCGGGCGCCTGCAGTTCATGCTGACCGACCTGGCGAGCGCGCGGCCGTTCATCGACGGTGGCAAGTTGATCGCACTGTCGATCACCGACAAGAGCAAGCTGCTGCCCGACGTGCCCACCTTCGCCGAGGCTGGCTACCCCGGCATCAAGGCCTTCACCTCGTTTTCGGTGCTGCTGCCGTCCAAGGTGCCGCCCGCGCTTGTGAACCGGATCGCGGCCGAGGTCGCCAAGGCGATGCAGAACCCGGCCGCGGCGCAGAAGCTCGAGCAGCTGGCGCTGCTGCCGGTCTTCGACACGCCGGAGAAGTTTGCCGCGTCGCTGAAGGAGGAGCAGCAGAACTGGGGCGCTTTCATCAAGGCCCAGAACATCCAGCCGGATTGACTCGGCTGGCCGATGGCGGGCCGCGAACCAAGCCTGCGGGCGTGAAATCCGTCATCGACGCGGCGGTGCGACCTTGCCTAAGCTGCCGGTACGTAAGCATGGGTGGGTCCGTCCGCACGGCCAAGGCAGGATGGCGCCAACCCCACCCGTTGCACGCGGACCGACGCCATGCCTGACAAACCGCCCGCCAACCCGTTCAAGTCGTCCCGGTCGTTCGAGTTCGAACTCACCGACTTCGACGAAGCGCGCAAGTCGCTCGACGAGGTGCCGGAAGGGCTGGCCGAAGCGGCCACCTTCGAGCCGGACTTCTGGGAGCGGCGGCGCCGCAAGTCGGTGCCGACCGACCGGGCACTGAACGGCGTCGCGATCGAGTGGGTCCTGAGCTTGCCGATCGCGCTGCGCCCGATGGGCCTGTGCGACCGCTATCCGAGGGTGGCGAACGCGATCGCCGAGAGCTGGCCGATCTTCGAGCTGCGACGCTCGATGCTCGACAGCCTGCTCGAGGACAAACGCGGCCGGCGCCAGGGTTTCCCGCCCGAGGTACGCAGCGAGATCGAGACGCTGCGCTGCGTCCTGCCGGACGACATCGCCGGCTTCACGCCGACCCGGACCTGAACCTCGCGCACGACGCGCGCACCGCGCTGTTCTAGGGTTCGACCCTGCCGCGAGGTGATCCCGCCGGCCCGGAAACGGGGTCGCCCTGCAATGCGCCCCATTGCGACTCGGTGAGGTCGAGCTCGGCGACCTCGGGTTTGCGCGGCTCGACGCTGCGGCGGCGCTCCCAGCCGAGCGGCGGCTTCCCTTCATGCCGGCGCCGATCCAACCCCGTCCGCCGTTCGGCGGTGCCGGGCTTCTGCGCTGGAGTGCCGTTCACTTTCGCCATAACTTTCGATTGTGCATGGAGGTGGGCACCGTCTAAGGATCAACCCTGCAGCGCGCCCTCAGTAATGCCGTGTGACGTGACGAACTTGGCTCCGGCCTCGGCGCGCGGGAACCTGCTTCAGCTCAAGGCCTGCGGCAGCTTGCCAGCGTGGCGGCAATGCCCTCGGCCAGCGAAGTGACCGGCTGCGGCCCGAGCACGCCGTGCCAGTCGGGCTGCGGAATGTCGGGTGTGATCGGCAGCGCAGGGCCCTGTGCGCCCAAGCGTGCGCCGGGCACCTGGCGTTGGATCTCGGCGATGAACTCGTCGGTCGAAGCGACGATGCCCGGCATGTCGAACACGAACGCGCCGGGCCGCGCCGGGCGCAACGCGGCGGCGAAGGCCTGCACCACGTCGTCGACATAGACAAAGCCGGTGCGGCCGGTGAAGGCGATGGTGTGGGACTCGCCACGCACGGCCGCCTGGCAGGCCAGGCTGGCGCCACTGGTCAGCCCGACCTCGCGCCCCGGGCCGTAGACCACGAGCGGGCGCAGCCCCACGCTGCCGATACCATGGTCGGCGAGGTAGGCGCGGGCGATGCCCTCGGCCGCCAGCTTCCAGGCGCCGTAGAGCGTGGTCGGGCGGGGCTGGCTCGCGTCGTCGGGACCGTAGACGCTGGCGCTGCTGGCGTAGACCACGTGTTTCAGGCCGGCGCGGCGGGCGGCCTCGAAGACGTTGAGCGTGCCGACGAGGTTGACCTGCGCGCCCCGCTGTGGGTCCGCCGCGCAGGCCGCGGTCAGCAGCGCCGCCAAGTGCACGACATCGCTGCAACCGGCCAGCGCCCCGGTCACGTCGTCGAATGACGCCACGTCGCCGACCACCCAGTCGAGCCCCGGCCGGGGTGGCGGCGCGATGTCCAGCACCCGCACGCGATGACCTTCGGCGCGCAGCAGGCGGGCCAGGCGCTGGCCAAGGAAACCGCCGCCGGTGATGAGGATGTGCATGGGCTAGGGCCTTCGAGCTGAACCTGTGCCATCGTGCCACAGCGGCGTTCTGGTGCAGCCTGCGCGCCTTGCCATCCAAGTCCGGTACCGGGAATGGTGTAACGTCGATTGCACGCAGTCCATGGCGCAAACCTGCGCCGTGAAGGGCGCAACGTCTGCCGATGGGATCCGCGATCATGACCACCCCGCCATCCGACCCCGCCGATCGCATCGACTCGGTTCGCATCTCCTCGTGTTACCTGCCGCTCGCCACGCCGATCAGCGACGCCAAGGTGCTGACCGGGCGCCAGAAGCCGATGACCGAGATCGCGATGCTGTTCGCGGAGGTCGCGACCGCCAACGGCCACGAGGGGCTGGGCTTCAGTTACTCGAAGCGTGCCGGCGGCCCGGGCCAGTTCGCCCACGCGCGGGAGATTGCGCCGGCGCTGCTCGGCGAAGACCCGAGCGACATCGCCAAGCTGTGGAACAAGCTGTGCTGGGCCGGGGCCTCGGTCGGTCGCAGCGGGCTGTCGACCCAGGCCATCGGCGCCTTCGACGTCGCGCTCTATGACCTGAAGGCCCGGCGGGCCGGGTTGCCGCTGGCAAAGCTGCTCGGCGCGTACCGCGACTCGGTGCGCTGCTACAACACCTCGGGCGGCTTCCTCCACACACCGATCGATCAGTTGCTGGTGAACGCCGCGGCATCGATCGAACGTGGCATCGGCGGCATCAAGCTGAAGGTCGGCCAACCCGACCGCGCGCTCGATGTCCGGCGCGTCGAGGCGGTGCGCAAGCAGCTCGGCGACGCGGTGCCGATCATGATCGACGCCAACCAGCAGTGGGACCGGCCGACCGCGCAGCGCATGTGCCGCATCTTCGAGCCCTTCGATCTGGTCTGGATCGAGGAGCCGCTCGACGCCTACGACCACGAAGGCCATGCCGCGCTGGCAGCCCAGTTCGACACCCCGATCGCCACCGGCGAGATGCTGACCAGCGCCGCCGAACACGGCGAGCTGATCCGCCACCGCGCCGCCGACTACCTGATGCCCGACGCGCCGCGTGTGGGCGGCATCACGCCGTTCCTCAAGATCGCGGCACAGGCCGAACACGCCGGCCTGATGCTGGGGCCGCACTTCGCGATGGAACTGCACGTGCACCTGGGCGCCGCGTATCCGACCGAGCCCTGGGTCGAACACTTCGACTGGCTCGAACCGCTCTTCAACGAGCGCCTCGAGATCAAGCAAGGCCGGATGATCGTCCCGACCTGGCCCGGGCTCGGCCTCAGCTTGAGCGAGCAGGCCCGCGCCTGGACACGCGAAAGCGCCGAATTCGGCAAGCCCACGACCCATTGATCGAGGACACCGACCCATGGCCGAACCCACTGCTCGCGCGCCGCTCTACATCACGATGCATCCCGGCGACAACGTCGCCATCGTCGCCAACGACGGCGGGTTGCCCGCGGGCACGCGCTTCGAATCCGGACTCACGCTCGTCGACAAGGTGCCACAAGGCCACAAGGTCGCACTGGTCGACCTCGCCGCAGGCGACGCGGTGCTGCGTTACAACGTGGTCATCGGCCGCGCCGCGCGCACGATCCCCGCCGGGAGCTGGGTCCACGAGCGCCTGCTCGAGATGCCCGAGGCGCGCTCGCTCGAGGGCCTGCCGATCTCGACCGTGAAGGCGCCGGCGCTGCCTGCGCTCGAGGGCTACACCTTCGAGGGTTATCGCAATGCCGACGGCTCGGTCGGCAGCCGCAACATCCTGGCCATCACGAC
>Ga0190271_10000727_pt1 | contig 17324 bp, 16 predicted proteins | sample Popmic356T_FD_133747 | JGI IMG/M metagenome (GOLD analysis project Ga0190271, IMG submission 133747) | Populus adjacent soil microbial communities from riparian zone of Weber River, Utah, USA - 356 T | ecosystem: Environmental > Terrestrial > Soil > Riparian zone | place: USA: Utah | collected...
GGGCCATGGCGCGCCACGATTCGACGGTCCGTGCGGGAGGCGGCGAGGAGGCCGGTTTCCGCTCGCTGGCGGGGGAGGGGCAGATCGTGGTCACCGTCGAAGCCACCGATCGCGCCTCCAGCTACCAGGGCGTGGTGCCCATCACCGGCAATTCCCTCGCTGAATCGCTGGAAGCCTATTTCCGCCAGTCGGAACAGCTACCGACCCGAGTTCTGCTCGCCGCGAGCCCGGGGGTCGTGGCCGGAATGCTGGTGCAACGAATTCCCGGCGTTGGTGGTACTCAGGAACAGATCGACGACACCGCGCTCGATGCCGCGTGGCAGAAGGCCGACGTTGCGATGTCCTCGCTCACGCCCGGCCACCTGCTCGAAGACGATGTGGAGCAGCGGCTGGTCGACATGTTCGGCGTCGATGAAGTGCGCGTGTTCTCGGGCCACGACGTGAAATTCGAATGCCGTTGCTCGCGCGAGCGCGTGGCGAACGTGCTGCGTTCGCTGGGCGTGGACGAAGTGCGGTCGGTCATCGAGGAGCAGGGCACGTGCACGGTCACCTGCGAGTTCTGCCAGAAGCCATACAAATTCGATGCGATCGATGTCGAGCACCTGTTCGATGGAACGGCGCCGCGCGGAAGCGACACGATCAACTGAAATGCCGGCCCGGGCCACGCGCGCGCTGCTGCTGACATCCGCGGTTTTCTTCCTCGCGGGCTGCTCGACGTCTATCTACGATCTGAAGGTTCCGATCGACGAAATCCGGGTGGTGGCCACGGACGCGCCGCGCGTCTCCATCGAAGACGCGCGACCCCGGAAGGACCGCGCTCCGCACCATGCGAAGGACGTGGTGAGTTGCGAGCGCTGGTTCGGCGATGACACCCTGGTGCCGTCGAAGCTCGTCTACCTGCACCAGCGGATCGCCGAGAGCACCCGCTTCGACATGAAAGTCCACGTCCGGCTGACGCGGTTCGACATCGTCGAATATTGCGAGCAAACGGTCAGCGGGAACGCGACTGCCGCTGCCAAAACCGCGGGTGGATCGATTCGGGATTTCAGACCGGCGCCAATCAATGGCGACACCGTCGTGCTGCGCCTGGCCGGCGAGATCAATGGAATGACTTTCGATGAATACCGTCAGTTTGACTATGGAACCCTGTACAAATTTTCGCAGTCACCTTCCGCCAACTTCACCTATCGCGCGCTGCTGCGCTCCGGGCTCGAAGAGATCGTCGATGCGATCCTGAAAAAAGGTGGGGCGCGTTGAGTTGCGTTGACGTCGAGCACCACCGATCCAAGGCTCACGCCTGGCTGGGCGTGTCGATCGGCGGTGCTCCTTCGAACGGTGCTTCGGCTTCGTCTTCAGGTGCAGGATCCGGCTCGGCTTCGGTCGCCGCGTCAGTTTCCACTTCCTCTTCTTTCGGGCACTGTGCCCGCTCGGACGTCGAGGGGTGTGACGAGAAGTAGTCGAAGCGGTCCTTGTCTTTGTCTTTTTCCTCGGCTTCTTCTCCGCTGTGCGAGTCGTCGAGGCGGCACAGGATGGTGTCGAAGTTGGATTCGGCAATTCCGTTCTCGCGCAGCCACTGCTTGGCGAATGCGTCGGCCTCACGCTCGAAGTCGCGTGAATTCTTGGCCTGCAGCAGCGCCGGGGCTGCGCTCAGCACGCCCGAGATGGTGCTGACGTCGCCTAACAAGGCGAAGGCGAGCGAGGAGATGCCCGCCGCCTGCAGCAACTGCCGCAACGCGTGACGACCGCGTACGTGGCCGACTTCGTGCGCCAGCACCGAGACCAGTTCGTCATCCGTCTTCGCGAGCTCCACCAGTTCGTCGGTCATGACGATGATGCCCGATGGCAGCGCGAAGGCGTTGGCGCCGATGTATCCGCCGTGCCGGAATTCGAGCTGGTATACGTGGCCGTCGTCGAGCGGCTTCGTCATGGTTACGAAGCGGGCGCGCAATTCCTGCTGGCGCTTCTTCGGAAGCTCCGAGGGCTCGAACGCCACGCGATCGAGGACGTCGAGCGAGCCGGCGCCGATGGCGTGATCGACTTCCGCGGGCATGACGGCGGCCGCCCAGTTGGCAACGGCGGGAACACCCCACTGCACGAACGCGATGGAGATCAGCACCACCATCACCAGCGAGCCCACCGCGACGTGCCAGCGGCTTTCGAGCCAGTGCACCAGCGGAGAACCGCCGCGCATGCCGAGCGAGTCGCGCGCCTCGTCGACCGCGTCGTTGTCCTGCGTCTCGAACACGCCGCCATCCGGCAAGGTGATACGGCGCGTGATGTTGCCGACCCGCTCGGAGATCCTGATCTCGGCGAGCGGGACCACGATGGGCTCGGCCGTGCCGTAGACCCGCAGGTTGCCGTCGGCGCCGAACTCCAGGCGGGCTTCGATGCCCGCCGAAGTTCGTCCGTCGAAGTACCGGCCCGTAATGACCAAGTTAGATGCCGAAGTCCACGTCGAAGAAGTCGCCCACTTCCTCGCCGACCGCGTCGATGCCCACGCCGGAGCTGGCAGTGAACCCCGCGAGATTGCCGTCCGAATCGATCGCCGTATTGTCGAGCTGGTAACGCACCTGCCGCACCATGGCCCATGGGTAGTACATGCCGAGGGTAAACACGATCGCAAAAAGATTCGACACGTAGATTCCGATGAGCGGCCAGGCTCGCAAATTCGAACGCACGTATTGCGAGCCGACCTGCACGCCGCCAAACGCAGCGTTCGCAGCCGACGCCTGGTAGTACCCGGCAACGCCGAGCAAGGCGACGAAGAAACCGAACAACAGCACCCAGCCCATGACGCCTGCGTTCGCCATGACATAGATGTCCGTCTCGAGACCGCTCACGCCGAACATTGTTCTCATGACAGCGTAGAGCCCGGCATAGAGAGCGACGCCCAGAAAGAACGTGATGAAGCAGAACTTGTAGTAGACGCCACTGCCGGTGAGGAAGCTGAACTGCTGGTTGCCGTACGCAGCATTGTCCAGCGAGTACTGAACGCGCTTGCGTACCCAGCTCGGGAACATGATGCCGAGCGTGATCACCGCGAGGAAGTAGTAGCCGATGAATGCCGCCATGGCACCACCGAATTCGCCGTGAAAGTTGAAGCGCAGGTTGCGGTAGGAAGTCATGCGCATCTGGAATTTGCGCGACCGCATGATGATCCACGGGACGCCGAAAAGTCCGAGCCCGATCGCGAGCAGGGTGGCGAAGATCGGGAAGATCTGTGCGGTGATCACGAAGACCACGTACCCGGCCACCACGATGAGCCGTCCTTTCAGGATGGCGATCGGTTGTCCGTGATATTCGAACGATTGCCCATCGACAAACGTGTTGCCGTAGAAGTAGCGCAGCCGGCGCACCTTGGCCCACGCGGAATAGATTCCCAGCGTGATGATGGTGAGCAGCAGGTTGACGATCCAGATGCGGAAATATTCGCCGCCGTTGCCGCGGAACTCGAATGGCAACTCGACGCGGGGCGTGTAGTCGGGGTTGGAAGGAGGCGAGGGCGGGCTCGCACGTTCGTACGGGTTTTCGTTCATTATTTTTCTCCCTTGGAGATCACCGACGGCGATCTGCCGACTAGGTTAATCCCTGCAGGACTCGGGAAGCCAGCGCAATTGCCGATCGGCATCGCGTGGTCCTGGCGGACCTCGCAAGAGCGTCATCGCGTGTCACAGTTCTTCGAGTCGTGGCACGGACTTTCGCCGATCAGTCTGGTTTCTGCGGGACCGTCGCCTTCGGCGGCGCCGTCGGATTCTCGAGCTCGTCCAGATATCGGGGCCCGCCCAGCCCCCGCATCTGCGCCAGGATCCAGTCGCGCCGGCTCACTACATAGTTAGAGGGCGCCTGCACCCTGAAGGTGATCGGATTGGGCAGCACCGCGGCGAGCGTGGCGCTTTCATACCGGCCGAGCCGCGCGGCGGGCATGCGGTAGAACCGCTGTGCCGCGGCCTCCACGCCGTAGATGCCGTCGCCGAACTGCGCGACGTTCAGGTACACCTCGAGGATGCGCTCCTTGGGCCAGGTGGTCTCGATGAGCAGCGTGAAGTACACCTCCAGGCCCTTGCGCAGGTAACTCCTGCCTGGCCACAGGAACAGGTTCTTCGCCACCTGCTGGCTGATGGTGCTGGCGCCGCGCAAGCGAGGCCGGCGCTTGTTCGCCTGCGCGTCGTTGTGTCGTACCGCTTCGCGAATGGAGTTGAAGTCGAACCCGGTGTGGAACGGGAAGAACTGGTCCTCGGCGGCGATGACCGCCACGGCGGCGTGCGGCGAGATCTGCTCGAGATCCACCCAGCGGTAGTCGGTTCGGTAGTTAGTCTTGCCGGCACGGCTGGCGTCGAGCGCCGCGTCGAGCATGAACGCGCTGTACCACGGGTCCATCCAGCGCATCGCCACCACGGGAAGCGCCGTAACGAGAAAGGCGGCGGCGAGCCCGATGAGAGTCCATCGGACCAGCCGCCGCCGCCAGTTCTTCTTCACACTTTTCGTGAAGCCCTGGTGATCGTCACGTCCGCGGCCGGCACGTTCTGGTGGCCGGAGCGAGTCGTGGTTGCCACCTTGGCGATCTTGTCGATGACGTCGAGGCCCGAGGTGACCTTGCCGAACACCGCGTAGCCGTAATTGCCCGGGCCGGCGTGATCGAGGAACTCGTTGTCGACCAGGTTGACGAAAAACTGCGCGGTGGCGCTGTTGATGTCGTTGGTGCGCGCCATGGCGAGCGTGCCGCGGGAATTCTTGAGGCCGTTGGTGGCTTCGTTCTTGATCGGCGCCTTGACCTTCTTCTGCTTCATGCCCGGCTCGAAACCGCCGCCCTGGATCATGAAACCGGGGATGACACGATGGAAAATGACGCCGTCGAAGAATCCGTCGTCGACGTACTCCAGGAAGTTCTTCGACGAAATGGGAGCTTCTTTCTCGAACAGCTCGACTTCGAAATTGCCGAGCGTGGTTTCAAACACTAATGACACGGGGTTTCCTATGGGGCCAGATTGCCTTCGGTGACGCGCTCGTGGCCGGCGAGATCGCGGTGGGAGGTTACGTGAGTGAAGCCACGGGCCACAAGCAGCGAACGCAGGCGTTCGCCCTGTGTCGTCCCGTGTTCGAGCGCCAGCCAGCCGCCGGGACGCAGGTGCCCGGGGGCTCCATTAATAAGAGTGGCCAAAGCCGCGAATCCATCGCCGCCGGGAGTCAGCGCTGCCCGTGGTTCGTGACGCAGGCCGTCTTCGACGAGCACCGGGTCGTCGCCCGCGACATACGGCGGATTGCTCACCAGCGCGTCGAAGCGACGGCCGGCGAGCGCCGAGTACCAGTCACCTCGAGCCCATTCCACGCGCCCGCCCACCAGCCGTTCGCCGTTGCCGCGCGCCACCGCAAGCGCCAGGTCCGAGGCATCGGTTCCGAGCACGCGCCAGTGCGGACGTTCGTGCGCCAGGGCGATGGCGATGGCGCCCGAGCCGGTGCCCAGGTCAGCCACGGCGGCTATGGGTGCTTCGATGCGGTCGAGCACGCGCTGCACTAACAGCTCGGTTTCGGGCCGCGGCACGAGCACGGCGGCATTCACGGTGAAATCCAGCGACCAGAACTCGCGGTGGCCCAGAAGATAGGCCACGGGCACGCCTGACGCGCGTTGCCGGAGCGCATCCGCGAAACATGCGGCAACCTCCGCGGGCACCGCTTCGCCCGTGTGCGCCAGCAGTTGTGAGCGGGTCCTGCGCCAGCAGCCGGCAAGCAGGATTTCGGCGTCGCGCCGGTCGATCGTGAGCGCGGCGTCAGCCAGGAGTCGTTCGCTGTCGGACAAGTCGAGCCCGTCAGTGTGGTCAGACATGCAGCGATGATGCACGACTTCCTCCCGGCATCGGTATCATGCCGAGCATGTACAGCGCGCTATATGCCCGCCCGCTCATGACAGCCGAGGTCCTTGATGCGGCGTATCGCCTGTTTCGCGCCGGCATCTTCCGCTGCCTCCCGTATTCCGGGCTCGCGGTGCTGGTGCTCGAGCTGCCGACGCTGTATTCGACGTTTCTCGTTTCGCCCGAGGGCGAAGCTACGCTCGACATCCCGCAATTCAAGTGGATCGCGTACGGCACGATATTTCTGCTGAGCGTCGCGCTCCTCGGTGTCATCACGTTGCGCCTCACCGCGGTGGCCAACGGATTGCGCCCCCGGTTTCGTATCGAGCTCGCCGTTGCCATCAGGCGACTGCCGGCTGCCTCGATTGCCACGCTGTTCGCGTTTGCCTATCCACTGCTGATCTTCATCCTGGCGCCGGTGCTGATGTTCAGCCTGCCGACGGAAGCGCTCATCTTTGCCGCGGTGCCGCTGCTGTGGCCCGTGGCGCTGTTCGTGATCACGCTGCCGGCATTCTGGTGTGACGGCCTGGGCCCGTTCGCGGCGATCGCGCAGGCGATGCGGCTGTCGTTCCGGCGCTCGTGGCGCCTGGTCGGAGCGATTCTCGCCACCGTCCTCATGCTGATGGCGTTCTCGCTGCTGCCGGTGACCGTCGCGGCAATGATGTCGCCGCTGTTCGGCCGAGTCGATCTGTTCCTGGTGGCGATGATCGCTTCGATGTTCTACCTGGTGCTCGGCGCTTTCGGCGTGCCCTTCGTGCTCGCGGTGCTCATCGTCGCGTACCAGGATCTGAAATTGCGCGATCTCGAGCGGCGCGGAGCCAGCACGTGAGGCCATGGCTGGGGTTGTTAGTCCTCGCGGTCCCGGGTGCCGCGTGGGCTGCCGACGATGCCGCGCTGCGCGTCGTGGAGGCCTGCCGTGCACGGCTCGACGCGCGAGTCGACATCGGCATCGAGCGAATTCAGAAGCGTTGTCCGGAACTGCTGCCGGCGCTGGCCAGCGCGCCGTGGCGCGACCTGTTGCCGCAAACCTTGCGCGAGCGGCGCGAGGAGCTCACCGCCGGGAGCCTGCGCGCGCTCGAAGATCTCATCCGGCAGTCCGGCGCCAATGCCGCGCCGCGCCCGGCGCCGAGGCGCGACCGCCTGGAACCCGTGCTCGCGGAGCTCGGCGCAAAGGGGCAGCAGGGCACTACGCGCTGGGAACGCTTCAAGCGGTGGCTCAAGGACAGGTTCGAGAATCGCAAGGAGGACGACGAGTCGAGCTGGATCGAGCGACTGGCGCGGCAGTTCAAGACCAGCGAAGGCGTCGCGCAGCTCATCACCTACGCGGGTTACGTCATGGTCGGCGTGCTGGTGCTGTTCGTCATCGTGTCGGAACTGCGCGCCGCCGGATTGCTGGGCGGAACGCGACGTGCATCGCGGCGCGCGAATCCGGCCGCCGAGTGGCGCCGCCGCCTGATGCTCGCGGACGTGGCGAAGGCGCCGCTCGCCGAGCGGCCCGGCATGTTGCTGCAATTGTTAGGCGAGGCGCTCACGCGTGCGCAACGGCTTCCGGCCGCGGACGGACTCACGGCCACCGCCATTACGCAGCGCGCGCGCCTCGACTCGGCGGACGAACGCGAAGAGTTGCGCAGGGTTGCTTCCACGGCCGAGGTGGTCCGCTACGGCGAAACGCCGCCGGCCGATGAGACGCTCGAGGGAACCGTGGTCACCGCCAGGACGTTGCTCGAAAAATTCGCCCGCCAGGTGAAACACTGATGCGCGAACGCGGCATCACGTTGCTCCTGGCGCTGGCCTCGCTGCTGGCGTTTTACGGACTCTGGTTGCGGCCGGAACCATCGCTCGATCCCGATGCGAACATTGCGCGGCCCACTACGAGTGAGCGCCGCGCCAATGGCTACGCCGCATTGTACGAATGGCTGCAGCGTTCCGGCGTGGGCGTGCGTTCGCTGCGCAATCGATACGTGGAGTTGCAGGATCTCGACGTGCCGCCGCGCGGCAACCTGCTGATCCTCTCGCTGCCGGCGGTGGAGGTGTTTCACACCGATGAGCTCGCAGCGCTGGACCAGTGGATCCGGCGCGGCAACACGTTGCTCATCAACGCAGCGCTGCTCGATCAGCCGGCCTGGGCCGCGCGGCGTTCGGCGGGCGCGGTCGTGGAGATCGAGTCGCTGACCGCGATCGAGTTCGAGACCCGCAAGGTTCGCGAAGGCCGGCTCGATGAGACGCCGTTGGCCGAGCGCGTGCGCAAGGCGGACGAGCGTGATGCCCTGCGCAAGGACGAAGACGAAGATGAAGAAGACGAAGAAGGCGGGGAAGACGAAGAGGCAGAGGATGTGCTCGGCCTGGACGCCAGCGGGTTGCTCGATGTGCCCGAGAAAATCATGCTCACCGCCACCGGGCCGCACGTGTTGCTCGCCGGTGTGAAATCACTGGTGCTCGAGACGGATTACAAGGCGCAGGAATGGTCGCTGCGCATGCCGTACGACAATTTCGTGCTCACGCTGGCGCGAACCGCTGGTGGTGAGGGTGCGTTGTTCGAGCAGCGCGTGGGCGAAGGACGCGTGCTGCTGAGCGCCGGCGGCTCGCTGTTCACCAACCGCGCGCTGGGTAATGCCGACAATTCGCTGCTGTTCGCCAACATCGTCAGTGCGCGAATGTCGCGCGATGGCGTGGTGCTGTTCGACGATCTGCGCCAGGGACTTTCCGCGAGTTACGATCCGGCGCGTTTTTATGACGATCCGCGCTTGTACAAGACGATGTTCATCGTGCTCGGCCTGTGGCTGGTCTGGGTGCTCGGTTCGACGAGGCTGCGCGCTCCGCCCGTCGAGACGCACGATCCTTCCGAGGCGGCGCTCGTCCGGCACGCCGGAGGATTGATCGCGCGCACCATCTCGCCGGCGCACACGGCGCAGCGCCTTTTCGATCTGTTCTTCGCGGGCGTGGCGCGCGCCGCGCGCCGCTCGGGCGGCGACGTCCTGGAGCGCGGCGATCAATGGCACTGGCTGGAGCGGCACGGCGCGGTGCTGCCGCAGGAACTCGATCAGCTCAAGAGCTGGTATGCGGACGCGCACGCGGCGCGCAAGCTGCCGCTCGTCCCGTTGCAGAACCTTCTCGATACCCTGGAAAAACGACTCAAAACATGAATACCCAAGTCGCAAACTTCGAACAGTCCGTGCAGCAGCAGATCGCGCGCGTCATCGTCGGCGCCGAGGATGTGATTCGCGCGCTGTGCATCGCGCTCATCGCCCGCGGTCACGTGCTGGTGCAGGGACCTCCTGGTCTCGGCAAGACCTTGCTGGCCAAGACGCTGGCGCGCGTACTCGGCGGCGAGTTCAAGCGCGTGCAGGGCACCGCGGACCTGATGCCGAGCGACATCGTCGGGACGCACATCTTCGACGCGTCGAAGAACGAGTTCGTGTTCCGCCGCGGGCCACTGTTCGCCGACGTGCTGCTGGTGGACGAGATCAACCGCACGGGCCCCAAGACGCAGTCGGCGCTGCTCGAGGCCATGGAAGAGCGGCAGGTTTCTTCGGAACGCGACCTGTATCCGTTGCCGGAAGATTTCCTGGTGCTGGCGACCCAGAATCCGCGCGAGTTCGAAGGCACCTATCCACTGCCGGAATCCCAGCTCGACCGCTTCATGCTGCGCATCGACATGAGTTACCCGGAGCGCGCGGCGGAAGGCGAAATCCTCAAGCGATATGGCACCGAGCTCGAAGCGCGTGATGCCATTCCGGCCGACCTCGGCCTCATCGATCGGGATCTGCTGCACCGGGCGCGCGCCGAGGCCAGTGCGTTGCACGTGTCGGAGGCACTGTCGGGCTACGTGCTCGATCTCGCGCATGCCACGCGCGAGCATCCGCGCGTGGCGCTCGGCCTGTCGACGCGCGGTGCGCTGGCGTTGCTGCGTGCCGCGCGCGTGCATGCGGGCTTGCGCGCCGGCGAGTTCGTGACCCCGGACGACGTGCAGGCGGTGGCGCGCTGGGTGCTGGCGCATCGCCTGGTGCTGAAGCCCGAAGCGGCGCTCGATGGCGACACGGACCTGGGAGTGATCGGCAGCATTCTCGATGCGACGCCGGTGCCGCGTTAAGGACGACCTCCCCGATGCATTTCGCGTTGCGTGGTTACCTGTTCATCGCCCTGACTGCCTTGTTAGGGGTGGCCGGCACGTGGTCGGACGTGCCTGCCTTCGCCGGCGCCTGGTTATTGCCGGCCTTCCTGTTGCTGGCGGGCCTGGCACTCGAAGCCTGGTACCTGCGCGGCACTTTGGTGCGCGTCCTCGTCCGCTGCAACGAGCGGTTCAAGCTCGGGCGGGCTGTGCAGGGCGCGTTCGCTTTCGAACACAACCGCGGCCGTGAACTGGTGCTGCAGTACGCGCGCGCGTTGCCGCCGGCCCTGAGGCAAACCACCGAAGTGCGCCGCGTGACGCTGCCGCCCGAGGAAGAATTTCGCGATCCCGCCGAACTGCTGCCGCTGCGACTCGGCGCCGGCCATTTCGGTGACGTGCCGGCACGGCTGCTGGGCCGTTTCGCACTCGCCTGGTGGACGCGCGATCTTCGGCAGAACGCGCCGTTCACGGTGGCGCCCGACAGCCTGCCGCGTGGCGCGCGGCCGGTGCCTGGCGAATCCGCTGGCGAAACGCCGCGGCGGCTGCCTGGCGTGGGCGTGGAGCTGCTGCAGTTGCGCGACTACGTGAGCGGGGATGCGTTGTCGCGCATCGACTGGAAAGCCACCGCGCGCCGCAATTCCCTGATTTCCCGCGAATACAGCGAAGCCCAGCACCTGGAAATCCTGCTGGTGGTCGATGCCGGCCGTGGCAGCCGCGTACGCGCCGGCGACCTCGATCGTCTCGGCCTCTACGCCAACGTGGCCGCGAGACTGGCCGAGCACGCGGTCTCGATCGAAGACCGCGTCGGTTTGCTGGTGTACGCGGAACGCACGCTGAGCGCGAGTACTCCCGAGCGAGGATTGCGCGCCGTCACCCGGTTGCGCCGGCAGCTCGAGACTTTGCAGAGCGAACGAGGCGAGTCCAATCCCGTGACGGCGGCGATGCAGGTGCGCCGACTGTTGCGCCATCGCGGCCTGGTCGTGTGGCTGACCGATCTCGCTGAACCGGCACGCAACGAGGAACTGATGACGGCGCTGAAGGCACTCGTGCCGCGCCATCAACCCATCGTCGCGGCGCCGCACGCCGCCGAGATCGCGCGACTCGCCGCGGGTCCGGCGCGCGAGTGGCGGGATCCCGCGATCGCGCTGGCCGCGCGTGAACATCATGATCGTGCACAACTGCAGGTGGCGAAATTGCGCAGGGCAGGCGTCGTGGTGCTCGACGAGGCTGACGACAAGCTCGACCAGGCGGTGCTCGATTCCTATCTACGGCTCCGCAGCCGCAGGCGGATCTGAGTCGCGCCGGGGACTAGACAGGTATCGGCGCGCCGCCGCGACTCCGGCCGAACACGTGGCCGCGCAACAGCGAGATCATGAACAGCCAGTAACCAACGCCGATGGTGACGCGCGCCCAGCGTGGCACTTCCGGATCCGGCGAAACGTATCCTTCGATGAAGCCGCAGATGAACAGCAGCAGTGTCACCACGGCCAGCACGCGGATGCAGTCGGCGGCCGCGGCGCGAAACGCTGCGCTGCGAGTCAGTTCGCCCGGGCGAACCAACGCTTCTCCGAGGTAAGCGCCCGCCGCGCCGGCGATGCATATGCACGATAGTTCGACGCAGCCGTGGGCGACGACGAAGTCGAACAGGCGCCCGGCGAGGTCGTGCTGGCCGGTGAACGCGAATATGGCGCCGAGCGACAGGCCGTTCATGCCGATGATGTAGAACGTGCCGAGGCCGAAAATGATCCCGGAACAGAACGCGAACAGCGATACCACGATGTTGTTGGTGAGGATGTTCGTCGACAACACCGCCGATGGCGTGACGTTGAGCAATCCATCGGTCCACAACTCGCCGCGCTCGACGGTGGCGATGAGTCGCGGGTCGGCAAACAACGCGATGAGATCGGGATAGCTGAACACCAGCCACGCGCCGGTGACCGCCGAAACGATGAACAGCAGCGTGACGGCCAGCAGGTGGACGCTCATCTTGCTCATGGCGGCCGGCATGCCGTCGCGCATCAGTGACAACAGCACGAGTGGCGTGCGTCGCGCCGGCCGGTGAACGGTGTCGTGCAGATCGGAGTACACCGCTTCCAGGTATTCCGTGGAACGCGCTCCCGGATCTGCCGAAACGCGCGCGGCGTTCAGGCGGTGCGCGGCACGCCGGTAGTCGTCGACGACGGCCAGCGCATCGTCGACGTCGCTGCCGCGGCCCAGGGCCGCGGCGCGTCGCCGCGCGGCCTGCCACTCGCTGCGCAGCCCGATCATTTCGAGGAATGGCGCGCGTTCGATCGCCAGCACGGTGCCGGCCGCGAGATCACCGAGGCGCAGGTGCTGCCGGCCGAAGAACACGAACAGCAGCCCCACCACGTAGAAGAGCGGCATGGAGTCGATGATGCGGAAGACATTGCGCGTGACCAGCGCGCCGGTGGTAGGCACCTGGCCCTCGGGCGTGAGGACCCGCAAACCCGCGAGGCGCTTGCCCGGCGTGCGGCCCGCCATCAGCGGCTCGAGGATCAGGTGATAGAGGAAGTAGATAGCCGTGGCCGGCAGCGCACCGGCCAGGTACCACAACGTTTCATCGTCGGGGCCGATGTCCATGCGGAAGTTGCCGAGGATCAGCCACGACGCGAGCAGCGCGTAGATGGCCGCGAAGGCCGAGCGGATGAGCCAGTCGAGCAGGAATGCGAGCGAGCGGGCGCCGGGGCCCGCGAGCACGAGGTGCGCGTCGACGCCGGTGGGACTCGGCACGCGCAGGGTAGGGGCGGGAAATGGGGACATTCCTGATTTGCTGCAAAAGGGGACGCGCCTCAGCTGGCGTCCGCAAGAATATTTCGTTCCGCGCGAGGAGGCGCGTCCCCTTTTGCCAGCAAATCGGGAACGGCGCCGAAGCGGCGCCTGTCCCCATTTTCATTTTCTCTCACGCGGCGCCCCTCTGTTCCTCTTCCGCGAGCTGCTCCGCCTGGTGCTCGTGCTGCAGCGAGTCCAGCAGTTCGTCGATCTTGCCCGTCATGATGTCGCCGAGCTTGTACAGCGTGAGGTTGATGCGGTGATCGGTGACCCGCCCCTGCGGAAAATTGTAGGTGCGGATGCGCTCGGAACGATCGCCGGTGCCGACCTGCAGTTTGCGGTTCCGCGCGATCTCGCTGTCCTGCTTCTCCTGCTCGGCGGCGAGTAGTTTGGCTTTCATGAGCGCCATGGCGCGCGAGCGGTTCTTGTGCTGCGAGCGTTCGTCCTGGCACTCGACCACGAGACCGCTCGGCAGGTGCGTGATGCGGATGGCGGAGTCGGTCTTGTTGACGTGCTGGCCGCCAGCGCCCGACGCGCGGAATGTGTCGATGCGCAACTCGGCGGGGTTCAGGTCCGTGGCTTCCACTTCGTCCGGTTCGGGAAGGATGGCCACGGTGCAGGCCGAGGTGTGGATGCGGCCCTGCGCCTCGGTGGCCGGCACGCGTTGCACGCGGTGCACTCCCGACTCGAACTTGAAGCGCGCGAACGCGCCTGGGCCGGCGATGCGGCTGATGACTTCGCGGAAGCCGCCGTGCTCGCCTGGGCTCTCGGAAAGAATCTCGACGGTGAATCCGTGCGTCTCGGCGTAGCGCGCATACATGCGATACAGATCGCCGGCGAAGATCGCCGCCTCGTCGCCGCCAGTACCGGCACGGACTTCGAGATAGATGTTCTTGTCGTCGCGCGGGTCGCGCGGGATCAGCAGCATCTTCAACGCGTCTTCCGCGCGCTCGACCTCGGGAGCGAGGCGCGTCATTTCCTCCTGGCCCATTTCGCGCATGCCCGGATCGCTGTCGTTTTGCATATCGCGCGCCGAAGCGAGTTCACGCTCCAACCCCTGGAACGCCGCGAATTTTTCCGCGACGGGAGTCAGGCGGGCATATTCCTGCGACAGCTCGCGGAATTCACGTTGTCGGCCGATGACAACAGGGTCCGACAGCGAACGTCCTATTTCCTCATAGCGGTCGACCATTTTTTCGAGCCGCAGTCGAATGGTGTCTTTCACGCGAACCATTGTAAGGGGCGAAGGTCCAGTTATAGTGCCCTCCATGCCACGAAACACACCTCTGCAGGCCTTTTCACTGGGGCTTGCACTAGCCGTCGCCGCGCTGTTTCCGGTGGACGCCCTCGCGCTGTCCACCACGAATTCCGACGGCGCCGATCTCGTGCTGGCCGACATGGCGCTGTCGCGCGGGGATTGTCGGGGTGGCACCGAACGCTACGTGAAGGCGGCGCTTGCCAGCTCCGATCCCAAGGTTGCGCAGCGCGCCAACGAGGTTGCCGCCGAATGCCAGCAGATTGCCGCGAGCGCGAAGGTCGCGCGGCGCTGGCAGAAGCTCGATCCGGAAAGCGCCAGCGCGTCGGCCGCGGTGGCGCTCGCGGCGGTCCAGCTTTATCAACCCGAGGAAGCCTCGGCAGCCATCCTGCGCACCCGGGCGCTGGGCGGCGATGAGACGCTCATCAAGCTCATCGGCGTCGTCAGCGACGCAGGGGGCACCGCCATCGCGCTGAATGCGCTGCGGCCCACGCTCGAATCGCCCGACATCTCCGACCGGCTGCTCGGCGCGGGCATCGACCTGGCGCTCGAGAACTTCGATTTCACCACCGCGCACAAACTCGCGGAGCGGATGCTGTCCAACGAACCTGCTTCCGGGACGGCCCGCGCGCAGCTCGCGCGCGTGCTCACCGCCGAAGGTGATGCCGTCGCGGCGATCGCCGTGGCGCAGGAAGCGGCGGCGCTCGATCCGGACACCGAACGTTTCGCGTACGCAGACACGCTGATGCGCCTCGATCGCCTCGACGAGGCGCGCCAGGAGCTCGAGGGCATGCGCAACGATGCGTCGATCCGCGACGAAGCGGATCTGCGCCTGGGCAAGCTTGCCTACCAGATGGGCGACCTGACCGAAGCCGGTCGCCGCTTCGGTAGTTTGATCGGTTCGCAGGGGACGGCGCTCGAGGCCTTCTTCTACCTGTCGGCCATCGCCGAGCGCGAAGGCCGCACGGATCTCGCGCTCGAGGGCTACTCGAAACTCGTCGAAGCCGGCGCCGGTCTCGCGGTGCGCGGGCGCGCGGCGCGGTTGCTCCTCAAGAAAGACGAACGCTCCGCCGCGTTCCGCATGCTCGATGCGCACGCGGACAAGGAACGTTCGGAGATGCTCGATGTGGAATTCGCGAAGGCCGCGCTGCTCGACGATGTCGGCCGCTCGACCGAAGCCATCGCGCTCCTTCAGCTCGCGCTCGAGCGGTTCCCCGACCATCCCGGCGTGCGCTACCAGATCGCGCTCATCCAGGACAAGGCGGGAATGCCGCGCGAATCGGTGCGCAGCTTCGAAAGCCTGCTCAAGGACCGGCCGGAGGATGCGAGCCTGCTGAACGCGCTCGGCTATTCACTGGCCGATCGCAACCAGAAGCTGCCGCGTGCCGAAATGCTGATTCGCAAGGCGCTGGTTGCGTCGCCGGACAATCCCGCATTTCTCGACAGTCTCGGCTGGGTGCTGTTCCGGCGCGGCGACGTTCCCGCGGCGCTGCCGTACCTGGAGCGCGCGTACCGCATCTTCCCCGACGCCGAAATCGCCTCGCACTGGGGCGAGTTGCTGTGGGTGAGTGGCAAGCAGGCGGAGGCACGCGCCTTGTGGGCGCGGTCGCTCGCGCGCTCGCCTGATTCCAAACCGTTGCGCGCCACCATCGAAAGACTGACTGGCACGAAGATGGACGATGCCCCGCCCAAGTCCGATGATCCGCCGTCCGATGCGGACGGCAAGCCGATTCCCCAATCGCCACCCGCGCCCACCTCGACGAGTAGCTAGTCATGCGAGCCGCAGTCGCGGCCCTTGCCTGGCCAGGCATGGCCGTGCTGTTGTTGCTGGCCGGCTGCCGCTCCTTGCCGCCCACGGCGGTAATCGGCCCGGGCGCTGACGCGCCCTGGCGCGAGCAGCGCGCCGCGCTCGAGAAACTCGACCGCTATGGCCTGAACGGCCGCGTCGCCGTAGCCGCTGCGGGTCAGGGCTTCTCCGCCGGGTTGCGCTATCAACAGCAGCCGAGTCGCTCGAATCTCGCGCTCGATGGGCCGTTGGGAATCGGCGGCTTGCGCGTCGAGGTCGAAGGCGAGGACATCACCATCGCGACCAGTCGCGGCGAGAAGCTCGACGGCGAAGCCGCGCGCGGTGAACTCGAGCGGCGGCTGGGTTTTCAACTGCCGCTGACGGAGCTTCGCTGGTGGCTGCTCGGCATTCCCGCTCCCGGCGAGTCCAGCATCAATCAGGATGCCGGCAGCGGTGAGATCCGCGATTTCACCCAGAACGGCTGGCGCGTCAGCATCAATTCGCGGGCGGCCGGGCTCGGGTTTGCGTTGCCGCAGCGGCTCACCGCAGAACGCGAAGGTGCGCGTCTGAAACTCCTGGTAGAAAACTGGCAACCGTGAGCAAGTCGGACATGGTGGCCTGGTCCGCTCCAGCCAAGCTCAATCTGATGCTGCACATCGTCGGCCGCAACCAGGCCGGGTACCACGAGCTTCAGACCGTATTTCAGCTCATCGACCTCTGCGATCGCATCGAGATCACGGTCCGCACCGACGGGTCCATCACCCGGCCGGAGGGGCCGGCCGGGGTCCCGGAATCCGAGGATCTGGTGGTTCGCGCGGCGCGGGGGCTCCAGCAAATCAGCGGAACATCGCTCGGCGCCGAAATCGTGGTCAAAAAGCGGATTCCGATGGGCGGCGGAATGGGCGGAGGCAGCTCGGATGCTGCCACCACGCTCCTGGCACTGAACCATCTGTGGGGACTTGGCTACCCCCGCGAGAAGATCATGAGTTTTGGCAGCACGTTGGGAGCCGATGTGCCTGTTTTCGTGGCTGGACGCTCGGCCTGGGCCGAAGGAATCGGCGAGCGGCTCACCCCAGTGAGTCTCGGGGCGGATTCCTGGTACCTCGTCATATTTCCGGGAGTTAGCGTTCCCACGGCCGCAGTATTCCAGGCCGCTGAATTGACACGGAATTCACCCCCCACCACAATGCGCGGCTTTTTGGAAACGGGCGGGCGAAACGATTGCGAGGCAGTCGTCCGCGCGCGCTTTCCAGCGGTGGCTGAGGCGTTGGATTGGCTTGCGCGGCATGGACCGGCGCGGCTCACGGGTACGGGATCATGCGTGTTCGCGAAATTCGCGCGCGCCTCGGACGCGGAGCGCGTCGCGGCACGGGTGCCGGATGAGTGGCGCGCCTGGGTCGCGCGCGGGCTGGACAGTTCTCCCTTGCTGGAAGAACTGGCCCGCTGCTCGAACAGTTAGGCAGTTGGGGTGTCGCCAAGTGGTAAGGCAGCGGGTTTTGATCCCGCCATTCGGAGGTTCGAATCCTTCCACCCCAGCCA
>Ga0190271_10000728_pt1 | contig 17308 bp, 22 predicted proteins | sample Popmic356T_FD_133747 | JGI IMG/M metagenome (GOLD analysis project Ga0190271, IMG submission 133747) | Populus adjacent soil microbial communities from riparian zone of Weber River, Utah, USA - 356 T | ecosystem: Environmental > Terrestrial > Soil > Riparian zone | place: USA: Utah | collected...
AAAGGGCAAGGGGCGCAAGGCGTGATCGCGCTCCGCCGCTCACGGCTGCAGCGACGTTCGCGCGCTGTTTTTCCGATGCACAAGTGCACCGATGCACCGGAAACGCGATCGCGACGGATCGCGTGCGGGCTGAGTTTTGCGGCCAGAGTCGGCCTAATCCAGCGACTAGGGCCGCATACATGTTGAATACGCTTGACGGTCGGCTCGCTCTGCCGTTACCGCGCGAAAATGCGAACCACGCAAAAGCCACCGGTCGCTGGTTTTACCGAGCTGGAGATTCGCGCGCGGTGTCGCGAGCTCGAGTGCGACCCCCGGACCTATCGCAAGGAGCTCGCCGAGCCGGGCAAGGTATGGGGCGTCGTGGGGAACGTCATTCGCCGAGACATCGAAGCGCAGCGCGCGCTCAAGCAGAGTGCGCCACGCAGGAGGTCGTCGATCTGATCGCCTGACAGCTCGAGCGCGCTGATGCGCTCGAGCCTTAAATGATTGCGCCCGCTCCGGTTCCAGCCAGGCGGGCGCGCACAAAGCCGCTCCTCGAAGAACGAACAATGCCAATCGAAGTTATCACGCCCCAAGGGCGCGATCCAGTAAAACTAGCTCGCAAGCTAGAGCCAGAGAGCAATAGCCCCGCCGGGCGCCAGAAGCGCCGCGAGGCGGCGAAGGGCGCTAAGGGAGGCGAGCCCGAAGACGTTCTGCTCGACGCTCCCGCCACTCGCGCGTCGCAGCGCTGGCGCCGCAAGCAGGCGAGCATAGGCGTGCGCCGGCGGGGCGTGCGCGTGACGCGCGACCAGGCGGCCGAGCGAGCGAAGGATGAGGCTTGGTCGAGCCGCTGGCGCGCCAAGTGCGAAGCGCAGTGCCCAGAGGCGCCGGCCGTGATGCGGCGGCTCGTCTCGCGGCTCGTGTGGGTGATGGCCTGGACGATCATGAGTGGGGGTGAGGGTGTCGTGCGAGATTGGCTGCGATGGGCTCGCGTGGAGTTTTCTGGCGTGCCGCTCGCGAAGGTCGAGCAGGCGGCGCTGTGCCCGAAGCCGGACGGCAGCTATCGGTTCGACTGGCGCGACGACTGTGCGCGACAGACGCTCGTGCTCGGCCTCGCGATGCTCATGCTCGGCGTGCCGACTCGCCGAGGTCGCCACGGCACCTATCAGCTGTGCGTGCGCGGCGTTGTCCGCAAGGTGCTGCGCGTGCTGATCGCGGTCGCGCCCGACAAGGTTCCGTCCACGCCGTGGCTATCGAACACCTGGTATCGCAGCGAGGCCAAGTCGTTGCACGAGTGCGGCCTGCTGAAGCGCTTGGAGCGCGTCGGCTTCATCGAGTCGCGGCAGCTGCCAGCGCACGCGCGGGGAGTCGAAGACTTCGAGGTGTACAAGCGGCGCGACGGAGCCCAGTGCACCTGCAACCGCTACTGGCTGACCTGGAACGAGCCACTGCCGCACGAAGACCTGGAGCGTCTGCACGAGATAGGTTGGACGCTATGCGAGCGTGAGATCCGTCGGGCGCCCCGGACAGCTGCGCAGCGTGAGCGCGCCGAAGCGCTCGAAGCGCGCTCACGGGCTCCCAGCTAAACGCCAGCAGGCAGCAAGCGCAGACGAGCGGCACCGGCCGCAGACGCCGCGGTCCGTCTGCAGTGCGCTGCAGCCTGTGGTTTTGTCGGCGTGGCGTGCGGAAGGTGGGCGCGGGGCTCGTCGCGGCGATGCTCGAGCTCGCGGTCGGCTCGGGCTCGCCGCCGTCGGCAGACTCCCGGCGGGCCGCGGAGCGCGATCGGCTTGTCACTCTTCGTATATGCACACAGCAGCTGTGTGCGCATCTCCTCTCCTTCGGAGAGAGAGAGGGTTAAGCGCAGCGACAGCTGACTGCCTCTCGGTCTCTCGTCATGAAATTTTAACTCTCGCCACAACAACGAGAGTTCACCTCATGGCCGCAGTTCAAGAGATCACCTCGCTTGAGCGCACCGCAGCGAGTAGCCGCTTGCGGCTGCTCGTGAGGAGCGCCGCCGGCGGCGGCCGGAGATCGCGCTGGCTTAACTCATCCATAGGCCTGCTCTCGCTCCCCAAACTCGGCTACTGCACAGCCTCTCGATCGGCTGCCGCCGGCTGCGCTCCTCGCGAGCAGCCGCAAGCGGCCGCCCGCTGCGGTGCGCCCAACGAAGATCTCTCGCATAGGCCCCCTGCTCCACTCGCGATGCACAGCCGGCATAAGACTAACTCTCCCTACGGCGGCGAGAGGCTATTCAGCCTCGAATCCGAGAGAGCAGAGGCAGAGGCTTAAGAGGGGGGAGAGGGGCACGACCGAGATGCTCGGCGTGACTGTCCCGCGCGTATGGCTACGCGCCGCGCCGGAGGCGGCCGTACTACACGATGGAGCTGCTCGAAGGTGGTGCGCCTAACCGAAGCTAGCGCGGCAGCTCGGCCATGAGCTGCGCTCGAGCGGTTCCGGACATGCGCCAGTTGGCGGCCGACATGGCACCTAGCAGGAAGGCGGCTTGGTCGAGCGTGAGGTCGTCTGCGTCGAAGCCGAGCCGCTTCAATGTGCGGGCTTGCTTGAGGGTGCACAGGCCGGCGTCACGGCGCTGCTCGAGCACACCAAACAGGGCCGAGGCCTGCGAGCGCGTGAGGTCGTCCGCGACGTCGAAGCCGACGCCCCGAAGCGCTGAGATCTGCCGCGGCGTGGCGCTCGGGCCTCCGTCCGGCGAGCCGAGGGCTTGCAAGAGCTCGTCGACGTCGAGCTTCGGCGCGGCGTATATGACGCCCACTTCGCGAATCCAGCGCCGGCGCTCAAGCTCGGCGGCGACGCGCTCTAGTTGCTTGCGGCTCTCGGCCTTGGGTTCGGCTGGCAAGTCGTCGCCGGCGAGCACGTCGCGAGGGCTCGCGAGCCGGAGCTTCGAGGCACGGCCGGGTTGGAAGTCTAGTATGAGGCAGTCTCGCTTGTCGGCGTGCGTTCGGGTGCCGCGGCCGATCATCTGCGCGATGAGCGCTCGCGAGCCTGTCGGGCGCACGAGGGCGACGCATGAGATCTGCGGGTTGTCGTAGCCTTCGGTCGCCAGCATGGCGTTGCATAGGTGGGTCACGCGGCGCGCGCGGTAGTCGTCGAGCACAGCGGCGCGAGCTGCGTCCGACATCTGGCCAGCGACGGCAGCGGCGGCGAGTCCGCGATCGCGCAGCACCGTCGCGAGCCGGTACGCCTGGGCGACGCCCACGCAGAACACGAGGGTCTGCCGTCCGGTGGAGAGCTCGGCGAGGGGCCCCGCAATCTCGTGCAGCACACTGTCGCGCAGCAGCTCGGTCTCGAGCTCGTCGGCGGCGAGCTCGCCGGCGCGAGTTTTGATGCGCGATAGGTCGAGCGACTCTACCTGCACGGCTCTCACTTCGAGAGGCGCAAGCCAGCCTGCTTTGATGCCGTCGCGGAGATCGAAGCGATAGGCCAACGAGTCGAAGACGGCGCGCAGCCCGACGCCGTCGCCTCTGTCCGGCGTTGCAGTCACGCCTAACACTTTGGCTGGCGCGAAGTAGTCGAGGATCGCCCGGTAGCTGTCGGCGCACGCATGGTGTGCTTCATCGACGACGACGAGTCGGAACGCATCCCGTGCGTAGCCTGCGAGCCGAGCACGCTGCAGCGTCTGGACGCTGGCCACGATGGCGTCTGGCTGCTCGAGCGGTCCGACACTACGCGCAGCCTGCTCGATTCCGGCGCGCAGACCGAGCTTGCGCAGGGTAGCGGCGGCCTGCTCGAGCAGCTCGGCGCGATGGGCGAGCACGAGCGTCCGGCCGCCGTGCGCAGCGAGGTCGCGTGCGATGGCGGCGAATGTGACCGTCTTGCCGAGGCCCGTCGCGAGCACTAACAGGGTAGAGCGCACGCGCTCGTGTTCGCGAGCCACTGCGGCGACGGCTTCGAGCTGATAGGGTCGTAGTTCCATGCGTGGGGGATCGACGGAGCGCACTGATTCCGTCATGATTAAGATCGTATGGCTCTTCAATTTGTGCAAGCGAAGCGCGCGCAATCGCATGCGCGCATAGCCCTCGTCGGGCCTCCGGGCAGCGGCAAAACCTACAGCGCGCTGCGTATAGCTGCGGGGCTCGGATGCCAGCGCATCGGCCTCATAGACAGCGAGCGCGGCAAGTCGCGGAAACAGTCAGGCAAGGGCGTCGAGTTTGGCGTCGTCGTGCTGCCGAACCACGCACCGCGCATGTACTGCGAAGCCCTCGAAGCCGCGGCGAAAGCGAACATCGACGGTGTGATCATCGACAGTCTGTCGCACGAGTGGATGGGTGAGCAGGGCGCGCTCGAGATGGTCGCGACGATGGCGCGCAACTCGGAGAGCGGCAATGAGTTTGCGGCCTGGAAAACAGTGTCTCCGGAACACTCCCACTTGTTCGACCTGATACTGCAGTACCCCGGCCACGTGGTCGCCACGATGCGCAGCCGTAAGGCTTACGAGATGGTCGATGTTCCGAACCGGGCCGGGCGCATGGTGAAGCAGCCGCGCGAGGTCGGGCTCGAGCCGGTGCAGCGCGAGGGTTACGAATACGAGTTTGACGTCGTCGGTTTTCTCGAAGCCGAGCACAGGATGACGATCACTAAGACGTGCTGCGAGACCTATCCGCGCGGCACCGTCGTGCAGAAGCCCGGCGAGGATTTCGGGCAGCGTTTCGCAGCGTGGCTGCGCGGTGAGGCGCGGTCCGCTGAGCCGAGCTCGCGCGCTCACGACAATAGTTACGGCTCGGCAGCCGCAGCGGTAGCAGGCGACTGATGGCGCGCCGCACGGTCTACACGGAGAAGCTCGGCCGAGCACTCTGCACGCAAATCGAGAGCGGCGTGACGCTGCGCCTCGCAGCACGCACGCAAGGCATCGCACGCGCCACGCTCTACAACTGGCTCGCGGCCGGTAGTGAGGGGCGCGAGCCTTACGCAAGCTTCCGTGCGCGGCTCGAGCGGGCGCAGGCGGCATGCGATGCGCAGCGTACGAGCTGCCTGTCTGACGACTGGCAAGCAGCTGCGTGGTGGCTCTCGCGCCGGTTCCCGAAGCGTTGGGGCTCGAAGGTCAGGGTGCACATCGTCGAGACCGCCGAGAAGATGACCGACGCCGAGCTCGAGGCGCAGCTCAAGCGGCTCGGGTATGTGCGGCGCGATCGGCTCCAGTAAACTGGACACTGCCAGCTGAGCAACGCACGCGTGCACGCGGAAACCCCGAACTTGAGCAACGCACGCGTGGATGCGGAAACGCCGCTGACAGCAGCGAATCGGAGTGCGCCGCCGGAGGCCCAGCTGCTGTGCGGGCCTCCGGCGTACCGATTTGAACCACAACCGAAAGGGAATCTTATTTGTGCTTCGACGACGCCAGCGGCATGCGCCACGGTGACCTATACGCGCGCGAGCTCGAAGCGTCGGCACGCGGTTTCGACTTCGAAGACGCGAGGGGCTGCGTCCATGGCGGAGCGACATACACTCGCTGCGGCCAGTGTGGCGTCGTGTGCTGGCCGGCGAGGATCGCGTGGACGTCGTCTGTGCCGCCGGCGTCGAAGCGCGGCTGCGGAGCTGCCGGTGGTGGTGCCGGTGGTGCGGGGCGCGGAGCGGAGGTCGATGAGTCGAGCGGCTGCGCCCAGTCCGGGTCGTACACGCGTGGCGTCCGCGGGACGTAGTATTTGCCGGCGAGGATGCCGTGCACGTCGTCTGCGTGGTCGACGGCGTCGAGCCGCTGCGACCGCGGACCCATGCTCGCAGGTAGCTTGCCGGCGAGGATGCCGGCGACGTCGTCGTCGTCGACGTAGTCTCTGGCATCCTGCTTGGGAGCGGGCTCGGGCAGCGGCTCGAGCCGCTGCGTGCCGGGCTTCGGCGCTACAGTGTTGAAGTAGCTGGCCACGTAGAGGTCGCTCTTGCCGCGCATGTCGACCGTAGGTCTCAGCTTATGCAGTACGGCCTCGTGTACCTCGCGGTCGCTCCTCGCATCGGCGGCGAGGGTCGGCAGTACGAGGCGAGCTCGCTCGAGCAGTGCGGTTCGTGCGGCCACTTCGGCGTCGAGTCGGGTGCGTTTGTTTGTCTTCATCAGGCGTCTCCCCTCGGGCTGAGCATGGTCTGGGCGACGTGGAAGTCGTAGAGGGCCCACACGTGGTCGTCGACCTTGCCGGCGAGGCCGGCGGTGTCAACGCCAAGACTCTCGAGCACGTGGAGACGATATTCGCGCATGGTCGCGAAACCCTCTGGCGGTACCAGCATTTCGTAGACCTCGGTCATAGGGTGATTTCGACAATCGCAGGCTTGCCGACCGGAGCTCCGACCACGACCGTGAGGTAGGGAGCGGCGACGGCCTTGCCGCCGTCGGCGTCGGCGCGCAAGCTGCCGAGCAGCGTGCCGACGGCACCCACCTGGAAGCGAACGAAAGGGTTGGTTTCTGCGGCTAGCGCGGTCTCAGCGACGATGGCTATGCGGCCCTTGCGCATGACTGGAACGAGCGCGTGGATGCGATAGGGCGGCTCGGGATAGGTCGGGTCCCATCGCACGAGACCGACGACCCGCAGCAGTGTCGTCACGTCTGCGGAGCTCGACGGCGCGATGATGGCGCGAGGCTCAGACGCTACGGCGTTATCGTAGATCGCCAGCGTTCCCGGGTAAATTTCGGCGCTGAGCGCTCGTCCGGTGCTGTGCGCACTCGGGTACCCTTCGATGCGTTGTCCGTGGACCGCGATTGGGTCCGCTAGCCAGCCATATCCTACTGTTTGCATGGGTTGCTCCTCGTGCGGCGTTAGCGCCGGCGGTCGTAGTGCGATGCGAGTGGCTGCCGCCAAGCCGGTGTCTCGTAGCGGCGCGTCGGTTGCTCGAGCCCGCGGCCGGCGAGAATCGCGTGCACGTCGTCGGCGTCGTGGTGTTGGACAGCGACGACGCTGCTCGTGCGCTGCCGTGCGCGCTCGGCGTCGTGCCGTGCTACGGCCGTGTCATAGCGCGCTCTGACATAGTCGGCGCTCTCGCTGCGGGGGTCGAACCTTCTGTCGAGGCGCTGCAGAACGCGCTCGTGAAACATGCGAGTCGTCCATCTCCTGTCGGGCTGCTCTTCGTCGGCGTCTCCGAAAATACGTCGAAAAGTCGCGAGCAGTACGGCGCGCTCCTGCACTTGCTCGTCTACGCGGTCGGCCTCATCGAACCTCGCCTGCTCGACCTGAGCGCGCTGCGCCTCGGCTTGGGCGAGTAGCGCATCGCGCTCGGCGAGTAGAGCGTCGTGCTCGCCGATGCTGTCGAGGTGCTGCTCGAGCGCGGCACACTGCGCCCTAAGCGCATCCCTTTCCGCGAGCACCGCGTCGAGCTCGTCGTCGAGCGGGTCGGGCTCGGGCGCGTCGTCGGTCGGAGCTGTGAGGCGGCTTGCTGCTACGGCGTCCGAAGCATCGAGGCGCATCACTTCGTCGCTGCTGTCTGCGGCATCGATGCGCAGCGCTACCGAGCTGCCCGCGCGGCCCCAGTTCTTTGGGCCGATGCCGACGTGGTTGTACCGGATACGCCGCTGCACGGCGTCGTAGTGCTGCCCGTTGTGCACCCCGGGCGTCTCGTCTAGGTCGCAGGTATATCCGCACGACAGCTCGCGGCGCTGGCCGGCTTCGACAGCGGCGATGGCGTCGGCATCCTGGACCGTCACGTTCGCAGCGACGTGCTGCCCGTCTTGTCGCACGTCGTCGCTCACATGGCCGATCGCCAGTTTGCGAAAGTTCTTCGGCGAAACCATCTCGGCCGGATGGAGGTCGGTCAACGGCGCGGCCGCGAGCGTCGCGAGCGACGCTGGCGCGAATACCTCCGACGGAGGGCGCAGCTCGCGCACGACGGTGCCATCGGCGCGGCGGTAGTCGAGCACGCCGCTGCGAGTCAGGTACGCGGGCGCGCGGATGAACCCTTGCGGTGTTGTCTCGATCGCGCCGAGCTCGGCGACGTCATAGCGAGTGACTGACATGCCGGCCTGTATTGGCACGCTGCGCGCGTGTCAATGGGGCGCCGGGGCCGTTGCGCTTCGACCGGCTCGAGCGGCAGACTGGCCCGGATGGGCCTCCACTCCTATCGATGCGAGCTGTGCCGACGGTCGACGGTCCGCTGCGCAAGCTGCCGAAGCCGGGTCGCCGGCATGCGGCATGTGCTGCGCGAGCGGCGCCGGCGGATCGGGCTCTGCATCATGTGCGGCCGCGTGCCGCTCGGCGGCTCGAGGCGGTGCGACGCATGCAGGGCGCAGAACAACGCCCTATCGGCGGCGTCGCATGCTCGCCGGCGGCGTCGAGGCGTCTAGCGGTCGACGCAAGCTGGTTTACCGGTTCGATGGTTTACCGGTTTACCGGTTTACCGGTTCCAGGGTTGAGCAACCACGCAACGGGCGAGCCGATGCAGAGCCCCATGCGACTACGTAACTATCACGACGAACGGGCTGTGCTCGAGCTCGGCGGCGCGCTCGAGCTGCTCGTGTACTTTGGGCCCACCGGCACGCATGCCGTGTGGATGCTGAGCGGTCGCCTGCTCGCGTGGCTCGACGTCGCGAACTGTTGAGCGGCTTGCGCGCTAGAGTCTGCGGGCCTCATGCTTCCGAGCATGGCCCTACAGCTACCTCCGGAGCTCGAGCAGCGTGTGACCGAGCTTGCGCGCGCGACCGGGCGCGACCCTAACGCCGTGTATGCCGAGCTCGTCGCCGATGCGCTCGACGATGCCGAGCGCGGCGACAGCGGCGAGGGTGCGGCGATCGCGGTCGGAGATGCCGAGGTCGCGCGCGGCGAGGTCGTCGAGCACGGCGACGCGATGCGCAGGCTCGACGCGGTGCTCGCGACACCAGACCGCGTGGAGCGCCGGGGCTAGGGCAAGACCGCGATCGGCTCAGTGGTGCAGTAGTCGTCGCGCGGGTCGTCGACAACGGCGGCCCGCGCCGGCCGACCGCCGCAACCTTCGCACCGCAGCCGCGGTAGGACGTCGCGGAGCTTCATGCGTCCGCGCGTTCGCGCGAGCAGTTTGAAGGGGATGTATGACAGATGGGTGCACGGCGGCACGCACCAGACGGCGAGCCAACGGCCGATGAGATCCTGCACCTGGGCGTCGAGTAGTTGGTCGCGAGTCACTCAGCGCCGCCGGGCCGGGGTTGCTCGGAGGCGGTTCACCGGTTCGGTGGTTTGCCGGTTCAAGGGTTTACCGGGTGTCAGCGCGGCAAGAACAACCGGCCGACGTCGAGCTCGATCTGCTGGAAGGGCTCGATCCGCACGGCCGTCGCCGTGTCGTCGTACGCGCCGAGTTCGCCCCATGCGCCGTCGCGCAGCGCCAGCGCTTCGAGCACGCGCTCGGCGGGGTTGATCAGCCAGTAGTAGCCCACGCCGGCGCCGGCATACAGGTTGCGCTTGTACACTCGGTCGTGGGCTTCGTTCGATGGCGACAGCACTTCGCAGACCCAGTCCGGGGCGACCGTGATAGGGCGTATGTCGCCGGGGTCGAGCAGTCGACCGCGCCGCCAGCCGGACACGTCAGGGCGCACGACTTCGGCGCCGAACTGCACGTCGACTTCGAGGAATATCCACCAGCCACCGGGCCCACCGTGCCCGTCGTCGTCGTCGAAGGGGCCCCCTATGAAGCGACCCAGCGCGCGCGCAACCTTGGAGTGTCGCGGCAGCGGCGCCGGCAGCGCCACGATCTGCCCACCGATCAGCTCGGCGCGGACGTCTTCGGGCAGCGCTTCGAGGTCGGCGTACGTGGCGAGCTTCTGCGCAGGCATCGTCATTTGATCCCGTGCCTCCGGTTCAATCGTTTCCAGACGCCGGCTTTTGCGCGGCCGCTCGCGAGCGCCGTGTCGAGCTCGCGGTCGGTGAGGCGCGCGCGAAACCGCTTCACGGCGGCGCTAGTGCTCGGCTCGTTGGTGCACGCGGCGAGTTCGACCAGGTCGATGCCGGCGAGCAAGGCGCTGCGGCGTGATGCCTGGTAGCGGCTGCCGCGCAGGCGGTGCACGGCAATCGTGCTGCGGCGCCATACCCACACCTCACGCACGCCGAGGGCGCGATAGAGAGGCAGCTTGTCGAGGCGTTCGGTCCATACGACCTCGATGGCGAGGTCGGGCACCTTGGCGCTGCCGCGCGGTCCGAACACGAAGCACTCGTCGGGCTCGAGGCCCATGCCGAGCTGCTTGCTCGTGAGCGTCCAGCGGCCGACGCCGGTGTATTCGATGTCGCGCACGTCGCAGTACGTGGCGACTAGGGTGCTGATCGCGCGGCTGATGACCTCGTGCTCGAACGATGTCCGCATCACTTCGAGCACGCCGTCGGCAAACGTCAGCCGCGGTTGCGAGCTCTCGCCTCGCTGCCGCAGTAGCGACGCGTAGTCGCGCCACGAAGCCGCGAGCCGTACGGAGTGCTCGTCGTCGTGAACGAGCGGGCGTGCTGTGTTGGCGGCCATGGATGGTTCACCGGTTCAATGGTTTACCGGCTTACCGGACCTTGGCGGCCTGCGGCTTTTTGTGCTTCTCGAACAGGAGGTCGAGGGCCTCGGCGAGTAGATCCTGCAGCGAGAGCTCCGGGTGCTCCGCCTGGATGAGACGGAGCGTCGACCTGACGGATGGGTCGAAGTAGCCGGTTACGTTCACACGCCCGAGGCGGTCGGCTCGAGTCGACTTGGAGCCGATGGCTGGCGTCTGCTCGGCCTGACTACGGCGCGCAGTGGTGGGTACCTGCCGCAGCCTGGTGCGGGGCCCGTCAGCTGCGTTCTCGAGTATGTCGCCGAGCTGTGTACGCTTTTTCTTGGCCATGGTGGTCGCTCCCTATGCTCGCGGATGGTTTACTGGTTTACCATTTTGCCGGTTCATCTGCTTGGCGGCAAAGCGATACAGGTCGCGCACCTCCTGCGCTGCCTTGCCTTGCGGCTCGTATTCGGTGACTGCCTGGCCCTCGGCTGGTGCGTCGGCATAGGCGTTGCGTTGGTACAGCACGACGGGCGCGACAGTGAAGCCGTATGCCTCCATGGCGGTGCGCGCCTCGACGTGCCGAGTGCCTTGGATAGGCGCAGCGTTCACGACGGCGAAGCTCCGAGGGCTGCCGGCGGTCGTGAGCAGGTCGAGCACGGCCGGCATGGTCTCCACGTCATTCACGACTGGTCGGAACGGCACGACGACAAGGTCGGCAGCTCGAGCGGCTGCGATGGCATCGTCGGCAGCTCTGCCCGGCGTGTCGAGGATCGCGAGCGTGACGCCGTTCTCTCTCGCGACCTTGAGCACGTGCGCGAGGCGAGCGGCTTGGACCGATTGCACCTCGACGTTCTCGAGCTCGCGGCGGTCGCTCCACTTGGCGGCCGAGGCCTGCGGGTCTAGGTCGAAGAGCACGACCGTCTCGCCTTGCGCAGCGGCTTCAACGGCGAGGTTCTCGGCGACCGTGGTTTTCCCCGGGCCGCCTTTCTGGCCGACGATTGCGATGATTTTCATGGCTTGTCCCTGTGCGTGTCGGTTTGGTGGTTCACAGGTTCACTGGTTTACCGTGGAACCAGTAGGGCTCGCAAACTATAGACGCGAAGCTCTATGTGCGTCGCAGACATGAAGCCTCTGCGCGGCGTTTCTAGCTGGTGCCGAGTTCTGCGACGGGCGGTTTTCGTCGTAGCGCGTGACAGTGTCGCGGATATGAAGCCTCTGCGCGGGCGTTTCGAGCGCACGTTCTTTGGCGAGACGTCGCAGATACAAGCCTCTGCGCGGGCGTTTCGCGTCGTAGCGTATGACTGGGTCGCAGAGGCCAAAGCCTCTGCGCAGGGTCGCAGACACGAAGCCTCTGCGCGGGCGTTTCGAGGAGCACGGACCCGCTCGTAGGCACGTAGTCGGTCGCAGACACGAAGCCTCTGCGCGGGCGTTTCGAGGATCGCTTGGTCGGCCGGCGGCGGCCATATCCTGACGTCTGGTCGCAGACATGAAGCCTCTGCGCGGGCGATTTTGCGATAAGAACCAACGCCGTCGCGGATACAAAGCCTCTGCGCGGGCGTTTCGATCCGGAGGCTTCTTGCTTACTCGGTCGCAGACACAAAGCCTCTGCGCTGGCGTTTCGAGTGGGGCGGATAGCTGGTAGGGCCTGAGTTCGTCGCAGACACAAAGCCTCTGCGCGGGCGTTTTAGGATCGGCTAAGCATTGAGGTCGAAAGCAAGCGCTAGCTGCTTGCGAGATCGAGAGGTTCTCGGTGATCGCTTGGCGCCTCTGCGCGGTGCGGCGGGCGACGACGGCTGCGGGCGTTCGCGCGGCACGTCGCCGCTCGCGATAGCTCGAGCGCGGATGTTCACGGCAGCGTTGATATCGGCGTGTGCCTCGAAGCCGCAGCTCGGGCACGTGAACGCCTCGCCATCGCGCGCAGTGCCGACGGGATGCACGACATCGCACGCCGAGCAGGTCTGACTCGTGTTGTAGGCAGGCACCTCGACGTGCCGCGCACCATAGGTGGACGCCGCGGCCTTGAGTGCCGCGCGTAGCTCGCTCGGCGCGGCGTCGAAGCGTCGGCCTCCGGCGATGCGCGAGCGCGCCATATTGTCGAGCCGCAGCGCTTCGACGACGATCGCGTCGTGCTCGCGCGCGAGCCTCGCGCTGGTGACGCGGTAGTGGTTGAGTCGAGCTCGCCGAGACTTCTCGCGCAGCGCGTCTGACCACTGCATGAGGTGCCGATGCTGTAGTCGATACACGTCGTGCGTGCGCTCGCCGTCCTTCCAGCGCTCGCCGGCGTCGCGGCCGCCGATGGCCTGTCGCACGTAGGGCGCGCACAGGAGCGTGCGGTGCAGGCGCCTCACGTGCCACTCACGCCCCGCATGCATGGGCACGGGTCCGTAGCACGCCTCCCACATCTCGCGCGTCATGCGGTCGGCGATCGAGTGCAGGTCTTCGGATTGCCGCACGCGGTCGAGGTAGCGTGGCGGCGTCTCGATATGCTCCCCGGTTGACGTGCTGGCGGCGCGCACGCTCTCGCCGACGGCGCGATAGCCTGTGTCGATGCCGATGGAGCGGGCGCCGGTGCGCGTCGGCTCGGTCGGCATGTCGACCGCTAGGCACAGCTCGAGGTCCCACTTGTTCGCGCGCCGCACGAGCTGCGCCCAAGCCGTGTACACGACGGCGTTCTCTGGCATGAGGTGCAGCCGATGCCGCGGGTCGTCGGCCGCCCACGATTTGCGAGGCCGGCGGTGCTGCTTGAACCGCAGCGTCACGGGCTGGCCGCTGATGACGGCGCGCAGGTCGTGCGTTCCCCATCCGCTCGCCGCGGGCTCCATCGGGAGCTTGGACCAAGGCACATGCTGGCCGTCGTTGCGTACGATGCCGATGCCGACGCGATGCTGCTTGCGCAGTGGAAAGAACCGACGCCGCGCGACTCTGCCGGAGCTCGCGAGCGCCCTTCGAGCGGCGTCTTCGGTGAGCTGATACGTGCTGCAGTGCGTGCCGCTGCGTGCGCGCGTCTCGCGCACGTCGAGTCGTCGTTGCTGGTCGGCCTGCACGCGAGCGAGCAGGGTAGGGTGCTGCGCGGCGCACGCGAGCATGCGCGCGTCCCATTGCGCCTGCTCGGCGTTCGGGATGCGGCCTTTGCCGCGCTGCTCGCGCAGCCGTGCGAGTTCGTCGCGCACGCGCTCGTAGAGCGGGTCTTTCGGCAGTGCTGCGATAGCCGCCTTGACGCGCTGCATGGCGGCCTTGTGCCGCGCGACGTATGCAGCTGGCAGCTTCACCTTGCGGCACGCTGCGACGTTCGTGGCGGTTTGCAGCGCGTGCTTGATGGCGTGGATGCGGCGGAGCCTCGCGCCGAGGTCGCGACCGCGGTCGCTCGTCGAGTAGGGTATCGCTGCGCGGCGATGGTTTGAGCGCGTAATCAGCTCGTTGTAGTGCACATGCGCTCTGCGCGCCTCAGACCAGATCACTGCGAGCGCTGCACTATCTGCGCGCGCGGCGAACCGTAGCGTCTTCATAGTTTTAATGGTGCATTAGCTGATCGCTAGATGCAACAGGCTCTAGCGCGCGAGCGCTAGTGTTAGTTGTTTGCGTCAGCGCGGAGCGAGCCCGAGTGCAGCGCGGATTGCGGCCATCAGTTCGCGCGGCGTGGTTCGGATGCCCTTACCGGCATCTAGGTCAGCCTCTAGAGCGGCGAGGTGTGCACGCACGGCTTGCTGCTTCTGTGGGTCGCGGCTGCGCAGACACGCCGCGACTTCGGCCGCCGTCATAGCTGTGTCCTCGGGGCTCTGTTTTTCGAGGCGCGGGCTCTATTCTGCGGGATGCAGCTCGCCGGCTCTAGCGCGTGCTCGCGCCATAGGGCGGCGAGGGCTGCGTCGGCGCGTGGCGAGACATGCACCGCAGAGCACTCCCAATGCGCCGGGCCGAGTCCGATGCAGAGCGGCGAGCGCCATCCACACACGCATGCAGCGGCGACGACGCGTAGGCCGGGGAGCACGAGCTCGGCGTCACGCGCTCTCGATCCGAGCTCGCGAAGCGGCGCTCTGTAGCGCTTCGGCAGGCGCTCGCGCGGCAGCCAGTCGCGCGGAATATAGGCGACTGCGAAGCCATCGAAGCGCTGGTCGTGTGTTTGTGACATGCCTTCACTCGTCCAGAGCGTAGCCTTCGGCCGAGGTGATAGGCGGCTCTTGCTTGAGCGGGTCGCCGCCGAGCAACGTGTGCAGCTGGGCATACTCGTCGAACGAGCCGCGCCAGCCACGCGCGCGAAGCTTCTCGAGCCGCACCGTCGCGAGCCAGTTTTCGCCGGCATCGTCGAGCGGAATAACCGGAATGCCATCGTCTCCGAGCTTGACCATGCGGGCTCGGCCTATCGCTTCGGCGGCAGGTTGTAGCCTTCGATGCGGGGTCGCTTCGAGTTCGTCATTGGTGCGCCACGTGTGCGAGTTGGGTTTCGGGCTGCGCGATCGACTCGGCTGCGCTCTCGCGTTCTCGCGGTCGAGCGTCCTGGCGCTCTGCTAGTAGTGTGTCCAGGCGCCCGTTCGCGCTGCAGAGCTCGGTAAGCTTGTTGCGGGCAAAATAGATGCGACGGCGTCTCGAGAAGACGCAGCGAGCAGCGCTGACGGCTGTCGCGGTGTTCACCTCTGCCAACATCTTGCCGTCTACCACCTTCGCGCCGCCGTTCACGCCAGGTCCCAAGGACCCACACATCGCGAGCCTCGGCGTCAGTGGGTAAAACACGATGGTTCCAGGCGTGCCGAACCCGAACCCGAAGCCCTTTACCGCCTCGACGATGCGCTGTGTTGGCACGAGGCTGACCGGGTTGTCGCTCGTGATGAAATCGGGCACCCCGCTCGGAGCAATGAGCAGCGTCCACTTTCTCCGATAGAGCGGCTCGCGTAGCGTGTCGATGCCGTCCAACATGTCTTTCATGTGCGTCGCGTTGTCGACGCCGAATGTGGTTTCCGAGATGAACTTGAGCATCTCCTCTCGAGTGACGCCCTCCATGGGCTCGCCAGACTCCCGTTCGATGCGCTTGATAGTCGACTCGTACCTCTGCTCATTGGCGCATGCGAGCTCCAGCAGGATGCGCGCTGTGTCGTCGTAGTAACGACTGCGTGCGAGGCGCCTGTTCGGTACGCGATGGTGTTGGATCGCGATCCACGTCAGCAGTGCGCCCATTTCGGAGGTCTCTGCGGGCAGCGCGCGTTCTAGCTCAATGCGGGCGATCTGCGTGGATGCGATGCGCTCGGTCTTCTCGAACATATCCTCGATGTCCTGCGGACCGATGTCGGAGTCGATGCGATCCCAAAGGTACAGGTCCGTCTCGCAGGCGACCTTGCGAGGTGACCCAGGTCGACACTTCTTCGCCTCGAAGTCGTAGACGTGAAAGCGGCCGTCCTTGGTCGCTTCTTCGGTGAATCGCGCCAAGTAGCTTTGGGGGACGTAGTGCTGTTTCTTCGTGCGGTGCATCTAGCCGGTGCTCGTTTCGTTTGAGCTGTGTCAAAGGCCATCGGCCGCGTTGTGAGAACCAAAGAGGCGCGCATCGCGCACGTAGGTCGCGAGCATCTCGTGCGAGCGCCAGCGGCCTTGAGTCATGATGTCCCTGTCGTGCTTGCCGTTGCGCGCTGAGCTCGTCGCGAGGCCGGCGCGCAGCGAGTGTCCGGAGTAGTCGCCGTCGAGGCCTGCGGCGGCGGCGGCACGCTTCACGATGTCCGCGACGGAGCGATCGGTGAGTGTCTTGCCGAGGCGGCCGCCGCTGAGCGAGCGGAACACGCGACCCTCACGGATGCCGGAGGCGTCGAGCCATGCGCGCAGCGCCCGCACGGGGCACGAGGCGGCGAACCTGCTCGCCGGCAGTCCGACGATCACGCTCTTTCCCCGCTGGTCGGTCTTCGAGCGCTGCACGCGGACCTTGAGGCCCTCGGCGGCGAAGGTGATGTCACTCACGCGCAGCGCGACGAGCTCGGAGCGGCGCAGTGCGCCATTGAAGCCGACGACGAGCAGCGCGCGGTTGCGGCGCCCGATGAGGGTGTCGGGCAACCTCTCGACGACGGCGCGCAGATCTTCGACGAGCAGGGGAGCGACGCGGCGAGCGGCGGTGCCGTGCGTGCGAGCGATGCCTTCGAGCGTGTCTTGCACGCCCGGGTCGAGGTGCGGCAGGTCTTTCTGTGCGATGCCGGACTGCGTGTGCGCATAGGCGATCGCGGAGATCGCCTGTCTGAGCGTCGACGGTCGCACGCTGCTCGCGCGGTCGCTGAGGTAGAGCGCGAGCGTCGCCGGCGCGCACGGCACCGGAGCGAGCTGGCGATCGCGGCACCACACCTCGAACACGCCCCACTGGCTCGCATAGACGCGCAGCGTGTGGTCGGAGTGCTTGCGCTGCCTGTAAGCGATGGCCTTGCGCGCGACGTCGCCGAGAGGCGCGCGGACCGTGACGGAGGTGCTGGCGCGCCGCCGAAGGGGGATGACGTTGGTGAGCTCGTCGGGCATGCGCGGTCTTACCTTTGCCTACATTCCGATACGTCGAAGTATCGGAAGGCTAGGTGACTCTAGCCCGCGAGCCACAGTTCCGCAACTCGCGCGTATTTCACCGGTATCTTGACCGAGCTACGGCCCGGCTGGTAGGCGGTGGAATGGCTGCACCTGCCCCCAAGCCCCCAAAGGAGCCGAGCACGCTGTTTTCGCTGCGGCTGCCTGACGCCGCGGCGGAGCGCGCCGACCGGCTGCTCGAGCCGGACATCAACGTACGGCTGACGCCGGAGATGCGTCGCGCGCTCACATCGCGTGCCGCGATATTCCGCGAGTGCTTGCTCCGCGGCTTGTCGGACTTCGAGGCCGACCTCGAGCTCGAACCGCTCGGCGTCACGCCGCCGCCGGCGCCGCCGAAGCCAAAGGGCAAGGGGCGCAAGGCGTGATCGCGCTCCGCCGCTC
>Ga0190271_10000729_pt1 | contig 17303 bp, 20 predicted proteins | sample Popmic356T_FD_133747 | JGI IMG/M metagenome (GOLD analysis project Ga0190271, IMG submission 133747) | Populus adjacent soil microbial communities from riparian zone of Weber River, Utah, USA - 356 T | ecosystem: Environmental > Terrestrial > Soil > Riparian zone | place: USA: Utah | collected...
CTCAGGATGATAGTGAGGAGAAATAATTGTCATTCTGAACGCAGTGAAGAATCTTTCTTTTGTAGTAGTAATCTTTATGTAACCTTTATTGATCGATCGTTTAGGTGCTGTGTTTCATCGGTTTTAGATCCTTCGCTGCGCTCAGGATGACAATGATGAGAAATAATTGTCATCCTGAACGCAGTGAAGAATCTTTCTTGTTAGCAGTAATCTTTATGTAACCTTGATTGATCGTTTAAGTGCTGTATTTTATTGGTTGTAGATCCTTTGTAGGATCATAGTGGAAGCAAAGCGCTTAGCTTTTCTTACCTTTGCCCATAACCATGATTAAAATACGCATTATATTTTTACTGCTCTTTGCAGTAAGCCATGTTACTTATGCTCAGTTATCCACTAAAGAAATTGCGATATTAAAAATTAATATGGTTAAAGCGGTGGAAAACTCGAAGCTAACCGACTCGTTATTTGCCAACTTAAACAAACTTCCCAATAAAACAGCCCTGATAACTGGCTACATAGGAACCCTGGAGGCGCTCAAAGCCAAACATTCCTGGAATCCGTATAACAAGATCAAGTATGTGAGCCAATCGCTAAAAACAATGCAAAAAGCTATAGATATGGACAAGGAAAATCTGGAGATCCGTTTTATGCGGTTTTCAATTGAATTTTATACACCTTCCTTTCTCGGTTTCAGTAAAGATTTGGTTCAGGATAAAAAAGAGATCGTTAAACATTATCAAAATGAAAACTTTGGTCTTGCCGATCGTGAACTGGTTAAAAACGTAGCTAAATTTATGATCGACAGTAAAAAATGCAGTTCTGCTGAAGTTAAAATTTTGACCAAACACCTTTAGAATGAAGTATATTTATCTGCTTATTAATATTGCCGTAATTTTTTTTCCACTGGTTTTATCATTCGATAAAAAGGTTCATTTTTTTAGCAAATGGAAGTTTGTATTTCCCGCAATATTGCTTACTGGTATTATGTTTTTAATTTGGGATATCCTGTTTACCAAGCTTGCGGTATGGTCTTTTAATCCTGATTACCTTATTGGGGTAAACCTTTTGGGGCTACCCTTAGAAGAGATTCTATTCTTTTTAACGGTTCCTTATGCCTGTGTGTTTATTTACGAATGTCTGAATGCTTATTTTCCAAAAAACGAACTGCAGAAGTATAGCTTCGCAATAAGTAATCTGTTCCTGGGGCTTTGTGTGGCCATTTTATTTTTTGGTTATAACAGGTGGTATACGCTGATCAATTTTGGCTTTTTATTTATAGTACTGGCTTATGTAGAGTATGTAAATGTCGATTTTCGGTTTATGTACAAGTTCTACAGGGCTTACCTGATTTCGCTTATTCCTTTCTATATTGTAAATGGATTTTTAACTTCTATACCTGTGGTGATGTACAACGATAAGCAAAATCTTGGTTTTAGAGTGGGGACCATTCCTTTCGAAGACCATTTTTATTTAATGGGACTATTATTGATGAATATCTACCTGTACGAAGTTTTTAAAAGTAAGGGCGATAAAAGCCAGGCGTAAGATAAGATTGTATTTTTTTGGAAAACAAATATTCAGTAGTTCTTGGCTGGGTTTAGTCCCGCTTTTCATTCCAAGTCCTCGCTGCGCTGTGGGCTTTCCATTGCAATCGGGTTTATTAACGAGGTTTCTGCACACTGCAATAGCAAAAATGAAATGCTGTCGTAGCCAACTAGCCCCGGTTGAAGCCGATACCCTGCAGCAACGAGGTACGAGGCAGCGAAGCGTATAAGCGTAAACGGGAACACAATTATTGCTTTGTACAAGCATTGCGCTCCAAAATATGAAAATTGATTTATGAATATTGGGGTAGGATCTTCGACTCCGCTCAGACAGAGAACTTTGCATTGACTTTTTGCATTAAAAATAATAGCTACTAACCATATAAGACATTAAAGAAAACATAATCTTATATGCTTAAAAAGCTTTTTGATTATCTTCAGCCCGAAATTAATTTAAATGAATTTACCCAGCTATACCAAACAACAACTTGCTTTGCGCAACGGACAGGACAAACCTCAGATTTGGGTGGCTTATAAAGGTTTGATCTACGATATGACCGATAGCAGGCTGTGGCGGAACGGTAAACATTATGAGCACTGGGCCGGACAAGATTTAACTGACGAGCTGCCTGATGCACCGCACACCGAAGCTGTTTTTGAAAAATTTGTTCCGATAGCAATATTGGCTACACTAAGTTGATTTTTGTTGGTGTAGATTTAACGTTACAATTAAGATATGTCATGTTGAGCCTGTCGAAACAACTCGTGTTAAGTCCTTCGACAGGCTCAGGATGACAATTAATTTATGTTAAACTTCTATAGTGAAAGCACTTAAGCTTACAAATTCTTGTATTCTCGCTGCAACTTCCTCATCGGTTAAATTTAATAACTTTTCTGTTCCAAATTTCTCTACACAGAAAGAAGCCAGTGCAGAACCGTAAATGATTGCATTTTTCATGTTATTGAAGTTGATTGTGCCCACCTTAGCCAAATAACCGATAAAACCTCCTGCGAAGGTATCGCCAGCACCTGTAGGATCAAATACTTCTGCCAAAGGCAAGGCTGGGGCTGAGAAAATCTGATCTTCATGGAATAATAATGCGCCATGCTCACCTTTTTTAATGATCAAATATTTTGGACCCATGGTAAGGATTTTCTTCGCTGCTTTTACCAATGAATATTCGCCCGACAACTGACGTGCTTCGGCATCATTGATGGTTAATACATCTACCATTTTAATAGTTTCCAATAAATCATCCATCATAATATCCATCCAAAAGTTCATGGTGTCCATTACGATTAATTTCGGACGGTTTTTGAGGCGTTTAATTACCGTTTGCTGCACCTGTGGGGTTAGGTTACCTAACATCAGGTATTCGCAGTCCTGATAACTCTCCGGAATAATCGGGTCGAAATTTTCCAATACATTCAATTCCGTAATTAAAGTATCGCGGCTGTTCATGTCGTTGTGGTATTTACCTGACCAGAAAAATGATTTTTCACCTGTTTTAACCTGTAGTCCTTCGGTATCAATACCGTGTTTGGTTAAGGTGTCAATATCTGATTGATGAAAGTCATCTCCCACTACCGCTACAATTTTTGCTTTATTATAAAAGTAAGAAGCGGCTAAACTTGCGTACGTTGCAGCACCACCAACAATTTTATCTGTTTTTCCGAAGGGAGTTTCAATAGCATCAAAAGCTACAGTACCTATGATTATCAGGCTCATATATATGTATTAATTTTTTTTTAAAATTTTTCACTGCAAATATTGCATAAATAATTTAAAAGCCCTAATATTGCATTCCCAAAACGAACAAGGGTAGTTGTACTGAAAAGTGTAAATAGCCGCCGTTTTAGGAAATAACCAGTACTCCTTCTTAGCTCAGCTGGTTAGAGCATCTGACTGTTAATCAGAGGGTCGCTGGTTCGAGCCCAGCAGAGGGAGCCAAATAGGGCAAGCACGGTAAAACGGTCGCTTGCCCTTCTTTTTTATCACTTATTTCCCTGTAAATCAGCGTAGATCAAGGATTATTTGATGCATTACGCTTTTTGTTTGGCATAAACTTCTCAAACTCCCCAATTTTTTTGCCTGATCCGGCTCTTTTTGTACTGAGCTGATTGCTTAGAAATAAAGTATATTTGTTTTAAGCAAATAAAGCCATCGCAACAAGCTAACAAATCATTAAAAAAATAACAATGAGAAAAAGACTATTTACGGTAACCATCCTTTCTATCTTACTATTTCTTTCTTTAAAAATTAATGCACAAATGCCTTTTACCATGAATACCAGCGGGCATATTATCATTAAGGCAAAAATAAATAATGTGGAGGGGGATTTTATTCTGGATACCGGAGCAGGGCTTAATGCTATTTTTACTAAATTTTCTCAAAAACTCAAGAATGAAAAAACCGGCAATTTTTTCGTCGGGCACAGAGCGACAGGAGAAGAGTTGAACCTTGATTTGTATAATGCGACAGGGTTTGAAATGAATAACAGAAAGTTTAAAGATCAGCAATACGCCATTGTCGATTTAGATTTTGGGGATATTGATGGAATTATTTCGCTGCAACCCTTCATCAACACACCGCTTACGATTGATTATCTCAACAAAAAGATTGTTTTTGATAAAGCAACAAAAAATGAAAAAAGCATCGATATTCAGATAGCAGATTATGCAGGCAGGGCCTTAGATATTTTTACCTATATAAAATTGAATAATACTTTGAAAATCCAGACATTATTGGATAGTGGAGCCGGAAAAAAATCATTTTGGTTCAGTTCGAAGTTAATGGAACCCTTAACTCTAGATAAAGCAGATTTTAAAGTAGTCCCTGTAAAAAGCGATTTTAAGAAGGAGAATAATTATTATATCGGTAAGCTTTCCAAATTAAATACAGTGAATAACCTGCGTAGGGTAGAAGGGCTTGATGTTGCATTTGTTGACGGACTGATTTACGAAGGTAAAACCAGTATAGATTGGTTGGGAAATGTTTTGACCATTGACATTGCCAAAAAGAAAATATTTATCGCCGAGTAAAAAGCAGATAGATTTGTTCTCGAAAATAGTTGGGTTTTGTTTGCTTATGATATTTCTCTTAACCCTCAAAAAGTTTTTCAGTTTTTATTAATGGCTGATGTTTGTTGCGGTCTTTTCAAAAAAAGTGGTCAGCCGTGGGTAGAAACGCTCAAAGGTCGGGTAGTCTACTCTTGAGGTTTCATATTCACCAAGCAATTGTACCAGGTCTTCCATCCATGTAAAACCTTTTTCTCTTTGTTTGGCGATCTCGTTATTGATTTCCTTCTGACTTTGTTTATGGTCTATCATATAACGAACGACGGAGGCGCGTACAAGTGATTCATTGATCAGGCTGTGCCAGTCCTCGTAGCCCTCTAATTTCATTTCTTTGCGTCTAGCTGCCAATAGAATTTCTCCTGATGCAATAAGCATAGAATCGATCTTTGGGCTTTGCTCAAGGATATGGTCGACGAAGGAATGATTGAACTCATGGATAAGGTAGCTAAGATAGGTTTCCCTTGCGAAAATCGGGGTGCCGTCAGCAGTGAAGGTCCATGAGCCCATGATGGCGTAGACCCTTCGCTTGCTTCCGATTGGGGTAACGCTGGGGCCGTAGTTCGCACCGCCGTTGCCAAGTCCGATGGCTACCCTATAATCGACCTGGTGGTCACCATAATAGTTGAGGTACCATTGCTGGTCGAATCCATCGATGGATTGGTCGAAGTCTTTCGTGGCCTGGGTGTAGCGTTTTTTATGGGCTCTAAAGAACAGGTTGAAACCGGAGCGGCGGTAAAAGCTGTTCACGAGCCCGACGAACTTTTCGGCATCAGCAGGATCCCATTTTCCAATGAGGTTACTGTTTTGCTCAGGGATCATGGCGAAGCCGTTTTTCGACTTTTTTAAGTGAACGGCAAGGAACATCACCTTTGAGAAGCCCATGTTCTTTTCCGTTGCAAGTTCCTTTGCAAAGCTAATTACGGGTTCGTTCTTGTAAGGGGCAAAATGTGCATTGATGTCGGCGATATAGTGCTTTGCGAACTTCATGTTGTACTCGGGGTTTCCCGCAAGCCGGAAGATGATACTGAACAGTTCCACACGCTCATCGATGGTCGATCTTACGGGTGTCCTGGCCATTGTGAAGGTAATGGTAAAAAGGGCTAAAGCGATCAGGATCTTCTTCATGTGTATGGTATCTCTGAGCCAAAGCTAGTGAAATAAGCGGGGCCATTGTGCAACATTTTGGCTGTTGTTAAGATGGACTGAATTGTTTTTCCTTATTTAACGGGTTGTGTTTATTTCTACATGAACTCAGTTGGGGCCTTTCCGAACTTTTTCTTAAAAGAATGGGAGAAGTGCGATAAACTTTCAAAGCCCAGGTCGAGGTATATAGCTGATGGCTTTTGATGTTTAGCTTCGATGAGGTGTTTAGCCTCTTTTAACCGTTTTTCCTGAAGCCAGTGACGGGGTGGAGCACCGAATGTCTTCATAAAATCCCTTTTAAAGGCTGCAAGCTGTTAATTGTGCAAACTTTTCGACAGGGACATTGAAATGAAAATTATGCAGCATAAATTTTTCCAGGTCGATCTTATAAGGTTCTGAAAAATCAAATAAAAAATTAAGTAACAGCGGCATGGTAAGCATCAGCAATTTGACGCCTTCCTTTACCTTCAGGATGCCCATTTCGTCGGTCATCTCTGCGCCGGAACTACGTGCATACGGAACAATGGATTGAAAATAACCCTGCAGGAATTCATTAGAAGGAATTAAAATATTTGGCGGACCAACATATTTCTGGTCTGCTTTAAGCCTTTCTTCTAACACAATCCTGCGCAACAGATCTTCCTGCAGGGATATCACGATGGTTTCGTAGTTTGCACCGGGCAGTGGTGTTTTGGTAATTGTACCCAGTTGATTTTTTCCGATCAGCAGCATTTCCCCGGCGGTCATTGAAATGGTTTGCGTAGAGGTTTCTAATGTAAACTGTCCAGAGACCTGTAGGATCAAGGTATGGTGATTCCAAAAACATGCTTTCTCCTTCCGCTCTGCAGAAAGGTAAGAATAGAATATTACACCGGGAAGAATCTCTGCTGGACTGATCATTTAGCGTTGTAAATAAGTGCCACCCTGGATAGCGCCTGTTGCAAAAGTAGTATTTAAAGTATTCATTTCTTCAGGCGTAAATACAATTTCCATCGCTGCAATATTTTCAGGCAAGCGCGATCTGCGGCTCATGCTTACTAAGGGCATAATGTTGTCACCCTGCTCTTTTACCCAGGCTATCGCCACCTGCGTTGGTGTATAACCTTTATCGGCAGCCAGTTGCTTTAAAACTTCCACTTTTTCCAGGTTATGAACTAAATTTTCGCCCTGAAAACGAGAGAAGTGATTACGATAATCATTTTCGGCAAGCGGAGCTTTCATGTCGCCAGTTAATAAACCTTCGGCTGTATTAGCGAAAGCCACCACACCAATACCTAATGCTTTAGCCGCCGGAAGCAAGTCGCTTTCAATCCCACGCTCGGCCAGTGAATACCCGATCTCCAGTGCACTTATTGGGTAGACGCTATTGGCTTTGCGAAGCTGGTCTGCTGTGATCTCTGATACACCAATGTGGCGAACTTTACCTTCTTTAACGAGGTCGGCGACTGTGCCGATAATGTCTTCTACCGGTACACTGTCATCCATCCGGCTTGGTTGGTATAAATCAATGGTTTCGATTCCCAAACGGGTCAGCGAGTAGTTTATAAAATTCTTAATGGCGATGGGACGCAGATCTAATCCCAGCCAATGTCCATTATGAAAGATCGCTCCGAATTTTACGCTGATAAACGCCTCGTCACGTCTCCCTTTTATGGCTTTGCCCACCAGGATCTCGTTATGACCAGCGCCATAAAAATCGCCGGTGTTCAAAAAATTAATGCCATTATCCAGTGCTTCATGGATCGTAGCAATGCTTTCCGTCTCATCAGGTGTAGATCCTCCCCAGATAGATGACATGCGCATACAGCCCAAACCTAGTTTGGATACTAAAGGCCCATTTTGGCCTAATTGAATTGTTGTGCTATTTTTCATGATTTAAAGGTCTGAATTTAAATCATGCGCAATTTGTCTGAACGGCTCATAATACATGACTGTACGGCTCATGAGAAACCGGGTTCCAGGTAATAATCCTGAATGGAGATCTGCTAAACGGAAATGTAAGTAAGGCCGAATATCTTAATTTTTTGAATCAGAGTTTATTCGGTACCAATCTTTGCACAAACAAACCAGTTATCAAAATTTAAGGCAAGCAAGTTTCACTTTTTGTAAAGGCTATACCATTTTCATAAGATATCGATTCAGGTTTAGAGAATACCGCTTTGTTGCCTACAACTTTAACTTCGCCGGTTCCTTCAACAAAACCCGTTTGTGTTTTTTTGAATATCACCTCACGTACAGATGTGCTTCCTTCAGACTGAAAAGTATAATCACCTTTTAAGATCTTTCCGTCAAAATGACCATTGAAAGTGCCTTTAGAATCGTCTTTCTCTGAAAAATTATAAATAATTGATCCTTCTATATCGTTTTTATTAACGGCGGTAATGGCGAGTTGAAAAGTGTCTTTATTGACCGTGTACAGATAACAACCTTTTATAGAGGTTTCGGTGCTGTCTGCTGCGGCTTGGTTGCTAGCGGAACTATCTTGTTTAGATTGCGTACAGCTGTACAGACCGGTTAGCAATATGGATAGGGCAAATAAATTTTGTTTAACGCTCATGATTAATTTTTCTTTACTTGTACAAATATGGTTCCAATAAAAGATTTCTTATTGATTGGCGTACCTGTAAAATTTCCAGGGATGCACTTACCTCCATATCATCTGACATTCTTTTTTTTAACCTGCTTCCCAATTATTAGAATTGTTGCTTAGTAGATCAAACTTACTATTGAGTTTGGTCAGAAAGTTCCATAAAGACACCCTTACAATTCATTGATCTTACTTATAAAAAGGCAAATAGAAAGGGGAGGCTTCTCTCTACTTTGCCTGCTAAACACAAGTTAGATCTCATAAGTTAGTGTCTGAACTAGGATGTCCTCTAAACTTGCTATAATGCTAATTTTTGAATTTAATTACCGGTTTGCCGTCCACGCAATCAATTTTCTCTACCGTTTTTACATTTGTGAAGTTATTTCCCTTATTTTCGGCTTTGATCACATTGAGGTTTAGCCTGTTATATAAAGAGACTTTTGCCTGAAGTTCTTTAAAGTCTGTTGTGCGGGAAAAGGGAATATATTCCATGCTCATGGTCTGTTGATTGATCAATCTGGTAAAACTCCAGTTTGCATCACTGGTACAGGTTAATGCGGCGGTCAGGTTGTCTATTTGGTTTTTGGTGGTGGTGATTAGTGATTTTGCTTCTTCAACCGGTAGGTTTTCCGCGGTAATCAGGTAAACTTTATCATCTTTACAGTCGAGCCTGATTGGCTGGTCGGTGGACCACAGGATTTCAAAGCAAGGTTCGACAATAAGTCCCTCTTTGTACCAGGCTGCATATTGTTTGTCAATCAGATCGAGGTATTCCTTTTTAAGCCTTTCATATTTTTGCAGGTCGGAAGATAAAACAGGGAAAAACTGGACCGAGCAATCGCGTTGGATGGTTTGTACTGCTGTTTGGGCTTTTTGGCTACATGGTATATTAGCCGATAGCGCCAGGATCTCGTTATGTTTGGCTATAGCACGCTCTCCCCATTGGGCAGCGGTGACTTCTTCTTTTTTACAGCCAGAAAACAACAGGATAGACGCAAAGCTTAGGCAAATAAATAAGGTTAGTGTGTTGGTTAGAAATTTCATGTTTAGTTGGTTTTGCTACTTAAACGGACGATAGTCGGCTGACGCTACAGCCCAGCCAATAAATAAGTACGATGTTTTTTATTTAGCTAAATCTATTAGATGATAGGTTAATATAATCAGTCTTTAATAATTTTCAGTTTATCTTTTTTAATCGAATAAATAAAATAAAAGGCAAGCATGAGCTAATAGTACCAACATTTTTAACCAACCATTCAACGATTCATTTTGCCTGTTTATCGAAAGCCAAATGATTTTAAGCCGATCCTGCTGCATCTTTAAACCATGAAAAGAGCAATATCGCTTAAATAAAAAACTTTGAATCATGAAAACTAACATTGGAATTACTGAAAAAAACACAGATGCAGTTGCTGTAGAATTAGCTAAATTATTGGCAGATGAATTTGTATTGTACACCAAAACAAGAAACGCACATTGGAATGTTACAGGTGATAATTTTCACGCAAACCATATTTTCTTTGAAAATCAATACAAACAACTTGATGAATTAACCGACAGTGTAGCCGAACGTATGCGTAAAATCGGTCATTTTGCACCGGCAACAATGAAAACTTATTTAGAACTTACTCACCTTACAGAATACAGCGAAAGAACTAATGATGGTTTAGGTTATATGGCAGACCTCTTAAGGGACCACGAAAGCATCATCGAATTTTTACGTGGCAATATCGTTCCTTTTGCAGAAAAATATAAAGATTATGGCACCAGCGATTTTATTACCGGACTAATGGAAACACACGAGGAAATGGCCTGGATGATCCGTTCTTACTTCAGATAATTGATTCTGAAAAGAATAAAATAAATGGAATAGTTATATTTGAATTACAAATAAACTATCTCTATGAAAGCGCTGATTGTTGACGACAATGATATTGCAAGAACCACTTTGGCTCATTTGGCGAAACAAATTCCAAATCTTGTTATTGTGAATGAATACAATAATGCTATAGAAGCCTATCACCATTTGCAGAACAATCAGGTCGATTTGATATTCCTGGATATCGAAATGCCCGAAATGACAGGAATAGAATTGACCAGAAACCTGGTAAGCAAGGATATTATTATCATTTTTACGTCTTCAAAAAAGGAATATGCGCTTGAAGCTTTCGAACTGAATATTGCTGATTACCTGTTGAAACCTTTTACGCCGGCCCGGTTTTTACAGGCCATTAGTAAAGCCCAGATTATATTAGACAGTAAAAAAGAGCATGTGCAGTTTGATAAGGAAGAGTTCATCTTCGTCAGAGATTCAAATATTACGAGACGATTGAGCCTGGATGATATTTTTTATGCGGAAGCAATGGGTGATTACGTAAAGTTCTATACTTCAGAAAAAATGTTTGCCATACATGGTACAATGAAAGCTGCTGAAGAACGCCTGCTGAAAAATAATTTTATCAGGGTTCACCGCTCTTATATTGTAGCGGTTGGCAAAATAGACACATTGCAGGATGGCGGGGTCGTGATCAATGGAAAATTTATTCCTGTTGCCGATGCCTATCGAAAAACACTCAATGCAAAAATGAATGTTTTTTAATTGAGGTGTTCATTTGTTTAGCCGTGAAATGCGTTTGAGCTGAGGCATTCCTATCATCAATTTATACATTAGTTTATGATCAATATCTCTACAGTGATGGGCAATAAACGTTTTGCTTACCTGATTGTGTTTACATTCATTGCTGATTCGATTCTCCTCATCGCGTTGCAAATTAATTCGGCCCGGAATACCAGGGCCCTGATCAACAACAACAACATACTCTTAAAGGAATTGCGTTCCAGCAATCACCTGAGGGAGATTGACAGAGATATTTTAGGTGTGGAAAGTAGAATAAGGGCCTCTATAGCTACAAATGACACCACCCACCTCGAAGGGGTAGATCAGAAGGTAGACCAGGTAGAAAACTTTCTCGATTCGCTTTCAAAAGATAATGTTGATACAAGGGAAGAAGCGCTGATCCATCGGCTAAGCGTTCTGGCATTGGACAAAAAAATAGTCAAGGAGAAACTTTTGCGCCGTTATCTTTCTATTGGAAACATGGACGATCGAAGTTCCATCGCCAATCCGCGGGCGAGAAGAATTTCCAATGAAATCACATCAATTACGGCGAAAATTTATGAAAGCCGGCAATTGAATATGGTAAAACTGAGCAGACAGAGCGAAGAAATGGGGAGAAAGGCAAGGCTCTATGACATTTCCATCCTGGCATTGCTTGTTGTAAGTGGCGCCATCATCGGATACCATATCGTCCGCCAGTTTCGCCGTCAACATTTATTGATTGAAGAACTGGCCATTTCTGAGGAAAAAGCATCGGTGGCTGCGCAGACAAAAGAAAATTTTCTGGCCAACATGAGCCACGAAATCAGAACACCTTTAAGCGGTATTTTAGGGTTTACCAACTTACTGCAAAAGAGACCTATGGATACGACTTCTGCCGAATTTGTTTCTTCTATCCAGCGTTCAGGAGAAAATTTAATGGCTATCATCAATGATATTTTAGACCTTTCCAAAATTGAAGCAGGCATGATGCGCATCACGCCGGGAACATTTAGTATCAATGGTTTAATCAATTCTTTGGAAACGCTTTTTCAGGAGCGAGCAAGAGAAAAGGGTTTGACCATATCAAGCAAAATAGATTCATCCGTTGCAGATACACTAATCGGCGATGCCACAAGATTGACTCAAATATTGGTTAATTTGATAGGTAATGCCATTAAGTTTACCCAGCACGGGAAAATCGATATTGAAGTATATAAAAAAGAACAAACAGGAAGTAAAATAACGGTCGGTTTCAAGGTTGCTGATACTGGAATAGGCATTGATAAGGAAAAATTAAACGAGGTTTTCGAACGGTTTAACCAGGGCGAAGATTCGATAACCCGAAATTACGGAGGTACAGGTTTGGGTTTATCTATTGTGAAAAATCTGATTTTGTTACAAAATGGAAATATTGAAGTAAGCAGCGAACAGGGAAAAGGAACGACCTTTAATTTTCATATTCCTTATGACATTGCTGAGCATCAACTCCCTGTAATACCGGCTGTAAATACCAGTTATTTTAAGGATAAATCAAATGCGCCATTGCGGGTTTTGGTTGTCGATGATAATGCCATCAATCAAAGTTTAATGCAGCACTTATTATTGCAATGGAATATCGATTTTGATATTGTATCCAATGGTCTGGAAGCAGTTGAACAACTCTCCGCTCAAACCTACGACCTGGTGTTGATGGATATCCAAATGCCAAAGATGGATGGATATGCAGCCACACAGCACATACGCGATGTGCTGAAATCAGACATTCCCATCATCGCTATGACGGCACATGCAATGGCAGGAGAAAGAGAAAAATGCCTCAGTCGCGGGATGAACGAATACCTTTCCAAGCCGATTAATGAGGAAAAATTGTTTAAGTTTATATCCGAATTTGGCCTTGAAAACGCACAACAAAAAGAAAAAAAAGCGGTAGAAATCACCACCCGCTTTCAGTATCTCGATCTTGCTTATATGCGTTCCATAAGCGGTGGAGATACAGATTTCGAAAAAACAGTTACCCAACAATTTATTGATAACGTACCCCTTCATTTGCAGGAGCTTCTAAGCGCCTATCAAAGCCATGATTTTGTAACGGTAAACCACAGGGCCCATGATTTTAAAACCAGCATTGCCATGATGGGATTATTGACAATCTTGGAAGAAAAACTGGATGTGCTTGAAGTTGCAGCCGAACAAAAGGCATCATTACAGCAGGTTTTAGAAGATTTAAAAAGTATTTTAACCCTTGCAGTTGCTGAAGCTAAAAATTTTTTACAACAGTTATAAAAGAAAAATAAAATGAATCTATTTTCACCCATAACCTTTCGCAGTCTCACTTTAAAAAACAGGATTGTATTATCCCCTATGCAGCAATACAGTGCACAGAACGGAATCGCGGGAAACTGGCATCTGGTACATTTGGGCAGCCGTGCCGTTGGTGGTGCAGGTTTAATCATTACCGAATGTACGGCAGTATCTCCTGAAGGACTGGCGACCTTAAGCGATGTAGGCATCTGGAATGAGGAGCAAAAAAATGCCTGAAAACCATTGTGGATTTTGTTCATGAACAGGATAGTAAAATCGGTATTCAGCTTTGGCATGCCGGAGGAAAGGGCAGCCTGAAACATCCTAATGAAGGTATGAAACCATTAAGCCTGGAAGAAGGAGGTTGGATTGTAAAAACCTGTTCTGCAACAGAACTGAATGGTGTACTATCGCAGGAGCTAACGATTGCCGAGATTGATGAATTAAAAGTAAAATTTGTTGATGCCGCACATCGTGCTGTTGAAGCTGGTTTTGATACAATTGAAATTCACGCCGGCCACGGTTATTTGTTTCATCAGTTCTATTCAGCAGTTATTAACAAAAGGAAGGATGAATATGGCGGAACTTTTGAAAACCGGATCCGTCTTCTGGTGGAAACCATAAGAGAAATAAGAAAAGCAATTCCAGAGGGCATGCCTTTGCTGGTTAGAATCTCCGCAGTAGATTACATAGATACTGCAGATGCCTGGACTTTGGAAGATAGCGTTGCCCTTTCCAAAATACTGAAAGAAAACGGGGTGGATTTTATTACCGCATCTGGCGGAGGATTTACAAATGTAAGTCGGGATAAGGTTTTTCCTGGCTATCAGGTTCCTTTTGCAACCGCCATCAGGGAACAAGTGGGCATTGCCACAGGCGCCGTAGGCATGATTACCGATGCAGAACAAGCAAATGAAATTATTGCTGATGGCAAGGCGGATCTGGTTGTCATTGCCAGGGAACATTTGCGGGATCCTTATTTTGCTATCCATTCGGCTAAGGAGCTGGAAATGGACATCGAAGTGCCATGGCAATATAAAAGGGCTTTCAATTAGATTTATCAACGCGTCTCCCTATGGAAAATTCAGGTGCCTCTGTCGTAATTACCCACCATATACTGGAAGGTAAACAAAAAGAATACGAAAAATGGTTAGATGAAATCTTACCTGTTTCTAAACATGCAACAGGTTTTATCGATTTGCAGATCGTAAGGCCTATTCCTAAATTAACATTTGTTTATACTGTTATTATCCGCTTTGATACCATTGAAAACCTAAAAAGCTGGATGGAATCACAAGACCGGAAACAACTCATTGAAAAGGCAAGCCCTTTCTTCAGAAAGAATGACAGATATCAAATAAAATCCGGCCTGGATTTTCTTTTCAATGCAGAAAATGAAGGTCATAAGGTACCCGTTCGCTGGAAACAGTACCTGGTCACCTGGTCGGCAATTTATCCCTTATCCTTAATTATTCCGGTTTTGTTGCTGCCAATTTTAAGATGGCTGGGCATTCCGCTTAACCATTATTTTGATGCCTTTATAAATTCTGGTTGTATTGTTTTGCTGATGGTTTATGTAGTGATGCCAAACTACACCAGGTTAATTAAAAAATGGCTGTTTAAATGAGCTGATAATAGCTGAAGTCCAATTTATTTATCATTAGATCTAAAGAATCACTGCTGTATGGCGGTGATTTTTGTTTTTATCGCAGTTTAGCAAGCAACATCTCACATTCCAACGATTCTTTTTGCCTGTTCACCGAATTAAGAATTAAAAGGCTTTGATTCTGCGATAGATTTACAGCAGGAAAACAAAAAAATATTTAATCAACCAAAAAGACCGTTATGAATACAGCATCACTTAACTTCAAATACGAACTGGAAAAAAAAGTACCCCGCACCAATGATGGTGGAACAACACGAGGTGCATCAGTTACAGATTTTCCTGCTTCAATCGGCATTGCAGGAGTTTCAATGAGATTGCAACCCGGCAGTATGCGTGAATTACACTGGCATGCCAATGCTGCAGAGTGGGCTTACGTAATTTCGGGAACTGTTCGTACAACGATTATTCATCCTGATGGCCATAGTTATATCGATAATTTTGAACCGGGTGATGTATGGTATTTCCCGAAAGGATACGGTCACTCCATCCAGGCGACTGGAACGGAAGAATGCCACTTTATCTTGATTTTTGATAACGGTAATTTTTCTGAAGACCATACCTTCAGTGTTACAGATTTTGTTTCATGTGTTCCTCCTGAGATAGTTGCCCAGAACCTGGGTTTAACATTAGAAGAAGTTGCCGCATTACCACAAAAAGAAGCCTATTTCGCGGCAGGTTTGGTTCCTGATGAATTGTCATTCAATGCTTCTGCCCGTCCTGACGAATCAGATATTCAGTTAACAAGTTTCCATCGTTACCCTTTACATGCTCAACAGCCAAGAATTGTGCCTGGAGGTGGTTTACAGCGATTGGTTTCGAGTAAGGAACTTCCGATCAGTACCACTATGGCCGGTTCCGTTTTAGAACTTCAACCGGGTGCACTTAGGGAAATGCATTGGCATCCCAATGCAGATGAGTGGCAATATTATATTTCCGGACAAGCAGAGATGTCTGTTTTCCTGGCAGAAAGTACCATTGTTACCGATCAATTTAGCGCTGGCGATGTAGGTTATGTTCCGATGGGCGCAGGACATTATATCAAAAATACAGGCGACACAGTTTGCAAAATTCTGATTGGGTTCAACAGCGGTCATTACGAATCGATTGATTTAAGCCAATGGCTTTCCGGAAATCCCAAAGATGTGGTTGTTACCAATTTCGGTTTGAAAGCATCTGAAATAGAAAAATTTCCGACTGATAAAATATTCATTCAACCTAAAAAGTAATTCAATCATTTATTAATCCATTAAATCTCTTGTTATGATTATCAGAACCCTTAAAAAAGCAGCTTACATTGGTTTATATGTATCGATGCTTATTACAGCACCACAATTATCATTTGCACAGACAACCACACAAACAGCAGCTGTAAACACGTCGAAAATCTGGGGAAAAGTTGACGGCATTGCCATCGAAGGAATGGTGCAAGGACCTTCAACCGAAAATACCCAATTGCAAATCGCATGTGTTTTTGAATATACGGAAGGTGATATCTTCAATTCGCCACCCGCTTTGCCCGAAGCCGTCAACGGAATGGTTCATCTGGACAAAAGTTTAAACGGACTCATCACAGACCTCAGGAAATCCGGCAAATTCGCAGGTCATTCATTAGAAACTATATTAATCACACCACCTTCAGGAACCATTGGCGCGAAAAAATTATTGCTTATCGGATTGGGCGACCGGAACAAGTTCACTCCCGGACTCATGCAGCAGGTTGCCACCGTTGGAATGGAAGAAGCATTGCGCCTTGGGGTTACAGAATATGCCTTTGCATCTGATCTGAAAGATGCCGGGATAGATTCACCAACTGCAGAAGTTGCAGGATATGGTGTTACCGGAGCAATCAATGCCTACCGGACCCAGGTTTATCTGAAGAATAAAAAGATGTCGAACCTTAAACCCATAAAGAAAATAACTTTACTGGCAGGACCCGCTTTCTTCGTTACCGCCGGCGAAGGAATCACGAAAGCAATTGCAGCTTTTAATAATTAATTGTTCGTCAGTAGCATTAACTAATTGTCCAATTTTCTTACAGATGGAACAGTCAATAATTCCCACATCAGGCCTGTTTGCTTCCTTGTACACTGCTAGGATGCAGGAGCGGTTCGCCATATTTCTTGCCCTGATTGCAGGATATATTGATGCAACAGGACTTATTAAATGGAAAACCTATGTATCCTTTATGAGTGGGAACACGACACAATTAGGTGCTGCACTGGCTAAAGGAGATTCAGGGATTGTATTCACGTCGTTGACTGCAATCGCATCTTTTCTCTTTGGAGTTTATGCGGGTACATGCCTGGCCTTCTGGAAAAGAAACCAAATGAAAAGGTTGCCTGTTTTTATCGTTTCAGGGTTATTGGCTTCTTATACAACATTTAC
>Ga0190271_10000730_pt1 | contig 17293 bp, 31 predicted proteins | sample Popmic356T_FD_133747 | JGI IMG/M metagenome (GOLD analysis project Ga0190271, IMG submission 133747) | Populus adjacent soil microbial communities from riparian zone of Weber River, Utah, USA - 356 T | ecosystem: Environmental > Terrestrial > Soil > Riparian zone | place: USA: Utah | collected...
GAAAAACAGATTTGCTAAAGATAAGACATCTAAAAATGATTTGTTTGATGCTGGAAGGCTAGCAGCCATTAACTATAGAGTTAACAACGTTGGAGTTTTAACAGTATGAGAACCGAGAAAAAAATAGATTGGCAGGATGGCAAGTGGTACGGTCTAATTATTTCAGGACATAAAGAGAAAGACAAGGTAGTTCATGAAATATATGATCTTGAAAGTGGTATAACAGAATCATGGATTGACTGATTAATGAAACTAAATGAAATTTATCACGGTGATTCTTTAACAGTATTAAAAACATTTGAAGCAAATTCAATTGATTTAATTATTACTTCACCACCCTTTTACAAACTCAGAGATTACAAGGTCAAAGGACAAATAGGCCAGGAAGAAACCCCCCAAGAATATATCACTAATCTCATGGCTATAATGGATGAATGCAAACGGGTCTTAAAAAAGACGGGTAGTTTGTGGGTTAACCTGGGGGATTCATACAACAAGAATAAAAGTTTGATGGGAATACCTGAGAAGTTTGTTGAGGCAATGGAGCTTTGCGAATGGACCAGAAGAAATACGATCATCTGGCATAAACCAAATGTAATGCCTTCTTCTGTCAAGGATAGATTCACAGTTGACTTTGAATATTTTTACTTTTACACCAAATCTCCTCGCAAGTATTATTTTAAGACCCAATATCGTCCTCTTGCACAAAGCACCCTCAAAGAATTCGAGAAGTACTATACTGGTCAAGGAATCAAAGACTACGAAGGAAATGGAGTACAGAATCCAAGCGATGTGAAGAGACGCATCATTAAGAAGTTTGCACCGATCGGGGGAATCAAACAATTGGACAACGGCAATAAAACCTATAGCGGTAATGAATTCGTCCCAAATACAGAAGAAGGTTCTATTAAAAGATGTGTGTGGACGATAACAACCAAGGGATTTAAGGACTTGCACTTTGCAGTTTTTCCACAAAGCTTGATTGAAACACCCATCAAGGCTTGTTGTCCTGCTAAGACTGGCATAGTCTTAGACCCTTTCTTTGGTGCTGGGACAGTAGGGGTAGTCGCTAAAAAATTAGGTGTGAATTACATTGGCATAGAATTAAACAAAGAGTATGTTACTATGGCACAAAACAGAATAAACTCGATTGCTTCCCCTCCTCCTCCCTCTCTACTAGTATCTGGCCACCTCAATCTTTCTGCGATTAGTTGATGTGTTGCGTGGTTTGCTTCTGGTTGTATGTCCACACTTTCTGCATTTATCACCAGGTTGCTTCAAGTTCTTTCGTAAAACAGGCATATTGCAAACTCGACACCAGTTATGGTTAGAATAGTCTAAAAATCCTCTTGGCAAATAAATAATCTGGATTTATAGATATAGTAGTGTCTTAAATACCACACTTTTATTTTGAAATTTAGGAAGAAAATAAGAATATGAACATAGATGAAGCAAGCCAGGAACTAGGCAAGTCATTAGCAAAGATGATGAACTCTGAAAAGTATAGCGAATTTAGTTATCAGCAATGTATCAGCATTTTAACCAACGCCCGCAACAATGCTATCGCTATTCTACAAAATGAGAATGGCCCCAATATTATAACTAAAGAAAGTTTAGAGCAAAAAATAGAAGAAGAATATACACGAGGAGAGAATCAGAACTAATGCAACCCACCGAATATGATTATTATTCTGAGAAATTAACCCCAGAAGAAAGAAAAGAATATCTTGATTTATGCGCCATAAGTAATATGGAAATAATTAATGATACTCTTTTTAATACCGCTCACGATGAATTCTGGAAAAAGGTTAAGGAAAGGATAGATAAAGAGGAGGCTAAGAAATGAAATATCAAATTGAATTAGAAGATACTGATTGTTTCTTTGTATATGGGTTGTTGCATGGACAACTTGAAAAGGTTCAAAAAATAGATGATAAAGCTTCTATAATCCTAGAAAGAGTATTAGTAGAGTTAGTGAAATCTATGAAAGGTCATGAGAATGATCTATTGAGGTGATGATGGAAATGGTTAGTCCTGACGGTATTTGCGACTGGTGTTATGAACCAACAGAAGACAGATGTCCTGCCTGCGGCTACTACATTCATTCAACAGGCGACTGTATGAAAAAGCATATTGAGGAAGAAGGATTGTGGAAGTGAACGACCACGATCTAAATTTAGACAGTCATATTATAGACATTGATATCTTAGAGAAGGTAACAAGGCTTGTTATAGATATGTCTGATAAGCAGGTATCTCTAACATTTTCCAATTCTTTTATTGAGAAACTATCGGCTTTAATTGTATTAACTAGGATGTCTAAGAACACTGGCTTTGATGAATCAAGTCGTAAACAACTAAAGCAAGATGCAGACCAGCTTCATCAAGACATCAAAGAGAATTATGGCAAAGCATTATGGAGTGATACATCTTGAGTAGTAGTGGTAGAGCCGTAACAATATATCCAGAACATTATAATATTAATTTCAATATTAGTTTAGACAACCTTGTTTTAATCTATAAAACATTCCAATCAAGTTATGAACCATCAATAGGTGAACGACATACGATAACAGAAATGATAGAAAGATTAGTAGGTTATACATTAATGACTCAGAACTTTACTGAATCAATAACGGATAAATTAAAGGTGAAAGATAATTGAGTGGTTTCTTTGATAAGACCCCAATTGAAATAGAGCATCAGAAAACTATTCAAAAGGCCATGAACAACCTGCAAATCATCTCTATCAATATGGACCGTATCTATTTTGGTATTAAAGAGCGTAAGATTCAAGAGTACATCAGAGACCAGGAAGACTTGCAAATAAAGAATATCAACATAACTGTAGATGTAAAAATAGAAGTGAAGCCAATAGTTGACAATTAAACTTAATCCAGGTATTCATCGATGTCCCAAACGGGAAGCATTTGCAGGAATAATCAGAGCTGATAAATTAACTGGTCAATGGATAATGGAATTAGGGAATAGAATAGAATACGTCAATTACTGTCCAATGTGTGGGGCCAGGTTGCTAAGTGTCACTCTATCTGAATTCGATGAAGAAAGAAAAGTATATGAATGTCTTTATTGTGGTATCGATAGAAACATTTGTGGTTGTAATGAACTATGAGTTTATACAATTTAGATTATAGCAACGTTTTCTGTCCTAAATGTAAACAAAATGATAAAGTAGTGGCCATCCAGCTACATACTTCACCATCACAACCTCAACCAATAATATATATAATAAAATGTATAAGATGCTGGAAAGATTTTATCTATAATAAACCACTGTATCAATTCTATCCTAGGAAAGAATGTCCACATTGTGGAGGCGAATTACCAATAGATGGCCACTAGATGTTTTTATTGCGGACAGTTTAAGGAATGCAAATGTGATAATTGTGGGAATCCAACCTGCGCTGCTCACACTCTTTTTAAAAATGCATTTACATTTTGCAGCAAAGATTGTATAATTGAATATGAAGGCGTCATGATGAGGATGGACGATTGACTCATTGACTAGAGGTATTTCTAATTCAGAATATCCAGAATCCAGGCAATGGGCCCACAACAATATCCCCAGGTTTATTTATTACTGTGAGAAACCAAACTGCAATTTTGTAGCCTATCGTAAAGACGATCTTAAAATGCATAAGCAAGAGAAGCATGCATATTAATATGGTAGAGTTTGAAGCATCTACAGAAGAAACAGATGAGTTAGGCTATAATTATGTCAAGATAAGACCTGGCGACGATGGTAGAATCTACGCGTTTAGTGAGGAATTTAATAATGAATTTAATCTTGACAATATTGATTGGGATCCAACACATCATAATTTTAAAATGACAAGCTGGCCTGCAATATGTAAAGATGAAGAAGCCTGGAAAGAAGAGCAAAGAAAGACAGCAAGAAACATTGAAGAATTACAGATGCGCCTTAATCTACAGATAGAAAAGCAGAAAGAAAGATTGTGGTCTGATGATAAACTAGACCCGATATCACTAATTGATCCATATTACGAACCAGAACCAAAAGGAGAATATACAGCTAAAGCATTAATATACAAACTTTTCAATGATTGTCCTCGTATGATGGCATTTGATCCTTCAGCTATAATGTTTAAATCGTAGGTTGTTCAATCAAGATTGGTTATTCCTTTTGTGGGCGCATTTGGAATACCTAGCTACTATCCAAGAAAGTTCGTTTGTTTGTTACCTAGTCCGTTTGACAACACGTGCAACACAACAATGATTGAATGAATGAGGCTTCTTTCCTCTTGTGTCTTGTTCTTATCATTCATTCATTCAGTCATTTAAAATTTATATATCAAAATGTTCTAGTGAAATTGCTCGGGAAGGGCGTATTAACTAGCGACGCACAACACGAAACACAACAGAATAACAAGTCAATTTGTTATCATTCAAGCAGGATTGGTAGTTTAACGTGGTTTGTTCTACCAATCTTGTTTGTCATTATAAATTATTATATCGTTTTAAATATCTGATTCAAAAAAGAAGGTTGTTGAGTTCTCCCCCCAATAACCCTAATCATCTTTATGTTGCAATCATTGCTCCTTTTGGAAGTGGCAAAACAACCTTAATGAAAGCTTTGACAGCCAGGTTCAAAGGCATACTACCCACCTATTCTATTTATAATACGGACCACATATGCATCGAACAAAGCCTCGAGTTATATCCAGGTCGTAAAGACCTTGATGAATTCATACAGTCTCGCATCTTAGATAACGACGCCACAACAATAATCAATTCTTTTAAGCAGACTAATGAAAGCAAACCAGCCTTATTCATAGCAGACTCTAGCTATCACGAGCATTATTGTTACATGGCTGCTTTAAGAAAGGAAGGGAAGTTAAAGAGCCACCACATGAAACGATTGATGTTCAAATATAAAATCATCCGTGATTCTTTGCCTAATCCCAACATGTTCATCTATCTTGATGTATCCATCTCTGACATTATGACAAACATAATGGCTAGAAAACGCCAGTATGAAGTAGAAGAGGCCCATTTTATTCTCTATAATTATATTTCTTTATTAAAGAAGAAATACCACAATCTTTTCCTTACAAACCGTAATTACAAATACGACCATAAACTACTGCAAAACGTATTTGTGTATAAACCAGGGCCAGACTATCATAAAGAGCATATAGATATGGAAAATTATGTTAGTAATCAAATGGGTAAGATAATGAATACTAACCCAGCCATCCAGGAATCGACACCTATCTCATCATTTGATAAAGAATTTGCAACTAAATATATTGGTGGATCAAAGTGTTAACAATGAAAGCAGGCGATCAGGTTCCAACCCATAGAATTAAAGGAGATTTTAGAATTGTAGAATGTGGTAATCCTAACTGCAATATTAAATATCATATTCAATGCTTGAAATGTTATTTTACTGTCTGGCAAGGTGGGGAAAAACAACATGATTTTAGAACACAAGAATAAAGAAGGCCCATATTATGAAATTATCTGCGATTACTGCAAGAAACCAATGTTTGAATGCAAAGATATAGCCTGGCGAATGTCTGAATACGACCAATGTCTCTTGTATTTCCCTGTCAAATGTTTAGGATGTATAAAGGAGAGCAACAAAAGAAGAAGAGATAATGGAAAACAGTAGCAAGGGACCAAACTTAAGGGAAGACATATTTCTAGCATTATATGAAGCTGTAAAGGACAAACTCGGGGAATTTTACGAAGGTAAATCGTTAACATTAGGAGAATTAGTGGCTTTGCTTGTGCCCATCATGACATCGGTAGTAAGGGACCATGTCGATCAGATGCAAAATATAACAGTAGAACAAAAGCATGAAGCTTTTACTGAGACAATGATGTTTATCATTAAGATGTTTAACCAAATGGCTGTTTATAATCCAGGTAGATTTGATGCTGCTGGACCTAAACAACCCAATTAAAAAAATGAGTGATTATATTAAACAGATGGAATGTGACCATGATTATTTTACATTAAGGTTGCCAGTTGGAGCAGCACATGATCGTGAAATGGAATATGGAGATTTCTGCGATAACTGTAATGCTAGACTAGATGGCCCTCATGGTATAATTCATTATAATCAAAAGTTCAAATATCAAGATAGGAAGAAGAAAAAAGAAGATGGTCTTTAGTCTATCAGATATTGAAGTTGAGAGTATGCAGTATGCAGTTGGCCAACATAACCAGCACGTTAAGGAAGTAAGTGATAGGTATCTAGAAAAGAAGAAAGCTGGCCAGTGCACGTGTCCTATCAAGATAGAGACCAAAAATATGAAGAAGTATCTAAAGAACCTGGAAAGACAGAAGCGAGGAATCATGTATAAAAGACGACATGATAACGGCTATGATTTGGGACGTCCTAAATGTCCCATCCACGACCTCACTATATCCACAATAAACCCAGAAGAGTATGAAGAATAGCATATTATAAAATTATAAATGCGAAAGATGGAAATAAATAGATGAAATAGATGAAATTATTAATCACACGGTTTTTTAAGTCATTTCTCCAAGGGAGAATGTGGTCGTAAACTTAGAGTTGTTCAGATTGGCCGCAAACTCTCACACTAAACCTGAATTCTTAGATACATTTAACAAACCTGCTCGTAATGATGTTAATGAAATTTGTATTAGAGAGCTTTATCAATTTGGAACCCTTGACTGTTTCAAATCTATCTGCATAACTGATAAAGAATTGCAGCATATCCTTGCTTTATTATCAAATAACACGATGCAGAATCAAAAGGGATTAGAAGCCCTCAACAATATGATAATAACAGAAGGCGTTTCTCATCTTACAAAGCTTGATGCGTCCAAAAAGAAGCAGATGATTATGGTAGATACGGAGACAACTAACAACATTATACTTTTAGTTCAATCCAAGATTAACGAATTAGGACAGGAGATGAAGATGACTCACAAACGTAAAAGCTTTGAGATGGAAGTAACAAAGAGAGAATTATTCCTGATGTATTTTGTCTTAGATATGGCCCACATTGTGGACCTATACGCTAAAAGAAGCGATATTAAAGTGGATAATGAGCATGATAAAGGCTATCAACAACAGCAAGAGAGAATAAAAATAACTGAATCAGCCAGGCAAAAACTGTCTGTCTTTTTTAACCCGAATATGCCCTTTGAAAAAGTGGGCTAAGATTAAGAGATTGGCCTCAGATAAAAGAAGGTAGAATCACCAGCTTTTGTATATCCATATTGTTCATAGTTTGCATATTCAGCAGTGATAATGTCACTACAGTTTCCAAAGGTTGACTGTTTTAATGTGATAGCACCACCGATGTTTGAAATCTCTTCACACATGAGGTGTGGGTCTGCCTTTGTTAGGTCCGTTTCTACTTCACAAGTTGTTGAATTCCACATAGTCCCAAGCCTGCTATATTTATCCATGTTTTCCTTACCAATAGCGTTTGAGAACCAACATTCTTTTGGTTTATCTGATGCTATATTATCCAACTCATAATCAACCCCTACCAATGGAGTGTTTAATTCATCAAGTTTTCCTTGGAATGCTGAATCTTGAAAAGTAAACAATCCATCACCGTTTGAATCAAGACCTGGATTAAGTTTATATCCATAAATCGGACTTGATGATGCGACCATTGAGATTGCAATAAAGGCAAACATGCCTATTGCTATACAAAGTGTTTTTTGCATACTATACCTTGAATCCCTAAATATATATACTTTTATAAATTTACAATAGTATATGAAATATAAAATTATAAATGTATATATAGCAAAGTAAATAATATTAAGTGTGCAAAAAACACTTAATCAGACAAAATTAACCACCATTGAAAGAATGGAGAATGCAGTAAGTCAGTTAATAGAATGTGGATATTCACGAACCGAAGCAATTGACAGATTAATTTATGATTTCGAAGTTAGCGGTAACAGCTTCTTAACAGAATACGCTAAGAAGAATCTCCTGGCTTAATTTTTAGAGGCATTATAAAATGACAAAGAAAATAATTAAGTGTCCTTATTGTGAAAAATCTTTTAATTATTACGGTGAATCCTGTTTTTGCGAATGTCATCATTGTCACAGAGTCTATAGTGTTGAACCCGATGAACTCTATCTATTAAAAATATGGGTAAAGCAATTGGCCGGATTAGAAAAATATGGAAGGTTGTGTTAAATTTGAAAAGCCTTCTCTAATCTAACACCATAATAAATTATTCATTTTAACACATTTATTTTTGATATTTATTTTTATATTAATGTAAAAGTATAAAATATCAAAGTTTATATTATAACATACGATATTTCAATCATGGAACAAAACACCATAAACACCGCACAATTATGTGACGGTCTTTTAAACGCAGAATCCGAGCAAGAAGTAACGACAATCCTTTCTCAATATGGCTTACTTGAAGATCACAAAAACTGGAGACTGTTTAACGATAGTCCCACCATCTGGAGTCCAGCTGGCACTCAACAAGCAGAAGCAGTAAATGCATTAGTTGAAAAACTAACAAATGCAAGCGACGCACTACTTGAAGCCGCAGTTATGGGAATGGGAGTCGATCCTGATTCAGCTGATGCACTCAAAACACGCCAGAAGGTACTTGAAACCTGTTTTGGTATTCCAGATGGCGATTTGCGTAAACTAACTGCTGAAGAACGTAAACAACTAGCCATTGAATCCATTAATCTTATTGTTAGCGGTCAAAGAAACGCTCCTCCATGTATTACAATTGTAGATAGTGGTGAAGGACAAACCCCGCAGAATATGCGAACCACTTTCCTATCAGGCCCTGGCGGAAAAGCCGAGGCAAACAAGAAAGGCAAGCCATATCTCCAGGGAATTTTTAATATGGGTGGTTTGGGAGTATTGCCCTTTGCTGGTAAACGTGGTTACCAGTTAATAATAACCAAAAGACATCCTAAATTATTAAAAGATGCAGATATAGATAACAAATCAGTTTATGGGTTTACAATCGTAAGAAGAAGAAGTCCAAGAAAAGGGTTTAAGGAAAGTTCAGTTTTAGAGTATCTGGTTGGACCTGATAACGATGTTTTAAGTTTTGAAAAGGACTCTATAGCTTTATCTAATACAAAGGGGTTGGCCAGTGTTGAACCCCTCACATTTAAACACGGTAGTCTAATCAAACTTTATGACTATGCCATAAGACCTTCATGGCTGGCTACAACAGACCTTTATTATGCATTAAACAGAAACTTTTACGAAATTCCCTTACCTGTTTACATAATTGAAGCACGGGATTACAAAGCAAAATCACCATCCACCGTTTTATCAGGCAACACAGTAAGACTGGCATCATCCAAAAAAGATGGCAAGATTGAGAAAGACTTTCCATTATCTACAAAGTTTAATGTACTGGATTCGGGTGAAGTAGTTGCAACAGTTACAGCATTTGTCGAAAATGTGACCAAGGATCCTGTTGACAGATTCACCGGAGATATTGGAGTTATGTTTTATGTTAATGGTCAGATGCACGGACAATTAGGCAAGGAATTCTTTACCAGGAAAAAGGTAGACCTGGATTATCTTAAAGATAGTTTGATGGTGGTTGTTGATTGCAGCAATTTTGATGGCCTGGGAATTGAGGAGACATTCATGGGTTCTAGAGAGCAGTTCCGTAAAAGCGAGCACATAAAAATAATTGAAGAAAAATTAATGGATTGGTTAAAAAACCATGAAGTAATCCGAACACTTGTCAAAAAACGACAACGAGAATCTATAAAAAAGCAGGATAATGACAACAGCTCCATCATTGAAATAATGCAACATTGTTTTAATCCAAAAGAATTTGATCTGGCTAAAGGCAAGAATCTCACAAATAGTTCTGACTTTGATACACGAAAAACTAAGGGTAATTATAAAGGCAGACGATTTCCAAAATATTTCAAACTACAAAAGATGAGGGAAGGAGAAATAAAGAGGGCTAAATGTTCAATAGGCACAAAAACTGTAACCGTGAATTATAACACAGATGCACAAAATGATTATTTTGTAAGAGACAAAGACAAAGACCCTGGTAAAATAATAGTGCAAAATCATAAAGGCTATGACCTCTTAAGCACTGCAACATTACACAACGGTATTTGCCAATGTATCTTTAAAGTACCAAAAGATGCCAGGGTAGGTCAGAGTTTTATGGCCAATGTTACGGTGACTGATAAGATGAATCGTCGTAGACCATTCAAGACAAAGGTAGATATACAGATAGTCCCAGAATCTGAAACAACAACAACAACAACACCAGCAAAACAGGCAACTCTAGACACATCTAACGATAAACCTGAACCACCAAAGGACTTTGACAGACGCAAGAAAGCAAACCAGTTTGAAGGCAAAGGCGCATTGAGCAAACTTCTAAAGGAACCAATAATTCAACCAGTATTTGAAAAGGACAGCAACTGGAATCGATTTAACTTTACAGAACACACGGGCCTAGTCATGAAAGAACTGGATGGAGAACTAACCTTTTACTTAAACCAAGACAACATCCATCTAAAACGAGAAATTTCAGTGGCTAAAGAACCGATTGAAGTTCTCAAAAAATGGTATGAAGTAGGAATGGTTGCTGATTGTCTCGGTATTTATTACCAGGATAAAATCAAAAGTGCTGGCTTGACTAAAGCAGATGCAAATGAAGAACAAGACACAGTGGATATCAAAGAGACAATAAACGAGTTATCAGTTGGGTTGGCCCGTGTTGTAATATCTAAGATGCGAGCAGCAGGCAAAGTAGGAAAGAATTAAAATGAAGAACCTAAGCAAGAACAAGACAAAACACGATATTGAAATAAAGTTTGAGGAGTTGATGGGTCACGGTGAATATATCATAACAGACTGCCAAGAGAGCGAAGATAAAACCACCTATATTATTTGGGCCAAAATGTATGCCATGTTTGATATGCATGACCTATCCCGTTTTGCCACAAATGGGTATATATTAGAATATATAGAACCTCGCCAAGATGGCAAGCCATACATCCATTCAAGATTCAGGGTCACTGTCCCTACTGCTATCACACAGTAGGATGCTGGCCCAACAACACCTTTCTCTGTTTTTCTGGCAACTCACTAAAATCTAAATTATTAAATCTGATGTATCTATCTTCGTCGTTAACCACTATCTTTTCGTAAGCTGTTCTATTTCTTTTAACTTCTAACTCTGCCATCTTTATATCTCTCCTTTTAATATCTTCAAATCAAAGATAGGCTTTAAGATTTCTGGCCTAATCAATACCCAATCTGGATTTATCTTCTTAAATTCCTCCAATCTTTGAGCATATACCTTCTCCATTTCCCGAGTTATGGCCTGGTTGCCATTCTTAAATCGTACATGATTATGGCAACAAAGACAAAACTTGCCTATTCCTTTTGGAAAGTATATTCTACAGATACAACAATAACAGGCTAAGAAATACCTGGAGATATCCCAACCATAATAATCAGGGAAATCAAGCATGTGCTTCCAATCTTTACATTTATAATGGTTCTTTAGATAAGTAATATTTGCAGTCTTCTTGTGTTGTCTTTGGGTCATGTATATTATGATGTCTTTATATAAAACAGCATATTATCATTTTAACACAATGTTATATAATAAAGCAGAGTTTGCAAAGATGACTTATCAGGATAAGATAAATCATTTTAAAAAATGCGAGAAAGAAATGGTGGAATACCAGACTAAAACAAAAGCAGAGATGATATTAGACATAGCTTTGTATCTCAAAAAAACAGGCTATGTTGTTAAGGAAATAAAGAACAAAATCCTTGAAGACCTAGGAGATATAGTAACAGGGAGATATATCGACATGTGTCTTCCTGAAGAGTTTAAGCCTAGACAGATGAAACGCAAGGAGAAGGCAGAAAGGGAGAAAGTACCACAACTTATAGCTGCCGATGGTTTTACAGTCTTAGATGAACCTACGAGTCACAGTACAAGAGGAGACAGAGAAGACCTGACAAACTTAAACCCCCCAACTGTAGCCTTCAATCCAATCGGTCAAATAGTCGAGGATTTTATACCAGGTGAAACTCCAGCACCAGCACCCAAAATTGACATCGCTTATGTTGAAAGTCTGGAGCAACAGATTGAAGCTCTCAAAGGAAAGATAGGATACACAGATATGTTAGCACAATACCGGATTGTAAAATTGTCAAGGCAATCCACGTCTTCATTAATATCCGCTTCTAAGAAATGCGCCAGGCATGTTTATATCACTTTAGACATCCGGACCAACGAAGTCACTAAAGTAATGTCAGATAAAGAATGGGCTAAAGGTAAGAAGGATAAACCAGAAAAAGAGAAAGAACCTGATAAATCTAAATCAAAATCTAAAAAGCCTGATACAAACAACAAGAAGAAAAAGAGGTAATCATTATGATTCTATTATTTCTTCTTGCCTTTGGCTGTCTCTTACTTTCATGTCTGCCTCTGTTAAAAATCCAATTTGGTTATTAAGAAGCTTGAGATCATTAGAGATTTCATTTATTTTTTCCTGCAATGTCAAACCCTTCTCAGTGATAGTAAACATGTTCTTAAACACGTTACCATCATACTTTTTGATATAGCCATTTTTAACCAGGGGATCGAACATGGTCCTAAAACTCTTTGTATTCGTATTCTCTACCATCAACATCAAAGAATGGATTGTCCTTGGTGAAAACTTGCAATAGGTAAGAATTTCGTTATAATATTCTATCTTTTGTTTATAGAACCTGAACTGTTTATCTTTATTTGGCACTAAACAGGTAATAAAAGAAAAGTTATATAAAAACGAAGTTAGTTTCTTTTACTTACTCGTCATCATCATCCTCGTCACTATCATCATCACTCCCACTATCCCCACTACTATCATCGCTCCCACCATCGCCATCCCCGCTGCTACTACTACTGTCTCCAGTTTCTGGATTATCGACATTAATACTAACGTCCAATGTTTGACCCAATGTATTAAACAAAGTGGCCTTAAACTCATCACCCTCACCAACATCAGGGTCTGGAACTATACAGACTGTGGTTATTTGATTCACAGATGCATCATTGTAGGCTATCAAACCAGTTGGACAATCCACCAGTAGATTAACCAAAGGGCTTTGTTTACCTGGATTCGTCTCTACGTTTAAGGCCTGTTTAGAACCATCATCATTGAGGTCTATGATGGGCCTGATAATATTTGGTGTCGCGTTTACATTTGCAGATAGAGGGGCAACAATTACAGCCATAGATATTCCTAATAAAATTAGAAAGATTGTTCTAGACTTCATTAAGCGTTTTTAATATTGTGTGGTATTTAAAACAACATAGTCATGGATCCGATAAGTAATTTCAATCCTAGTAATAATAACTGGTATTCTTTAACTTCTGTGTCAAAAGGTGAAGAAATTGCAGAATACTGTGAATATTGTTTTACAAACTTCAAGAAATATAATGAAATGGTGCAAAATATATGTATAAGTTGCGGTAGACCCGCACCACAGTTAATAGCTAATCCAAATGAGAGGCCCATTTTATCGGGTTTAAACGATGATTTTGATATGACAATGATGCAAGGGACTTCAATAGAGATAGATTATACCGATGTCTTTAAAGACGAAAGTATCAACGGACTTCATTCAAACAAAGGAAGGATGTCTGCTAATTCCGCAACAGAAGCAATACAGATGATACGAGATTCAGAAGTAACAAAGAGACTGGTGGGTGGAGATTCATACAAGGTCAAGGTAAAAACAGGAGATAATAGAAAAGTCAGACTTGATTCAAACGCATTAGAAGATAATATAAGATAAATTTAAATAATTAATCCTGATAATAATATCAAGTCTTTGCAACTGTGGCTTTATTATCATGTTAGAATAAAGTTATAGATATATGGTTCTCCCTTGCACCATGTGTCTATAACAGTGTTCTAGTTCTAGGTAATTATTATAGTTTGCCAATACTAATGTAATTTATTAATGTCTTATGATCCACAATTAGAAGTTTCTAGTAAAGATCAAGGTTATTCAGAAAGTTATGACTTTGATATTAATGAGATTCAAAGAGAGGGTGCGTTTAAGAAGAACGTTCATCATGGAATGATCAGTGAACAAAAAATATTAGAAATTCGTAACAGAATAAAGCAAGGTTCTACATCTACAACAGCGTTACCACAATTTATCAGTAATATATCAGGGCTTAAAATGGCCCCTGAATTTATCATTGTCAAGCCTTTCTATACAGACCAATGGCTTGAGCGAATGTCAAACGCATTTCTGTTTGATGACGTCATATCTTCAGCTATTGAAAGATTATCATTCTTTACGCTTGGAACTACAGATGAAATGCATGCAACATTGTATCCAGACTCTATCAAACCTCTCAATTCAGCATTTGAAGCAAGGAATGAACTAAAGAAGTTAAAAATAATCAGAGAAGGCACAGCAATCGCCAATTCTATCATCAATTCTCAGTTATCAGACCAGGAAATTACAGATTTAGAGTTAGGTGTTCACCAGGTAGACAAAATCTGTAAGCTAGGCAGATTCTTAAAGAAAAATTATCGTGGTGCTCATGTATTTAGCAGATCAGCTTCATATATCGAGCATTCTCCTCAAGCTATTCCAGAATTAGGACTACCAGCAGGTGTGCCTATCGCTCTCAAGCCATTAAAACCAATGCAGTTAGGTAATGTCTGCATCAATCCTAACTCCTGGGACATTGAAGCTGTCCAATATCTAGATAGTAAAATTTTATTCCAGAAATTCATAGATATTGATAAAGAAAAACAGATAGAAGGGCTGTCAGATACAGACAGACAAAGGTATATCCCTAAAGATAACATTCTGTATTTTGTAAGGGGTAACAATAACATGATGAAAGAAGAGGACGATTTTTATTTCGGTCATTCAACAATTCAGCCCATTATTAATCAGTCAGAAGAGAACAGAAGGCTGAATCAGATAGTTATTCCTTCAATTAATCAGCAATTGTGGGCTGGAATGATATTGTGGACATTCCCAGGTTACACAAATGGCCAGATGCGCAATTTCTTTAAGAATGTGCGACCTGGACAGCACATAGGCATCCCAGATGATAGAATCAAAGCCCAACCTTTGCAGGTAGAGTATGATTATCAAGGACTTATGCAATTACGCCAGGAATTAAAGAAATCAATGTTGTCTGTCTTTGGAATGCCATCGTTTTTGATGAACTTTGAAGCAGCCAACACGAAAGCCACAGCAGAAGCAGTCGTCATTGGATTCAATGAGTCTACTATTCAAGCAGAACGTTCCTGGATTACTGATATACTAGATGAACAGTGGTATGCCAAGATTTTCAATAAATTCTATCCAGCTGATGACTACATCCACATCAAGATGAAAATGATGGTAGAGTTTGAGAATATAAGTTTCGAATCTTTTATGGAAAAGGCTATTGCGGTTGTGGCCCTTATAGATAAGAAGGTAGTTACCATGTCTGAAATCAGAAACCTTCTCAAGTTGCCACCATTATTGCCCCAGGATTATGTTGAGCTAGGATTGACACCACCTAACGACGGCAGTCTAGTGGACCCAGCAACCCAAGGCATTCCTCAACCAGTTAACCAGGTAAATGAGTTGATGGCCCAGATGAAAAAGAAAGAAGAGACAGTTATTGGTGGCCAAACAGTACCTAACACAATCGATTCAGGAATAGATAATAAAATGAGTTTGAATGCTGTTAAAAATAAAATATTGGCTAGATAATTACTGACCTTCTCCAAGGCCAGTATAAGTCATATTTGGAGATAAAATCAAATTCAAAGTTTTAATCAGCCTGTCTATTTGTTCTGATTGTGCATTTTTATCAGCTTCTGATTTATTGATGTAATTTGTTATTGTTTGGCTCAAATTCATAATCATAGATGTTTGGGTTGCCGATGCCTCTCTGATTTCAGTGCCTACTTCTTTAGAGGCTATGAATATATTTTGAATGAGAATTCCAACAGAAACACATAACGCGGTAATAAGCGCAAGTACGATGAGATTGTTTCGTGTATCATTGCTGACCATATAAAATAAATTGATTAAATCTTATTTTTATCAAGTTCTTTAATTTGTGAATATAGATCTTCGATAACTTTATGGATTTTATCTAGACTCGATATGATAGCTTTGTTTTGGTCTGTTTGTATTTCTAGATAAATCTCAATTCTTTCTCTAACAGGTCCGGTTATTTGTTTGGTAGATGTGGATATAACAGTCTTAACTTTCTTCTTTCTCTTTGTAAACCATCCAAATACAGGAACAGCAACACCCAAACCAAAGACTGCAAAGATATTCGCAATTGTGCCCAATTGTCCAAGACTTATAATCGCATTTGATTCAGCCGCCACTTTTTATTCTATTAATCTTCTAACTTCATTTTCTTTAACAAGTTTTTAACATAAGCATCAAAACTTTGTGATTGTTTACCTCTTCTATTCCATGCTCCCAAAGTTTTGTGATGCAGTTTGTTGTTGCAAGAACGGCATACTATTCTTGCGTTCTTGGTAGGTTTATCCAGGTCTAGTTCTGAATAAACATCCATCGTGTCTTTTTCTACACCACATTCTGAGCATTTAAAAGAGTGAACTGGTTCGATGTAAATATCTCTGTCAATAAATCTGAATTTTACCTTGATTGGTTTGTTACAACATGGACAGGCCAAAAAACTTTTATGCCTAATTTCAATATTCTCTGTTGTCATATTGATATTGGTCAAAGTCAATATATGATAGGTTTGCGCAAGCCTCTATTTATATAAAACATAATTAGAATTGATTTTAAATCGGTTCCGAAGTATTTCCGAACTAAACTCCTAGCATGATTAATAATGTTCTATACTCAAATAGTTTTGATTAGACGTACGGGGGTTTGATAGTATAGTGCCAACTACTACCACCGTATTAGATTATCAAAATGATCAGGCTGTTAAACGTATGTGTGTCATAAATCGGCTCAAAAGTGTCACACTATCAGATAGCGAAATCTTAAAGGTTTGTAAACAGGTTCAAGACGCTTTAAAGAACGAATTCATGAAATATCATGGCTTTTCTGCTAAACTTTACTATTGTCCCAAACAGGTGCAAGAACCTGGTAACATGTGGAATATGTATCTTGTAGATAATCAAGAAATGGCCGGAGCTTTAGGATATCATGATGCAAACCAGAATGGAATTCCTCAAGGTAAGGTATTTGTAGACACAGCTATGCAAAGTGGAGCTGAGTGGTCCGTAACTTTATGCCATGAGATTTATGAA
>Ga0190271_10000731_pt1 | contig 17287 bp, 18 predicted proteins | sample Popmic356T_FD_133747 | JGI IMG/M metagenome (GOLD analysis project Ga0190271, IMG submission 133747) | Populus adjacent soil microbial communities from riparian zone of Weber River, Utah, USA - 356 T | ecosystem: Environmental > Terrestrial > Soil > Riparian zone | place: USA: Utah | collected...
AACACGTGCCTGCCGGGAGCGTCGGCGCCCGTAATCCAGCGGGTACCAGGAACGACGCGAGGGTCGAGCAGGTAGGGAATGGCGGTGTCGCCTTCAGACCCCGTGGCCACAGCGTCGGGCCGCGCTTGCGGGCCAAGCGCGCCGGGGCCGATGTATCCCTTCACAAGCTGCGGGTGAGCCTTGAAGTCGTCGTCGTTCGCGGGCTCGACGAGGCTCGGCGAGAGCGCGGCCTCGAGGCGGGCCATGTCTGCATCGCGGTCGCCGGGTAGCCCCACGACGAGGAGCGACCGCTCCTTCGCGGGGCTCGTGACGGCAAGCACCACGTTCTTGAGGGTGTCTGCTGCGGTCCACGCGCGGTCCGGGCGCGGGAAGCGTTCGTTAGCGACGGCGACAAGGGTGTCGATCGTCGGCGTATCAGGCGTGTCCTCGACGTGCGCCGCGGGAGCGTCCGTCCAGTCGATGCTGTCAGGCACGGGAGTGCTGACGGCCTCGACGTTCGCTGCGTACCCACCGGGCGAGCTGACGTAGGTGTCCTCGCCAATGGGAGTGGGGCTGAGGAACTCCTCAGACTTGGATCCGCCCATGGCGCCCGACATCGCGGACACGATCACGTACTCGAGGCCCAGCCTCTCAAAGATGCGAATGTACGCGGCACGTTGCGCCTGGTACGAAGCCTCGAGTCCGGCATCGTCGATGTCGAACGAGTACGCGTCCTTCATGATGAACTCACGGCCGCGCAGCAGGCCCGCGCGGGGACGGGCCTCGTCGCGGTACTTGTTCTGGATCTGGTAGATCGTGAGCGGCAGGTCCTTGTACGAGGAGTACAGATCCTTCACGAGCAGCGTGAAGACCTCCTCGTGGGTTGGCGCCAGGAGGTAGTCGCCGCCCTTGCGGTCCTGAAGGCGGAAGATGTTGGGGCCGTAGTCGTCCCAGCGGCCCGACGCTTCGTACGGCTCCTTGGGCAGGAGCGCGGGGAAATGCACCTCTTGGCCGCCTGCCGCGTCCATCTCCTCGCGCACGACGCGCTCGACCTTCGCGAGCACCTTCAGCCCGAGCGGGAGCCAGCTGTAGATGCCCGGCGCGGCGCGGCGGATGTACCCGGCCCTCACAAGGAGCTTGTGCGAGGCGACCTCGGCGTCGGCAGGGTCTTCACGGAGCGTGCGAAGGAACAGCGTGGTCATGCGGAGCATGGAGTCAAGCGTAGTGGCGGGGCCGCGACGCAGGTGTCTTCAGAACATCACCGTGGCGAACATCCCCACGCGCGCGAAGCCGACCGCCTCATACGCGGCAATCGCGGGCGCATTGAAGTCGTTCACGTAGAGCGACACAGTTGGCGCGATGGTCGCTCGCGTCCCCTCGATGACCGCACCGAGCCCCGCGCGCGCGAGCCCGCGCCCCCGCAACGCGGGGTGCACCCAGACCCCCTGCAGCTGCGCCACTCCCCCGCCGAGCGCGCCAACCTCGCTCTTGAAGACCACGGCTCGACGGCCTTCAACAATTCCGTACTGAAGGAAGGCTCTGCCTGATCGCACCAATTGGCGCAGCCGGTCCTCGTAGGCCACCCTGCCGTGGCGCATGGGGTCGTAGCCGACCTCGCCGATGAACATGTGCACGCACGCGGGGAGCAGGTCGTCGTAGTCGTCGAGGGTCGCGCGACGTACCGCCTCGAGCCCGAGCCCATCCGCGGCCGCCGGACCCACGTGCGTCGGCGCGTCGGCGATCGCCATCGACACCTGCCGCGGCCGCAGCTCGCGAGCGGGACCCCACCACGGCTCCACCCGCCCCCACAGGTCAAGCGTCACCTCCGCGGGCCCCACCATCGCCGCGGGTCGGGCGAGCCGGGATACTGCCCCAGCCGCAACGTCGGCCCTTTGCGCGTCCGCCAGACCCACGTCGGTGGCCGGAAGAATGGCCGTGAAGTTTGCTCCGTTCCAGACAACCCCGCTGAGCTCGCGCCCCAAGCCCGCACGGCGTCGGACAGCCCACAAGCCGGCAGAGAGGTGCCCCGACCTCACCGCGGTTTCGAGGTGCATGGCCGGCACCACGGACGCCACGGGATCGAGCGCACATAGCGAGAGCGCAGCCTCGATCTCGCGTCGCTGCAAGGGCGCGACGCTGTGTTGCGTTCGCCGAAGCAGCGAATCGGTCATATGCCCGAGATTACTCGCGGCTCCTACCAAGCGGCGATGAGCAAGAGCGTGATTGCGAACCCGCACGCGTAATTGAGCCCAATGAATCGCCGCCACGCGCGGTTGGTGAGCGCGGAGTCTGCGTCGCTCACGTTGCGCCACGGCAGCGCGTTGACGAGGTACGGAACCGCCACCAGCGCGGCGAGCGGCGCAGGCCAGGGGGTGAAGAGCATGAGAATGCCCGACGCTGCCCACAGGCAGAGCGCGAAACGCACAGTTCCGCGCGCGCCAAAGGCCGTGGCGATCGAGTGAATGTGCGCCTCGCGGTCGGGCACGATGTCCTGCACCGCCCCAAAGGCATGAGCCGCCATGCCCCACAGGAAGAACGCGATGAGGATGAGCACGATGGCCGCCGTGGGTGCAGCGCCCGCCATTGCGAGCCCCACCACGGCAGGGCTCACGAAGTGGGTGCTCGACGTGATCGAGTCGAGGACGGGGCGTTCCTTAAACCTGAGTTTGGGTGCCGAGTACGCGACAACGGCAAACATGCTGACCGCGAGCGCGATTGCCGTTGAGGCTCCTCCCGCCACCGCGAGCACCACCACGAACGGAATCGTCACCACCGCGATGAGCACCAAGAGGGGTCGATGCAGTTCGGGGCGCAGAAGAGCGCCCTCGATTCCGCCCTTGCGAGGATTCTGGAGGTCGGATTCGTAGTCGAAGACGTCATTGATGCCGTACATCGCGAGGTTGTACGGGATGAGGAAGAATAGCGTCCCTACGACGAGCTCCCACGAGACCTCGCGGGTGGAGATGAGGAGCGCGGCTGCGAACGGGTATGCGGTGTTGATCCAGCTGATCGGGCGCGACACCATCAGCGCACCAACGCCGAGCCCCTTGAGGTCAGCCATCACTGGCCTCGCGATCTCGCGTCAGCAGCACCCACAGGCTCGGTAGCGCGAGCGCGGCAGCGATGGGATACGAGAAGTCTTCGATGGGCGCAAGCCCAATCGTGACCCCGCTCGTTCCGGGCTCGCTGTAGACCATGATGCCTGCGGCAATCATGACGTTGTCAAAGACGGCTGTGAGCGCCACGACCACGGCTGTGGCGATGCCGATCGCGGCCCAGTGGCGGTTTCGGGGGCCGCCCCGCGGCAGACTCCTGGTGGCGGCCACGGCGACGACGACAGAGGCGACCAACAGGACGCTCGCGAGGACGACGTACTTCATGCGGTCACCTTTGCTGCATTTCGGGCGTCCAGCAGGCGTCGCGCGCCCCCATATGCGTCCATGGTGCACAGCACGAGCAACCACAAGAAGAAGACCTCCTCGATGGGCAGCTCAGGACCGAGCATGATTCCGGTGAACACCTCGGCGTGACCGCGGAAGAAGATGCCCAGGGCGATGCCCGCGACGTCGGCGGCCAAGAGCACGAGGACACCCACGATTGTCACGATGATCGCCGCGCGACGATCACGCCAATAAAAGAGGCGAAAGCGCCGATCGAGGATCAGCATGCCCCCCAATGACACCGCGAGCGCGCCGAGGTATACGACGGACATCACGACCCGATCGGTGCCGTGTGCGGCACCTTGAGCGGGCCAGCCGTGCGGTCACCACGGATGTGCTTGACGACAAGCTCGGCGCTGATGAGGCACATGGGGACCCCCACGCCGGGAGCGGTCGTCGCCCCCGCGTAATACAAGCCTGCCACGGTCGGCGACGCATTCTGAGCCCGGAACATCGCGCTCTGCCTCAGGATGTGTGCGGGGCCGAGCATGCCACCACGCCACGAGTGGTACTGCTCGGCGAAGTCGCGCGGCCCTACCGTCTGGCGCACCACAACGCGCGAGGCGAGATCCGGCACGTTGGCCCACGCCGCGACCTGCGCGATGGCGTTGTCTGCGATCCGTTCAACCATCGCATCGCCCTTGCCGTCGGCGCCTCCCCTGCCCAGCTCGAGGTCCGCGTGAACTGGCACGAGGATGAACAGGTTTTCGTGGCCCGGAGGTGCGACGGAGGTGTCGGTCTCGCTTGGCTTGCACACATAGATCGACGCGGGATCGGGAGTGTGGGGATCGTTGCCGAAGATTGCGTCGAAGTTGAGCGTCCAGTCGCGCGTGAAGAACAGCGAGTGGTGCGTGAGTTGCGGCAGCGCGCCGCGCACGCCGAGCATCACGAGCACCGCTCCGGGGCCGCTGACCCTCTTCGACCACCAATCCTCGTCGTACGACCTGTCATCTACGGACAGGAGCTGCGTCTCCGTGTGGTGGAGGTCCGCCCCCGACACCACGACGTCGGCCACCTCACGGTGCGGCGTGCCCGCGGGGTCCCTCCACGCCACTCCCGTGACGGAACGCTTCCCCTCGTGAGGGGCGGTGTCGATGCGCAACACCTCTGCGCCCGTGACGATCGTGACGCCGTTGCGCTCGGCGAGTTCGCGCAGTCGCTCCACGAGCGTCCACATGCCGCCCATCGGGTACTGCACACCATCGTCGAGGTCGAGGGAGCTCATCAGGTGGTAGATGGCGGGCGCGTCCGAGGGTCGTGTGGCGAGAAACACCGCTGGGTAGCCGAGGATTTGGCGTATCAGCGGGTCGCGGAAGCGGCGCGCGACGAAGCGCTCGAGAGAGGTGCCAAGCAGCGACGCGAGCCGGGGCGCGGCGGCGAGCACGTCGCCCGAGAGGAGCGAGCGCTTGCTCGTGAACGGGTTGTAGAGGAAGCGTCGCTCGGCCATGGCGCTCGCCTTGGCGGCGGAGTCGAGGTACGCGTCAAAGGCGCGCCCTGACCCTGGCTCGAGCTCCTCGAAGACTGCGCGCACCTTGTCCCGTCCCCACGGCACCGTCAGCACCTGAGCGGGACCTTCGGGCGTTCGAGGCTCGCGGAACACGCGATAGCCGGGATCCAGGGTGCGCAGGTCGAGCTCTGCCTCCGTGGAGGTACCCGCCATGGCGAAGAAGTGGTCGAAGACGGTCGGCATGAGGTACCAGGACGGGCCTGTATCGAACCGAAAGCCGTCGCGCTCAAGCGTCCCGGCGCGGCCGCCGATTCGATCGAGCCTCTCGAGCACGACCACCTCGTGACCCTCGCGCGCGAGCAGGGTTGCCGTGGCGAGTCCGGCAACGCCCGCGCCGATCACGACCGTCCGGGTCATCGGGTGCGCTCCGTCATCGTGGTGATGACCGATCTCGCCGCCAACCACGCCTTGACCGCGTTGGGCACGCGAACGCGCGACGAGTACAGCTGGGCCACGGGGGTCGCATCGATCCTGTCCACCAGCCGAGCAAAGACCGCGTGGGCGCATCGCACCGCGGCGCGCGCGTCGCGAGGCAAGTACGGAACCGACGCCGCGGCGTCGGCGAGTTGCACCCTCACCTTGGCAACCCACTCTGCCTTCGCGGCCTCCCCCAGTTGACCCTCGTCGCCTAGGTAATTGCGGCCCATCGCGGTGTCGGCGCGAAGGTCGCGCAAGAAGTTGATGTCTTGAAAGGCCGCCCCGAGCTGGCGCGCGCCGTTTTCGAGAATCTCGAGCCGCCGGGCGTCCGGCTGCTCGTCGCGCACGAATACCCGCAGGCACATCAGCCCCACGACCTGGGCAGATCCGTAGACGTAGGCGTCGTGCTCCGTGGCGGCGGGTGGCTCGAGGTCCATTGCCATCGAGTCAAAGAACGGGCCAGTGAGGTCAGCGCCAATGCCACTCTCCTTGGCCGTGCGGGCAAAGGCGTGCACGATCACGTCCGCGCTATATCCGCTCTCAACGGCGCGGTCAGTCTCCGCGCGAAAGCGCTCTAGGGCCTCTCGCTGTTCGGCGAGGGAAAGGCCGGCCTCTTGAGCCACACCGTCGACGATCTCGTCCGCGACCCGCACGAGCGCATAGACGTTGCGAATGTGCTGGCGGTGCCGCTCACCGAGGAGCGCCGTCGCGGTGCCGAACGATGTCGAATACCCGTCGATGACCTCGTTGGCTGCCTTGAATGCCGTTCGTGTGAAGGTGTCGAGGGGCGTCGATGCCGTCATGATTGCCGCTCGTGGAGTCTGTCCGCGGCGTCGGCGAGTACTGCGCGCACCTGCGGCGGAATCGGGCTTGAGGGATCAGCGCACGCGTCACGGAAAGCCCCCATCGACTCGTCGACAAGTCCCTCGACGAACCGGCGCGCGCCGCACGCTTCGAGGTGCGCGCGGAGTGCATTCGCGTGGGCGTCGGTGAGCGTGTCACACCCAAGCAGCGGCTCGATGTCCGTCCACGCTGGCGTGATCCGCGCGAAGGCGATAAGGGCCGTCTGCTTGCCCTCGCGCAGGTCAGAGTCGGGGTCCTTGCCGTGGCGAGCAGGATCGCCGAACGTCGAGAGCACGTCGTCCTGTAGTTGGAACGCCAGGCCAAGGTGCCGCCCCGCGCTGGCGAGCGCCTCCTCGACCTCGCGGCCCTGCCCTGCGAGCACCGCCGCGATGCGCAGGGGCCATGCGAACGAGTATGTCGCCGTCTTGTTCGCCGACATTGCGAGGATCGTGCCGAGTTCGGGGGCGAGGCATCCATCTGCGAGGCCTACATCGGCAAACTCGCCCGCCACGGTCTCCGTGATCGCGTGGTCGAGCAGGGCGAACAGCCGTTCCTTTTGCTGCGTAGTGACGTCCAGCCGCGCGAAGGTTTGGTACACCCCGGACAGAGCGAGGTCACCCATGAGGATTCCCGCCGTCGTCGCCCAGTGCATGGCTGCCGGAGCGTGCCGATCTGGATGTTGGGCCGCGACGGTGCCGATGAGGTTTGGGCGGCCGCGCCGCATGAGGTCACCGTCGATGACGTCATCGTGAAGCACAAACGCGTAGTGCAGCAGCTCAACCGCCACCGCGGTGTCGATGACCGTGGCGGGTGCCACTGCCGCGCCGCTTCGCGCCCGCGCGAACCCACCGACGGCCTCCGCCATCAACAACGGCCGCACGAGCTTTCCGCCCGTCATCGTTTGAGCAGCGATCTCCCACAGCGCCACGAAGTCCGGCCCATACCTACGAGCGGCGCGGGCCTGCACCCTGGCGTAGTCCTCGAGCCCGCCACGCACGGCGGATTCGAGGGCGAGGCCGGCCTCGACGGCCTGGGGCGCCGCGCTCACGCGACACCGCCCATCTCGAGCAGGACCCCTCGCATCAACGGCACCTGGAGTGCCGACCACGGGCTCACGAGACGCGGGGTGCCGTCGACGACCGCGATGAGCTCTGCCGGGTCTAGCCACTCCCACTCTGCGACCTCATCTGGGTTCGCGAGAATGGGTCCCCGTGCGCGGGCGACGTACACGGGGCAGATCTCGTTTTCAACGACGCCCGACGCATCGGTCGCCGTGTATCGGAAGTCAGGAAGGGCCTCGCGAATGTCGTCAATGGCAACACCGAGTTCACACTGGGCGTGACGTTCGATGGCGTCGATCATCGGCTCACCGGGAGCTGGGTGCCCGCAGAAACTATTGGTCCACACTCCTGGCCACGTTCGCTTGGCGAGCGCGCGGCGGGTAACGAGCACCCTGCCCTCGGCGTCAAACAAGTAGCAGGAGAACGCAAGGTGTAGCGGGGTAGACGCCGAATGAATAGTGGCCTTATCCGCCCATCCGGTCTGTTCCCCTACCTCATCCACGAGTACAACTCGTCCGTCCACGAGCACGGGCCGCCCTTCGCATGATGGATACTTTATATTGCTTAGCGTATAATTAGCCTAGCATAGTGAGTCGTCGGTGTAAGGTCGTGAACATGGTGCGAGTGACGGAGGCTGGTGACCCAGCGACTCCCATGAACTATCACGTGGACCTCAACGCATCACGAAGCAAACTCTTCGACCGCACAGGCATGGATGACGCCGTGGTGAGCCACATCAGCGAGGTCATGGCGGCACTGGGGCGAGTGCGCGAAGCGGAGCGCTCACTCGCCGACGCGTCGCAGCGGTACATGCAACTCAATGAGACGGACATGCGCGCGCTGCACTTCCTCATCGTTTCTGAGGACCGCGGCACACTGGCCACGCCCAGCGGGATCGCGGCACACCTTGGGATCTCCGCCGCATCGACGACAAAGCTCCTCGACCGACTCGAGAAGGCGGGTCACGTAGCGAGGCACGCCCACCCCACCGACAGGCGCGCGCTGGTGATCTCGATTGCCGCACACACGCGCCAGGCCGCCAAGGACACCGTAGGCGCACGCCAGGCGCGACGCTTCTACGCCGCCGCGAGACTCACGCCAGCCGAGCGGGACGTCGTGATCCGATTCCTTGACGACATGGCGCACGAACTCTCAACCGACGACGAGTGGGAGCACGGCGCACCCATCGGCGGCTAGCGCGCCGCCGACACCTGCACCGAGGCGCCCTCAACGGGCTCCATCGTCTCCGCGAGCTTCATTGCCTCTTCGATGAGGGTCTCGACGATGTCCTTTTCGGCGACGGTCTTGATGACCTCTCCCCTAACGAAGATCTGGCCCTTGCCGTTGCCCGATGCAACGCCGAGGTCCGCCTCGCGCGCCTCGCCGGGTCCGTTGACGACGCAGCCCATGACCGCGACGCGGAGCGGCACTTCCATGCCCTCGAGCCCCGCGGTGACCTTCTCTGCGAGCTCGTAGACGTCGACCTGTGCGCGGCCGCATGAGGGGCACGAGACGATCTCGAGCTTGCGAGGCCGCAGGTTGAGGCTCTGCAGGATCTGGATACCCACCTTGACCTCCTCGACGGGAGGAGCGGAAAGGGAGACGCGAATCGTGTCGCCAATGCCCTTGCTGAGCAGCGCACCAAAGGCCGTTGCCGACTTGATGGTGCCCTGGAACGCGGGCCCTGCCTCTGTGACGCCAAGGTGCAGCGGCCAGTCGCCCCGCTCGCTCAGCAGCTCGTAGGCACGCACCATGATCACGGGGTCGTTGTGCTTCACGGAGATCTTGAAGTCGTGGAAGTCGTGCTCCTCGAAGAGGCTTGCCTCCCACACGGCAGACTCGACGAGCGCCTCCGGGGTCGCCTTGCCGTACTTCTCGAGCAGTCGAGGATCGAGCGACCCCGCGTTGACGCCGATGCGAATGGACGTTCCGTGGTCCTTGGCGACCTGCGCGATCTCCTTGACCTGGTCGTCAAACTTGCGGATGTTGCCTGGGTTTACGCGAACGGCGGCGCAGCCTGCCTCGATCGCGGCGAACACGTACTTCGGCTGGAAGTGGATGTCGGCAATCACGGGAATGTTCGACTTGCGCGCGATCGCGGGGAGCGCGTCCGCGTCGTCCTGAGTTGGGCACGCGACGCGCACGATGTCGCAGCCCGCGGCCGTGAGCTCGGCGATCTGCTGCAGCGTCGAGTTGATGTCCTCGGTCTTGGTCGTGCACATCGACTGCACGGAGACGGGGGCGTCCCCGCCCACGTACACCGAGCCCACCTTGATCTTGCGGGTGGCCCTGCGCGGTGCCAGAACGGGCACGGGCAGGGCGGGCATTCCAAGCGCTACGGAAGTCACAGTTCAAGTATCGCTCACGCGCAGGGCAGATTCGCTCAGGGCACTACACGGCAACGGGAGCGATGATGTCCGCGAGCACGAGCACGGCGCCCATGACGATGAGCACCCCGAACACCGCATAGGCGAGCGGCATCATGCGCGCCACGTCAACCGGCCGCGGCGCGGGCAGCCTGCGCAGGCGCGCCCAGCCGTTCTTGATGCCCTGCCAGAAGGCGGACGCGATGTGGCCGCCGTCGAGCGGCACTAGCGGAATCATGTTGAAGGCGAAGAGCGCGAGGTTCAACCCACCGATGAGCATGAGCATGTCGCCAAACTTCTCCTTGACGCCATAGCCCTCGACGTCGGCAGCGACGATCTCGCCAGAGATGCGCCCCACGCCAACGATGCCGAGCACCGAGTTCGCGGACCGCTCTTCTTGGCCGATGGTCGCGAGGAACGCGTGGTAGATCTGCACGGGCAGCGTGATGATGACCTTCAACGTGGCGACCGTGTAGTCCCACGCGAGGGTCACACCGGAGAGCGCGCCCTGCGGCACGACCTCAGAGGTAGGCACGAGGCCGAGGTAACCGACCGTCTCGGTGCCACCAGCGCCGTCGGACCGCTCGAGCGATGCCGGGGTGATGGTGACGTCGAGCGTCTCGCCAGCGCGCTCGATCGTGAGGACAACGGGCTCTCCCGCGCTCTCGACGACAACCGACGTGAGGTCTGTCCACTGCTCAACGGGCTCCCCGTCGATGGCGGTGATGGTGTCGCCTGCTTGAAGGCCCGCGACCGACGCCGGGGACTCCGGATCGCCGGCAACGCACTCCGCTTGACCGGACGCGGGCACGCACGGGGCGACCTCGTCGATCGTCGTGGTAGCCATGGGCTTGCCGATGCCCACAAGGACAACGGTGAACAGCAGCACCGCGAGAACGAGGTTCACGAACGGACCGCCGAACATCACGATTACCTTGCGCCACCACGTCAGGTGATAGAACGCGCGGCTGTCCTCGCCGTCGAGCACCTCATCGACTGATGCAGAGCGCGCGTCGGCGATGATGTTCGCGATGCGCCCGTGGCCCTTCACTGGCTTGACGGCCTCTTCCGGCGGGATCATGCCAACGAGGCGCACGTAGCCGCCGAGCGGGATCGCCTTGACGCCGTACTCGGTCTCCTTGCCCTTGCGCGACCACAGCGTGGGCCCAAAGCCAACGAAGTACTCGCTCACGCGCACGCCGAACTTCTTGGCAGGCATCATGTGGCCAAGCTCATGGAGCCCAATGGACACGAGCAGTCCGATCACGAAGATCACCACGCCGAGCAGTTGCAGCATTCCCTCACCCTACGTTCGTGCCGCGATGAGATCGCGAGCGCGCCCTCGCGCCCACTCCTCAGCGGCCTCTACGGCCTCGACCGAGGATGCCGTTGCGCCCTCGTACGCCTCCACAACGCTCCGCACCGTCTCAACGATCCCGAGGAATGGCAAAGCCGACACGGCAAACGCGGCGACGGCCTCCTCGTTCGCCGCGTTGAACACCGCGGGGTGCAACTCCGAGGCGGCAAGGGCCTCGCGCGCAACGCGGATCGCGGGAAAAGTGTCCTCGTCGAGCGGCTCGAACGTCCACGCTTGCGGCATCGTCCAGTCCGGCGGAGAGGCGACGTCGCCGAGGCGATCCGGCCACGACAGCCCCAGCGCGATAGGGAGGCGCATGTCCGGCGGCGACGCCTGCGCGATCGTCGACCCATCAACGAATTCGACCATCGAGTGGATCACCGACTGCGGGTGCACAACAACGTGGATCCGATCCGCAGGGATGTCGAACAACAGGTGTGCCTCGATGACCTCGAGCGCCTTGTTCACGAGGCTCGCGGAGTTGACGGTGACCACGGGGCCCATGTCCCACGTGGGGTGCTTGAGGGCGTCCGCGTATGTCACGCTCGCAAGGTCACCCCTGGTACGACCCCTGAAGGCGCCGCCCGACGCTGTCACAACCAGGCGCTTGACCTCGCCTTTCGCTCCCGACCGCAAGGCCTGGGCGAGGGCGGAGTGCTCGGAATCGACGGGCACGATCTGTCCCTCACGCGTCACGGCGCGCTTGACGAGCGCTCCCCCGGCGACGAGCGATTCCTTGTTCGCGAGGGCGAGCGTGCTGCCGGCGGCGAGCGCAGCGAGCGTGGGGCGGAGCCCCACGGAGCCCGTCACTCCGTTGAGCACAACGTCGGCGCCGATACCCGCGGCCTCGGCCACTGCGTCGGGCCCGGCAACTACCTCGATTCCAGGGAGCTCGTCGCGAATCCGCGCATATGAGGAGTCGTCGGCAAGCGCAACAAGGCGCGGACGGAACTCGCGCGCCTGGGCGACAACGGCGTCGGGCCTCCCGCCGCCCGCCGCGAGTGCGACAACATCGAATGCGTCGCGATGGCGCGCGATGACATCGAGCGCCTGGGTGCCAATGGAGCCCGTGGAGCCCAGCAGGGAGACGGTGCGGGTCATCCCTCGCCGACGCCGAGCAGGATGTCGACCGTGCGAGCGAGGAACGCATCCACCGTCGCTTCGTCGTAGGCACGCTTCCCCGTTGCCTGCGCGAACGCCACCATGCGCACCTGCTGCGCGGTGAGCGGCTCGCCGCGGTCGAAGAAAGCGGTCACGCGCGCGAGCACCTTGTCGACCTCGCGAGCGTCGTAGCCGCGGCTCAGTAGGCCGGGGTGAGCGAAGCGCTCTCCCTTGGGACGGCGCAGGCGCGGGTAGAGGACCTGCGCGCGCACCGCGAGCTGCTGCATCCACGCGTCGTGGCCCTGCTCGCGCACAACGGCATCGCGCGTGCGCTTGGAGAAGGCGACCTCGAGTCGATCGAGCGCGGCGTCAACCGCCGCGGTCTCGTACCCGCCGCGCTTGAGATCGAAGGACGCGCGGCGCACGTCGAGGGGGCTGAGCTCGGCCTCTGGACCCGCAGCCCGCTCGTACGCCTGGCGGGCGCGCGAGAAGAACTCCTCGACCTGCTCTCGGCTGTAACCGGAGCGGATCGTGGAGGTGCGGGGAAAGAGGTCGGTCATGAAGGCTCCTTGCGTGGCTCGGCCCCAGTATTCCCGATGCGAGGGCCTTCCCTGCGCAGGCGGGCGGAGGGACCGACGGGACGATTCTGCTCCTCGACGGCGAGCTGGCCGCACGCACCGTCGATGTCAGAGCCGCGCGTGTCACGAATGGTGGTGGGGATCCCGTGCGAGCGCAGGTTCTCCACGAAGATCTGCTCGACCTTGGGGTCCGAGGCCGTCCACTTGCTGCCCGGCGTGGGGTTGAGTGGGATCGGGTTGACGTGAACCCAACCGGAGCCGCGCTTGGCGAGCTTCTCCCCGAGGAGATCAGCGCGCCACCCGTGGTCGTTGATGTCGCGGATGAGCGCGTACTCGATCGAGACGCGGCGACCCGTCGCCTCGTAGTAGCGATACGCGGCGTCGAGGGCCTCGTCGACCTTCCAGCGCGTGTTGATGGGCACGAGCTCGTCACGCAGCTCGTCGTCCGGGGCGTGTAGCGACAGTGCAAGGGTCACGGGGATGCCCTCGCCCGCAAGCCGGTCGATGCCCGTCACGAGCCCCACCGTGGAGACCGTGACGTGCCTGGCAGACAGGCCAAATCCGTGAGGTGCGGGGGCAACGAGCGCGCGCACCGTCGCCATCACGGGCTTGTAGTTGGCGAGCGGCTCACCCATCCCCATGAAGACCACGTTGGAGAGCCGCACAGGGTCTCCGCCGAGCTTGCCATCCCTCGCCTGGCGCGCCGCGAGGCGCACCTGCTCGATGATCTCCGCGGCGCTCAGGTTGCGCGTGAGGCCCATCTGGCCCGTGGCGCAGAACGGGCACGCCATGCCGCAACCAGCCTGGCTCGTCACGCACAGCGTTGCGCGCTCCGGGTACTTCATGAGTACCGACTCGACCTTGACGCCGTCGTGAAGGTTCCAGAGCGTCTTGCGCGTGGCCCCCTTGTCGGCCTCGAGAGAGCGCACCTCCGTCATGAGGGGCGGGAAGAGGGCCGACGCTGTGGTCTCGCGGGCACTGGCCGGGAGGTCGGTCATGTCGTCGGGGTCGGTTGTCAAGTGCGCAAAGTAGTGCGTCGCGAGCTGCTTGGCACGGAAGGCCGGCAAGCCCAACGCGACAACAGCGTCGGCCCTTCCTGCGTCGTCGAGGTCAGCGAAGTGTGTGGGGGCCTTGCCGCCGCGCGGGGCGGCCATCGCGAGGAGCGGACGGTCTGTCATGTGGACCCCAGAAGTAGCGCGAACACAACGTACGCCGCGGGGGCGGCGACGAGCATCGAGTCGATGCGGTCGAGGATGCCGCCATGGCCGGGGAGGAAGGAGCTCATGTCCTTGACGGAGATGTCGCGCTTGATAGCGGATTCCGCGAGGTCGCCAATGACTCCCGCGACAGCAGCCGCGGCACCCGCGAGGGCGCCAACCACCCAGTTGCCGTCGAGCAGGAAATATGCGAGCACAGCCGCGGCGACGGTGCCGAGCACGACTCCGCCGGCAAAGCCCTCCCACGTCTTATTCGGGCTAACGCGCGGGGCCATCTTGTGCTTGCCGAACGCCATTCCTGCCGAAAGTGCACCCGTGTCGTTGCCCGTCACCGCAACGATCACGATGAACACGCGAATCCAGCCGTCCTCCGCTTGTTCCATGAGCACAAAGAACGAGGCGAGGAACGGGATCCACATCAGCGTGAACATCGATGCGAGAGAGTCGGCGAGGGTGTTCTCGATGCGCTCGTCGACGACCCGCCACGCGACGACGCCGGCGCAGCCGACGAGCAGCGCGACGATGAGGCCCTCAGATTGCGCGTACCACGTGGCGATTCCCATGCCCACGATCGCGACGGTGACGGGCCACTGCGACACGCGCCGCCCAGAGGCGAAGAGCGCCTTTCGCCACTCGATCGTTGCGGCGATGCAGATGACGTACAGGCCTACGGTGAAGAGCAACGGGTTCCACCACGCGCCCCACAACACTGCGACAAAAATTGCAGTCCCGACGCCCGTCGCGACCCATAGGTTGCGCTTCGGCGGTGCGGCGGGGATCGCTGCAAGCACGACGGTGTCGTCTAGGGCGTTGATCGCCAGTGGCTCGGAGGGGGCGCGCCGCCTGCCGAGAAGGCTCACGACGCGCTCCGGCTGATGCTCGCTGCCATCAGACCTCGAGTAGCTCGTTCTCCTTGTGGGACAACAGAGAGTCGATCGCGTCGACGTGACGCTTCGTGACCGCGTCGAGCTCCTTCTCACCACGAGAACCCTCGTCCTCGCCGACCTCCCCGTCCTTGACGGCGGCGTCGATGAGGTCCTTGGCCTTCCGGCGCATGTTGCGCACGGTCACGCGGGCCTCCTCGGCCTTGACCTTGGCAAGCTTGACGTAGTCGCGGCGGCGCTCCTCGGTAAGGATCGGCATGTTGATGCGGATCACGTGGCCGTCGTCGGAAGGGCTCACGCCAAGATCCGAGTTGCGCAGGGCGGTCTCGATCTCGCGCTTCGCGCCCTGGTCATATGGCGCGATGAGCACCGTGCGCGCCTCGGGAACGGAGATCGACGCGAGCTGCTGCAGCGGCGTAGGGGCGCCGTAGTAGTCAACGGTGATGTGGGTAAACATCGACGCTGTCGCCTGGCCCGTGCGGATCGAGGCGAAGTTGTCCTTCGCCACCGAGAGGGCCCTGTCCATGTTGTCTTCTGCTTCGAGGAGAATTTCGTCAATCACGTGCAGCTCCTTACGCCGTCACCAGGGTGCCGATTCTCTCACCGAGGAGAGCACGCGTCACATTTCCAGGGGCGTCGAGGCCAAAGACGACCATCGGCACCTTGTTATCCATGGCGAGAGAGAACGCGGCCTGATCCATCACGCGCAGTCGCTTTGACAGCGCATCGCGATAGGTCACGTGCTCGAGCCGCTCCGCCGTCGGGTCGATGTTGGGGTCGGCCGTGTAGATCGCGTCGACCCCGTTCTTGCCCATGAGCACCTCCGCGCAACCGGACTCGAGTGCTCGCTGAACGCTCACGGTGTCTGTCGAGAAGTAGGGCATTCCTGCGCCGGCCGCGAAGATAACGACGCGGCCCTTCTCGAGGTGCCTGATCGCGCGCAGCGGGATGTAGGGCTCGGCGACCTGGCCCATCGTGATCGCCGTCTGCACGCGGGTCTGAACCCCAGACTGCTCAAGGAAGTCCTGGAGCGCGAGCGCATTCATGACGGTGCCAAGCATGCCCATGTAGTCCGCGCGCGAGCGCTCCATGCCTCGCTGGCTCAGCTCCTCACCGCGGAAGAAGTTGCCTCCACCCACGACGATCGCGACCTGCACCCCAGCCTTCACTGCCTCGGCAACCTCGCGCGCGATGCGGGCAACGACGTCGGCATCAAGCCCAATCGAGCCGCCGCCGAACATCTCGCCGGAGAGCTTGAGCAAAACGCGACGCGCCACCGGAGAATCGACCGAGGCGGTGGTGCTGGTCTCGGTCATGAATCCTCCTGGCGGCGCGGCGCGTTGCGGTTGTGTGGTGGCTGGGCTTTCTAGTGCTTAGGCTCCCACACGGAAGCGAGCGAAGGAGGTTACCTCGCCGCCGGTGGCCTCGACGACCTTGCCAACCGTGGTCTTGGGGTCCTTGGCAAAGGCCTGCTCTACCAGGACGTTCTCCTTGAACCAGCCGTTGAGTCGACCCTCGACGATCTTGGGAAGAGCCGCCTCGGGCTTGCCCTCAGCACGCGACACGTCCTCGGCAACGCGACGCTCGTTCTCGACGGCGTCTGCCGGGGCATCGTCACGCGTCAGGTACAGCGGCGAGTACGCGGCGGTGTGCATCGCGACGTCCTTGGCAACCTCTGCGGCCTTGGTGTCAGAACCGATGAGCACGCCGACCTGCGCGGGCAGGTCCTTGTTCGTCTTGTGCAGGTACTCGGTGACGACGGGAGCCTCGATGCGAGCCACGCGGCGAAGGACGATCTTCTCGCCCAGCACGCCTGCGTTCTCATCGAGGTACTCGCCAACGGTCTTGCCGTCGATCGGAGCCGCAAGAGCAGCCTCTGCCGAGTCGGCCTTGGCCGCGACAGCCGCCTCGAGGACAGCCTGCGCAAGCGCGATGAACTTGTCGTTCTTCGCAACGAAGTCGGTCTCAGAGTTGAGCTCGAGGAGCGTGCCAACCTGTGCACCAGCATCGCCCTCGATGAGGGTGACTACGAGGCCCTCGGAGGCCGAGCGGCCCTCACGCTTCGCAACACCCTTGAGGCCCTTAACGCGAAGGATCTCGACAGCTTTGTCCTGGTCGCCATCGGCCTCGTCGAGTGCCTTCTTGACGTCGAGCATGCCGGCACCCGTGCGCTCGCGGAGCGCCTGGATGTCAGCGACGGTGTAGTTCGCCATGGTGATCCTTACTTGTCGTCGGTCTTGGCAGCCGGCTTCTTGGCCGGAGCCTTGGCAGCGGGCTTCGCGGCGGCAGGCTTCTCTGCAGCGGGCTTCTTGGCGGCGGGCTTCTTGGCAGGAGCCTTCTTGGCGGGAGCCTCGTCGGCAACAACCTCGGCCTCTGCCTCAACAGCAACAGGCGCCTCATCGGCAACAACCTCAGCAGCAGGAGCCTCGTCAGCATCAACCTCAGCAGCAGGCGCCTCGTCGGCAACCACAGCGTCGGTCTCAACCACAGCGCCGGTCTCAACCGCAGCGTCGGCCACAACGGCGTCGCCACCGAGC
>Ga0190271_10000732_pt1 | contig 17269 bp, 12 predicted proteins | sample Popmic356T_FD_133747 | JGI IMG/M metagenome (GOLD analysis project Ga0190271, IMG submission 133747) | Populus adjacent soil microbial communities from riparian zone of Weber River, Utah, USA - 356 T | ecosystem: Environmental > Terrestrial > Soil > Riparian zone | place: USA: Utah | collected...
GTGCACTTCTCCATCACGCCGCGGCTGCGCACGGTGACGTCAGGATTGCGCGCCAGCTTGAAGCTGGAGGTGTCCCAATCCGAGTAGAGAAGGAAGTTGAAGCGACGGACTTTGTACGGGCAGTTGTTCGAGCAGTAGCGCGTGCCGACGCAGCGGTTGTAGACCATGTCGTTCAGGCCTTCATCGCTGTGCGTCGTTGCGGCAACCGGACACACCACCTCGCACGGCGCCGATTCGCACTGCTGACACGGCATCGGCTGGTGATAGGTATCCGGATTATCGAGGTTGCCGCTGTAGTACCGATCGATGCGCAGCCAGTGCATCTCGCGGCCGTTCGCGACCTGCGCCTTGCCGACCACCGGCACGTTGTTCTCGGCCTGGCAGGCGACGACACAGCTGTTGCAACCAGTGCAGACGCTCTGATCGATCGCCATGCCCCAGGCGTAGCCTTCGTACTTGCGCGCCTCGAACATCGAGAGACCGACGAGCGGCTGATGTTCCTGCTTCGCCGCAAAGTTCGGATCCTGCTCGAACTGCTCCGCGGTCGCGACGCGCACGAGATTCCGGCCTTCGAGCGACCAGTGATCCTGCGTCGAGACGAGCTCGTAGCTCTCGCCCGTCTTCGCGACTTGGACGCCGCTGAGGAAGTCGGGTGACGCGGTGCTGCGCAGCGCGTTGATGCCGAAGCCGATCCCGGTTCCGATTCGCCCGGCTCGTTCGCGGCCATATCCGAGATGGACCGTGATCACGTCCGCGGCATGCCCGGGCGCGATCCACACCGGAATGCGAAGCGTGCTCGATCCCTGCGTCACGTCCACGACGTCGCCACTTACGAGGTTCAGCCGATCGGCGGTGCCGGGAGACAGCAATGCTGCGTTGTCCCACGTCAGCTTCGTCAGCCACTTGGGCAGTTCCTGGAGCCAGCCGTTGTTGACGAAGCGACCGTCGTACACGCTCGGATCCGGCCGGAATACAACTTCCACTCCCGCGGGCACTGCTGCCGGTGCTGCGCCGATCGCGCCACCCTGCAGCGTCACTGTCTTGGCCGCGAACGCCGTGTTCGGAATCACGCCGTCGTGAAGCCATCGTCGCCAATCGCGATCGAACGGCGAGAGCGGCGCGTTCCCTGGCAACGGCGCGAGCGTGACCTGCGCTCCTGATGGAGGCGTTGCGGGAGTCGGCTCCGGCGTTGTCGGCGCCGCGCCCTTCTGGCCACTCCAGTACGAGCGCACGATGTCGTAGCCGGATCTCACGCCAGCGGTGGTGAGCGTGGACACCACTTCGTGAATCGAGCGTCCGTTGTAGAGCGGCGCGATCAACGGCTGAACGATCGAGGTCGTTCCGTCGTGTCCGCGCACATCACTCCACATCTCGAGGAAATGCGTCTCAGGGATGTGCCAGTGACAGAGAGCCGCGGTCTCGTCATGGAACTGACTGAGACTCGCGCGCAGCGGAACCTTGTCGAGCGCTTCTGCGAATTTCAAGTCAGAAGGCGCGGTGTACACCGGGTTGCCGCCCAGAATGACCAGGAGACTCACGGTGCCGGCGTTCATCTCGCCGACAAGCTCGCTGAGCCCTGTACGCTGATTCGTCGGATGCGTTTCAGCCGTCTGCGTGTAGACGACGGTGCTGCCAACGTTGCCGAGGGCATCGTTCATCGCATGCGCGAGCGCATGGACCGCCGGCGGCTGGCCTTCACCTGCAATGACCAGGCTTCGGCCGCGAGCATTCTGGAGATCCTTGACGAGCGGACCCAGCCAGGCCTGAGCCGACTCGGGCGCCGAGGGACCGGCAGCGCCAGCGACTCCTAGTTGCGCCGCAACGGCGTGCGCAAATGCGGCGATGTCGGACGCGCGGAGCAGCAGGCGATGGTCGGCCTTCGTGCCGGTATTCGACGGGGAGCTCTCGACCGAGTAGAGGCGATTGCGCTGTGCGCGATCGCCTTCAAGCTTCCGCCGCGACGCATAGGCGCGGGAGTGTGTGAGCGCTCCGTTGCCCGTGCACAGAAAATCGGCGTCGAGGGCGAGGATGACGTCCGCCTTGTCGACGGAGTACTTCGCGTCAGCGTACTCACCGAACGCGAGGCGGCTGCCTTCGCGGACGTTGTGGCGGCCGAAAGGCTCCCACTGAACCCACTTCGCCTTCGGGAACCGGCCCAGGAACTCGTCGATCTGAGCGCCAAGCGTCGGCGACGCAACGGTTTCGCTCAGCACCCGGATGCCGGCGCCCTGTGAGCCTTCCTGCGCAGCGAGGACCTGACGAATTGCCGTGGCAAACGCCTCAAATGGGCGGATCTCGCCGAGATGTGTGAGCACCTGCGATCGATCGGGATCGTAGAGACCGAGGATGGCCGCCTGCGCGAAGAGGTCTGTCGCACCCAGGCTGGACGGATGGTCCGGGTTTCCCTCGATCTTGGTCGGGCGGCCCTCGTGGCTTTCAACCAGAAGGCCGACGCCCGAGCCCGCAAACGGCATCGCCGTCGCGAAAAAGAGCGGCTTCCCCGGGATGAGCTCTTCGGGCTGCCTGACGTAGGGAACGATGTCCTCGGATGGCTGGCGGGTGCAGGCACTGACGCCGGCCAGGGCCATTGAGGCGCCCATGAGCTTCAGGAATCCGCGGCGGCCGACCGGGTCGAGCCATTCCGAGGCGTTCTGCGGGAACTCGCGATGCAGAAATTCCTTGAATTCAGGGGTTCCAGCGACGTCTTCGAGACTGCGCCAATAGGTGCGGCCGCGCGTGCCGTGGAGCTTCGCGCGGAGGGCCTGAATGTCGTTCGAATCGTTCATGTGCGGGTTACCGGTGGCACGTGGAGCAGCTGGTGTTGCCCTTGATCCCGTACTCTTTCACGAGCATTGGGCCCTGCACCGACTGCGGAACGGCAGGGCGGTAGTCCATCGTGAACACCTCGCTGCGTGGCCGCACGTACTTCTCGGGGTTGCGGTGGCAGTCGAGGCACCACTCCATCTGAAGCGACTGCTCCTGCCGCATGAGGGGCATCTGGTCGACGCGCCCGTGACAGGTCTCGCATCCCATCCCCTTTTTCACGTGGATGCTGTGATTGAAGTACACAAAGTCGGGCAGGTCGTGGACGCGCACCCAGCGCAGGGGTCGATCCTCGCGGAAGCTGGCGCGCACCGGTTCGAGGATCGGCGCGTTCGACCAGATCTGTGAGTGGCAGTTCATACAGGTCTTCGTCGGGGGAATGCCCGCGAACGAGGACGTCTCCACCGACGTATGACAGTAGCGACAGTCGATACCGTCATCGAGCACGTGGTGGATGTGGCTGAATTGAACCGGTTGCTCGACGTACTCGTTGGCGCGGGTCACATAAGAGGAGCGACCAATCAGCATGGCCAGCAGGATCAGACCTGCGGCCAGCATGAGCGCGCCGGCGAGACTGAGCTTGGAAAGGGTATTGGCGCTGCGATGGAAGATCTGCGGCATCTGCTGATGGGGTGACTGACGGGCGGCGTCCCGAAGGAGCCAGTCCCGACTTGTACCACAATTGTGAAAAAAGGATCAAGCGCCCGAGGGGCCCCGGGCGCCCCTAATGTCTGACGCGCGATTCTATGCTCAAATGTCTTTCACATCCACGGGTACGCACCGATTTTCCAGCCCGCCCCGGTATACAATCCGCGCGACGGCCGCAACTCGATGAGTGACAGGAAGTACCGCCAACGAGGCTATCAGGACAACGACCGCGACCGGGCACCGCGCCCTGCTGCGCCCCGCCCTGCGCCGGAACCGGGTGCTCCCGCCGGAGCACGCCGAATCTCCCAGGACGGTCCCAAGAACATGAACATGCCGGGGTTCCGGCACGTGATGCGCTGCGCTCAGTGCGGGAATCTGGCGCCAGACGACATCGGTTTCAACGATCGATGTTCAAAGTGCGGCACGGAGCTTCACTCGTGCGCGCAGTGCGTGTCGTTCGACCCGAGCAGCCGATTCGAGTGCTCGGAACCGATCCCCGAGCGGGTTTCCCCCAAGAGTGCGCGCAACGGGTGCACATTCTTCTCGCCGCGAACAACCGTCGAGCGCGTCACGACCACGCCGCGTAACAACGACGCGCGAAAAGCGTTCGACGATTTGTTCAAGTTCTAAACGCCCCTCGTCCAGGAACTGCACACGTGAGTCTTCTGTCCGAACACGATCGAGGCGTCGTCCGGGAGCACCTTGCGAAGATTCAGCAGCCGGTGACGCTCCTGCTGTTCACGCAAACGATTGGCGCACCCGAGACCGCATTGATCGCGCGCCAGGTTCTCGACGAGCTCGCCAGCCTCAACGATCTCATTCGAGTCGAGGAGGTCAACTTCGTCCTCGAGAAGGACCGGGCGGCGCAGTACGGCATCGATCACATCCCCGCGATCGTGCTGTTGTCGAATGACACCGATACGAGGATGCGCTTCCTTGGGGCACCCGCAGGCTATGAGTTCATGTCGCTCATCGAGGCCGTCATCCTCGCGGGCACGAATGACTCGCAGCTCGATCCCGAGAGTCGCGCGCTCATCGCGGCGAACGTGACCGCGCCCCTCGACATTCAGGTCTTCGTCACACCCACTTGACCGCATTGCCCGCGAGCCGTGTCGCTCGCGCACCGGATGGCCCTCGAAAGCGCGCACATTCGTGCGACCTGCGTTGAAGCGACGGAGTTCATGGATCTCACACGGAAGTTCCGTGTGACGGGCGTGCCGAAGACGATTGTCAACGAGTCGATCGAGATCCTGGGAGCGCTGCCCGAGGAGCTGTTCGTGCGGGGCGTACTCGGATTGCCAGAACCAGAAACGGATTCACCGCCGGGCGAGTAGCTCAGTTCGTCTTTACCGGCGCGGGGCCGGCTTCGATCGTGGCGGTCTTCACGAAGTCCAGCTTGGGGTACTCCGCTAGAAGATAGGCGTTGCCTTCTCGCACAATGCGACGCTGGTCGGGAATGTTCTGGCGGCCGTATCCACTGTACAAACGATCGGCTACATCCATCCCGCTCACCACTTCGCCGAAGGGCGCGAAGCCGTCTGCATCGAGATAGCTGTTGTCTTTGTAGTTGATGAAGATCATCGTGTAGCGCGAGTTGGGGCTCGACTCACGGGTGAAGCTGACAAATCCTCTGGTGTTGCTCTTCTTGACCGGCTCGTCCTTGAGGTTTGCCGTTGTCCACGCCGACTGCACAGATGGATCCGCATGCAGTCCGAACTGCGCCATGAAGCCACCAAGGACACGGAAGAAACGCGTGTCGTTGTAGAAGCCGTTCTTTACCAGGTTGTAGAAGCGGTCGGCGGCCAGCGGTGCCCACTCTCGCTCGACCGCGATGACAAACACGCCCTGACTCGTGTCAAAGCGAGCCCGAAACTGATCCGGCGCGCGCTCGGTGAGTTGTGCAGGGTCTTTCAGTCTCTCAACGTTGCCCTGGCCCGAGATCGGCGCCAACGCGAATAGCATGGCGATCGCAAAGACCGTCGCTCTCAATCGAAACATCAGCCTTGTTCCCGTTGCTGTGTTCAAACCAGGAGGAAGTGGCGGAGAGAGAGGGATTCGAACCCCCGGGCCCGTTTCCGAGCCAACGGTTTTCAAGACCGCCGCCTTAAACCACTCGGCCATCTCTCCGTGCAAGTGCGCGGGACCGCACGAACAGGGCGAACCCGCTTAACTAGTTTGCCTTGATCACCGATGCCCCGTCCATGAACGGTCGAAGTGCATCTGGTATCACGACTGACCCGTCGGCCTGCTGAAAGTTTTCGAGCACAGCGATGAGCGTGCGGCCTACCGCGAGCCCGGAGCCATTGAGCGTGTGGACGAATTCCGCTTTGCCGGTGCCCCGAGGCCGGTACTTGATGTTCGCTCTTCGTGCCTGAAACGCCTCGGTGTTGGTGCAGGACGAGATCTCACGATACGTGTTCTGCCCCGGGAGCCACACTTCGATGTCGTACGTCTTGGCCGATGCAAATCCCATGTCACCCGTACAAAGCGCCACCGTGCGATAAGGAAGCTCGAGTCGCTTCAGGACTTCTTCAGCAGATGCCGTCAGCCGCTCCAGCTCGTTGTACGACTCGCCCGGTTCGGTGAACGCCATCAACTCGACCTTGTCGAACTGATGCTGACGAATGAGCCCGCGCACGTCGGCGCCGTACGATCCCGCCTCACTGCGAAAGCACGGCGTGTACGCTGTGTATCTGATCGGCAGCGCACGGTCGACGATCTCTCCGCGGTGCATGTTGGTGAGCGGGACTTCGGCCGTCGGCACCATGAATAGATCCCAGTCGCCGGCAATCTTGAACAGATCCGCCTCGAACTTCGGCAGATTGCCGGTCCCCGTCAACGACGCGCTGTTCACCATGAACGGCGGCTCGACTTCCGTGTAGCCGTGATTCGTGGTGTGAAGGTGCAGCATGAAGTTGATCAACGCACGCGCGAGTCGCGCACCGGCACCGACCAGGACTGAAAACCTCGCTCCCGCGATCTTTGTACCGCGCTCGAAATCGATGATACCGAGCGCCGGGCCGAGGTCCCAGTGTGGCTGCACGTTGAAATCAAATGTGCGCGGCGTTCCAAGTCGACGCACTTCCACGTTGTCGGCGCTGCTCTTCCCGACCGGGACACTCTCGTGCGGCAGATTGGGAATCGACAGCAGCCCGCGATTGCGACGCTGCTCGACTGTGTCGAGTTCGACGCTAAGCTGCTTGATCTGCTGCGCTCGCTGCCGACTCGTTTCCTGAATCTTCGACGCATCGACGCCCATGCGCTTCGCACGCGCAACTTCATCTCCCGACGTGTTCTGCTCGCGTTTCAGTCCTTCGAGCTCGGGGAGGATACGTCTGCGACGAGCCTCGAGTGCGGCCAGCTCTTCTAGCTCGCTCGACAAATCCACGCCACGTTTCTGTAACGCGGAGCGCAACCCTTCGAGATCGTCGCGCAACATCGCTGGATCGATCATGTTGCCGATTCTACCTGCGATACGATGTCGGACATGGAGCGCTCCGTCAGAAAGGCCGTTTTTCCGGCAGCGGGTCTCGGCACTCGGTTCCTGCCCGCGACAAAGGTATTGCCGAAGGAAATGCTGGTGCTCGTCGATCGGCCGATCATTCAGTACGGCGTCGAGGAGGCCCTTCAGTCCGGCATCGACAACATCATCCTCGTCACCAGTCGCGGCAAGAGCATCATCGAAGATCACTTCGACGTAGCCTACGAGCTGGAGAGCGTGCTCGAGCGACGCGGGAAGAAGGAGCAGCTCGACGAAGTTCGTCATCTGTCGAAGTGGGTCAACGTCGCGTCGGTGCGACAGGGAGAGCCGCTCGGACTCGGACACGCCGTGCTGGTCGCCAGACATCTCGTTGGCGACGAGCCTTTCGCCGTCGTGCTGACCGACGATGTGATCGACGCACCACGGCCGGCGCTGCGCCAGATGATCGATGTGTTCGAACGGGTGCAGGGCCCGGTGATCGCCGTCGAACGCGTGCCGCCCGAGGACGTTTCGAGCTACGGCATCGTCGCGATCGATGACACCGATCTCGGCCCTGGCGTGCATCGCATCGTCGATCTCGTCGAGAAGCCACCGAGAGAAGAGGCGCCGTCCAATCTGGCGATCATCGGCCGCTACATCCTCACGCCGGACATTTTTCCGGCGCTGCAGGAGACGGCCAGCGATCGGACGGGAGAGATTCAGCTCACCAACGGGATGCGGCGGCTCCTGGAGAAACGCCCGCTCTACGCATGTGAGATCTCAGGAGTGCGGCACGACACGGGGAACAAGCTCGGGTTCCTGAAGGCAACGGCGTACTTCGCGCTCAAGCGCCCCGAATTCGCGGAGGCGTTCCGTCGCTATCTCGAGACGCTCGACAAGCCAGTGGGAACGGCGCGCTGAACGCGTCGAAGGACTCTTAATCGGACGACGCTGGCTTCGCGGCGGGCGCGGGTGTGTCCGTCTTGGAAGTTGTCGAGTCGCTGCTGGTGGACTTTGAGTCCGAGGTTGATGAGGACGTACCCGAAGACTCGCCGCCGCCAGACTTCCCCTTCTGCGAATAGTCAGTGATGTACCAGCCCGATCCCTTGAACTGAATCGCGGGCGAGGAGATCAACCGCTGCACTGGTCCCTTCCCGCACAACGTGCACACCTGCAGTTCGGGATCAGAGAACTTCCGGATCACTTCAAAGCGACGATTACACGCTTCGCACTGATACTCGTAGAGCGGCATCTCTTGCTTTCTATTCCAGTGAGGCGTCTACGGTCTCGCCGAGCAGCAGCCGTCGCAGGGCCCAGAAGGGTGCGCTTCCCTGCGAGAGAACCGCATCGTGGAACGATCGCAGCGAGTACTTTCCGCCCTGCTGTTCCTTGTAGTCGCGACGCAACTTCAACATCATCAACTTGCCAAGGGAGTACACCAGGTAGGTTGGATCGAACGTGCCCCGCTCCGCTTCGCGGCGAGCCGTTGCCTCTTCGAGGAACGCCTCGTCGCGGAAGAAACGCATGCCCTGCTCGACAGACAGATCCTCACAGTGCAAGCGAATCGCGACTACGAAACGAGCGAGGCGCACGAGCGCTTCTGCGAGTTGGCCAAGCCGAATCGTGACGTCGCCGCGACGGAACCCCGCTTCGACCATCATGTGCTCGCAGTAGTGAGCCCAGCCCTCGACAAAGGACGCCGGCGCGAAGAGTGTCGACTTGCGGACCTTGGACTCGACCTGCCGCAGGTGGCGGAAGTGCAGGAAGTGTCCCGGATACACCTCGTGGATCGAGATGTTCCAGAGCGTCGGGATATTGAAGTCGCGAAGGTGCTCCTTCTGGCGATCGGGTGGCCAGCTTCGATCGACGTCGGTCAGGTAGTAATACGCGCGACTCGGTTTGCTTTCGAAAGGTCCCGGCGTCCACATGCTTGCGAACGCCCACCTGTAGAAATCCGGCGACGGTGCAACGACGACCGGTTCCGAGTCAGGCAGCGTGACCAACTCCTCCGTGCGAAGGAACTCTTCGAGCTCACTGACCTGGGCCTCGGCCACCGCGATCAGCTGACCGGGTGCGGGGTGCTGCTCCTTGGCTTTGCGCCATGCTTCGATGGGATCACCGCCGTTCAGTCGACCGGCGACCTTACGGAACTCCTCTTGAACCAGCGCGAGCTCGCGCAGCGCGATCGCGAGCAGCCGTTCGGAGCTGAGCTCGACGCCGTCCTCGAGTTTCAGCTTCCGCTCGAAGCGCTCGCGCCCAAGGCGGAACGAGGCCTTCGCTCGCGGCGCGAGATCTGTCTCGAGATAGTCGATGTACGACTTGATCGCCGTCGCGGCCTCGGTCGATGTATCAGCCAGGTCACCGAGAATGTGGAGGTCGTCGAGACCGGAGAACGCGCGCGGTAGATCCGACTCGATGAAGCGCAGCGTTCCGCGCCAGCTTTCGAGTCCGACCTTCACGAAGATGCCGGGACAATCCTTGATGTTGTCGCGGGCAGCCTGCACGACTCGGGGAACCTGGCGAAGCTTCGAGACCACCCGCCGCGCCCGCTCGGCCTCTGGCGCGTACGCAAAGAGGGCCTGGCCCGCGAGGCTGCTCCCGATGATCTCCGCGTAGATCTGGGGATTCCGCTCCCAGGATCGGACCACCTCCAGCTCGTACATCCGCCCCTCGATGCCAGCCGCCACGATCGGGTGGTCCACCTGCTCGACTCTGGAGAGGTGGGTCGGATCGATCTGATGAAGGCGACGGCCGAAGCCGGATAACGTGCGGACGTGAGCGTCGATCGCCTGGCGGCTCAGATCCTCGAGGAGGTCGTCATGCGCGTGTACGCCGTCCAGGCCGGCATAACTCGGCAGAGCCTCGTGGAGGTACGCGAGGTAATCGTCGACGAAGTGTGGAAATGGCTCCGATGGGTACATACCCGAATGTTGTTCTGCGTAGTGCCGCCCCTCGGGGAGCGCTCATCCTGTCAATGGTACAATAACCTCACGTCCACAGGCGATGTCCGGCACGCTGTTCGTGGTCGCAACTCCCGTCGGGAACATGGAGGATGTGACCTTCCGCGCGATTCGCGTCCTGCGCGAGGTCGACCTCATCGCTGCTGAGGACACCCGGCGTACGGCTCGATTACTGAGCCATTACGGCATCTCGACGCCTTCCGTCAGCTTTCATCAACACAACGTTCGCATGCGCCTGCCGCAACTCCTATCTCGGCTCGAGGCCGGGAAGAATGTGGCCCTGGTGACGGATGCGGGAACGCCCGGCGTTTCGGATCCCGGTGTGGAGCTCGTGGATGCGTGCATAAAGGCGCAAATCGCGGTGGATCCGATCCCCGGTGCCAGCGCACCCCTGGTCGCTGCGGTTGGGTCTGGTTTCCCCCTCATTCCGCTGACAATCTTCGGGTTTCCCCCGCGTCGGTCAAAAGACAGAATGGAGTGGTTTTCTCAAATTCTGGAGATTCCACACACTTTTAGTTTCTTTGAGAGCCCTCATAGAATAGCCGTGACGCTTGCCGAACTGCGCATATTATTGGGCGAACGACAGATTGTTGTTGGCAGAGAGCTCACAAAGCGCCACCAGGAGTTCTTGCGTGGTTCAGCCGAGGCCGTTGTCGACCAGCTTTCTGAGGCGAGAGGTGAGATAACAGTCGTTGTTGGCCCATTAAATACGTCCGATATGTTGAATGACCAAGAGCTAGTCGGCGACGCCGTTGCCAATGCGGTTGTCATGTTTGGCCAACTAACCAACAATGGCCGCTCCAGGCGGGCTGCTCTGACGGAGGCGGCGCGGACGTTTTCTGTTCCAGCCCGCGTCGTCTATGCCGCCGTTGAAGAGGCCAAGAAGTCTGTTGAGTGACCAATAGACGCACAAGTTAACTGGGTTCAGTTCTTGCGTCAGATCTGAGACTTCGAATGAGTTCCGCCCCCGTTCATGTGGTGGTCCTGGCTGCGGGTCAGGGCACCAGGATGAAATCCAGTCAGCCCAAGGTGCTCCACCGAGTCCCTGGCGGTTCGATGCTGAACTGCGTCCTCCGAACGGCGGAAGCCCTCTCTCCGGAGACGCTCACGGTCGTCGTCGGGCACGGCGCGGACGCTGTCCGCGCCCATTTAGGCGCACAGACGACGGTGCAGTTCGCCCTTCAGGAGCCGCAGCTCGGAACCGCACACGCGCTGATGCAGGCAGCGCCTGTCCTCGCCGGCCGGACTGGAACGGTCATTCTGTTGTCAGGCGACGTTCCGCTCCTGACGTCAGCAACCTTGAAGAATCTGGTCAGCGTTCACTGTGGCGCTCAGGCCGCAGCGACTGTGGTCACCGCCACGGTCGAACGTCCCTTCGGCTACGGACGCATCGTCCGGGTGGATGGCGAAGTCGCGCGCATTGTCGAAGAACGCGATGCGTCACCGGCCGAGCGCCAGATTCGCGAGATCAACAGCGGGATTTACGCGTTCGATCTCGCGCCTCTGTTCGACGCCCTTCGCAGCATCGCGTCCCAGAACGCGCAAGGCGAGTATTACCTCACCGATCTCATCGCGATCTACAGACGGCGCAAACTGTTGGTGAAGAGTGTTCTCATTGACGATCCACAGGAAGTCAGGGGCGTTAACAGCCGAACGGAGTTGGCGGAGGTAAGCAGGCTCGTGAGACAGAAGAAGAACGAAGAGCTCATGGCGTCGGGCGTCACCCTGGTCGATCCGGCTGCAACCTACATCGATCCTGACGTCGAGATCGGCGCCGACACCGTGATCCATCCCGGCGTGATCATCGAGGGCCGGACGCGCATCGGTGCCGCGTGCGAGATTCACGCTCAAGTCACGATCACCGATACGGAGATCGGTGACAACGTGACCATCAAGAGTTTCTCGGTCATCACCAGTTCACGCATCGATGCCGGGGCACAGCTCGGGCCGTTTGCGCACCTGCGTCCCGACACCGTTGTCGGCGAGGGCGCCAGGATCGGCAACTTCGTCGAGCTGAAAAAGACGACGCTTGGCCCGTACTCGAAAGCCAATCATCTGTCGTACCTCGGGAACGCGACGATCGGCACCAAGGTGAACGTCGGCGCGGGAACCATCACGTGCAACTACGACGGCGAGCACAAGCACGAGACGGTGATCGAAGACGGCGCGTTCATCGGCAGCGACTCGCAGCTGATCGCTCCGGTGCGCGTGGGAAAAGGCGCATACGTGGCCGCCGGATCGTCGATCACGCAGGACGTACCCGCAGGAGCGCTTGGCATCGCCCGCGGACGTCAATCAGTCGTCGATGGCTGGGCGGAACGCCGGAAGCAAGACTCGTCGAACACGGCAACAACTTCTCGAAAGGACGCGGGGAAACCCGCGCATTAACACCGTATGTGCGGAATCATCGGATACCTCGGCTCGAAACCTGTCGTCCCCGTCCTGATCGAAGGGCTGCGACGCATGGAATATCGCGGCTACGACTCGGCCGGTGTAGCGCTCGTCAGCCCTGAAGGCATCACGCTGCGGCGGTCGGCCGGGAAGCTGGTGAACCTCGAAAACGTCTTGCGCGACGATCCCGCTGACGGTGTCTACGGAGTCGGGCACACCAGGTGGGCCACTCACGGTCGCCCCACCGAGGAAAACGCACATCCGCACCGTGACTGCACGGGGCGAATCGTTGTCGTTCACAACGGCATCATCGAAAACTACCTGGAGCTGAAGCACGAGCTCCAGGAACAAGGACACATCTTCAAGACTGAAACCGACACCGAGATCGTCGCGCACCTCGTGGAGCGCGAGATGAAGTCCGACGGCTTGGAGAACGCTGTTCGGCGCTCGCTGAAGCTGATGCGGGGCATGTTCGCCCTCGTGCTCGTGTCTGTAGAGGATCCTGAAAAGATCGTCGCCGTTCGAAACGGCCCGCCCATCATCGTGGGCCTGGGGCAGGACGAGTTCTTCGTCGCATCAGACATCCCGGCGATCCTCAGTCATACGCGCGACGTCGTGTTCCTCGGCGACGAGGAGATGGCGGTCATCACTCGTGCCGGTGTCGACTTCACCGACTTCACTGGGCGGGCAGTCTCCAAGGCCACGAAGCGGGTGCTGTGGGATCCCATCGCCGCGGAAAAGGGCGGCCACAAGCACTTCATGCTCAAGGAGATCTTTGAGCAACCCACTGCCGCGCGGGACACCATCCTGGGTCGCGTCTCTCTCGAACGAGGGCAAATCTTCCTGGAAGAGCTCAATATCTCGGAAGACGTCTTCCGCGAGCTAAGTCAGGTCACGATCATCGCGTGCGGAACCTCGTGGCATGCCGGACTCGTCGGCAAGTTCCTGATCGAAACGCTGGCACGCGTACCCGTCTCAGTCGACTATGGCTCCGAATATCGCTACCGCAACGCCATCGTCAGCGAGAACGAGTTGACGATTGTCATCACGCAGTCTGGCGAAACGGCCGACACGCTCGCGTCGCTTCGTGAAGCGAAGCGACAGGGAATCGCTGCCAGCCTTGCCATCTGCAACGTGGTGGGCAGCATGGCAACGCGCGAAGCCGATGGCACGGTGTACACGCATGCTGGGCCGGAGATCGGTGTGGCGTCGACGAAGGCCTTCACGTCGCAGCTCGTGGCGCTGCAGCTCCTCGCGCTCTACATCGCCCAGGTGAGAGGAACTCTCTCCTCGGACGAGATGAAGTCCCACATCGACGACCTCCTGCAGTTGCCACATGTGATCGATCAGGCAATTCGCGCGTCCGCAGCAATGGAACGCGTCGCGGAGAAGTTCCACTCGCGCAGCGATTTCCTTTTCCTCGGGCGTGGCTTCAACTACCCGATCGCACTCGAGGGAGCACTCAAGCTGAAGGAGATCTCGTACATCCACGCCGAGGGCTACCCTGCCGGCGAGATGAAGCACGGACCGATCGCGCTCATCGACGAGAACATGCCTGTCGTGGCGGTGGCGCCGGACGATGCCGTCTTCGAGAAGATGCTGGGCAACGTGCAGGAAGCCAAGGCTCGCGGCGGGAGCGTCATCGCGATCACGAGCGAAGGCGATTCGCGCATGAGCGCGATCATGGATCCAGCGCACGACATCGTCGTACCGATGCCGCGGACGTCACCTCAGCTGACGCCGATCATCATGACGATTCCGTTGCAGCTGCTCGCGTACTACATCGCTGTTCGTCGTGGATGCGACGTCGATCAGCCGCGCAACCTCGCCAAGAGCGTGACCGTCGAATAGCCGGTCATTGACTCTGTCCTTGCGACGACGGGACACTGTACGACAAGGTACAGATCCCGTCGATGGACTTGTTGTCAGGGCTTAATCCCGAACAGCGCGAGGCTGTTCTCAATACCGAAGGTCCCCTCCTCATACTGGCTGGCGCAGGGTCGGGCAAGACGCGTGTCATTGCCCATCGCATTGCGCACCTCGTCAGCGACAGCCTCACGGAGCCCGACCGCATCCTCGCCGTCACGTTCACCAACAAAGCAGCGGCAGAGATGCGCTCGCGAGTCGAGGCTCTTCTCGGCACGGACTGCAAGAGCATGTGGATCTCGACATTCCACGCTCTTTGCGCCCGGCTGCTGCGACGAGAGGCTCCGCAGATCGGTCTCTCGAGAGATTTCGTCATCTACGATTCCAGCGACCAGATGACGTTGATGAAGCACGTGCTCCGTGAAGCGGGTCTCGATGGGACGCTTCAGCCGAGAGTTGTGCTCTCACGAATCAGTCACGCAAAGAATCGGATGGAGGCGACCGAGGGCATTCCGGGCGCGTGGACCAGCCGCGACGAACAGGTCAGCAAGCTGTTCGCCTCGTATACCAAGGCGCTCAAAGAGGCCAACGCGCTCGACTTCGACGACCTGCTTCTCAAGACGGTGGAGCTCTTCGAGCAATCTGCGTCCGTACGCGAGCGGTATTCGAAGAAGTTCCGCTACGTCATGGTCGACGAGTACCAGGACACCAATCGTCCGCAATACCTTCTCATTCGTCACCTCGCGACTCACCACAATCTGTGCGTCGTCGGCGATCCCGACCAGTCGATCTACAAGTGGCGAGGAGCGGACCTGCGGAACATCCTGGATTTCGAGCAGGACTTCCCGGAGGTCGCAACCGTGCGTCTCGAGCGCAACTATCGCTCGACGCAGGTGATCCTCGATGCGGCCTCCGCCGTGATCGCCAATAATCGAAATCGCAAAGAAAAGCGGCTGTACACCGAGCGGAGTGGTGGAGCGAAGATCCTTTACTATCGCGCCGGCGACGATCTGGACGAAGCGGAGTTCGTCTCGCGGACGTCTCGAACGGCCCTGCACGAGGATCCCGAAAACACCGTCGCGATCCTATATCGGACCAACTCCCAGTCACGCACGCTGGAAGATGCGCTTCGGCGCGCTGGCACGCCCTATCGAATCATCGGCGGCGTGCGTTTCTACGAGCGCAAAGAGGTCAAGGACGCCCTCGCCTACCTGAAGTTGATCCTGAATCCCCACGACAACGTGAGCTTTCGACGCGTCGTGAACGTTCCTGCGCGAGGCATCGGCAAGGGCGTCATGGAGTCTCTGGAGGCGATTCCGCTGCCGGCGGAAACGGACACCAACACGCTGTCGCCGCTGTTGGCCGAATTGGACCCAAGAGCCTCGAACGATTCGCTCTGGACCCGCCTTCTGCATGGCATCGATCGGCGTCTGTTGCCCAATCGCGCGCTCGCGTCGCTGACTGTGTTCCGCGATCTGATCTCGAGCCTCGCAGCAATTGCTGCCGAGGAGCCCGTGTCCCTGGCGCTCGGTAAAGTGCTCGATCGAAGCGGATACCTCCAGGATTTGCGTGACGAGCGCAGCGAGGACGCCGAGGGTCGAATCGAGAACCTGCTGGAACTGGTGTCGGCGGCTCGCGAATATGAAAGCCGGAGTCCTGAGCCGTCACTCGGGGGATTCGTTGACCAGTTGTCGCTCCTGGCGGACGTCGACGAGGAGGCGGGATCCAAGAACGCGAGGGTGGTCATGTTGACCATGCACAGCGCCAAGGGCCTCGAGTTCCCGATTGTCGTAATCAGCGGCCTCGAGGAGGGTCTGTTTCCTCACTCACGGTCCAGCGACGACGAAGTGGAGCTCGAGGAAGAACGCCGCCTGTGTTACGTCGCGATCACTCGTGCGCAACGACGGCTCGTGCTCACATCCGCGGCGCGCCGTCGTGTGTTCGGTGACTACCAGTCGACCGAGCCATCCCGCTTCGTCGACGAGATCCCAGCCGAATTGGTCGAAGAGGTCCCGTCGTCGTTCGCTTCCTCGTTCCTCACCGCACCACCGTCGTACGGGCAGTTCCGCGACAATCGGAAGGGCGGCAGCTATCGCGGCCGGGTGCGCGAAGAGCCCGAGGTCTATGCGTACGAAGATGAAGACCAGTCACTCCCGCGCGAGATGAAACTCGGCGCGAAAGTCAGACATCCAAAGTTCGGCGTCGGTACGATTCTGAGCGTGGAACGGCTGGACGACGACACAAAGCTCGTCGTCCGATTCCTCTCGGTGGGACAGAAGACGCTACGCGCCCGATTCGCGAAGCTCGAGATGGCCTAGTTATTCCTCGACCGGCTCGCCCGGGGCATTCTCGTCGCCGGGCGGCGCATCATTGACGATGTCGTCGCCCTTCGCTTCTACGTCATCCTGTTCTTCGAGTCGCGCGATCGACACGGCGCGGTCATCGCCTTCGATATCGATCAGCCGCACGCCCTGAGTCGCGCGGCCAATGGCTCGGATGGTATTCGCGGCCATCCTCAGGATCTTGCCCTGTTGCGTGATCAGCATCAGCTCGTCGTCGTCGCTGACCTGCACGACGCCGATGACCTTGCCGTTTCTCTCGCTGGTCTGGATGTTGATGATCCCGATGCCGCCGCGAGACTGGACGCGATACTCCTCGAGCTCCGTGCGCTTGCCGTATCCCTGCTCGGTCACCGAGAGGATGGCCCCACCTGGCGCAAGCACGTCCATCCCGACGACTTCGTCCTCATCGCGAAGCGAGATGCCACGCACGCCATACGCCGTCCGCCCCATGCCTCGGACATCGCTCTCCGGGAACCGAATCGACATACCGGTGCGGGTACCGATGAAGATCTCGTTGCTGCCATGTGAGATCTGCACGGCGATGACCGCATCGCCTTCCTCCACGCCCATCGCAATGATGCCGCCCGCGCGAGGATTGCTGAACGCACTCAACTCGGTCTTCTTGATCACACCGCGGCGAGTGCCCATCACGATGAACTTGTCGTCTTCGAATTCCTTGACGGCGAGCAGCGCAGCGATCCGCTCTCCTTCTTCCATGGAGACCAGGTTGGCGATCGCCTTGCCTCTGCCGCCTGGACCGACGTCGGGAATCTCGTGGA